>Ga0247732_10001162_pt1 | contig 10901 bp, 12 predicted proteins | sample UWRJL163409C2_FD_180940 | JGI IMG/M metagenome (GOLD analysis project Ga0247732, IMG submission 180940) | Plant litter microbial communities from Arlington Agricultural Research Station in Wisconsin, United States - UWRJ-L163-409C-2 | ecosystem: Environmental > Terrestrial > Plant litter >...
GCGTCGACTCGGTCATGATGAAGCCCGCCTCGTGCAGGGCCGTGGTGAGCCCGGCCTCGCCGATGACGAAGGCGCTGCCGCCGGGCAGCTGGCCGGCGAGGAAGTCGGCGGTGGCGAGAGCGGAGGTCCAGATGCGGTCTTCCGGCACGTCGAGGCCGGAAGCCTTGAGGCGCGCGCTGAGGTCGCGCGGCGTGAAGATCGAGTTGTTGGTGAGCACGAGGTAGGGCTTTCCCTCGTCGCGCCACTGCTGGAGCAGTTCGGCCGCGCCGGGGATCGGGTTGTTCTCGTGGACGAGCACGCCGTCCATGTCGGTCAGCCAGCACTCGATTTCGCCGCGGTTACCCATGCCGCCATGCTAGCGGCGCTGGTTCACCTCGGGGTGGCCGAACGCTTCGGCCGGTGCTGCAGGCCGCGCTGCACAGCGAGCGTGAGGATGCCGGCGACCGCGATCGCCGCGAGGTTGATGCCGAGCTGCAGGGCAGATCCCCAGGCCTCGTCCGGTGCCCCATACGCGATGGCGACCGCGATGTTGCCGGCCGCAGGCACGGTGGTCACCGAGATGAGCACCCCGACGAGCGCGCCGGACTTGGCTGAGGTGAGCGACAGGATGCCCGCGACACCCGCGAGGAATCCAATGACCCAGGAGAGGGCATCCGGTCTCCAGATGAAGTCCGTGAGGGGTCGGGGTGCCAGGAGCATCTCGCGATTGATCAGACCGAAGGCGTCCAGGGCGAGCGTGGAGAGAGTTGCGATGAGGATCGCGACCGCGAACCCGACGACGAGCGCCAGTAGCGATCGACCGATCACTGTGGGTCGCCGGCGCACCACCCCGACGCTGAAGGCGGCGAGCGGCCCGAACTCCGGCCCGACGACCATGGCGCCGACGATCAGGATGGGCTGGTCGAGGAGCACACCGATGCTGGCGATGATGGTCGCGATGGAAAGGAAGAGCAGGAAGTTCGCCGAGAGGTGCGACTCCTCGCCGGTGCGCTGTTCAATCTCGTCCCACACGACGGCGTCGGCCCCGTCGCCGGGCGCGGAGCGTTCAGCGCGAACGCCACCACGCGAGATCGCCACCGAGACCGGGTCGAGTGCGATCGATCCGCTCGTGTCGAGACCGAGCGCCTTGAGAGTGTCGACGACGTCGTTGGCGGACTCCCTCGCGACATCCCCGATGACAACATCGCCAGCCGGGTCGACGGCCGCGCCGCGGTGAACAACGAGGTTGGCGACGGCCGCATCATTCTTGAGCGTCTCGAGCACCTCATCGGTGAGAGCAGCCGGGCTGATGATCCTGAGGTGCATCACGAGAACACCACCTCCTCGGGCAGACGCGCGCGCATGACCGCGATCGCGTCCGGATTCGTATCGACGAGCACGAAGCGCCGGTCGAGCGCTGCAGCAACCGCGCCCGTCGTGCCGCTGCCCGCGAAGAAGTCGAGCACCCAATCGCCGGGAGCGCTGGATGCCTGCACAATGCGCCGCAGCACACCCTCCGGTTTCTGCGTGGCGTAGCCGGTCTTCTCGCGTCCCATCGGGGAGACGATCGTGTGCCACCAGACGTCGGTCGGAAGCTTGCCGAGCGCCGCCTTCTCCGGCGTCACCAGTCCGGGAGCCATGTACGGCTCTCGATCGACGGCGGCGTTGTCGAAGTAGTACTGCGCGGGATCCTTCACGTAGACGAGGATCGTGTCGTGCTTCGACGGCCACTTGCGCGTCGCCCGAGCGCCGTAGTCGTAGGCCCAGATCAGCTCGTTGAGAAAGCTCTCGCGGCCGAAGAGCGCATCGAGCGCGACCTTCGCGTAGTGCGCCTCGCGGTAGTCGAGGTGCAGGTAGAGCGTGCCCCGGTCGTCCAGCAGCCGCCACGCTTCGGCGAGCCTCGGCTCGAGGAACTCCCAGTAGTCGGCGAACCGGTCGTCGTACCCGTAGAGCGCGCCCTTGACGGTGTCGTACTGCTGGCCCTTGAAGCCGGTCCGGGCGCCGTCGGGGTTGCGTTTCGTCGTGATGCTCTGGCGCGACTGGGTGCGGCCGGTGTTGAACGGCGGGTCCAGGTAGATCAGACGGAAGCTGGCATCCGGCAGCTCTCGAATCACCTCGAGGTTGTCGCCGTGGATGACGCGGCTCGGGCCGTCCGCGTGCCAGGGCTCATGCATTCCCTGAGGTTAACAGCGCGGCAGTACTCTGGCCGGATGGACACCCCCGAGCTCGCCGGCGCTGGTTCGCCGACCCCGGAGTTCACCACGCACGGTGTCGGGCCGTGGGAGGGGCAGTGGCCGGATGACGCCCGCTACGATCGCGAACTTCTTGAGCGCGGCGACACCCGCAACGTCATCGACCGCTATCGCTATTGGACGATGGAGGCCATCGTCGCCGACCTGGACACGCGCCGACACGCCTTCCACGTCGCTATTGAGAACTGGCAGCACGACCTCAACATCGGCTCGATCGTGCGCACGGCCAACGCGTTCCTGGCCGATACTGTGCACATCATCGGCCGTCGGCGCTGGAATCGTCGCGGGGCGATGGTCACCGACCGCTACCAGCACGTTCTGCACCATCCCGAGATCTCCGATTTCGTCGCGTGGGCCCGGGAGCACGACCTTCCGATCGTCGCTGTCGACAACCTCGAGGGCAGCGTGCCCATCGAGCGCACCGCGTTGCCGGAGCGGTGCATCCTGCTCTTCGGTCAGGAGGGGCCGGGCCTCACCCCCGAGGCCCTCGCCGCCGCGGACCTCGCCGTCGAAATCACCCAGTACGGGTCGACGCGCAGCATCAACGCCTCAGCGGCCGCCGCCATCGTGATGCACACCTGGATTCGACAGCACGCGTCATAGGCGCGGTGGTGGGTACTGTCGGAACCATGACGACAACCAGCGAGATGATCGCACGGCAACAGCCACTCAGCTCGGAGTTCGGGTACCGATCGACGGCAGCCGAGGTGATCGCCGGACACGATCTCGCCGGCGCGAGAGCCATCGTGACCGGTGGCTACTCCGGCCTCGGGCTCGAGACGGTGCGGGCGCTCGCCGAGGCGGGTGTCAGCGTGGTCGTCCCAGCGCGGCGCCCCGATGTGGCCGAGGACGCCCTTCGCGGCCTTGACGGTGTGGAGGTCAGGCAGATGGACCTGGGCGACCTGGATTCTGTCGCCGCGTTCACGGCGACGATCCGGGAGGATGCTCGCTCGCTCGACCTCGTCATCAACGCCGCAGGCGTCATGGCGACTCCGCAGCAGCGCACCGCGCAGGGGTGGGACTGGCAGTTCGGCACGAACCACCTCGGCCACTTCGCACTCGTCGCAGGAGTGGCGGAGCTTCTGGCGGAGGGCAGCCGCGTCATCTCCTACTCGTCGGTGGGTCACTACCGATCGCCCGTCCTGTTCGACGACATCAGCTTCGAGACCACCCCGTACGACCCGTGGGTCGCGTACGGGCAGTCGAAGACGGCCAACGCTCTGTTTGCGGTGGGGCTGGATGCACGGGCCGCCGGCCGCGGCATCCACGCCTACTCGGTGCACCCTGGCGGCATCATGACCGACCTGCAGCGCCACATGCCTCGGGAAGAGCTGCTCGCTCGACAGTGGATCGATGTCGACGGCAACCCCAACCCGCTGTTCAAGACCCCGGCCGAGGGAGCGGCAACCGGCCTCTGGGCCGCGACCGCCCCAGAGGTCCTCACCCGCGGCGGCGTCTACTGCGAGGACTGCTCGCTCAAGGGAGTTGTGCCACCGGACCACGCCGACCTGACGACGGGTGGCGTCAAGGAGTGGGCCATCGACACGAACGCCGCCGACCGGCTCTGGGATGTCTCGGTGGCGGCCACCGGGCTCGATCCATTCGGCAACGAGAGGGCTTAGCCGATCAGTGACGGCTGAAGGTCGCGCAGCGTCCTGAAATGCGTCATCCGCGTGACACCGATTCCCGCGATGACGAGCGCTCCGAGCATCCAGGCGCCGAGCACCAGGGCATCGGTCGCGGCCGAGGCGGCATTTCCGCCGTACATGAGTTGGCGCATCCCGTCGACCGTGTAGCTCATCGGCAGCACGTGGTGAAGGGCTGCGAGTGGCGCCGGCAGTGTCTGCCACGGGAAGGTACCGCCCGCGGTCACCAACTGCACCACCATGAGCACCAACCCCACGAACTGGCCGACGCTACCGAGCCACACGTTCAGCGCGAGGATCATCGCCGCAAACGTCAGCGACGAGAGCGCGAGAATCGCGTACACACCGAGCGGGCTCGACATCGAGAAGCCGAGCACGACCGACAGCACGAAGAACAGTCCGGCCATCTGCACCATTCCGAGGATGCCCGGGGTGAGCCATCCCGCGAGCGTGACCTTCACCGGCGAGTGCAGGGCGGTGACCGCCCGCCTCGACACGGGCTTCACGATCAGGAACAGCGCGTAGATGCCGATCCATGCGGCCAGACTCGAGAAGAACGGAGCGAGCCCCGCCCCGTAGGTTCCCGCTGCGGTCACGGCCGAGGTCTCCAGCGATACCGGGTCGGCGATAGCGGAGGCCTGCCGTTGTCGGCTGGTCTCATCTGTCGACGGGATGCGGCCGACCCCGTCTTCGAGCCCCTGCTTGAGCGTGCCGATTCCGTCGGTGAGGGTTCCGAGTCCTTCGGTCAGTGACGCGGCGCCGGATGCCGCCGACTGGACGCCGCTCGCGAGCTGTGCGCTCCCCGCGGCGAGCTGGTCGATCTGGCCCACCGTCGTCTGTACCTGGGTGTTGGCATCGGCGAGGGTTGTCGCCACGGGGTCGAGCCGCGCCAGAACCTTATCGATCTCGTCCTGGGTCAGACCCTGGTCGACGAGAAGTTGCTGGATCTGCGCCCGGGCCTCGGGCAGCCGCGCCGCGGCGTCGGCACTGACGGCCCCAAGCTCATCGGCCTTCGTGGCGAGAGCGGCGTTGCCGTCGGAAACCTGCGCAGCGCCCGAAGCGAGCTGCGCGACGCCCTCGGCGAGTTGGCCGGCGCCATCGGTCGCTGAGCTCGCACCGGAGACGAGCTGCGATGCTCCATCGACGGCGGTCACGAGGTTGTCGCGAATCGTCGACAGACCCACGAGAAACTGCAGCGCAGCCTTCTCGTTGACCGTTTGGGTGATGCTCACCCTGATCGCCTTGGTGGCTTGTTCGCCGATCGTGGTCGCGAGGTAGCTGTTTGCGTCGTTGGTGGTCAGCACGACGTCGGCCTGCCGCGGGTTGTCGCCACTGGCCGAAACGAGAGCTTCGCTGAAGTCCGCTGGCAGGGTGACGCTGAAGTCGTAGGTCGAGTTGTTGACGCCGGCCGTGGCATCCGCTGCGCTCACGAGGTGCCAGTCGAAGGCGCCGTCGTCGAGCAACTGCTCCGCGATGTCGTCGCCGTAGGTCACCGGCTCGCCGTTCAGCAGAGCGCCCTCGTCTTCTACGACAAGCGCCACGGGAACCTGGTCGAGGCTGTCGTAGGGGTCCTGGTTGGCCCAGAGGTACAGTCCGCCGTAGAGGATCGGCACTGCGGTCAACGCGACGAGGGCGATCACCGCCATTCTGCTGGCGGTAAGCCGACGGAACTCGGCGGCAATCATGGCGAAGATCTTCACGATGCGGCTTTCTTGCTGCGCCCGAGCGGGCTGTGGATGCGGGGTCGGCGGCGCCTCGTGGGCGTCGCCGGGGCGGATGCCTCGAGCGCAACCACGGCGGCATGCCCGACGATCACGAGCACGGCGATGCCACGTGCTGCGATCTCCTGAACGGTGCTCCACCACTCCTCGGGGTGTCCGCCGTGGCGATCGGGTGACACCAGCACGATGCCCTCGACGCCTGCGCGCAGTAGGGCGAGCTCCATCAGAAGCCTGACCCGGATGCCCGGCGGCACGTCACCGATCGGGTAGGAGCTCAGCTCCCTGACGCCAGCATCTGCGAGCCACTGGGACACCGCGCGTGGACTCGCTGCCGCGCCCGCGAACATCAGCTCCTCTGCGACGATTCCCGCGAGGCTGACGCCGCCTGCTGGTTCGTTGACGGAGGGAGCGTCGATGAGAGCAACCCGACGGCGCAGAGCGCGAGGGTCGGTGGCGTCGTCAATGGTCACAGTGCCGGTCGCGGGGCGCATCCGGCCGCTTGCGATGAGCCCGAGCACGCTCGGCCGTTGTTCTGTTTCGGCCTCGACGAGGACTGCGGTGCCGCTGGCAAAACGCACGCTTGTCGGAGGGAGGGCGCGACCCTTGGAGACGTCAGCGAGTTCAACGATCACTTCGAGGCCTCCTGGGTGATGCGCGAGATGATCTCGCCTGCGCTGCGCCAGTCCAGGCCAGCGGCACCGAGGCCGGCGAGCATCACGAGACGTGCGCCTTCGCCTGCCGAGAACGGAGTGCGGATCGACTCGTCAAGCACACCGAGTGCCGCGCCCTCGATGAGTCTTGCCACCTGCGTTGAGGTGAGGTCCGTCCGGATCTCGCCGGCGCGTTGGCCGGCAGCCACCGTGTCGACAAGGGCTGCCCGCATCGGCCGGAGAGCGCCAGTCACAATCGCGACGTACGGGCCGCTCACGGCGAGCCGTGCCATCGGCCGAACGCTGTCGACCTCATTCCATAGGCTCGCACCGAGGCGGGCGATTCCGATTCGAGAGTCTGGGTCGTCCAATCCGCTCACAGTGGAGGCGATTCGTTCCGCGCCCTGAGCGATCAGTTCTTGCAGCAGCTCGTCACGGCTGGCGAAATGTCCGTAGACGGAACGTCGTGAGAGGCCAGCAGTCGCCGCGATTGTTTCGAGCGAGACATCCGGATCCCGGTTGAGTTCAACGCGCGCGGCCGCCAGCAGTGCGGCCCGATTCTCTGCCACATCCCGTCGGGGAGCTCGTTCTTTTGTCGCCATAGGTGAACTCTACGATCTTGCACAGTGATGTGCAAGATAACTCGGCAAGTTCTCGGCTTGGTAGACTGACGGGCACTCCCTCCCCCCTCTGAAAGGGACCCCCATGCCAGCAATCGTCATCATTGGCGCCCAGTGGGGCGACGAAGGCAAGGGCAAGGCGACGGACCTTCTTGCCGACCGCATCGACTACGTGGTCAAGTTCAACGGCGGCAACAACGCCGGCCACACCGTCGTCATCGGCGACCAGAAGTACGCCCTGCACCTCCTGCCCTCCGGCATTCTCACCGACGGCGTGGTCCCCGTCATCGGCAACGGAGTCGTCGTCGACATCGAGGTGCTCTTCGACGAGCTGACCGCGCTGGCAAGCCGTGGGGTGGATGTCTCGAAGCTCGTCGTCAGCGCGAACGCCCACGTCATCACGCAGTACCACCGCACCCTCGACAAGGTCACCGAGCGGTTCCTCGGCAAGCGCCAGATCGGCACCACGGGCCGCGGCATCGGGCCCGCCTACGCCGACAAGATCAACCGCGTCGGCATCCGCATCCAGGACATCTTCGACGAGAACATCCTCCGCCAGAAGGTGGAGGGTGCACTGCACCAGAAGAACCACCTGCTGGTCAAGATCTACAACCGCCGCGCGATCGCCGTCGACGAGGTCGTCGAGGATCTCCTGTCGTACGCCGACCGCCTGCGCCCCATGGTCGCCGACACCGGGCTCCTGCTCAACCAGGCGCTCGAGGCGGGCAAGACCGTCGTCTTCGAGGGTGGCCAGGCCACGATGCTCGACGTCGACCACGGCACCTACCCGTTCGTCACCTCGTCGAACTCGACGAGTGGTGGAGCTGCGACCGGTTCGGGTGTCGCCCCGAACCGCATCGATCGCGTGATCGGCATTGCGAAGGCGTACGTCACACGCGTCGGTGCTGGCCCCTTCCCGACCGAGCTCCACGACGAGTGGGGTGAGTGGCTGCGCACGCGTGGCTTCGAGTTCGGCACCACCACCGGCCGTCCGCGGCGCACCGGCTGGTACGACGCTCCGATCGCCCGCTACTCCGCGCGCATCAATGGCGTCACCGACTACGTGCTCACCAAGCTCGACATCCTGACCGGCCTCGAGACGATTCCCGTGTGCGTCGCCTACGACGTGGGCGGCGTGCGCTTCGACGAGGTGCCGGTCAACCAGACCGACTTCCACCACGCCGTGCCGATCTACGAGGAGTTCCCCGGCTGGTCGGAGGACATCTCGGGTGCCCGCACGTTCGACGACCTGCCGAAGAACGCGCAGGACTACGTCCTCGCGCTCGAGGCTATGAGCGGCGCCCGCATCTCGGCGATCGGCGTCGGCCCCCAGCGTGACGCGATCGTCGTGCGGCACGACCTTCTCGGCTAGCGCCCCTCAGTACAGGGAGACGCCGACGAGCGCCCCGAGGATGCTCGAGGCGACCGGTACACCGAGCCCGAGCAGCCAATGCCCGGGGTTGGGTTCTACGACACCATCGAGCGGCGCCGTCGAGGAGAGCAGTGAGCGGCGCGAATTGTCAGCGAAGAGGAAAGCATTGCCCTTGGCATCATTCGTGCCGATAAGCGTGCGGATGGGGTTCGCTCGAAGTTCGAGTCCGATGGGGACTATCCCCATGATGAAAAAGACCGCAGCGACGATCAGGCCGGCCGGGTCACCGGACAGGCTGAAGGGGATGCTCAGCCCACCGAAGAGCACAAACCACGCCCATCCCGGAATGGGCGTGCCGAACCCTCCGGCGAAGAAGATCCACACTGCGACCGACGCGAGTCCTCCCCAGATGCTGAGGGGGGCGAGCGCCGCGACGCCCTCGGGGCATTCGACCGCGATCTCGTAGGCGCCGCCTTCCGCGCACGAACCTCCGAGGGCCATCACGATGAGGGCGACGTGCAGAAGGAGGGAGATGCACAAGGCAAGTCCGAACCAGCTCACCGCGGAGCCCACTATCCGAACTGCAGGGCGCGCACGCCACGACATTCTCACGGTGCGAGACTATCGGGATGCCAGCGACCACACCGCCACCCCGAACGATCCATGGCCAGTTCGTGTACCTTCACCCCCTTGCCGTGAGCGATGCAGACGAATTGCGCGAGGCGATCGGGCATCCTGAGGTCTTCGCGGGCGGGTACGGCGGGGGGCCGTCCGGGTTCCCGCCGACGCCACAGGACTTCAGGGCGTTCGTCGCAAACTACTACCCGTGGGAGAAGGGGCGCACGTATGCCGTGCGACTCCAAGGGGGCCCGGCCGCCGACCGTCTCGTCGGAACGTCCACCCTCTCTGACTTCGACGAGTCCCGGGAGCACACCCACCTCGGGTGGACCGCCTGGTCGCCCTCGGTGTGGGGTTCGGCCGTGAACCCCGAAGCGAAGCTGCTGATGTTGACGGAGGCCTTCGACAGCGGTTTCGGGCGTGTGAAGCTCCAAGCTGATGCGCTCAACTCCCGTTCACGAGCGGCGATACTCAAGCTCGGTGCCAGCTTCGAGGGCATTGTCCGGCGTGACATGCGCAGAGCGGACGGCACATGGCGCGACTCGGCTGTGTACTCGATCACCATCGACGATTGGCCGGTCGTGCGTGAGGGCCTCGTGTCCCGGCTCGCTGGGATCAACGCCCCCTGGGTGCCTGCGCAGAGCGCGGCACCCAGCGGTAGATTGGCTCCATGAGCCAGTCAACTCCCGTCGAGCTCGCGTCGCTGCGCCAGAGCATCGACAACATCGATGCGGCACTTGTCCACCTGCTCGCGGAGCGCTTCAAGTTCACGCAGCAAGTGGGCGTCCTGAAGGCGGCTCGGGGGCTTCCGGCATCCGACCCAGCACGCGAAGCCATCCAGGTGGCTCGCCTACGCGCGCTGGCCGAGGAGTCCCACCTGGACCCGGCGTTCGCCGAGAAGTTCCTCGGGTTCATCGTCGCTGAGGTCATCCATCACCACGAGTCGATCGCGACCGGCGCGGTCACGATCACCGACAGTTGATCGCTCTCTAGAGCGACTCGATCAGCGTGAGGGCGTCGTCGAGATTCCGAGGAAGCGCGCTGGTCGATGTGGTGACGCTCTCCATGTCGTCGATGGCCAGTAGTCGATGGCGCAGCCGGATCGCGTGCTCCTCGACTGTGGACACCCGCACGATACTGACGAACGTGCCGGAGGGGAGGATGGTGTTGCTCTGGCCCGCGGCAAGGACTTCGGACATCACTCGCGCTATGGCGCAGCTGCGCAGGACGCGTCGCCAGCCACCAACCGGGTCGCCGGTGATGGAGACGAGTCGCCAGGCGTCGGATGCCCGTACCCCCGTCTCGCCCTCCTCCAGATACACCTCCCGCACCCGGGCCTCGAGGTAGTCGCGAGTGCGGAGCCCCGTGAGCGCGTCGGTCGCGCCCTGCGACAGAAGCGTGGACGTCGTGACCTCCGTCCACTCCTCGGCAAACGCCCTCGCAATGGCGAAGGGAGGCTCGCCGGCATCGGCCGCGCGGTAGAGCGCGGCCAGATCGCGAAGCCCTTCAGAGATGCCGACACCCCGAGCGGCACGGTCGGCACCCAGCTCGCCTGCGGCCTGCTCGACGCCCTCGCGCGCCAGGAGCGCCTCCACCACCGTGCCGATAGCAACGCTGTGCCAATCGTCGGGGCGCAACCAGCCGTCGGCGAGCGCGATCGCCCGCCATTTGTCGGCGAGGAAGGCTGCACTGCCGGCTGCGGCGGTGGGGTTGGGCATGTTCATCACAAACTAGAGGGGCAAATCGCGTCATCATGACGCGGTTTCGCCCTCTCATTGTGAGAAAGAGGCTCGCGCGCGCGTGAGAACTCGACAACAGTGACGAGATTTCGACAAAATTGTGGAATCTCGTGAAATGACACAGCCCCCGCACTGACGATCTGGGGGCGGAGACACGACATGCACCTACCGCAGGGCGATACCCGAAGCGACGCCGAACTCATCGGTGCCGTTCGATCCGGCGACCCCTCAGCGTTCGGTGTTCTCTACGCCCGGCACGCCCCAGCGGCAACGGCGATGGCGCGGTACTACGCCCGTGACTCGT
>Ga0247732_10001163_pt1 | contig 10900 bp, 7 predicted proteins | sample UWRJL163409C2_FD_180940 | JGI IMG/M metagenome (GOLD analysis project Ga0247732, IMG submission 180940) | Plant litter microbial communities from Arlington Agricultural Research Station in Wisconsin, United States - UWRJ-L163-409C-2 | ecosystem: Environmental > Terrestrial > Plant litter >...
GCGACGCTGCCGCCGTGCAGGTCGGTGAGTTGCTTGACCATCGCCAGGCCCAGGCCGGTGCCCTCGAATTTGCGCGCCAGGCTGCTGTCGATCTGGCTGAACGCCTTGAACAGCTTGCCCATGTCATCCGCGGCTATGCCGATGCCGGTATCGCTCACGCTCAGTTCCAGAAATCGCTCGTGGGCGCTGGGCAGCAGGGCAAAGCTGTGCACCGGCCAGTCCCCCGGCACCTGGCCAACCTGCGCGCGGCTGACCTCGCGCACCGCCAGTGTCACCGAACTGCCGTGCTCGCTGAATTTGACCGCGTTGGCCAACAGGTTGTAGACGATCTGCTTGGTCTTGCGCAGGTCCAGTTGCAGGCAACCGAGGTCACCCTGGCTGTCGAGCTTCAATTGGATGCGCTGCAGGGCGGCCTTTTCGCGCACGATCAACAAGCTGTTGGCCAACAGGCCTGCCAGCTCTACGGCTTCCAGCTCCAGGTCCATCATCCCGGCCTCGACCTTGGACAGGTCGAGAATGTCGTTGATCAGCGAGAGTAAATGCTGGCCGCTGGTGAAGATGTCGCCGATATATTCGCGCTGCACCTCGCTCATGTCCCCGACCAGGCCGTCCTTGAGCGCCTCGGAAAAACCGATGACTGCGTTCAGCGGGGTGCGCAGTTCATGGGACATGGTGGCGAGGAACTCCGACTTCATATGGTTGGCGTGTTCCAGCTCCAGGTTCTTTTCCTCCAGGGCGCGCTCGAAGCCTTTGCGCTCGGCCTCTTCCTGTTTGCGTGCGGTGTTGTCGGTGCCGATGAGCAGGTAGCCGATGATCGTGTCGCTGCGGTTGCGCAACGCGGTGACCGAGACCATGGCTGACAAGCGGCTGCCGTCCTTGCGGATATAGGTCAGCTCGTAGATGTCTTCGATGCCACGCGAGGCCTTGAACACCAGGGCTTCGAACCCCGGGGTAATCGGCGTGTCGAGTTCCAGGCTGAGGGCGGCGGCGCGGGTGATCAGTTCGGCAGGGTCGGAGATGTCGGCGGGGGTGATGCGGTTGACCACATCGGCGGCGGCATACCCGAGCATGCGTTCGGCGCCGACGTTGAAGATCTGGATCACGCCTTTTTCGTCAGTGGCGATGCTGGAAAAGTACGCGCTGTTGAAGATAGCGTCCTGCAGCGCGCCGGTCTTGAGCAGGGTTTTCTGGCGTTTGAATTCAACGATTTTTTCGGCGCGTGATTGCGTGGTGCTGGGTAGAGGTGTGTCCATCGCTTGGCGTTCCGTGATGTTCAGGCCCGCCGTCGTCGATTGGCGAGGGCGCAGAGCATGCTCACAGAAGATCGCTGGGAGGCGATGAGGAGGAGATGAGGTCTTTGGACAATAGCAGAGATTTTGCAGTTCAGAGGGGTATAAGCACTCTTTTGAATAGGCTTTCACTCATTTAGATACATTCGGTGATTGTTCGCTGATGAAACGTTTCACTAATCGATTAATGGGGCATGCAAGCGCTTGCGTAAGCAAATGTATCTGCATTAGAGTCGCCGGCAACGACTACAAAAATAATAAATCCAGGAGCTCATCCATGAGCCTTGAACCCTTGCTCGAGATGCAGGGCATCAGCAAAACCTTCAATGGTTTGCGTGTGCTCAAAGCTGTCGGCCTCAAAGTCTACCCAGGCGAAATTCACGCCTTGATGGGCGAGAACGGCGCCGGCAAATCCACCCTCATGAAGATCCTCTCCGGCGCCTACCAGGCCGACCCCGGCGGTGAAATCCGCATTGACGGCCAGCCCGTCGCCACCTTCGACCCCGCCACCGCCAAAGCCCTCGGTATCGCTGTGATCTATCAGGAGCTGAGCCTGTGCCCCAACCTCAGCGTGGCCGAGAACATCTACCTGGGCCGCGAACTGCGGCGTGGCTGGACCATCGACCGCAAGGGCATGCAGGCCGGCTGCGTTGAGGTGCTGCAACGCCTGGGCGCCGAGTTCGGCGCCGCGACCCCGGTGAGCAGCTTGTCGATTGCCGAGCGCCAACTGGTGGAAATCGCCCGCGCGTTGCATGCCCACGCCAGGATCCTGGTCATGGACGAACCCACCACGCCTTTGTCGTCGCGCGAGACGGATCGGCTGTTTGCGCTGATCAAGCAATTGCGCAGCCAGGGCCTGGCGATTATTTATATCAGCCACCGCATGGCCGAGATTTATGAGCTGTCGGACCGCGTTTCAGTGCTGCGTGACGGCCAATACATCGGCGAGCTGACCCGCGACGCGTTGTCGGCTGAAGTGCTGGTGAAAATGATGGTTGGCCGCGATCTCTCCGGCTTCTATAAAAAACAGCATGCCGCTTACAACCCCGGCAACGTGGTGATGCGCGTGCGCGATATGGCCGACGGCAAGCGCGTGCGCAATTGCAGTTTCGACCTGCATGCCGGTGAGGTGCTGGGCATTGCCGGGCTGGTGGGGGCAGGGCGCACCGAGCTGGCACGCCTGATCTTCGCCGCAGACCCGCGCACCTCCGGCACCCTGGAGGTGGTGGGCAAGACGGTCACCCAACTGCGCACCCCGGCGGACGCGATTCGCGCAGGCGTGGTGTACCTCACCGAAGACCGCAAGGCCCAGGGGCTGTTCCTCGACATGAGCGTGGCCGACAACATCAATGTCTGCGCGTGTGTGCCGGACGCCCATGCCGGCGGCGTGCTTGACCGTGGCCATGCGGCGCAGCGCGCGAATGACGCGATCAAGTCCCTGTCGATTCGTGTGGCTTCGGGCAAGGTCAATGTCGGCGCGCTGTCCGGTGGTAACCAGCAGAAGGTCTTGCTGGCGCGGCTGCTGGAGGTCAAGCCGCATGTGCTGATCCTTGACGAGCCTACACGGGGCGTGGACATCGGTTCCAAGTCCGAGATCTACCGCATCATCAATCAACTGGCCGAGGCCGGTGTGGGCATTGTGGTGATCTCCAGCGAGTTGCCGGAAATCATCGGTACGTGCGATCGCGTGTTGATCATGCGTGAAGGCCAGTTGGTGGCCGAAGTCGGCGGGGCGTCCGGCCACGTCATTTCCCAGGAACGTATTATTGACCTCGCCACCGGTGGCGATCAGGTGGTTGCCCATGGCTGATTCGATGATTGCAACAACAGGCAAGGCAGAGCGCGTGCGTGGACTGATGCGCACCGTGGGCATGCTGCCGGTGCTGATCCTGTTGCTGGTGGGCTTTGCCCTGGCCAGCGAAAACTTCCTGACGATGCAGAACCTGTCGATCATCACCCAGCAGGCCTCGGTCAACGTGGTGCTGGCGGCCGGCATGACCTTTGTGATTCTCACGGCGGGCATCGACCTGTCGGTCGGCGCGATTCTGGCCGCCTCGGCGGTGGTGGCGCTGCAGGCGTCGATGTCGCCGCAGTTCGGCATGTTCGGGATCGCCGCCGGGATCGGCTTCGGCCTGTTGCTGGGCCTGGTCAACGGTGGCTTGATCGCCTTTATGCGTCTGCCGCCGTTTATCGTCACCCTTGGAGCACTGACCGCCATGCGCGGGCTGGCGCGCCTGTTGGCCGATGATAAAACCGTGTTCAACCCCGACCTGCCGTTTGCCTTTATCGGTAATGAATCGATCCTTGGCGTGCCCTGGCTGGTAGTGATCGCCGTGGCAGTGGTGGCGCTGTCGTGGTTCATCCTGCGCCGCACGGTGATGGGCGTGCAGATTTACTCGGTAGGCGGCAACCCGGAAGCGGCGCGCTTGTCGGGGATCAAGGTGTGGAAGGTGCTGTTGTTCGTCTACGCGATGTCCGGTGCGCTGGCCGGGCTTGGCGCGGTGATGAGTGCCTCGCGCCTGTTTGCCGCCAACGGCCTGCAATTGGGGCAATCCTACGAGCTGGACGCGATTGCCGCGGTGATCCTCGGCGGCACCAGCTTTACCGGCGGCGTGGGCACCATCGGCGGCACCCTGATCGGTGCGCTGATCATCGCCGTATTGACCAATGGCCTGGTACTGCTGGGTGTCTCGGATATCTGGCAATACATCATCAAGGGCATCGTGATCATCGGCGCGGTGGCGCTGGATCGTTATCGCCAATCCGGCGCGCGCACCTGATTTCATTCATACAACAATCACAAGAGAGCACCCCATGAACCTTAAACGCATGTTTCCCGTCCTGGCCTTGGCTGCCCTGATGTCCCACGTGGTCGAGGCGCGCGAGTTGAAAGCCCTCGGTATCAGCATGGGCTCGCTGGGCAACCCGTATTTCGTGACCCTGGCCGACGGCGCCAGTGCCCGTGCCAAGGAGTTGAACCCCAACGTGAAGGTCACCTCGGTGTCGGCCGACTATGACTTGAGCAAGCAGTTTTCGCAGATCGATAACTTTATCTCGTCCAAGGTCGACCTGATCCTGATCAACGCCGTCGACCCTTCCGCCATGGCCTCGGCCATCAAGAAAGCCCGGGATGCCGGGATCGTGGTGGTGGCCGTGGATGTGGACGCCAAAGGCGTGAATGCGACAGTGCAGACCGACAACGTCGAAGCCGGCAAGCTGGCCTGCCAGTACCTGGTGGACAAGCTTGCGGGCAAGGGCAATGTGATTATCCAGAACGGCCCGCAGGTAACCGCCGTGACCGACCGCGTCAAAGGCTGCAAGGCTGCGCTGGCCGCCGCGCCGCAGATCAAGGTGCTGTCCGATGACCAGGATGCCAAGGGGTCGCGCGAAGGCGGGTTGAACGCGATGCAGGGTTACCTCACGCGCTTCCCGAAAATCGACGGCTTGTTCGCGATCAACGACCCGCAAGCCATCGGCAGCGACCTGGCGGCCAAGCAGCTCAAGCGCAGCGGCATCATCATTACCTCGGTGGACGGCGCGCCGGATATCGAGAATGCGCTCAAGACCGACACACAGATCCAGGCGTCTGCCAGCCAGGATCCCTGGGCCATGGCCCAGACGGCGGTGGATGTCGGCAATGACCTGCTCAATGACAAAGCCCCGGCCCAAGCGGTTACCCTGCTGACGCCAAAACTGATCACCCGCGAAAACGTCGGTACCTACAGCGGCTGGTCGAGTAAACATTGATCTTTTTGAGGTAAGGGGAACGCGCCGTGGTCACCATGGATGACGTGGCAAGCAGGGCGGGGGTGTCGTCGTCGACCGTGTCCCATGTATTGAACGGTACGCGCAAGGTCAGCCCGGCTACGGTGCTTGCGGTGCAGCGCGCGATCCAGGAACTGGGGTATATCCCCAACACCCTGGCGCGCTCGCTGGCCCGTTCCAGTACCAGCACGATTGGCGTGGCGATTTCGGCGCTGTCCAACCATTACTTCAGCGAGACGGTGCACGCGATTGAAACCGAGTGCGCCAAGCACGGCTACATGATGCTGTTTGTCGACACCCACGACGATCCGGAGCAGGAGCTGCGGGTGGTCACGGCGCTGCATCACCGGCGTGTCGACGGCGTGCTGCTGGCGCCGTCGCCCGGCTCGCGGGCCCTTGCGTACCTGCAGGCCAACGAGGTGCCGACGGTGCTGGTGGACCGCATGATGAGTGCGCAATTCGACCAGGTCGGGGTGGAGAATACGGCGTCCACCCAGGCCCTGGTCACTCACCTGATTGAACACGGGCACCGTCGTATCGGCTTTATCGCCGGGCGCGCGGGGCTTGGTACTACCGATGAACGCGTGGCCGGCTATCGCGCGGCGTTGCAGGCGGCAGGCCTGGCATTTGAACCGCAGCTGCTGGTCAACGGCGGCTCCGACAGTGAGCCAGCGCGCCAGGCCACGGCGCAATTGCTGGCCTTGCCGGTGCCGCCCACCGCGATCATGGCCGGGAATAACCTGATGACCCTCGGCGCCATGCACGCCCTGCGTGATGCGCAGATGGAAGTACCCGGGCAGATGGCCCTGGTGGGCTTTGATGACTTTGACTGGGCGGATTTTTTCGTGCCACGCCTGACCTTGATCGCCCAGCCGATCAAGGCACTGGGCGCGCGCGCGGTGCACAGGCTGCTGCAACGCATGGCGGCGCCCGAGGCACCGACTGAAAGCGTGCGCCTGGCGCCGACCCTGCAAGTGCGTAATTCATGTGGCTGTCTTTGATTGGAATGACCTGCGTATGAGCAATCCTGTATCCCTCGGTATCGACCTCGGCACCTCGGAACTCAAAGCCATCCTGATGGACGCCGATGGCAGCGTATTGGCCCACGCCGGTGTGCGCCTGAACGTGTCGCGGCGCCGTAGCGGCTGGTCCGAGCAGGCGCCGCAGGACTGGTGGCTGGCCTGCCTGCAAGCGCTCGAGCAACTGCGCAGCCACGCGGCCTATGCCCGTGTGGCGTGCATCGGTTTGTCGGGGCAGATGCACGGCGCGGTTGTATTGGGCGAGGACAACCGCGTGTTGTACCCGGCGATCCTGTGGGACGACTCGCGGGCCATGGCCGAGGCTGACAGCCTCGGCGTGGCGTTTGCGGACGTGACCGGCAGCTTGCCCATGGCCGGGCTGACCGCGCCGAAACTGCTGTGGTTGCAGCGCAACGAACCCGAGGTGTTCAGCGCCATTGACTGTGTGCTGTCGCCCAAGGATTACCTGCGCTTGTGCTTGAGCGGGGAGCGTATCAGCGAGATGTCCGATGCCGCCGGCACCTTGTGGCTGAATGTGGCGCAACGCCAATGGTTCAGCCCCATGCTGCACGCCACCGGCCTTGCACTGCGGCAAATGCCGCGGTTGGTGGAGGGCGGTGCGGCGAGTGCGGTTGTCAGTGCTGAAGTGGCGGCGCGCCTGGGCTTGCCGCCCGGGGTGGTGGTGGCCGGTGGCGGTGGCGATAACCCGGTGGCGGCCGTGGGGATCGGCGCGATCAACGCCGGGGACGGGTTTATCACGCTGGGCACCAGTGCGGCGATTGTGGCGATCACCGACCACGCGGCGGGCAACCCGGCCAGCGCCGTGCACAGCTTCTGCCACGCGCTGCCCGACCGCTGGTACACCATGGGGGCCATGCTGGCCGGTGCCAGTTGCCTGCGCTGGGTCACGCGGTTGGTGGGCATGGTCGATGAGCAAACACTGCTCGATCAGGTTGAGGCGCAACTGCCGGTCACGCAACCGGTGCCGCTGGACACGCCGTTGTTTCTGCCGTACCTCGCCGGCGAGCGGACCCCGCACAACGACCCGTTGTTGCGCGGCGGTTTTATGGGCCTGGGCCACGACTGCAGCCCGGCCATGCTCGGTTATGCGGTGATGGAAGGTGTGGGTTTTGGCCTGCTCGATGCGTTACGCGCGGTGCAATCGACCGGTGCCGACGTCACCGCCTGCGCGCTGGTGGGGGGCGGTGCACGCAGCGTGTACTGGGCGCAGTTGCTGGCAAATATTCTGCAACGGGAAATCTACACCTTGCACGGCAGCGAATTGAGCGCGTGTGTGGGGGCGGCGAAGCTGGGGTTTTTGGCGATCGGGCAGGGGCAGGATTTGCTGGCGTCGGGTATGCCGGTTAAAGCGCGGTATTGGCCGGATGCCGTGCATCAGGCGGTATTGGAAGCGCGCTACTGCAAGTTCCAGGGGTTACTCGCCGCGGCGAAAGCCCTGCACGACTGATCGCGGGGCCACTGCGGCAAAAGTGCCAGTCTTGGCTAGCCGGTTTGTAATGGCTGGTAGGTTTTTGGTGGCTAGTAGGTTTTTTGTGGCGAGCGGGCTTGCCCGCGTTGGGGCGCGCAGCGGCCCCAAAACCATTCAACCGAAATCCAGCTGAAGAATTACGGTGAGTCCATTGGGGCTGCTGCGCAGCCCAACGCGGGCAAGCCCGCTCGCCACAACAAGCCCGCTCGCCACAATAAGCTCGAAAGCCACAACAAGCGCGCTCGCCACATCACGGCTGCGGTTGACCGCGGGTTTTGTGCCTAAACGCGCGCTACACGGCCGGAGCCAAAATGGCCCACATGTTTCAGACAGCCCCAAACTCCTGTGGCGAGCGGGCTTGCCCGCGTTGGGCTGCGAAGCAGCCCCTATCAAAAACACCACCCTGTTCCAGGTACGACGCGGTGGCTGGTCGGGGGGGCTGCTGCGCAGCCCAACGCGGGCAAGCCCGCTCGCCACAAGAAGGCTATCTGGCACAACTAGACTTCAAGTCACAGGAAGGCTATCTGGCACAACTAGACTGCAAGCTACATGAAGCCTATTTGAAACAACCAGGCTGCAAGCCACAGGAAGACTACCTGGCACAACCAGGCTACAAGCCTGTTTGATAAAGAAAGGGCTTGCCAGGGTACTTGATCATCCGATCACCGGTATCAGTCAGCCAATGGCGGCAATCGTCGCTTCACCGGGGTTTTCTTGACGATCGCGGTGTTGGTTTCCGCATAGGCGTTGAGGCGGTCGAGGAGGGCGTCCAACTGGTCCATGGTGCGTACGTGCAGGCGTGCGATGAAGCAATCTTCGCCGGTGACTTTGTCGCATTCGGTGAACTCGGGGATGGCCTGAATCTGGCGCTCCACCTCCTGCAATTTGCCGGGCAACGGGCGAATCCGCACGATGGCCTGCAGCAGGTAGCCGAAATGTTTGGGGTCGATGTCGACGGTGTAGTGGGTGAGCACGCCGCGTTCTTCCAAGCGCCGCAAGCGCTCGCCAACGCTGGGCGAGGACAGCCCGGTGATGCCCGCCAGGGCCTTGAGTGACAGGCGCGAGTCGTCCATCAAGGCGGCGATCAGTTGCTGGTCGATGGTGTCAATCATGGTGTCAGCCTAATAAGAAAAGGTAATTCGGCTGTCTGGCCTTATTTAAGCGCTGGAGCCGCTACCGAGCAGATTGCCATACTTGAGCCTCATTTGAGGAGCATCAAACGTGGACACATCTATCCGTCGCGGGTCGTGGGAAATGGTCGCCGCCATGCTGATCTCGGGCAGCATCGGCTGGTTTGTGCTGGTGTCCGGCGTATCGGTGATCGAAGTGGTGTTCTGGCGCTGCGTGATCGGCGCGCTGACGCTGTTGCTGGTCTGCGCGGTGCTGGGTTACCTGCGCCTGGACCTGCTCAGTTGGGCCAAGCTCGGGTTGGCAATGCTCAGCGGCGTGGCCATCGTCGGCAATTGGCTGCTGTTGTTTGAGTCCTATTCCCGCGCGTCCATCGCCATCAGCACAGCGGTCTATAACGTGCAGCCGTTCATGTTGGTGCTGCTGGCGGCGGTGTTTCTGGACGAAAAGATCACCCTGCAGAAGCTGGCGTGGCTGAGCCTGGCCTTTGTGGGCATGCTGGCGATCGTCACGGCCCATGGCGACCAGCAAAGCAGCGGAGGCGATTACCTCAGCGGTATTGCGTTAGCGCTGGGCGCAGCCTTCCTGTATGCGATTGCCGCACTGATCATCAAGCGTTTGAAGGCGGTGCCGCCGCATTTGATGGCGCTGATTCAGGTGACCACCGGCGCGGTATTGCTTGCGCCTTTGGTGCCGTGGAACAGCGTGCCGGTTGCGACCCAGGCCTGGGCCGCCCTGGTGACGCTGGGCGTGGTACACACCGGTTTGATGTATGTGTTGCTGTACGGAGCGATCCAGAAACTGCCAACGGCCATCACCGGCGCGTTGTCGTTCATCTACCCGATTGCGGCGATCCTGGTGGACTGGATTGCATTCGGGCATCGCCTGGGTTGGCTGCAATGGCTGGGCGTTGCCGCCATTCTGCTGGCGGCTGCAGGGTTGCAGCGGGGCTGGTGGTGGCCCCGCTCCCGCAGGATTAGTGCGTGCCCTGGAAGATGATGTTTTCCGGGTTGAAATGGCCCACACCGCTGCCAGGCTGCGGCAGACCCAGGATATGCCCCTTGATCTTGCCCACCACGTGCATCTCGCAGGGTTTGCAGTCGAACTTCAGGGTCAGCACTTCATCGCCATGGATCAATTGCATCGGCGCCACCTTGGTCTTCACGCCCGTCACGCCCTTGGCCTGTTTAGGGCACAGGTTGAACGAGAAGCGCAGGCAGTGCTTGGTGATCATCACCGGCACTTCGCCGGTTTCTTCATGGGCTTCGAAGGCCGCATCGATCAGCTCGACCCCGTGGCGATGGTAGAAGTCGCGGGCTTTCTGGTTGTAGACGTTGGCCAGAAACGACAAATGCGCGTCCGGGTACACCGGCGGTGGCGTGGTTTCGGCCTTGCGCCCGCCACGCGGGTGGGCGGCGACACGGGCGGCGGTCAGGGCTTCAATCACTTCGCGGCGCAATGCCTTGAGCTGCGAGTTGGGAATGAAGAACGCCTGCGGCGCATCCAGCTCGATGTGGGTGGCGTGGTATTCGGTGGTGCCGAGCTGGCCGAGCAGGTCGCGCAGCGTGTCCAGCGCCTGTTCCGGTTTGTTGGCCACGCCGAACGGGCCGGGCAGGGTGACGCTGGCGCGGATGCCTTCTTCGCTGGTGGCGGTGACCTCCAGCTGCGCTTCGGATAGGCGCGCAACCCACGTCAGGCCGATACGGCGCTCGGCCGAGGTCTTGAGCAACGCCTGTTGCCAGTTATGGTCCAGGTTGCGGTTCAGGGGATGGTTCGGGCGCAACTGATGCAGGCCAGCCGGCATTTCATTGGGCTCGACGCGGTAGCGGTAACGCTTCTGGCCATCTTCCTCGAACTCGCCTTTGGCTTCTGCGATGTTGGCGCGGAAACCCACTACCTCACGCTTGATCAACACATTGAGGCCGTCGCCATTGGACAGCGGCTCATGGGTGACCACCTGCAAGTCGCGCTTGCCGGCTTTTTCCACCACACCCACCGGCAGGCCGGTGAAGGTCGGGGTGTCGAAGGCGCCGATGTCGATCTTGCGGTCGGTGACAAAGTAGTCGGTGCTGCCACGGTGGAAGGTTTTTTCCGGGTCGGGCAGGAAGAAATGCGCGGTACGGCCACTGGAGGCGCGCGCCAGGTCCGGGCGGTCTTCAAGGACATCGTCGAGGCGCTGGCGGTAATAGGCGGTGATGTTTTTCACATAA
>Ga0247732_10001167_pt1 | contig 10887 bp, 6 predicted proteins | sample UWRJL163409C2_FD_180940 | JGI IMG/M metagenome (GOLD analysis project Ga0247732, IMG submission 180940) | Plant litter microbial communities from Arlington Agricultural Research Station in Wisconsin, United States - UWRJ-L163-409C-2 | ecosystem: Environmental > Terrestrial > Plant litter >...
GCCGATGACGTGGTCGCCGAGTACATCGGTACCGCCCAGGGCAAGCAGTTGCAGTTGGCGGTGGACGTCGATGGTGACGTGCCGGGTGTGGTGCTGGGAGATGCGCGGCGTATTCGGCAGATACTCACCAACCTGCTCTGCAACGCGCTCAAGTTCACCGAGCAGGGCAGTGTAACGTTGCACTTGACCGCTGAGGTCTGCAACGGCTTGGCGACCCTTCACTGGCAGGTCACAGACACCGGCATGGGCATCGCGGCCGACCAGCAGGCCCATCTGTTCGAACCGTTCTACCAGGCGCATCGGCATGCCCACACCGTTGCCGGCACCGGCCTGGGCCTGTCGATCTGCGCGCAACTTGCCCAACTGATGGGTGGCCGGTTGACCGTTGCCAGCGACATCGGCGTGGGCAGCTGTTTCACGTTGAGCGTCGGCCTTGCGTTGGCACAGGGCGATGCGCCGATCGCCCCGCCGGCCGCACAGGCCCAGCGACCAGGCAAGTTGGGCTTGAACCTGTTGGTGGCCGAAGACAACCCCATCAACCAGCAACTGCTCAAGGAACAGCTTGAGCAACTCGGCTGCCGAGTGACCCTGGCAAGCGATGGCCGGGAAGCCCTGGCGCACTGGACGCCAGCGTTCGATGCGCTGCTGACCGATATCAACATGCCGCAGATGGATGGCTTTGAACTGGTGTATGAACTGCGTCGGCGCGGCGCCAGCCTCCCAGTCATCGCAGTCACCGCGAGCGGCATGCAGGAGGAGACCCAGCAGTTCATCGCGGCCGGCATTGAGAACTGGTTGATTAAACCGGTGAGCCTACGGGATTTGTATGCGGTGCTGCGGCGCTACGCGCGCTGCGGGCAACCACTGGAACTGAAAGCCGCCACTGATCCCATCGCGCTCTCCCCCAGAATGCGCGAGCTGTTCGTGAAGACCCTGCGCGCCGATATGCACGCGCTGCACCAAGCCCGGGAGCAGCGCCAGGCCCCCGTCGTCGTGGAGCTATTGCATCGGTTGCGGGGGGCATTCGCGGCGGTGCAGGCCAAACAGCTCGGGCAGCTGTGCCAGGCATTGGAGCAGCGCCTACTGGCAGGACACGGAACGTCCACAGAGTTCGCAGCCCTTGTCGCCGCTGTCGAGGGCCTGCTGGCGGACCTTTGAAGCCGCAGGCCATCCGTTATTCACTGACTGAAACTGGAATGAATCACCATGAAAAAAACCACCGTGTTAATCGCCGACGATCATCCGATTGTCGCGATGGCCGTACAGGACATCATCGAACGCGATGCGCGGTTCGAGGTGGTCGGTGTCGCCAGCGGCCCCAGTCAATTGATCCAGTTGCATCAACAGTTGGCGCCGAACGTGATCATTGCCGACTACAGCATGCCCGGTGATGAAACCTATGGCGACGGGTTGCAGATGATCGAGTACCTGTGCCGACGGTTCAGCGACACCCGGGTGCTAGTATTCACCATGCTTTCCAACCCGCTGATCGTCGGTAGCCTCTACGACCTGGGCGTATGGGGCGTGATTCCGAAAAGCGGCGACTTCAATGAAATCAACCTGGCGTTGCAGGCCTTGTCCCGAGACCGGAAGTACCAGGCCCCGGCGCGGGCGCTTCCGACCGTCGATAACCAGCTCCACGCTCGGATCGCCGGATTGACGGTGCGTGAGTACGAGGTTTTGCGCCATTTCATCTCTGGCTTGAGTGGGCGTGAGATTGCGGCACTGCTGCATAGAAGCACCAAGACCATCAGCGCGCAAAAAGTGTCAGCCATGCACAAGCTCGGTGTTGATAATGATCAAGCGCTATTGGCTTTTTGCGCTGAAGCCCAGTTGTTTATGTAATGACGGCCACGGTTTTTAGTCGCCGTGGCTGTATTTTCAGTTTGATCCTAAAGACAGTCATCGGCGGCCTACGCATAATAGCGGCCACAGCGTCAGCCAAGTAACGCTTAGGTGTTAGCGCTCAGTATTACTTGGTTTGGTAGTGCTTAATGCTAGACGTACCAGCGCGTCTCGCCTTATCAGGCAACTTATTGATTTGAGGGTGTGCGCACGTAAGTGCCGAGGTCGACGCGTGCCCGAAAAATGACTAAGTCGTTATCTAAGCAGTTCTGATAAGTCACTCACTTATTCAGTGCGACCCTGTGATGCGTGAATGTCCTACTGATGCTGATGTTTCAGCGTGCCCGTTAACTATTGAGAGATGAAGTATGAAAAAACAATTTGTGCTGCCAATGAATGCGGCTGTCTTGAGTCTTTTTGGATTGTTGACGTTGTCCAATAACGCCGGTGCGGCTGAGGCGGGCACCATTACATTCAACGGCAAAGTGACTGACGAAACATGCCAGGTTACCACCGGCACTGCAGGCGACTTCACCGTGGACCTGGCCACCGCCAAAGTCGGTGACCTGGCTCAGGCCGGCGCAACCGCCATGCCGTCCAATTTCCGCATTGCCGTCAACCAGTGCTCGCCGACGGTGACCAATGTGCGTGCGCAGTTTCTCTACGACGCCAGCCTCGTCGATTTGAGCACGGGCCTGCTCAAGAACCAGCTCAGCGGCGCGACGTCCGCCGCTAATGTGGGCTTGCAGCTGTACAACAGCGAAGACAACAGCGTCATCAAGCCAGGTGATGCCGGTGCAGCCAAGAGCTTCACCGTCGCCAACAGCGCAGCCGAGATGGTTTACGGCGTGCAGTACTACGCGACCGGCGTAGCCACCGCAGGCCTGGTCAAGAGCCAGGTCAAATACCAACTGAGCTATAACTGAGAAAGACCCTCTGCGCAGCCCGCTGCGCAGAGGGTATTACCCTGACTATGCGGATATTTCGTCTATTGATTGGTGGCCTGCTCATTTACCTGATGAGCATCGATGCCCGGGCCAACATCGTGCTGGGGGGCACCCGGCTTATTTATCCTGGCGGCGAGCGTGAAGTGACGCTGCCTCTGTCGAACAAAGGCGCAACGCCGGCACTTGTGCAGTCCTGGATGGACGATGGGGCTACGGACTCCACGCCGGAGAACAGCACCGCACCGTTTTTGATCATGCCACCGATTACCCGTATTGAGGGTCAGGCGTCCCAGACGTTGCGAATCCTCTACAACGGCACGGCATTGCCGGAAGATCGCGAATCGTTGTTTTGGCTGAATGTACTTGAAATACCGCCGGTTACGCCGGGGTCCAAGGATAAGAACAACTTGCTGGTAGCGATCCAGAGTCGCATCAAGGTTTTTTATCGTCCCGCGAAACTCAGTATGCCGTTGCACGATGCAGCTAAACACTTGAAGTGGAAGTTACTCAATAAGGGTGGCAAGTGGGTATTGCACAGCCGTAATACTTCGGGTCTCTATATTTCTTTCGGCAGTGTCTATGTCGCGCGAGCAGGCAAGGTGTTTAGCAATAAAGACGGTATTTATATGGTTGCTCCTGGCGGCCAGCAGACGTTCGACGTACAGGCCGACACCGCACCGGTATTGCCTGTTAAAGACGGCGAAGTCCAGTTTGATTACATCAATGACTATGGCGCATTGAAAACAGTCAGCTCGGCGGTCGATTAAGTTAATTACCTCCATCGTTAGAAGCCTATGAACCGTTTTGATCGATCGATACTTCGCAGAAAAGTGTTTCTGGCGGGACCGTCATGCTCAATCGTTCGATTCTGGGCAGTGGTGTGCCTGATGTTCAGTGGCGCCGATGAGCACCTGATGGCCGATGAGCTGTCGCTACCGGCAGCCGCTGCCCAAGTGGACTTTCAGGACGCCGAATTCACCCCGTCGTTCCTGGTGGGCAACGCCAAGCGCATGGACGTTTCGCGTTACCAGAAAGGCAACCCGGTGTTGGCCGGGCGTTACGACCTCAACGTTTACATCAATGGCAAACAAGTGACGCGAACCCGAGTTGAATTTGTCGACGGCTCAGACCGCAATATCGCCGAGGCGTGTTTCAGCGCTGCGGCCCTCAAACGCCTGGGTATTGATACCCAGCAATTGCCGACGTTCAACGGTTGCCGCACGCTCAAGGCGCTCATGCCCGATTCTGTGGCTTACGCCGACTTGGGCGAGCAGAAGCTCTACCTGCAAATACCCCAGGCCAGCCTGCGGCGTATCCCCCGTGGCTACGTGGAGCCGGAGTATTGGGACGCCGGTATCACGGCGGCAAAGGTGGACTACAACCTGAACTACTTCAGCACTCAGAATGACCATTACGGCAGCACTGACTCCGCCTATATGGGCCTGCGCAGCGGTTTCAACCTGGGCTTGTGGCAGTTTCGACACAATGCGAACGTCAGCTGGACCAACGGCGCCAAGACCGAGTGGAACCGCCTGTCTACCTACGTGCAGCGGCCGGTGGCGCAATTGAAAAGCCTGGCGACCCTGGGCGAGCTCAATACCAAGGGCGTGGGGTTTGACAGTATCGCCGTGCGTGGGCTGAGCCTGGCGTCGGACGAACGCATGTTCCCCGACTCGCAGATTGGCTTTGCCCCCACTATTCGCAGTTTTGCCCGCAGCAACGCACGGGTCGAGGTGTGGCAGAACGATATAAAGATTTACCAGACCACGGTCACTCCCGGAAATTTCGTGATCGATGACCTGTACCCCACAGGTTACGGCGGCGACCTTAATGTGCGGGTCACCGAGGCCGATGGTAGCGAACGCCGCTTCGATGTGCCGTATTCGTCGATCACCAACCTGGTGCGGCCAGGACGTGCCAAATACGACCTGGTGGCGGGGCGGCTGTACAACCAGAACCTGGCCGACAATGCCCATCTGGCCCAAGGCACTTTGTTCTATGGGTTGAATAATTACCTGACCGGCTATGGCGGCTTTCAGGTCAGCGAGGGGTTCCACGCAGGGCTGATGGGGCTCGGGATGAACACGTCACTGGGGGCTTTGTCGGTTGACCTGACGCAAGAAACCACGCAGTTGGGTGGCCGTCTCGGCTCGGCATCCGGGCGTAGCGTCAAGGTCGCGTACAGCAAGTTGCTGAGCGAGTCCCGTACCAATTTCACCCTCGCGGCCTACCGCTATTCATCGTCCAGATATATGACCCTGTCCCAGGCAGTCGACGCGCGTGAACGCGTCAAGACTGCTGGCTATCAGGAGCAGTGGCTGTGGATGGGCAACGAACGTGACCGGTTCGACATCAGTGTCGACCAGCCGGTGGGCACCCTGGGCTCGTTTTTCATGACTGGCAGCACCCGCAAGACCTGGGGCGGTTCGGGGGCTTCCAGCCGCCAGTTCGAAGTGGGGTTCAACGGCAATGCGGGAGATATCAGCTACAGCGTTTCCGCCAGCCGCAATAACGATGAATTCCTGGGGGCACAGACCCAGTACTTCGTGAGCCTCAATATTCCACTGGGCAGCGGTGCCAAGTCGCCAACCCTTAGCAGCCAATACACCGGTGGGCACGGGCAGGGCAGCTCGTTGCGTAACTATTTGAGCGGTGTAGCGGACGATGCCGGGCGCCTGAGCTACGGCATTACCCAGGCCACCGACACCAATACGTCCAGCTCCGGCAGCGTCAATGCCCAATACCGGGGCAACCGCAGCACGGTGCGCGGCGCCTACGAACAGGGCGGCGATTACAAGTCCACCTCCCTGGGCAGTGACGGCAGCCTGGTGGTGCACAGCGGTGGGCTGACGCTGTCACCCAACACCGGCGACACCATTGCCCTCGTGTCTGCGCCGGGCGGCGAGGGCGCGAGCATTGGTGGGTTGTCTGGCCTGGTCATCGATAAAAACGGTTATGGCGTGGTGCCGTACCTGTCGCCCTACCGCATGAACAACGTCAACCTGGACCCCAAAGGCAGCTCGATGGATGTCACCTTCCAAAACACCACCCAACAGGTCGCGCCGTTTGCCGGTGCAGTGGTGCGCGTCAACTTTGAAACCAAGGTCGGGCAGTCGGCGGTCATTCACATCACCAACGCCGCCAGCCTGAACATGCCGTTTGGTGCGCAGGTGCTCGATGATGCGGGCAATGTGGTCGGCGTGGTCGGCCAGGGTAACAACCTGTTTGTGCAGGGCGTCGCAAACGACGGCGCGCTGACCGTCAGCCTGCCGGGCGATGCCCGTTGCAGCGTCGCCTACCGCTTCGCCAAACCCAGTGCCGGTATCAAGGGCCTGTCGCAGACCCAGGCGCCGTGCCTGCTTCGAGAAGGCACTCGCCTGAGCAGTCGATGAACATGACCCGATTGATTTCCATAACGTTGCAACTGCTTGCGTTGCTGCTGGTTCCAACGTCCGCCTTCGCGGTGTGCGGCATGATGCCCAACTACCAGGAGGGTGCCGTGGTGGATATGAACTTCGGTCGCGTCACCGTGCCTTCAGGCACGGCGATAGGCGAAGTGTTCTTCACCCAGGAGTTCCCGATTACCGGCAGCTATTACGCGATCGTGTCCTGCAAACCGGGAGATACCACCCAATGGCGGGTGGTTCAAGGCACCGCGACTTCTATCGCTAATGTCTACACCACCAATATTGCCGGGGTGGGCATGCGCACCAGTTGGGTACCGACAAGGGCCACTTCACCGTTTTACGCCGGTGACAGCACCAGCTGGACGTTAGGCATGCCCAACGTCAGTGGTTCCATCGAGCAGAACAGCGCGGTGGTCAGTGTGACGGGGTCGGTGATCGTTGAACTGATCAAGCTCAGTGAGCCAGTCGGTTCCGGTGCATTGGCGGGCGGTACCTATACCAACAACATCGCGCAACCGGTCTACCCGTTCAACAGCGGGGTGTTCATGACCACGCGCATTGCCGGTGGCGGCGGTGAAATCGTGCCAGAAACCGGCACCTGTTCGATTGGCGATCTCAACGTGGACCTGGCTCCCGTGCCCTTTGGACGCTTTAACGGCCTGGGCTCCACCACCGGCGAAACGCCCTTCACCGTGGGCTTCAACTGCTCCGGCGCCAATGGCGCCGTCACCCTGACGATGGATGCAGACAGGTTCATGCCCGATGGCAGCCTGGGCTTGATCAAGCCCCAGGCCGGGGACAACTACGCGTCATGCGTTGCGCTACAAGTGCTCGATGCCAACACCGGGGTGCCCGCGTTATTGGGCGCAACCAGCGTGGTGGGGGCGGTCGTCAATAACGCCACCAGCTTCAGCCTGCCATATCGGGTGCGTTATTACCAAAGTGCCGGGGGCAGCCACTGCGTCTCCCCAGGGCTCGTAAAAGGTACCGCAACGGTCACCGTGAAATATCAATAACAGCGGTCTCGAAACTTCAGCACAACTGCCTCTTTTGAAGAGCGTGGTGGGGTTACCTGTTGCTGAACGTTTGGGCATTGGATAACAACTCACTTCAAGGAATTGATGAATGAGCATCAAAAAGAACCCACTCGGTTATGCAATTGGTTGTGCACTGTTGGTGACGTTAAACCCGGCTCAGGCAGCCACGATCGGCCAAGTGGATGTGTCGTCCGAGGAGGGCGATTTACTGATACTTGATAATGATCAGGTGGCGTATACCGGCAAGGGCGCCGCCATTCGCGTCAGTGGCAAGCAGAACGGGTTCATGGGATCAGCCATGGACGTGCGTGCCACGACCGGAGGGCCCAACGATGCCGTCACCGGACTGCAAGTGGTGAGCGGCGGGCAGGGCACGCTGCAAGGCTCGACACTTAACGCCAGCGGCTATTTTGGGGACGGTGCCAGCGCCAGTGGCGAAGGCTCCCATGTGCGCCTGGAGCAGACCGAAATCACCACCGATGGCAGCCGTGGCCGTGGGGTTATGGTCGATCAGGGCGCGAGTGCAGCGCTGATCGACTCTAGCGTGACAACGACCGGTTTTATGGCTGATGCGGTGTCGGCCATGGGAGCGGGCTCAAGCATCAGTGTCACGGATACAAGCCTTTCATCGGCGGGCAATGCCGCGTTTACCGTGAGGGCGCAACAGGGTGCCCATATCGATTTGCGCAATGGCACCGCCACCGCTCACGGCCAATACGCAGCCGTGTTCAACATTACCGGCGCCGACACGGTCATTACCGCTGACGGTGTGAAGGTGCAGTCGGATCTGGCCCAAGGCGTGGACATGCAAGAAGGCCTGCTCCAATTCAGCAACGGCAGCATCAACGCCAAGGCGGACGGGATCCTCATCCGCCCCAGCTCCCCCCTCGGCGGCGGTCGGGCAGAGGTCAGCCATTCGCAGGTGCTCTCGCAAACCGGCAACGGCATTAACCTTGATGCCAAAGGCGCATCCCTCGAACTTAACGACTCCCATGTCACGGCCCAGGGCAACAACGGGTCGGCGATCTGGATGCCCGGCGGCGATACCCAGGCCGATGTGCACAACAGCGTGCTGGAAACCTGGGGCAACCAGGCGGCGGCCATCGACAACCGGGCCGGAGCCCTGCGCATGGACGGCAGCCGTGTCGTCACTCATGGTGACTCATCCCATGGGCTCTATGCCTCGACCGACGTCATCGGTGGCCAGGTGGGCGGCCCGAACGCCACGTTTGAACTGCGCAAGGTGGTGATCGAAACGTTTGGCGAAGGCTCGGTGGGCGCCTTCGCCCGGTTGCCAGGTGCGCAGATTTCGATGACTGACAGCCAGGTACTGACCCACGGCGACCTTAGCCACGGGGTGTTCGTCAGCAACGGCGCCATCGCGAAGGCGCAAGGCACTCATATTGAGACTCTCGGTGACAATGCGTATGGGCTGGTCAGTCAGGCGAGCACAGACGTCGCCAACCAGATAGACCTCTCCGACACCACTGTGCTCGCGCACAACAGTACAGCCTTGCGCGTCTCCGGCGGCAGCCTGCGCGCCGACCTGACCAACAGCAGACTGACGGGTCGCGACGCTATCTGGATGACCGCAGGCGGCAATGGCCTCGCCGCCGGCCAAGTCGCACTGGACAGCGATCATTCATTGATTGAGGGTGATATCCGAGTCGATGACGGCACCCTGCAATTGAGCCTGCACAACCAGTCCCGACTGGAAGGCGCAATAACCGATACCCCCATGGCGTCCCGTCTCTGCCTGGACGACAGCAGCGATTGGCGGATGCTCGCAAACTCCAGCATAGGTCAACTGAACAACACAGGCACCGTCGAGTTTGCCAAGCCGACGAGGGGCGACTTCATGCGCCTGAAAGTCGGCGGCGACCTAGACGGCGATGGGCGGTACATCATAAACACTGACCTTGGCTCCTTGCGTGGCGACCGCATGGAAGTGGGCGGGCAGGTCACCGGCAACAACCAGATCATGGTGCGCAACAGCGGTGCCAAACCCTCCAGCGGCGGCCAACGCCTGACGCTGGTCGAAAGCCAGGGCGGCGCGGGCGGTTTCAGTTTGGCCAATCGCGGTCAGCAGGTGGACGTCGGCAGCTACCGCTACACCTTGCAGCGCGACGACGACCCGGCAGGGGAGTCGCGGTGGAGTCTGGTCAATGTCGACGAGCATCTCTCTACTGCCGCCAGTGCAGCGATCAACAGCAGCGCGCTCTCAACCTTGCGCGACACCTGGGACGCCGAGCGCGGCAGCCTGATCCAACGCTTGGGCGACGTGCGCGACGGCGGCCACAGCCAGGGCGTGTGGATGCGCACCTACGGCCAGAAACAAGAGGTGGATAACGGCGCCGCGCGGCATTTTTCCCAGCACGTCAACGGTATGCAACTGGGCCTGGATACCCGATTGGCTCGCAGCCACGGTGCTTTGATTCTCGGCGGTATGGCGGGCTACAGCCATGCCAATCGTGACTTCAACGGCGAAGGCAGCGGCAAGCTCGACAGCTACTACATTGGCACCTACGCCACTTACCTGGATGATTCGGGTTGGTACGCTGACAGCCTGTTGACCCTCAATCGCTGGTCCACCCGCTTCGACGTACACGCCACCGACGGCAACCGCGTCAACGGCAAGAGCCGCAGCAGCGGCGCGGGCGTGTCATTTGAAACCGGCAAGCGTGTGCGCCTGGAGCATGGGTGGTTCGTCGAGCCACAGGTGCAATTGTCGGCGCTGTACGGCGGCAGTGACCGTTACCGCCTGAGTAACGGCCTGCGCGTCGAAGCCGACGACGGCATTGCCACTCAACTGCGCGGTGGTGCGCAGTTGGGCCGGGCGCTGACGTTGGATAACGGCGCTACCGTCCAGCCGTATATCAAGGCGGGCTGGGTTCAAGACCTGTCGGCGCGCAGCCAGGTCAAGACCAACGACATCAGCAGCCACCCGGACGGCAACGGCGGTGGCTGGTATGCAGGGGCGGGTGTCACGGGAGCGCTGGCGCGCGGTCAGCACGTTTATGCAGACGTCGAGACCAGTGACAGCTCGACGCTAAAGCGCCCGTGGGCGTTGAACATCGGCTATCGATTGGCGTGGTGATGGCAGCGGCGGCGATTAAAACTTGAACCGCCCCACCAACCCCTTGAGCTGACCCGAAATATCCGTCAGGCGCCCAGAGCCGGTCTGCGCCGAATGCGCAAAACCTTCCACCAGTTGCGCATCGGCATGGATCTGCGCGATGTGGCGGTTGATCTCCTCGGCGACCTGGTGCTGTTCCTCGGCGGCGGTGGCGATCTGGGTGTTCTGGTCGCGGATCGAATCCACCGAGCCACGGATTTTGTCGAAGCTGTCACGCGCCTGCTGGATACGTTCCACGCTGGTGTGGCTCACCTGCAGGCTGCCCTGCATCTGCTGGGTGACTTCCTGGGTACGGCGGGCGAGGTTGCCCAACAGGCTGTCGATTTCGCCGGTGGAGTCGGCGGTACGGCGGGCCAGCGCGCGGACTTCGTCAGCGACCACCGCAAAACCACGGCCCTGGTCACCGGCGCGCGCCGCTTCAATCGCCGCGTTGAGCGCCAGCAGGTTGGTCTGTTCGGCAATCGAGCGGATGGTGTCGAGGATGGTGTTGATGTTCTTGCTGTCCTGCTCCAGCA
>Ga0247732_10001168_pt1 | contig 10886 bp, 10 predicted proteins | sample UWRJL163409C2_FD_180940 | JGI IMG/M metagenome (GOLD analysis project Ga0247732, IMG submission 180940) | Plant litter microbial communities from Arlington Agricultural Research Station in Wisconsin, United States - UWRJ-L163-409C-2 | ecosystem: Environmental > Terrestrial > Plant litter >...
GGATGACGCGAGCGCCACCACGACGTCTCCGTCGCGCACGCGCTCGGGCCCGAGCAGGTCGGCAGCGTCCACCGCGCCGACAGCCGCGCCCGCGACGTCGTAATCGTCAGGGCCGAGGAGCCCGGGGTGCTCGGCCGTCTCGCCACCGACGAGGGCGGTGCCCGTCGCCTCACACGCCTCGGCGATACCGCGCACGATGTCGGCGATGCGCTGCGGGTGAACCTTGCCGCACGCGATGTAGTCGGTCATGAAGTACGGCTTGGCACCCACAACGATGATGTCGTCGACGACCATGCCGACGAGGTCCTGGCCGATCGTGTCGTGCTTGTCGATGGCCTGGGCGATCGCGACCTTGGTGCCGACGCCGTCGGTGGAGGTGGCGAGCAGGGGCCGGTCGTAGGACTTGAGGAACGAGACATCCACCATGCCGGCGAAGCCACCGACGCCACCGAAGACTTCGGGGCCGTGCGTACGGCTCACCGCGGCCTTCATGAGTTCGACGGCGAGGTCACCCGCCTCGGTATCGACTCCTGCGCGGGCGTAGCTCGAGGTGTTGGCCGTCACGCTTCCAGAGTACCGGGCGGCACGATCGTTGCGGTTGTCAGGCGACGATGAGGTCGTGCTTGTGCGCGAAGACGACGACCTGCACGCGGCTGCGCAGGCCGAGCTTGCGCAGGATCGCCGCGATGTGGGTCTTGACCGTCGCCTCACTGACGTAGGCGGCCGTCGCGATCTCGGCGTTCGACAGGCCTCTGGCGACGAGCAGGAACACCTCGCGCTCGCGGGGGCTGAGCGCTTCGATGGTCTCGTGCTGCCGAGCAGGCGACGTCTCGCCACCCATCTCCGCAACGAGCTCGAGAGTGGTCACCAGGTCGGGGATCGCATCACCGGTGTGGACGGTACGGATGCTCGTCAGCACCTGCTCGGTCGTCGCATCCTTCGTGAGGAAGGCACTCGCGCCCGCCTCGAGCGCCTGCACCACCACGTCGTCACGGCGGAGCGTCGTGAGCACGATGACGCGCGGCCTGTCGTCGGCGGCGCCGTGGCTGAGCATCTCGCGGGTGGCATCGATCCCGTTGAGGCCGGGCATCCTCAGGTCCATGAGTACGACGTCAGGGGTCGACAGCGCGACAGCGGCGAGCGCGCTGCGGCCGTCGCTTGCGGTTCCTATGCACTCCATGTCGTCCTGTGCGTCGATGAGCATCGCGATGCCAGAGGCAAACAAAGGCTGGTCGTCGACGACGATCACCGTGATCGTGTTACGCATCGATGAGCTCCTCGGTCTCGGTGTTGTCCTGTACCCGTTCGGTGACCGGAATGAACGCCGTCACGAGAAAGTCGCGGCGCTCCGCCTCCGCCGTGAGCCACCCACCGGCAAGCCGCGCGCGTTCCTTCATCCCGGCAATGCCGACACCCCGGCTGGCGCTCGGCTCCGGCGGTTCACCGGAGGGCCGCGAGACGACGAGGACGGCCAGGCCCGGACCCTGCCAGTCGAGGGTCACCCTCGCCGACGCCGAGGAGCCGGCATGTTTGAGGGCGTTGGTGAGACTCTCCTGCACGATGCGGTACACGGCGAGCTCGCGCGCAGCGGAGAGCGGTGTGGGCGTTCCAAGAACCTGCAGAGTGGCATCCATCCCGACCTGGCGCATGCGCTGGATCACCTGCGGAAGATCGCCGATGCTCGGGGCAACGGCTGTGAGGTCCTGGTCGTGGATGCGCTCCACGAGGCTGCGCACATCGGTGAGCGCGCTACGACCGACGGAGGCGATATTGCCCAGCGCATCGCCGGCCACCTCGGGCCTGCGCTCCTGCATGGCGATCGCGCCCTCGGCCTGCGACACGATCACGGCGAGCGAATGGGCAAGAGCATCGTGGACGTCCCGCGAGATGCGCGCGCGGTCCTCGGCGAGACGCAACTCGAAGTCGGTCTCGACCAGCCTCACCTCTGCCGTCGTGAGCACCTGCCCGATGGCGCGTTCACGCAGCACGCTGCGCGCGGCGAGACCGACGGCCCAGAGCGCGAGGTAGAACCCGAGCGCAACGACCGCGAGAGTGATGAAGTGCTCGCGGTGCGGGTAAGTCTGAAAGTACAGACCGCCGCCCCCGACCCAGCTCGTCCAGTACCCCTCGGGGATGCTCGGGATCATCATGCGAGATGCGAAGAGCACCGCGGTGACGACTCCGACGGGGAGCACAAGGATGCGGGCGAGCCGCGACCCTTGGAAGGCGATCACAAGCGCAACGAACCCGGCGGCCGCGTACATCGGCCACGTCTGAGCGGCAGGCGGATACAGGATGCCGAGCAACTGCAGCACGGGAATCGCGGTCACCATCCCGAACGAGACGAGCGGCCAGAATCCGGAGAGGGCGATGGCTACAGCGAAGAGCGCGAAAACGACAGTCTTCGGACCGATCTCCGCACGGCCAGCCTCCGCCACGATCCAGAGAACGAGGAACACGATGCCGCCAGCGACGGGCACCCAGCGGAAGTGCCTCACTGCGAATCGCACGATCTGTCGCAGAGACGTTTCGAACCTCAATGACCTGTCCATACGATGACGGTAAGTCGCCCCGGCCGGATGTACCAGCCGAATGCTCACCTTTCATACCAAGGGATGAGTGCGAGACGGTGCAGCCGATCCCCAGCCAGCACCCAACGGATGCCCGGCGCAGGTATGGGAGACTGGAACGTACCCCCTGCCGTGGGTACGACCTCGAGTCTCAGGGAGTCACCGCCCCCCATGTGCGGAATCGTCGGAATCGTCTCGGCCGGTCCGGTCAACCAGCAGGTCTACGACGCACTGTCGCTGCTGCAGCATCGCGGCCAGGACTCCACTGGCATCGCCACGGCCGATGGCAACACCATCCACATGTTCAAGGCCAAGGGCCAGGTGCGCGAGGCTTACCGCACGCGCGACATGCGCAGCCTCCTCGGCACGCTCGGCCTCGGCCACGTGCGATACGCCACGAAGGGGGATGCCCGCAATGAGCAGGAGGCGCAGCCCTTCTACGTGAACGCCCCCTACGGCATCACCCTCGTGCACAACGGCAACCTGACCAACACGCGCGAGCTCACGGAAGACCTCTTCCACATCGACCGCCGCCACCTCAACACCACGAGCGACACCGAGCTTCTCGTCAACGTTCTCGCGCACGAACTGCAGGAGCAGGTCTCCGGCCGTGACCTCGACCCCGACCAGGTGTTCAACGCCATCACCCGCCTTCACGAGCGAGTCGAGGGCTCCTACGCCGCGATCGCTCTCATCGCCGGTCGTGGGCTGCTCGCGTTCCGTGACCCGTTCGGCATTCGGCCACTTGTGGTCGGTCGTCGCACGACGGGCCTTGTCGGTGCCGAATGGTTCGTGGCATCCGAGTCGCTCGTACTCGAGAACGCCGGATGCGACGTCATCCGCGACGTCGCCCCGGGTGAGGCGATCTTCATCACCCCCGACGGCGAGATGACCTCCCGCCAGTGCGCGGCCAACCCTCAGCTCATCCCGTGCTCGTTCGAGTACGTCTACCTCGCCCGACCCGACTCCGCGATGAACGGCATCTCGGTCTACGAGGCCCGCCTTCGTCTCGGCGACCGCCTGGCCGACACGATCGCGAAGTACACGCCCATGGGCGACATCGACGTCGTTATGCCGATCCCCGACTCATCCCGGCCGGCAGCAATGCAGGTGGCCCAGAAGCTCGGCGTCGAGTACCGCGAGGGCTTCTACAAGAACCGCTACGTGGGCCGAACGTTCATCATGCCCGGCCAGGCCGAGCGCAAGAAGAGCGTCAAGCAGAAGCTCAACGCGATGGGCAGCGAGTTCAAGGGCAAGAACATCCTCATCGTCGACGACTCGATCGTGCGCGGCACGACCTCGAAGGAGATCGTGCAGATGGCCCGCGAGGCCGGCGCCAACAAGGTCACCTTCACCTCGGCCGCTCCCCCGGTGCGCTTCCCCCACGTGTACGGCATCAACATGCCCACGCGGCAGGAGCTGGTCGCCCACGGCCGCAAGATCCCCGAGATCGCGACGGAGCTCGGCGCCGACCACATGATCTACCAGGAGGTCGCCGACATGGAGGCCGCCATCATCGAGGGGTCGGATGTCACGGCCCTCGAGATGAGCTGCTTCACGGGCGACTACGTCACGGGTACGGTAACGCCCGAGTATCTCGCGTGGGTCGAGGCGAACCAGCTCAGCTGACGTGCGACGATGGCTGTGACGCGCGAGGGGCGCGATCGGGAGGCTGTCATCGTGAGTGAGCCGCAGGTCGCCGACAGGCTGCAGGCGAAGCCGCCGACATCGCCGGTGCGCTTCTGGTTGCTCATCGCCGGGAGCGTTGTGCTCGCCATGGCGCTGGCGATTGCGGGCGTCGTCGTCTCCCAGGCCGTGCTCGATGCCCAGGCCGAAGCCGCCTACGAAGCTGCTTCGGTCGACCTGCGCGCAGCGAACAAGGCCAAGGATGCCGTTGTCGATGAGTTGGCAGCGACCAGCACAGCAGCACTCGCGGAGAGCGAGGCGGCAGCAACGCTCTCCTCCGCCGTCGACCCCACCCTCCTCGAGGACGGCACGAAGCGCGAAGCGCTCCTTGCGGTGATCCCCCGCGTCGAATTCGCTGCGGGAATCGAGCGGCCGAACGGCATCCGCCAGCCGCGCGCGTGGCGTCCGCCAGCTATCCCGCCCGCGGGAAATCCCGGCGGCAGGCAGGCGTTCGAGGAAACGACTGCAGCGATGGTCGCGATCGCCGAGCCCCTCCGGGAGGAGACGACCGCCCTGGAGTACGAGTTGCAGGCACTCGAGGAGGCACGCAGTGCCCTCGCACGCGCGTCACGGGAGCTCGTGGCATCCGCGCATGCCAAGGGAGCGGCCACCCCGCCGCCCGACCTCGCATCACAGGAGACGAAAGACGCCTACCTTGCCGCCGTTGCCGCGCTGGAGAAGCCTGCCGCGAAGGCCGACCTCGCTGCGCTCATGGTCGCCTACCGCGATAGCTGGGCTGCGGCCGTCGCCTCCCACGACGCCGCGAGCGGCACCGAGACGCCGGATGACTCCGGCCTCCAGCCCACCTACATCCAGGGCGTCCTCATCGTGAACAAGACCTACCCGCTGCCACCCTGGTTCGGTGACGGTCTCACCGCGGAGACGCAGGCGGCCTTCAACGCCATGCAGGCGGAGGCCGCCGCGTACGGGCTGAGTCTCTACATCTCGAGCGGGTTCCGCTCCTACGACACCCAGGTCGCGGTCTACGGCAACTACGTGGCGACGCTCGGCCAGGCCGGCGCCGACCGCACCTCGGCGCGCCCCGGCCACAGCGAGCACCAGAGCGGGCTGGCGTTCGACCTCAACACGATCGATCACGCCTTCGCCGACACCGCCGAAGGCCAGTACGTGCGCGACAACGCCCACAAGTTCGGGCTGATCATCCGCTACCCACCCGACAAGGAGAGCATCACCGGCTACGAGTGGGAGCCGTGGCACATGCGCTACGTCGGCACTGACCTCGCCACCTCGCTCTACTCGAGCGGCCAGACGCTCGAGGAGTACTTCGGCATCACCTCTGCTTACTCGGGCTGAGGTGCCTCGGGCAATGCTGGCGACTCCGGCGTGCCCACGGTCTCCTCTTCGGCGGCGATCGTCTTGGCCCGACGCGACGAGCGTCGGTCGACGAGAAGCGCAATCACCGCGCCGATGGCAGCACCGGCGGGAACCGTGAACAGACTGAAGTAGGCGACCAGCGCGGGGAACCCCACGCTCGGGTCGGCCGGGAATTGAGCCGTCGCGATGAGCGTCGCAATGAGCGCGATGCCGGCACCGACAACGATGAACGCACCGAACTTGGGTGCGCGGCGCACTCGCACATCGACCTGCCTGCCTGCACTCACTTCTCTATTGTCTCCCACCGGACCGGCAGATACGCCGTGAGGTCGGCGCGCTGACCGGAAGCCGACACAGTGCCGGATGCCACGGCATCCGCCCACGACAGGCTTCCTGTGGCGAGCGCCAGCCACGCCTCAGCGCCCAACTCGATCACGTTCGGCGGAGTACCGCGCGTGTGCCGCGGACCCTCGATGGCCTGCACCGCGCCGTACGGTGGCACGCGCACCTCGACGGTGTTGCCCTCTGCGGTGATGGCGAGCACCTGGAGGAGGTAGCGCACCGCAGTGGGCACGTCGGCTGCGGTGCCGGCGAGCGCCCCGCGCACGGCGGGTTGACCGATCGCAGCGGGGATGCGCTTGGGAGGCATCCCCCTACGCTACTTCGGGAGCCGCCACTCAGCGCGGCTCGATAGTGTTGAACAGTGAGAATTCTCGTTCTGGGCTCGGGCGCGCGCGAGCACGCCATCATCACTGCTCTCCTCCGCGAAGACGCGGACCATGACATCACCGCTGCGCCAGGTAACGCCGGCATCGCCGCCGACGTTCCCGTCGTGGCACTCGACCCGACGCGCGGCGACGTCGTGTCGGCGTACGCGCTCGACAACGACATCGAACTCGTCGTCATCGGGCCGGAGGCACCCCTTGTGGCGGGCGTCGCGGATGCGCTGCGGCAGCGCGGCATCGCCGTCTTCGGGCCCGGCAAGGCTGCCGCTGCCCTCGAGGGCAGCAAGACCTTCGCCAAGCGGATCATGGACGAGGCTGGAGTGCCCACGGGCCGAGCCACCCGCGCCGGCACGATCGAGGATGCGATCCAGGCGATCGACGAGTACGGCGCCCCCTACGTCATCAAGGCAGATGGACTCGCCGCGGGCAAGGGCGTGCTCGTCACGCCCGACCGCATCGCTGCGATCGCCCACTCCGACTACTGGCTGCAGCAGGGGCCGGTGCTTGTCGAGGAGTTCCTCGACGGTCAGGAGGTCTCCCTCTTCCTGTTGAGTGACGGCCACACCGTGCTCCCCCTCTCCCCAGCGCAGGACTACAAGCGCGCGCTCGACGGCGACGAGGGCCCCAACACTGGTGGCATGGGTGCCTACAGCCCCCTGCCGTGGCTTCCCGAGAACTTCGTCACCGAGGTCATCGAGACGATCGCCGTGCCGACGATCCGCCAGCTCGCGAGCGAACGCACGCCCTTCATCGGCCTCCTGTACTGCGGTCTGATCATCACCGAGAAGGGCATCCGGGTCATCGAGTTCAACGCCCGCTTCGGCGACCCGGAGACCCAGGTCGTACTCCCGCGGCTGGTAACCCCGCTGAGCGAGCTGCTCCTGGCGGCTGCCAGCGGCGAACTCGCCTCCCACGACTGGCCGGTCTTCAGCGACGAGGCCGCCGTCACCGTCGTACTCGCGAGCGAGGGCTACCCCGAGGAGCCGATCACGGGTCGACGCATCACCGGGCTCGACAGCGTCACCGACGTGTCGATCGCACACGCCGCCACCGCCATGGTCGATGGCGAGTTCATCGCCACGGGCGGGCGCGTGCTCAGTGTCGTCGCCCTCGGCAAGGACTTCACGGATGCCCGCCGCAGGGCCTACGCAGCGCTCGAGACCATCGAGCTCGAGGGCGGCCACTACCGCACCGACATCGCGGCGAGGGTCGCCCAGTGACGCTCCCCGGCTGGAAGCACGTCTACTCGGGCAAGGTCCGCGACCTGTACGAGAACCCGGACCAGCCGGGCAGGATGCTGGTGGTCGCCAGTGATCGCGTGAGTGCGTTCGACAACGTGCTCGAGCCGGGCATTCCGGGCAAGGGCGAGCTGCTCACGCAGTTGAGCCTGTGGTGGTTCGCCCACCTGCCGGTGCCGAACCACCTCGTCGAGAACGCCCCAGAGGTGCCCGCCAACGCCATGCTCGTGAAGAAGCTCGAGATGTACCCGATCGAGGCCGTCGTGCGCGACTACCTCGTGGGCAGCGGATGGGCCGAGTACCGCGAGTCCCAGACCGTGTGCGGCATCGCGCTGCCGTCGGGCCTCTCGGAGGGCGACCGGCTTCCGGAGCCGCTCTACACCCCCGCGTGGAAGGCCCCGATGGGCGAGCACGACGAGAACATCACGTTCGAGCGCACCGTCGAGCTCGTGGGCGCCGAGGCCGCTGCCGCGCTGCGGGACGCCTCGTTGACGGTGTTCTCCACGGCATCCGCCATCGCGCAGGAGCGGGGAATCATCCTCGCCGACACCAAGTTCGAGTTCGGGGCCGACCCGGAGACGGGCGAGCTCACCCTCGGCGATGAGGTGCTCACGTCGGACAGCTCGCGCTACTGGGATGCCGAGCGCTACGCCGCTGGCGGCGCGGATCGTCTCGACAGTTTCGACAAGCAGATCGTGCGCAACTGGCTTGCCACCAACTGGGACAAGTCGGGCACACCGCCCACCCTCCCCTCGGAGATCGTCGAGCAGACGGCCGCCCGGTACCGTGAGCTGATCGAGCGACTTACGCTCTGACCGCCCCTGCGCCATGCTGGAGCCATGAGCGAGAATCCAGCGATGTCGCCTTCGCCGAAGGGCCTGCGGCTCGCATTCGTCATCGGTGGCGCGGTCCTGGCGGCTCTCCTCCTCACCCTCGGTGTCGTCTACGCGGTGGTCACGTCCCAGCGCACCCCCCAGCTCACGGCGGCCGCCTTCCTCGACGAGGTCGTCGCGGGGGATGCCACGGCCGCCCTCCAGCAGGTGACAGGTCTCGCCCCGGCATCCCGCGGACTCCTGGGTGACGACATGTTTGCCTCCGCCACGGACCGCATCACCGGCTACACCATCGACGAGAAAGCGATCGAACTGGACACGACCGCGGGCACCGCGAGCGTCGTGGTCGACGTGGTCCAGGGCGACGAGACCTACACGCAGAACATCGAGCTCGTGCGGGTCAGCCGCGATGTCGGGCTGTTCGACGTGTGGCGGGTGAGCGCAGCATCCCTTCCCACCGTCGCGTTCACGTACTCGAGCCCGGACACTATGGGGCTCGCGGTGAACGGCACCGAACTCAGCTCGCTCGACGGTTCCGGCTCGTACCGACTACCGGTGTTGCCGGGCACCTACGACTTCGAGGCCACCGGCGTCACGGAGTGGGTGACCGCCGACCCGGCCGTCGCCATCGCCCGGTTCGACAACTCACCCGTGATCGAGATCCCTGTGGTCCTGTCCGAGGCGGGCACCGCCTCCGCGCAGTCCGCGGTCGATGCCACCCTCGACGCCTGCATCGCGCAGGCGACGCTTGCACCGCAGCCCAACTGCGGGTTCTTCATCACTCAGGATGACGCGACCTACACGAACATTCGGTGGAGTCTCGTCACCCGCCCGACCGTGTCCTTCTCGCCGTACACCGCTGGCCGGGGGTGGGAGGTCGTGAGCGAATCCTCCGGGAGCATGCGGATGGACGCGGACTTCACGAGGGGCTCCGAGAGTGGAACCGCAGAAGGCAGCGTTGACAACTTCTCGCAGGCCGGATGGATCACCTCGGTCACTGAGGAGGGCACGGCGCTCTTCGAAAGCGTTACGTACGAGTAACACGACCGACATACCGTCTTGTTCCAGTGGACCATCGGCCTGGTAGTCTCTGCACGTGAAACGGATTCTTGCTGCCCTCGCGGCCGTCACCCTCGCCACCCTCGGTGCCCTGACTGTGCCCACGACGGCGTTCGCCAGCGGCACCGTGACGGGCACGATCACCAATGAGAGCTCGGTCGGCATCCCCGGCGCTGTCATCGAGTTCAAGTACCCGGGTAGCACGAACTACTACTACGGCGACGCCAACGGCAACTTCACGGCGACACCGCCCGCCCACGACTACACCGTCTACATCCACGCACCCGGCTACGCCCCCGAGTACTACGACGATTCGTTCACCGGCGCGGGCGCTGCGGTCGTGACTGTCGCCGAAGGCGGCAATCTCACGCTCAATGCGACGCTCGCCGCGGGATCCTCGATCACCGGAACCGTCACGAGCTACTCGAACGCCCCCGTGCAGGCCCAGATCTTCGCCACCAAGGCCGGCGATCTCTTCGGCACCTTCTTCTACGCCTCTACGGACCCCGTGACGGGCGTGTACACGATCTCGAACCTCGCTCCCGGCTCGTACACGCTCTACTTCAGCTCGAGCGACTCGGACGATCTTGTGAACGAGTGGTACCACGACGCGGCCACCCTGGCCACGGCGACCCCCGTCACAATCAGCGCCACGGGTTCTGTGGTGACGGTGAATGAACAGCTCGCGCAGGGCGGCACTCTCCAGGGAACGGTCGTCAACACGATCGGTACGCCGATCGAGGATCTGTCGGTCACCATCGTCGATGACCCTTACCGCGAGTTCGAGGGACAGCCCGACAGCAACGGCGAGTACACGATCTACGGCGTCCGAGTCGGCACTCACACGGCCAAGACCGGCGGCAACGAGTTCTTCCAGGATACGGAAAGCAGCCCGTTCACGGTCTCGACGTCAACACCCAGCACCGCGAACTTCGTCGTCACTCCGGCGTTCCCGGACGAGTCCGACTTCGAGGAGAAGGCTGCCTTATCCGGGCCGACCTCGGTGACGGCGGGCAAGACCTACACCTGGACGGTTGAGGCGGGAACCGATGGTGACGTTTACGCGATCCTCTACCCCGCCCCCAGGTACTTGGGCGCGGCGCACCAGCAGAATGATGTGGCAACGCTCACCATGACGATTCCCGCCGATACTCCGGCGGGAACGCACAAGTTCACCTACTCAAGCTACGAGGTCAGCGGGTTGTTCTCCACCGCGCGGCATTACTTCGACATCGAGGTGGCTGCGGCGCCCACGGACGGCGGAACCGCGCCCCCCACACCACCGGTCACGCAGGGGCCGCCGTCCACCCCGAGCATCAACTCTCTCGCCTCGACAGGCTACGAGGTGGCGCCGTTTCTCGTGTGGTCCTCCGCGCTGCTCCTCCTCGGTGCCGCGCTCGTCGTTGGCCGCCGTATCGCACGCTGACCCGCGCGAAGTCA
>Ga0247732_10001169_pt1 | contig 10883 bp, 12 predicted proteins | sample UWRJL163409C2_FD_180940 | JGI IMG/M metagenome (GOLD analysis project Ga0247732, IMG submission 180940) | Plant litter microbial communities from Arlington Agricultural Research Station in Wisconsin, United States - UWRJ-L163-409C-2 | ecosystem: Environmental > Terrestrial > Plant litter >...
AGGCGCTGGAAGACCAGTACTCCGGTCGCGGCTACGGTGACTTCAAGAAGGACGTCTCGGAGGTCGTCGTGGAGTCGTTCGCTCCGATCCGCGAGCGCACTCTGGAGCTGCTCGCCGATCCGGCCGAACTCGATCGGCTTCTCGGAGCGAACGCCGACCGCGCGAACGAGGTCGCCTCGGCGACGCTGGCGAAGGTCTACGACCGCGTCGGTTTTCTGCCCCGGCGCTAGTGGAGTTCGTTCCGCTCCGCACTGAGCGACTCGTGCTCGATCTGCCGGTGCACGCCGACCGTGAGCTGGTGGCGCAGTACTGCGCCGACCCGGTGTTCGAGCGGTTCATGACGACACCGTGGCCGTACCGGCTGAAGGACGCGGACTTCTTCGTGGACGAGTTCGTGCCGAACGGCTGGGCGGATGGCAGCGAGCTGACCTGGGCGCTGCGGCTCGCGTCCGGTGGCCCGCTGCTCGGTGTGATCGGGTGGCGTCGCCAGCGGCAGGAGCTCGGCTTCTGGCTGGGCGGCCCGCACCGAGGCTTCGGCTACATGACCGAGGCGACGATCGCGCTGACGGACTGGCTGTTCGACACGGAGGGTCAGGATGTCGTGCGCTGGGAGTGCATCCAGGGCAACGCGGCCTCGGCTGGTGTCGCCCGCAAGGCCGGGTTCCGGTTCACCGGCGAGCGCCGCTCCACCCTGCCGATGCGCAAGGGCGACCTGCGGCCGTCGTGGCACGCGGAGCTGCGACCGGGCGACCCGCATGAGCCGACGCCCGGGTGGCCCGGGATCTGACATTGCGGGTACGGCCCTGATGGGAAGGGCATCGTGCTGCAGGCCTGCGCCTCGTTTGAGCCGCGTGGTCAACAGGATGCGGGTCCCGTCTATGCCGATCTGGTCCTGTTCGCCGACGATTCTGCGATCTCAGCCTGTTGACTGACGCAGGGGCGGCGGCGAACCGGGCGTGCTGCGGGAATGTAACGCGCCGAATCGCGTTGACTATGCTCGAAGCAACAGTTTGTGCTCCGGGGTCGGTGAGAATCCGAACCGGCGGTGACAGTCCGCGACCCGACGAACGGCGTAATCCGATCGGCGGTTGAACCGGTGGAATTCCGGTACCGACGGTGATGAGAACGGTCCAGCGATGGCGGTTCTTCAGTCCGGATGAGAGGAAGCACACGCGAACGAGGGCAGCCCGATGCGGCCGCCTCGTCGTCCGCGGCATCCCCGGAGACCCCAGCCAGAGGACACCGGATGACCGCCACCGCACCAGCGCAGATCGAGCAGGCCATGCGCCACGCTCTCTCGCTCGCTGCCCACGGCCCCGCCTGGGGAGTCAACCCGCAGGTCGGCTGCGTGATCCTCGCCGCCGACGGAACCGTGCTCGCAGAGGGCTGGCATCGTGGCGCGGGCACCGCGCACGCCGAGGTCGATGCGCTGTCTAAGCTCTCCCCCGGCGAGGCCGTCGGTGCCACCGCCGTCGTCACGCTCGAGCCCTGCAACCACACCGGACGCACGGGGCCGTGCAGCGAGGCGCTGCTCGCCGCGGGCGTGAGCGAGGTCTACTACTCCGTCGCCGACCCCGGTCAACGATCCGGCGGCGGTGCCGAGCGACTGCGCGAGGGCGGCGTCGCCGTGCACGGCGGCCTCCTCGCCGACGAGACAGAGCGGGCCATGCGGGTCTGGCTCACCGCCGAACGTCTGCGTCGCCCCTACGTGAGCGTGAAGTGGGCATCCAGCCTCGACGGGAGAGCCGCGGCATCCGACGGCACCAGCCAGTGGATCACCGGAACCGCCGCCCGGCAACGCGTGCACGAGCAGCGCGAGAGCTCCGATGCCATCGTGGTCGGCACGGGAACCGTGCTCGCGGACGACCCGAGCCTCACTGCGCGGGGAGACGCCGGCGAGTTGATGCCGCACCAGCCGATTCCGGTGATCATCGGCGAGCGCGACATCCCCTCCGACGCTCGGGTGTTCCAGCATCCGCACCCTCCGATCCTCACCGCCAGCCGCGACCTGCCCGCCATTCTCGGCGGCCTGTTCGAGCGCGATGTCCGCCACGTCTATGTGGAGGGTGGACCAGCGCTGGCCAGTGCGTTCGTCGCCGCCGACCTCGTCGACGAGTACTTCATCTATCTCTCCCCCACCCTGATCGGTGGCCCGCGGACCGCACTCGGCGACCTCGGCGTGGCAACGCTCACCGACGCGCACGCACTGCGCATCGACTCGATCGAACAGCTGGGCGACGATCTTCTGATCACCGCGCACCCCTACGACAGAAGGCACTGACATGTTCACCGGAATCATCGAAGAGCTCGGCACCGTCACCGACTGGTCGCCCAGCGGTGACGCTGCCCGTATCACCGTGCGCGGCCCGATCGCCGTCGACGGAGCGGCACACGGCGACTCGATCTCGGTCAGCGGCGTCTGCCTCACCGTCGTCGACCAGGGTGCTGACTGGTTCACCACGGATGTCATGGCCGAGTCCATCGCGATGAGCACCCTGAAGTCGGTGGCGGTCGGCACCCCGGTCAACCTGGAGCGGGCCGCCCAGGTCGGCGACCGGATCGGCGGACACATCGTCCAGGGCCACATCGACGGCACCAGCGATGTGCTCAGCGTCACCGAGGGCAGCGCCTGGCGGGTGCTGCGTTTCTCCCTCACCCCCGAGCTCGCCCCGCTGGTCACCCGCAAGGGGTCCATCGCGGTCGACGGCGTCTCCCTCACCGTGAGCGCGGTCGGGCTGGACTGGTTCGAAGTGTCACTCATCCCCGAAACCCTCAGCGCGACCACCCTCGGGGCGAAGGCCGTCGGCGACCAGGTGAACATCGAGACCGACATCCTCGCGCGCCAGGTGGCCCGATTCCTCGAGCTCGGCGGCGGCGACCGACCTGAACAAGCGCAGCAGCACGACCTCGGTAGTTCCATCGACGGAAGGAGCGGGATATGAGTCTCGCCGACATCCCCACCGCCCTCGACGCTCTGCGCGCCGGACGCCCCATCATCGTGGCCGACGACGAGAGCCGCGAAAACGAGGGGGACGTGATCATCGCCGCCGAATCCGCGAGCCAGGAGACCCTGGCCTGGATGGTGCGCAACACCTCCGGCTTCATCTGCGCGCCGATGACCAACGAGATCGCCGACCGCCTGGCTCTGCCGGTGATGGTCGCCGACAATCAGGACAGCCGCGGCACCAACTACACCGTGAGCGTGGATGCCGCCGACCGGATCAGCACCGGCATCAGCGCCGCCGATCGCGCACACACCCTGCGAGTGCTGGCCGCGCCGGACTCGACGCCGGCCAGCCTGCATCGGCCCGGCCACATCCTGCCGCTGCGCGCGGCAGACGGCGGCGTGCGCGAGCGAGCCGGGCACACCGAGGCCACCGTCGACCTGCTGCGCCTCGCCGGGCTCGTTCCTGTCGGCGCGATCTCTGAGATCGTGGCCGATGACGGCGAGATGATGCGACTGCCAGAACTGATCGAGCTCGGCGAGCGCGACAGCGTGCCGGTGATCACCATCGAGGCACTGCTCGACTACCTCTCGGTGCCCGCCGACGCACAGGCGCTGCCGGGGGCAGTCATTCCCGAAACCTCGCGCGTCATCTTCGAGGTGGAGACGACCATCCCCACCACGCACGGCAGCTTCCGCTTTCGCGCCTACCGTGACCGGATGACCGGGGCAGATCACGTGGCCGTCATCTCCGGTGACCCGAAGAACGGCACGCTGCTGCGGGTGCACTCCGAGTGCCTCACCGGGGAGGTGTTCGGCTCGCAGAAGTGCGAGTGCGGTCCACAGCTCGACGCGGCACTCGACCTCATCCAGAAGGAGGGCGGCGTGGTGATCTATATGCGCGGCCACGAGGGGCGCGGCATCGGTCTGATCAACAAGCTGAAGGCCTACCGTCTGCAAGAAGAGGGTCTCGACACCCTCGATGCGAACACCGCCCTCGGGTTCCCCGCAGACGGCCGAGACTACGGCGCGGCCACGGCCATCCTCGACGACCTCGGTATCAACGAAGTGCGCGCACTTACCAACAACCCCGAGAAGCTACGGCAGCTTCGGGCACACGGCATCACCGTCACCGAGCAGGTGCCGCTGGTCGTCGGGGTCGGCCAGTTCAACGAGCGGTACCTCGAGGCGAAGCGTGACCGGATGGGGCACCTGCTCCCCAACGACACCGAGCTCGAGGAGTCGGCGCGGGCCCACCAGCGCATCCTCGACGTACAGAAAGGACACCTCGCATGAGCGGCGACGGCGCACCCGAGATCACCACTGACGGCACCGGCCTGAAAGTCACCATCGTGGCCGGACGATGGCACGAGGTGATCACCGACGGCCTGCTCGCCGGCGCGCGCCGCGTGCTCGGAGAATCCGGTGCGGAGGTGAGCGAAATCCGGGTGCCCGGCAGCTTCGAACTGCCGGTCGTCGCCAAGGCCGCGCTCGACAACGGGGCGGATGCCGTGGTCGCCCTGGGTGTGATCATCCGTGGCGGAACGCCCCACTTCGAGTTCGTGTCGGATGCAGCGACCAGCGGCCTGACGCAGGTGGCGATAGAGACCGGCAAACCGATCGGCTTCGGTGTACTCACCCTCGACGACGAACAGCAGGGCATCGATCGGGCCGGCCTGCCCGGATCGAAAGAAGACAAGGGTGCCGAAGCGGCCGAGGCGGCGCTCGCGACCGCCGTGCTGATCCGTCAACTGCAACGCTAGGGTGGAGGGGTGGTGAATCCCTTCAAGATCTTCGTGCTCATCGCCGTCGTGCTCGCTGTTGCGCTGGCGGTCGGATTCGTGATCGTGGTGTTCTTCCAGACCGGCGCACAGCCCCAGAGCCTGCCGCTCCCGGCGCTGGGCGCCCACGTTCTGTGACCTCTGACGGCTCGACCATCCCGCGCCCGAGAACGGCGCGCCCGGCACCGAAGGCACCGAGCCGAGTGCTGCTCCTGGCCATCGCCGCAATCATCGTCTCCATCGTGGTCGGTCTCATCGTGCACGGCGTCACCCGACCCGGTCCCGTGCCACCGATCACCAGCATCAGCTTCAGCCAGTTCGAGGCGATCCCCGGCTTCGACAGCAGCAGCTTCGTGGAGCGATCGCCGGAGCGGATCGCCGAGCTGGAGAGGATCGCCGCGAAATACGACGTGGCGCTGAACGACGTCGATGCCAACCTCAATGATCCGTGCAGCGGGGGGCTCGGCACCGACGTGAAGCTCGAGTTCCGCGGCTCCGGCACGAGCAGCTTTCACCTGAACAGTTGCAAGGGGCCGCAGGCATCCGGCACCTTCGTCGCCGACGCGACGGCCCTGTTCTCCGAGTGGCGTACCCTGGGCCAGTAGCCACAAGCTCTCCCGTCTTCGCATCATCGCACCGCAGCAGCCCTGACCGGCGCCGCCGCATGCTCGATGCTCGCCCTCGCCTGCTCGGAGTAGCTTCATGTCAACCGCCGTCACCACCACCACACCCGCCAATCCGCGCGGGCGGGTCATTCTGGCCAGCCTCATCGGCACCTCGATCGAGTTCTACGACTTCTACGTCTATGCCACCGCGGCCGTACTGGTCTTCCCCACCCTGTTCTTCCCCGCGCAGGCACCCGCGACGGCCCTGCTCAGCTCGTTCGCGATCTTCGGCGCCGCGTTCATCGGCCGACCGCTCGGGTCGATCCTGTTCGGCCATTTCGGCGACCGCATCGGTCGCAAGGGCACGCTGATCGCCTCACTGCTCACCATGGGCATCGCGACCTTCCTGATCGGCTGCCTGCCGTCGGCCTCCACCCCGGGCTGGACGGTGCTCGCGCCGCTGCTGCTGGTCATTCTGCGCTTCGCCCAGGGCGTCGGCCTCGGTGGCGAGTGGAGCGGTGCGGCCTTGCTCGCCACGGAGAATGCTCCGGCCGGCAAGCGCGCCATCTACGGCACCTTCCCGCAGCTCGGTGCACCGATCGGGTTCATCGTCGCCAACGTGCTGTTCCTGGTGCTCAACCTCACACTCTCGCCCGAAGCCTTCGCGGCCTGGGGTTGGCGCATCCCGTTCCTGGCCAGTGCGCTGCTCGTGCTCGTCGGCCTGTACGTGCGATTCCGGCTGGTGGAGGCACCCGCCTTCACCAAGGTGATCGAGAGCGGTGCAGTAGCCAGACTGCCGCTCGGCCTGGTGTTCCGCACCAGCTGGCGCCAGCTCATCCTGGGCACCTTCATCATGTTGGCGACCTACGTGCTGTTCTACCTGATGACCACCTTCACACTGGCCTTCGGCACCACGGCGACCTCGGCATCCACCGCTGCAGAGGCGGCGAAGGCCGCAGGCAAACCCTTCAACCCGGCGACCTTCGTGCCGGGCCTCGGTTACACCCGCAACGAGTTCTTGATCATGCTGATCATCGGCGTGGTGTTCTTCGGCATCTTCACGCTGGTGTCGGGCCCGCTCGCCGAGAAGTACGGACGTCGGCGGATGCTGTCGGTCGTCACCGCCGGGATCATCGTCTTCGGCCTGCTGTTCGTTCCGCTGTCGGGCGGCGGCATCGTCGGCGTGATGGCCTGGCTGATCATCGGCTTCTCGCTGATGGGGCTCACGTTCGGTCCGATGGGCGCGGAGTTGCCAGAGCTGTTCGCCACCAACGTGCGGTATACCGGCTCGGGCATCAGCTACAACTTCTCGAGCATCATCGGGGCCGCGGTCGCGCCCTACATCGCTCTTGCCCTGTGGGGTCTGGCCGGCGGCAGCACGATCCTGGTCGGCATCTACCTCTCGGTGGCCGCTGTGCTCACCTTCATCGCCCTGCGCATCAGCAAGGAGACCCGCGACAGCGACTTCACGACCATCGTGGAGTAGCTGCTCGCTCGCGCCACCGCGCATCTCACACCGACTCGCCCGAACGATTGGCCACGTCGCGCTCCTCGATGACGACATCGGCACCTCGAGGACGACGACGGTAGGAAATGGACGACGGTACGAAATGAAGGAAGCTTTGCGCCCACCTCCCGGAATCCCGGCGGACTCGCGGACCGAAAGCCGCCCGCATCCTTCATTTCGCACGGGGCAGGCATTTCGCACACGGGCAGGGCGTGCGCAGGCAGGACGGGGCGGGCATTTCGCACACGGGCAGGGCGTGCGCAGGCAGGGCGTGCGCGAGCCGGCAAGCCCGCGTCGGCGTCGACCGGCGGACTTAGTCGTCGGCGTCGACCTGCGTTAGTCGAGGAACAGGGCGCGCAGACGGCGCGTCGTGAAGGTGAGCCCGATGGCGATCATCACGACGAAGTACAGCACGTGCCCGAGCATCCCCCAGCTGAGCGCGCCCGTGGTGAGCCCGCGGATCAATTCGACGCCATGCCAGAGCGGGAACACCTGGATGATCCACTGGATCACCTGCGGGTACACGCTCAGCGGGTAGAACGTCGCGGAGAATAGGAACATCGGCAGCAGCACGAAGTTGATCCAGTCCATCTGCTGGAAGGTCTTCATGTAGCTGGTGATCGCCATCCCGAGGCTCGCGAAGCCGAAGGCGATGAGCAGCACCGCCGGGAGCGCGAGGATCGCCGTCCACGACAGGTTGAGCCCGAGCGCCTGCATCACGATCATGAAGCCGGCGGCGTAGACCGCACCGCGCAGCAGTGCCAGGAAGATCTCGCCGAGCGCGACGTCCAACGGCCCGAGCGAGGTCGCCAGCATCCCCTCGTAGAGCTTCGCGTAGTTCATCTTGAAGAAGACGTTCCAGGTGGAGTCGAAGATCGCACCGTTCATCGCCGAGACCGCGAGCAGGCCGGGCGCGATGAACGCGGCGTACGGCACCGCCTGGCCGTTCGAGTTGGTGACCGTGCCGACGAACGCCCCCAGACCGATACCGAGAGAGAGCAGGTAGAACACCGGCTCGAAGAATCCGCTGAGCACGACCAGCCAGTTGGTGCTGCGGGTGGCGAGCAGCCCGCGCCCGATGACGGCGCGGGAGTTTCCGGCGTACAGCGCGCCGATTCCGCCGCGTGTCTTCGGGGCAGGACGCACGGGCGCGAGAGTGGGTGCGGCGCTCACTTGTTCAGCCTCCTCGTGACGAGCTGCTGCGTTCGCACCCAGCCGAAGACACACAGTGCCAGCGGATAGGCGATGTGCACGGCGATCAGCCAGCCCGGCTCCACTTGGCCGTAGCTCACGTCACGGCCGAGCTGGGTTCCGTGCCAGAGCGGCGAGATCCAGCCGATCCATTGCAGGTAGATCGGCATCGAGTCGAGGGGGAAGAAGGTGCCGGAGAACAACAGCAGCGGCGCGATGATGAAGCGCTGGATGAAGGCCGGCTGCCCGGCATCCGTTTCGACCGTGGCCATGTAGCTGGCGATCACGACGCCGAACGACATGCCCGTGACCGTGGCGATAACCACGTTGACCCAGCCCCACGGTGATGGCACAGCCCCGAAGAGCAACATCACCAGGAAGAAGATGATGGTGGTGGGAAGGATGCGCGCGATCACGGCGATGAAGACGCCGTTGACGATCTGCCGACCGGTGAGGGGCGCCGCGTTCATTCCGTAGAAGATGGCATTCCACTTGAAGCCCATCAGGATCGGGTAGGTGCACTCCTCCACCGCGGCGGTGACGGCCGCCGAGCAGATCAGGGCCGGCGCGACGAAGGCGAGATAGCTCGCCCCGCTGAACGCCCCACCCGAGTTCTTGTCGACCAGGGTGGCGAGGCCCACGCCGAGGGCGAACAGGTACATGAACGGGCTGCCGACCGCGGTGAACAGCAGCGTCTTGTAGTACGACTGAATCGCACGGATCCGGTGTTCGGCCACGTACCAGGAGCCCCAGCGCCGGGGCTTCACCGCGGCCGCGCGAGCCTGCTCGGCCGGCGAGAGCGCGGTGTCGGAGAGCACGGTCATTCGATCAGGCTCCGTCCGGTGAGGCGGAGGAAGACATCCTCGAGGCTGGAGCGGCGCACCAGCGATGTGATCGGCTCGAGCCCGCGCCGCACGACCTCGGCCAGCTCGGCCTCGCCATCGTTGCTGTAGATGAGGATGCGGTCGGGCAGCACCTCGATGCGTTCGCCCACGCCCTCGATCTCCGCCGCGACCACGGCGTTGCGGTCGGAGCCGAACCGCAGTTCGACCACCTCACGCGTCGAGTATTCGGCGATCAACGCCGCCGGCGATCCCTCGGCCATGATCGTGCCCTTGTCGACGACGACCAGCCGGTCGCAGAGCTGCTCGGCCTCGTCCATGTAGTGGGTGGTGAGCACCAGCGTCGTGCCCTGTTCCTTCAGTCGGAACAGCCGGTCCCAGAGGATGTGCCGCGCCTGCGGGTCGAGGCCGGTCGTCGGCTCGTCGAGCAGCAGGATGCGCGGGTCGTTCATGAGCGACCGCGCGATGGTGAGCCGCCGTTTCATACCGCCGGAGAGATCGTCGACCTTCGCCTTCGCCCGGTCGGTCAGCTGCGCGAAGTCGAGCAGTTCGTCGGCCTTGCGCGCGCAGTCGGCACGGCTCATGCCGAAGTATCGGCCGTAGACGATGAGGTTGTCGCGCACCCGCAGTTCCATGTCGAGGTTGTCCTGCTGGGGCACCACCCCGAGCTGCGAGCGGATCTCCGGGCCATTCTGATTGGGATCGAGACCCAGGATGTCGAGCTCGCCACTGGTGCGCGTCGACACGGCCCCGATCATCCGCATCGTCGTCGACTTGCCGGCGCCGTTCGGACCGAGGAACCCGAACGCCTCTCCCGGCGCGATCTCGAACGAGATGCCATCGACTGCGGCGAAGTCCTTGTATTTCTTGGTGAGATCGACGGCGGTGATGACGGGCGCAGGCATGCGCTCCACCCTAGCGAGAGCGTGCGACACTCGCTGCCCGCTCGTCAACCTCGGTTGACAAGCCGTGACGTTGTCAACTACGGTTGACGCCATGTCCGACGCCATGCACACCCTCACCGCCGCCGCCGGGGATGAGAATCCGTTGAAGGCCCTGCACGCGGTGAGCCAGATGCGCGCCGAGCTCGATCGCCACGAGGCCGCTCTCGTGCGCAAGGCACGCAACGCCGGAATGGGCTGGCAGATGATCGCCACCGCCCTCGGGGTCTCCCGTCAGGCCGTGCACAAGAAGTACGGCCGCCGCTGACTGACTCCGCTCGGAGTACCGCCACCCCTCGCGATTAGCGCAGACTTGAAGGAATCATGAGTACCGCCACGCAAACACCCCGTCGCTCCCCCTTCGCCCGTGGCCCCAAGGACGACGGGCCGCGCGCCAGCTTCCGCCAGCTGCTCCCGTACCTGCTCGAGCACAAGAAGGTGCTCGGCGTGGTCATCGCGCTCAGCATCATCGGCGCGGGCACCTCGCTCGCCCAACCGCTTCTGGTCAGCCAGGTCATCACGGTCGTGCAGAAGGGCCAGGTTCTCGGTGGTCTGGTCTGGGCGCTCGTCGGCCTGGTCATCCTGAGCGCCCTGCTCAGCGGGGTGCAGCACTACCTTCTGCAGCGCACCGGAACGAGTGTCGTGCTCTCGGCACGCCGCCAACTGGTGCGACGGATGCTGCGGCTCCCGATCAGCGAATTCGACACGCGCCGCACGGGCGACCTGGTCTCCCGCGTGGGCTCGGACACCACGCTGCTCTACGCCGTGCTCACCCAGGGTCTGGTCGATGCGATCGGTGGCGCGCTCATCTTCGTCGGGGCACTCATCGCCATGCTGGTGATCGACCCCGTGCTGCTCGGTCTCACCGTGCTGGTCATCGCCGTCTCGGTGGTCACCGTCGTGGCTCTCAGCGGACGCGTTCGCGTCGCCAGCAGAAAGCAACAGGAGAAGGTGGGTGACCTGGCCGCCTCCGTCGAGCGCGCGCTCGGAGCCATCCGCACCGTCCGTGCCTCGAATGCGACCGACCGCGAGACCGCCGCCATCGAGAAGGATGCCGTCGGCGCCTGGGAGC
>Ga0247732_10001170_pt1 | contig 10881 bp, 8 predicted proteins | sample UWRJL163409C2_FD_180940 | JGI IMG/M metagenome (GOLD analysis project Ga0247732, IMG submission 180940) | Plant litter microbial communities from Arlington Agricultural Research Station in Wisconsin, United States - UWRJ-L163-409C-2 | ecosystem: Environmental > Terrestrial > Plant litter >...
GGGCGCGTTCACGATCAGACCCAGCTCGAGGGCCGCTGTCGCGACCTCGTGCCCGACCGGGCGGGTGAGTCCGATGCCGACGAGCACGCCCTGGCCACGCACCTCCGCGATGAGCGGCGAGTCGATGCCGGTGACGAGGGCGCGCAGTTGTTCGCCACGCACCTGGGCATTCTCGATCAGCCCCGCACGCTCGATCTCGCCCAGCACCGCATTGCCGGCGGCGGTGGCCAGAGGGTTGCCCCCGAAGGTGCTGCCGTGCTGACCCGGGCGGAACAGGTCGGAGGCCGCACCGAAGGTGACGAGAGCCCCGATGGGCACGCCACCCGCGATGCCCTTGGCGAGGCAGAGCGCGTCGGGCACGACATCCGTCTGCTGGAAGGCGAACCAGGTACCCGAGCGGCCGACGCCGGTCTGGATCTCGTCGAGGATGAGCAGCGCGCCGTGCTCGGTGGCGAGCTCGCGGGCCCTCTCGAGGAAGCCTGCGGGGAGGTCGATCACCCCGGCCTCTCCCTTGATCGGCTCGATCACGATCGCGGCCACGGTGTCGTCCATCGCCTTCTCTAGCGCCTCGATCGTCGTGTCGATGTGCTCGATACCCGGCAGCAGCGGTTCGAAGTCCTCGCGCAGCGCGGCCTTGCCGGTGAGCGAGAGGGATCCCATGGTGCGGCCGTGGAACGAGTCGACCAAGGAGATGATGCGGCGACGGCGGCCGTCCTCGCCGCGGTTGAGGCGCGCCAGCTTGATCGCGGCCTCGATCGACTCTGCCCCCGAGTTGGAGAAGAACACCCGACCGCGATCGCCAGCGCCGGTGATGCGGCGCAGGCGCTCGGCGAGCTCCAGCTGCGGCGGGCTGGCGAAGTAGTTGGAGACGTGCGCGAGGGTCGCGACCTGGCGGCTGACGGCCTCGACCAGCACCGGATGCGCATGACCGAGCGAGTTGACCGCGATGCCGGCGAGGAAATCGAGATAGCGCTTGCCATCGACATCCCAGACGTAACAACCCTCGCCGCGCTCGAGCATGAGCAGCGGCGGCGCCAGGGAGCCCATCATCGCCTCCGCGAAGCGGCCGCGCCAGTTCTCGGTGGCAGTGGACGGGCTGGTGGTGTCAGTACTCATGATCTCTCCGGGGTCGGAACGACGGTGGTGCCGGACGGCGCGAAGGCCTCCAGCAGCACGGAGTGCGGGATGCGGCCGTCGACGATGGTCGCGACGGGGACTCCCCCGTCGACGGCCTCGAGGCACGCGGTCATCTTCGGGATCATCCCCGACTCGAGCGACGGCAGCAGGGCGCTCAGCTCGGCGGCATCGATAGTCGACACGAGGGAATCCCGATCGGGCCAGTCACGGTAGAGGCCGGCGACATCGGTGAGGATGACCAGCCTCTCGGCACCGAGCGCCACCGCGAGCGAGGCTGCGGCCGAGTCGGCGTTGACGTTGAGCGCCTGGCCGTGCTCGTCCGGTGCGATCGACGAGACCACCGGAATCTGGCCGGCGTCGAGGATCGCGCGCACCACGGCCGGGTCGACCGCGCTGACATCGCCGACGAAGCCGAGGTCGACCTCCTCCCCGTCCAGCACGGTGCCGCGGCGGGTGCCGACGAAAAGTCCGTCGGTCTCGCCGGACACCGGCTGCGCCGAACCGCCGCTCGCGGAGATGAGGGAGGCGAGCTCGGGGCCGACCTCGCCGGCCAGCACGTCGCGCACGACGCTGATCGCCTCGGCGGTGGTCACGCGCAGGCCGCCGCGGAACTCACTTGCGATACCGCGGGCGGCGAGGGCGGCAGAGATCTGCGGGCCACCACCGTGCACGACGACCGGCAGCACGCCGACCTCACGCAGGTAGACCATGTCGGCGGCGAAATCGCGCTTGAGTTCGTCGTCGACCATGGCGTTGCCGCCGAATTTGACGACGACGATGCGGCCGCGCAGCGAGCGCAACCAGGGCAGGGACTCGACGAGCGCCGCGGCCTTGGCAACGGCATCCGTCTCTCGTGTGTCGGCCATCAGCTCGAGTACGCGCTGTTCTCGTGCACGTAATCGTGGGTGAGGTCGTTGGTCCAGATCGTCGCGGTGGCGTCGCCGGCATGAAGGTCGATCACCAGTCGGAGCTCGCGACCGGTCATGTCGACGAGGTCGCGCGGCTGGTCGGGCTCGCCCTTGTGAGCAACTCGGATGCCGTTCATGGTCACGTCGATGTCGTACGGATCGAAGGCTGCCGCCGTGGTTCCCACAGCGGCCAGCACGCGGCCCCAGTTGGGGTCCTGCCCGAACACCGCAGCCTTGAACAGGTTGTTGCGGGCGACCGCGCGACCGACCTCGACCGCCTCATCTTCGCTGAACGCACCGACCACCTCGATGGTGATGTCGTGGGCGGCGCCCTCCGCGTCTTCCTGCAGCTGGGTCGCGAGGCTGGTGCACAGCTCGGTGAGCGCCGCCGTGAAATCGTCGAGCGGCGGGGTGATTCCGGATGCGCCGGAGGCGAGCAGCGTGACCTGGTCGTTGGTAGACATGCAGCCGTCGGAGTCGAGCCGGTCGAACGTGACGCGGGTGGAGGCGCGGAGTGCCGCATCGAGCTGATCGGACGGCAGGTCGGCGTCGGTGGTGATGACCACGAGCATGGTCGCGAGCCCCGGCGCCAGCATCCCTGCCCCTTTGGCCATGCCGCCGAGCGACCACCCGTCGCGTTCGACGATTGCCTGCTTCGGGTGGGTGTCGGTGGTCATGATCGCGGTCGCCGCATCCAGCCCGCCGTCGGTGCTGAGGGCCGCGACGGCCGACTCGAGGCCGGCGATCATGAGGTCTCGGTCGAGTTGTTCACCGATCAGGCCGGTGGAGCAGACCAGGATGTCGCCAGCTCCGGCATCGAGCAGCTCGGCGGTGCGTTCGGCGGTCGCATGCGTGGTCTGGAAGCCCTGGGCACCGGTGTAGCAATTGGCTCCGCCGGAGTTGAGCAGCACGGCCGAGACGATGCCGTCGGCGATCACCTGCTGCGACCAGATGATCGGGTTGGCCTTGGCGCGGTTGCTGGTGAAGACCACGGCGGCCGCGGTGCTCGGGCCCTGGTTGACGACGAGTGCGACGTCTTTGTTGCCGCTGGCCTTGAGCCCTGCGGCGACGCCGGAGGCTGCGAATCCGTGCGGGTGTGTGACGCTCACGGGGCGACTCCGTCGATCGGGAGACCAGTGGTCTCGGTGAGCCCGAGGGCGATGTTGGCGCACTGGATGGCGGCGCCGGCCGTGCCCTTGACCAGGTTGTCGAGGGCGGCGATGACGACGACACGGCCGACAGCCTCATCGATGACGAGGCCGATCAGGGCGCTGTTCGAGCCCGCGGTGTCGCCGGAGCGCGGCACTTCACCCGCGGGGAGCAGATGAACGAATGGCTCGTCAGCGTAGGCGACCTCCCAGGCCTCGCGCACCTCGGCGGCGGTCGTGCCCGGCACGATCCGCGCCGTCGTCGTTGCCAGGATGCCGCGCGACATCGGCACGATCACCGGCGTGAACGAGATGGTCGGCGCCGCAGCACCGGCCGACACCAGCGACTGCTGGATCTCGGGGATGTGACGGTGGGTTCCCCCCACGCCGTACGGGTTCGCAGAGCCGAGCACCTCGCTGGCGAGGTACTGCAGCTTGAGGTTCTTGCCGGCGCCGGACGGGCCGACCGCAAGCACGGAGACGATGTCCTGCGCCTCGATCACACCGGCAGCGACGCCGGGGGCGAGCGACAGCGCGACAGTGCTGGCGTTGCAGCCGGGTGCCGCGATCCGGCGTGCGCCGACGAGGGAATCGCGCTGTTTGCCCGCGTTCTCGCCGAGGGGGCCCACCGGCAGCTCCGGCACTCCGTAGGCCCAGGAGCCGTAGTACTCGCCCCCGTAGAAGTGGTCCCAGGCGCCGGCATCCGTCAACCGGTGATCGGCGCCACAGTCGACCACCAGGGTGTCGTCGGGGAGCAGAGCTGTGATCTCGCCCGACTTGCCGTGCGGCAGGGCCAGAAAGACGACGTCGTGCCCGAGGAGGTTCTGGGCCGTCGTCTCGACCAGGGTGAGATGGGCGAGCGAGCGCAGATGTGGCTGCACGCTGAGCAGCGGCTGGCCGGCGTTGCTATGGGCGGTGACGGTGGCGACGGTGAAGTCGGGGTGCGCAGACAGGAGCCTGAGCAGCTCCCCACCGGCGTACCCGCTGGCACCTGCCACGGCGACTGAGTAGGACATGAGCGAGACCTTTTCGAGTGAGTGGACGAGGAATGGTCCGGCGGCGCTCACGCGAATCTGGGTGCCTGTGTGGCAGCCGATTATGGCGCTAGAGCGTCGCCTTCACTCGCTCGCCGCGCAGACGGAGGCGGCGGCGCATGCTGCGTCGCTCTGCCGATCCGGTACCACGGGTGTTGTCCACCGTTCGAGCATAGTGGAAACGGGCGTACCGTCGTCGCCACGCCACGGCCGCGCTCACGATGAAAGCAGATGACGCCCGACTACTCAGACCTCCTGGCTCAGATCCCCGCGCGTGATATCACCGCCAAGCTCGGCGTGAGCGATGCGGATGCCCGCGCCGCAATCGATGCGGCCGTGCCGAGCCTCGTCGGTGGCCTCAAGGCGAACGCCGACGGTCCCGCCGGATCGCGCTGTCGTGGCTGGCCGGGCAGTTCCTGGGCGGGAAGAGGTCGGAGAGCTCGTCCTCGGGCGGGATCGGCGATCTGCTCGGCGATCTGCTCGGCGGGCTGCTCGGCGGCGGCAAGCGTGAGCGAGCCGGGCGGGCATCCGTCGAGTCGTCACAAACGGCGCTTCGGACGAGAATTGAAGCGCCGTTCGTGAAGACTCGTGCGAATTGAGAGGCGGACTACTCGCGGATGGTCGCGCCGAACCGCTCGCCGGCCAGTGCGGCACCGGCGAGCTTCGCTGCGCTGGCCTCCTCCGCCTTCAGCGTGCGGTCGTCGGCGCGAAAACGCAGCGCCAGCGTGATCGACTTCTCTCCCTCGGGGATGCCCGTGCCGCGGTAGTCCGCGACCAGCCGGGCGTCTTCGAGCAACGGTCCTGCCCCTTCGACGACGGCCGCGAGAACCGCGCCCGCGGGTACATCGGCCGGAACGACCAGTGACAGGTCCTGCGTGGCGGCCGGGTAGCCTGCGATCTCGTGGGGCGTCACCTCGGGGCGGGCCAGCTCGATCAGCCGATCGAGGTCGAGCTCGACCACGGCGACGACGCGCGGCAGGTCGAGTTCCTCGGCCAGGGCGGGAAGCAACTCGCCAGCGAAGCCGACGCTGTGTCCTTCGACGAACAGCTCGGCGGTGCGCCCCGGGTGCAGCGAGTGATGCGAACCCTGACGGATGTCGAGGCTCGCGTCGACCGCCGCGGCGACCTGTCGCGCCACATCGAGTGCATCCGCGACACCGTAGGCCACCGCGTCGGTGCCGGGCTGCTTCTCGACCGAGTTGCCGAGCAGCAGTGCCGTCACGTGGAGCGGCTGCGGCGGAACGCTCTCGAGCAAGTCGACCAGATCGCCGTCGCTCGGGCGGACAACGCCGGAGGGCAACGGACCGCTGCCGTAGCGCTTGCCGTCCTCGGGCAGCACGACGGCACCGACCTCGAACAGGGCGAGGTCGGTGAGGCCACGGGACAGGTTGCGGCGGGCGATCTCGATGAGCCCCGGAATCAGCGAGGTTCGCAGGAAGGGCGCCTCGCTATCGAGCGGATTGACCAGCCGGATTGCGGGGACGGTCGCCTCGGTTGCAGCACCGAAGGCATCTTTCGCGCTCGCGCTGAGGAAGGGGTACGACAGCACCTCGACCAGACCGTTCGCAGCGAGCACCTGGGCAGCGTTGCGTCGCAGCCGCTGCGACCGGGTGAGGCCGCGACCAGGCGGGGCGACGGGCAGCACCGCGGGGATGCGCTCGTAGCCGATCACCCGGGCGACCTCCTCCACCAGAGTGGCCTTATCGACGAGGTCGGGGCGCCAGCTCGGTGGGGTCACGATCAGTGCGTGGTCGCCGTCGGCGAGGGTCGCACCGATTGCGGTGAGCGACGAGCGGGTCTCCTCTGCGGTGTAATCGGCGCCGGTGAGCCCGTTCACGTAGCCGTCCGGTAGCTCGATCGGCGCCGGGAGTTGCGCCGTGTACAGCCGTGACCCGAGGGGGTCGGCGTGCCCACCTGCCAGGGACTCGAGCAGTTCGACGACGCGGGCGGCCGCAGCATCCGCCACCTCGGGGTCGACGCCCCGCTCGAAGCGACGGCTGGCCTCGCTCGGCAATTTGTGACGGCGAGCGCTGCGGGCGATCGACACCGGGTCGAAGTTCGCCGCCTCGACCAGCACGTTCGTGGTCGCGTCGGTGATCTCGGTGGCGAGGCCGCCCATGACGCCGGCGAGGCCGATCGCACCGGAATCATCGGTGATGAGCAGATCTTCGGCGTGGAGCGTACGCTCCTGCCCGTCGAGGGTGGTCAGGGTCTCCCCCGGGGTGGCCCGACGCACCACGATCGGCCCCTGCAGTGTGTCGTAGTCGTAGCCGTGCAGCGGCTGGCCCAGCTCGAGCATGACGTAGTTGGTGATGTCGACGACCAGGGAGATCGAGCGGATGCCCGCGAGGGTCAGTCGCCCGACCATCCACGGCGGGGTGGGCAGGCTCGGGTCCACGCCGCGCACCAGTCGCGTGACGAACACGCTGCAGCCCTGACGGCCTCGGATCGGTGCCCGATCGTCGACGGACACCGCGACGCCGGTGCCGTCCACGCGCTTCGGCTCCAGCGCCGGGTCGCGGAAGGCTGCTCCGGTGGAATTGGAGTACTCCCGGGCGATGCCGCGGATCGAGAAGGCGTAGCCGCGGTCGGGGGTGACGTTGACCTCCACGGCCCAGTCGTCGAGACCCAGGAGCGCGATCGCATCCGTTCCGGGTTCCGGGTCGAGGCCGAGCGAGGCGAGACGCAGGATTCCGTCGTGCTCCTCCCCCATGCCCAGTTCGCGCGCCGAAGCGATCATCCCGTCGGACACGTGACCGTAGGTCTTACGAGCGGCGATCGGGAACGGGCCGGGAAGGATCGCGCCCGGGAGCGACACGACGACCTTGTCGCCGACGACGAAGTTGTGGGCGCCGCAGACGATGCCGCGGGGTTGCCCCTCGCCCACGTCGACCTGGCACCAGTTGATGGTCTTGCCGTTCGACTGCGGTTCGGGCTCGAAGGACAGCACCTGGCCGACGACGATCGGACCGGTCACCTCGAAGCTGTGGACGTCCTCCTCCTCGAGGCCGACCCGCACGAGCGCGGCGTGCACGTCTTCCGGGGTGGCCTCCTGCGGGATGTCGACGTATTCACGGAGCCAACTGACGGGTGCGCGCATCAGACCACCATTCCGAACTGCTTGCTGAAGCGGACATCGCCCTCGACCATGTCGCGCATGTCGTTGAGCTCATTGCGGAACTGCAGGGTGCGCTCGATGCCCATACCGAAGGCGAAGCCCTGGTACACGTCGGGATCGATGCCGGCCGCTCGCAGCACGTTGCGATTGACCATGCCGCATCCACCCCACTCCACCCAGCGTGCGCCACCCTTGGCGTTCGGCTGCCAGACATCCATCTCGGCGCTGGGCTCGGTGAAGGGGAAGTAGTTGGGGCGCAGGCGGATCTTCGCCTCAGGCCCGAACATGATGCGGGCGAAATGCTCGAGAGTGCCGCGCAGGTTGGCCATGGTGAGGCCGCGATCGACGGCGATGCCCTCCACCTGGTGGAAGACCGGGGTGTGCGTCGCATCGAGTTCGTCGGTGCGGAACACCTTGCCGGGAGAGATGACGTAGAGCGGGAGGTCACGCTCGAGCAGCGAGCGCACCTGCACCGGGCTGGTCTGCGTTCGCAGCAGCAGGTGGTCGGTCACCGGCTCGACGAAGAAGGTGTCCTGCATCGCGCGGGCGGGGTGATCCTCGTCGAAGTTGAGAGCGTCGAAGTTGAACCACTCGTTCTCGAGCTCCGGTCCTTCGGCGATCTCCCAACCCATGCCGACGAAGACGTCGCCGATGAACTCCTGCAGCAGGCTGAGCGGATGCCGCGCCCCTGTCGTGCGGGTCGACGGCAGGGCCGTGACATCCACGGCCTCCTCCGCCAGCCGGCGGCTGTCTTCGGCGGCGAACAGCTCTGCCTCGCGCGCGGCGAAGGCCTGGTTCACCCGGCCACGGGCCTGGCCGACGAGCTTGCCGGCGGCGGCCTTCTGGTCGGGGGCGACCTCACGCATGGCGGCGTTCAGCCGAGCCAACGCGGAGGTCTCACCGAGGTGAGCGGACTTGACGAGCTTGAGCGCCGCGAGATCCTGCGCATCGGCGATGGCGCTGAGCGCATCGGCGACGGCGGACTCTACCGCGGGCTCGGTGATGGGTTCTGACACGGGTCACAAGCTTAATGGCTTCTCCGCAGCCACCGAACGGATGCCCGGTTCCGCCTAGCGCAACACCCTGCGGCGTGCAAGTCGGCGAGCTAGCGCCGACAACGAGAAGTTGATCGCCAGGTAGATCGCCAGCGTGACGATGAACAGAGACAGGAGATAGCGGTTGCCGTAGAAACTCGCCATGTTGTTCATCGTCGTGCGGATCAGCTCGTTGTATCCGACGATGTAGCCGAGGCTGGTGTCTTTCAGCAGTACCACCAGCTGGGCGACGATCACCGGCAGCATTTGGCGGAACGCCTGCGGAAATTCGATGTAGGTCTTGGTCTGCAGTCGGCTGAGACCGAGGCTGAGCCCCGCCTCGCGCTGGCCGCGGGGCAGGGAGGCGAGCCCGGCGCGCAGGATCTCGCCGATGATCGCGCCGTTGTAGAGGGTGAGACCGAGCACGACCGCCCAGTACGCCCCGAACGAACTGGCCAGCAGGATGAAGAGCATGAGCAACAGCACCGGCATGCCACGGAAGAACTCGAGCACGACGGTGGTCGGCACCCGCACCCAGGCATACACGGAGGTGCGCAACGCGGCGAAGATGATCCCGAGGGCGAGCGCGAGGACAGCCGCCACACCGGCGGCCCGGAGCGTCGCCAGCACACCGCCACCGATGTCGCGCCACACCCGCGGGTCGGCGAAGATGTTCCACCGGCTGGGGTCGAAGGAGCCGGGGAGAGTGATGCCCGACGACTGCCGTGGGGCGGCGAGAGTAATGAGGGCCCAGGCCACGACAGCCACCACCAGAGCGATCGAGATGATGGAGAAGATCAGCGACCGGCGCCGTGCCTTCGGACCGGGGGCATCGAACAGTACGGAGGCGCTCATCGGGCGACCACCCATCTCTTTTCGAGTCGTGAGGACAACAGTCCCAGTGGAATCGTGATCAGCAGGTAGAAGAAGGCGACGCCGAGCAGGATCGGGATGATGTTGTCACCGTTCGCATTGGCCAGACCCTTGCCGATTGTGAAGAGTTCGGCGACGAAGAATCCGCCGGCCACCGAGGTGTTCTTCGCCAACGCCACCATCACGTTCACCAGCGGCGGGATCACCATGCGGAAGGCCTGCGGCAGGATCACGAGGGTGAGCGACTGCCCGAACCCCATGCCCAGGCTGCGGGCTGCCTCGGCCTGCCCGATGGGCACGCCGTTCACTCCAGACCGGAGTGCCTCGGCCACGAACGGGGCCGTGTACAGAGCAAGACCCACACACGCGCTGGCGAAATACGGAATCCGGGGCCCGATCTGCGGAAAAACGACCGCGAAGAACAGCAGCACGAGCGTCAGCGGCGTGTTGCGCAGCAACTCGGTGTAGGCGGCCGCAAACCCACGGAGTCCCGCGACCGGCGAAATACGCATCGCCGCGACGACGGTGCCGAGGATGATCGCTGACACCCCGGCGATGAAGAACAGCGACAGGGTGAGCCCGAACCCCTGCAGGTACGTCGGCAGATTGTCGATCACCGCATTCATGCATCGTTCCCGTCGTTGTGGATCAGGCGTGGTGGATGGAGCGGGGTGACGGGCCGCGCTGGCGACCCGTCACCCCAGGACTAGCGGGTTCCGTTACAGCGAGTAGTTGTCCACTGCCGGCGGCTTGACGTACGGCAGCACCTGACCGGCGGTGTCTTCCCAGGCCTTCTTGTACGCGCCGTCCTCGTAGGACTTCGTCAGCGTCTCGTTGATGAAGGTGCGAAAGTCGGTGTCGTCGAGCTTGAGGCCGATCCCGTACGGCTCCTTCGTGAACGGCTTGCCCGCGATCTTGAACTCGCCCTCGTTCTGCGCGGCGAGACCCGCGAGGATCACGTTGTCGGTGCTGACCGCGACGACTGTGCCCGCGCGCAGTGGCTCGAGGCAGTTGGAGTACGTGTCCGTCAGCAGTGGCTCGGCACCGATCTCGGCCAGCTTCGCCGCTGGCGTCGAACCGGTCACCGAACAGACCGGCTTGCCGACGAGGTCTTTCTCTGACTTGATCGACTTGTTGTCGGCCTTCACCAGAATCGACTGGCCAGCCTCGTAGTAGGGGCCGGCGAACGAGACAACCTTCTTGCGGGCGTCGTTGATGGTGTAGGTCGCGATCACCAGATCGACCTGACCCGACTGGATGAACGGCTCACGGTTCGCCGACACGGTCTCCACCCAGGTGATGCCCGAGTCCTTGATGCCGAGGCTGGAGGCGATCAACTTGCCGATCTCCACGTCGAAGCCGACCGGGCCATCCGGGCCCTTGAGGCCGAACAGCGGCTGATCGAACTTGGTGCCGATCGTGATCTTTCCCGCCTTCGACAGCTTCTCCATCGTGCTGCCGGCGGCGAAACTCGCCACGGGCTTCGGGTCGGCGGCCGGCTCGTCTGTGCCAGCGCATCCGGCCAGGAGGAGCATGGATGCTGCGGCCAGTCCTAGAACGGACAACATTCGCTTCTTCATTGCTGTGAACCTTTCTCGTGCTGCTGTGTGGAGCTAGTGGTCGAGGATC
>Ga0247732_10001171_pt1 | contig 10873 bp, 10 predicted proteins | sample UWRJL163409C2_FD_180940 | JGI IMG/M metagenome (GOLD analysis project Ga0247732, IMG submission 180940) | Plant litter microbial communities from Arlington Agricultural Research Station in Wisconsin, United States - UWRJ-L163-409C-2 | ecosystem: Environmental > Terrestrial > Plant litter >...
CACGGCGAGCGGGTCGAACAGCAGCATTGCCAGCGCCGCCAGAGAGAGCGACTGCGCCACGGTTGCGCGCCGCCGGCTGCAGCGCGCAGTGGCCACTACCGCGATCATCAGCACGGTACGCACCGTCGGCAGCGCGAAACCGGCTGCGGCGGCGTACAGCGCCGCGCCTGCGACGGCCGCCGCCGCGGCCCCCATCGGGCGCGGCACGTACAGGCCAAGCAGCGGCAGGCAGCGCCAGAGCCCGCTGGCCAGCAGTGCGGCAACGCCCGCCACCACACCGACATGAAAACCGGAGATCGCCACCAGGTGGGTCACCCCCAGCGCACGCAGGTCGTCCCAGTCCCCTTGGCTGAGACCGCGGGTATCGCCGAGTGCCAATGCCTGTAGGAAGCGCAGGCCGTCGCCCTGGATCGCCCTGGCAATCGCCTCGGCCATCCGCTCCCGCCAGGCGGGCAGGCCGGTCGGCTCCCCCAGCGGATGCGCCTGGGCAGGCTCCCGTACGTACCCGTTGCCAGCCACCCGCTGCCGCAACGCATAGCCCTCGGCGTCGAACCCGCCCGGGTTCACCCGCCCGCGCGGTGGACGGGCACGGACCGTGAGCGACCAGCGTTCGCCGGCCTGGAGGGTGCGCCGCCGGTCATCGGCTGCGCCACGGAACCCGTCATACCAGCCCAGTGCCAGGTCACGGCCGCGAAGTTCAGCTGGCATCGTCGGACCATCATCCACCCGGAAGCGGAAACGGGTACCGCCGGGGCCGTGGTGAGGCAGGCTGATCACGCGCCCGTGCAGCATGTGGTCCACCGCCGGGCCTCCGGGGGGCAGCTGCCGCGCCAGCCCGACGTGACCGTGCAGCGCGGCCCAGCCAAGCCCGAAGAGTGCAGCGCCGAGGAGGCGGAAGCGGCAGGGCAGCATCCAGAGCAGGATGCCGACAGCCGCCGCGGCAAGGCCCCACCCCAGCGGCAGTAGCCGAGGCGAGAAGACGATCACGCAGATGCCTGCCAACAGCGCGACGACACACGCCTTGCCGAAGATCGGGAGAGGCACGCGTGCAGCCAGGGTGCCGGTGTGTAGCACTCGTCGCATGGGCAGCACCCGGCAAACCCTGAGTGTCCACGGCGGAGGCGGCACGCGGTATCAGTGCGGCATGCAGGGCACTGTCAGGAAATGCACATAGCAAAAAAGCCAACCCGAGGGCTGGCTTTTCTGTTGTGCCACTGCAGTCTCCGGGACTGAAGTGGTGGGCGGTACAGGGTTCGAACCTGTGACCCCTACCATGTCAAGGTCGGGGGAGATCAGGCAATACAACAACTTAGCCTTTCTCAGAATCGCTTTTGACGACGTAGGAATGCGGGCTGCGGCACCGGTGCGTGCTAGTTGCGTGTCAGCGCCTAGTTCGCCCGATCCAGATACGCATCGATCTCGGCTACGGCTGCGGTGGGCGCTTCGCCAGCGGTCGGCCGTTGAACCGAGGCCGGGCCATGTGACCGGCGAAGGTTTCGATGGACTACGGTCTGGAACCCGCCTTCGCCACGCGGGAGGTCGAAGTGGGCAATCCAGGCATCACTTGCGGCGCTGTACTCGCCGCGCACCTTCAGGTCGCGATGGACAAACGGGAAAAGAGAAGCTGAGTCGTCGCTCATGTAATTGACCTTGGCTGCCTAAGATGATTGCGGCGCGCTGCTCCTACAACAGCCTGAAAGTCAACGCATTTCGCAATGTAATCATATGCTTGCCATCGATCGAGTGCATCCTTGACGGGATCTCAACACCTAACGCACGCCGAAGAGTCGCCTCAGGGGATCAGCGCGATCGCCTCCGCGTCCGCTTAGGCGGTACATAAGAGGAATTGAACGCGTCGTAGCGCGCCTGCTCCTCTGCGGTCGGCAGCACATAGCCGCCTGACGCCCCAGAAGGTCCAACACCGGGGGCTCGCAGCTAAGCGACCGAGCGCCTCGACGCGGCGACCTGCGAACCTTTCCACCCATGCCCGGCCTTTCTCCTCCGACGGCACGAGGGTGCGGCTACGCGGGCCGACCCACCAAACAACCACCCACTGCGCGCCATCGAGGACAACAGACGCGAAGGGTCCACCCTGGCACGGCGACCGGGCATCGAGGCGGTTAGCGGTTTGGCTCCAGACGATCATTCGCTCAGGGTAGCGTCCGGGCGTCTCAGCTGCGGGGATCTCACGGGGCAGGCCTTGACCTTATCTGCATGTGGTGCATCCTTCACGAATCACCGGAGGAAGATCATGTACGACGGAATCTACGAGGTATCGTTCTCGACATCGCCAAGCCGGGAACACGATTTCGGCCACGGCATCGTTACGATCAAGGACGGAACGATCAACGGCGGCGACCACGCCTACGTATATCGCGGTCATTTGAAAGCAGGTGAAGAGAAGACGACTGGCCGGATTCACGTGTCGAAGTGGAGCCTGGCGACTACATCCGTTTTCTCCGGGCTAGACGACTATGAGCTCGATTTCTCCGGCGAATTCAGCGACGGAGACTCACTAAATGGATCGGGCACCGTGGTGGGTCGAACCGACCTGACTCTCCATGTGTTCGCCCATAAAGTCTCGGACGCCGCCTAGCCGCTACTAATCGGCTGGACGAGCTCGGGGCCCTTGTTGCGCGGCGACCCAACGGCATTGTCACCTGGCGGTAGGTGATGACGGCTACGACAGTCCCGCCACTCCGTCACGCCCTGTAACGGCGAGCGGCATCAAGGATTCGAGATTTTCTGCTGACTCTCGAGGTTCAAGCGATACACGGGGCTAGACTTCCTCCATGCGTAGCACCGAAGAGACCATTCTGACCGTGGCAGGCATCGTCATCGACTTGATGTCTATGAACGAAGCTGCCCTCTCGGGCGACTTTGACGAGGCGCGATTCCGCGCGCAGCTTATCGTGGCCAAGGCTGACGCTTCCGGACACCAAGACGTGGTGCTGGCCGCAGCCTTCGTCATGGACCGGCTCGGACCGCTCGGAAGTGTGCCGCGAAGTGGATTCGCCGAGGGCATGCTCCGCGTCGCCGAGGAACTGGACAAGATCGGCGTCCAGCCACTCTAGATCGGTTGAACGAGCTCACGGCCCTTGTTCGTGGGTTTCCCCACTGCTTTGGTTACGGGATGGTAGACGAGCTCGGCCTCTCGGGCCGCCACCAGCGTTGCACTGGCCCCGTCGGGCGAGCCCTCGATCCACACCTGCCAGAGGTCTGGCGGGAGGATGACAGGCTGCCAATCATGGATGTCGCCGGAAACCTTTCCAGGCTCGCCGGTGATGATGGTGAAGGTTTGCGTCCATTCCTCGTCCTGCGAGGCGCGCCAGCCTCCCCACAGACCGGCGAACATCAGCAGATGGCCAGCGGGGTCGTGGATAAAATACGGCTGCTTGTTCGGCGATTCACCCTTCCACTCGAAGTAGCCGCTCGCCGGCACCAAGCATCTCCGCTTGGCGAAAGCACTCCGGAATGATGGCTTGGGCTTCGGGACAAATGAGTCTGACCTGGCGTTGATCATCTTTGCCCCGATCTTCGGATCCTTTGCCCAACTGCGCACCAGTCCCCATCGGAAGGCCTTGGCCTCGTACCCCTTCTCGCCACGGGACACCACCAGCGCCCTCTGGGTCGGCGCGCTGTTGAAATGGTCTTCGCGCTGGTTGATCTCTGACGATATCCAGCTCGAGCTGGTCCAGCACTGTCTTAGCCTCGCGGCTCAGCGATACGGGTCCGAAGGTGGCGTAGCGTCCGCTCATTATCGCAATGTGGGCTCGCCCTTGCGGACGGAGTGTGAAGGGGGGACGCCCTCGACAGGGTCGTGTAGACCGGAAGAAAGGCGGTGTCCGCGCCGGTCAGATTCAAAGCGATGCTTCATCCGCAAGAATGGCTTCTCAACGAGACGCCTTGATATCTCTGAGAGCAGCATCGCCCCGAGCCCAGCTACTAAGGCCGTTTGGGCCTGGCTCAAGCCCCGGGTCAGGCAGATGATGCAGAGCGGAAAGTGCCAGAGGTAGAGGGCATATGAGCGGGCACCGAACCACTGCGCGACTCGGCTTCGAAGCATCCTGGCGACAGAGCCAACGCCAGCCAGAGACCCGACTATAAGCGCGGCGGCGCACGCTTCAATGACCGTCAGCCCGACGTAGTTCGATATCGGCGACAGCTGGTCCATGACGGCCGAGAGGACGCATAGGACGGCTATTGCGACACCGGCTAGTGCGGGCAATGACCGGGACGACAGTAAGCGATCAAGCATGCCCAGAGCAAAAAGCTGCGCAAGGACGCACCCGACAAGGATCGCGTCGGCACGTGTGTCCGTCCCGTTGTAGATCCGGAGAGGATCCACCCCCATCGCCTGGAGAGATATGCGGTCGACCGTGCAGACGGCCGCGAGGGCCACGGTGGCCCAGAGCCGAGTGCGCTTGTCGAAGCGCCGGCTGACGAATATCCAGATAGCTGGCCAGATCAGGTAGAACTGCTCTTCGATTGACAGGGACCACGCATGACCAAGCAGCGCAGGTTCGTACCAGTGCAGCGCACGCGACCAGTTCGTCATATAGAACAACGCTACGACGGCATCGCCGGCAGTTTTCCGGAAGGCGTCTCCGCTCGATGCGAGGCCGTCGAAGGCGATGCAACCGACCAGCATGAAAACGAGCGCAGGCATCAGCCTGAGCACTCGTCTCATATAGAACTGCCCGACCGCGATAGCTCCCCTCTCCGCCTGCTCTCGTATGAGCAACGACGTGATCAGAAACCCACTCAGGACGAAGAAAATATCGACCCCCAGAGAGGCCCCGACCATATGCGGGAAGCCGCCGTGGTAGAGGATGACGAATATGACCGCTATGCCTCTTAGGCCTGTCAGCTCTTTCACACTGTCTGGTAACAGGCGCGGCTTTTCTACGTGCACAGAAGCGGACCCTCTCGAGTGAGGGCACAAGTCTACAGGCACCCGCCCGGGCACCGAACCGCGCGCATTTACGACGCCTGCGGTGCGACCTGGACCGCTTCCCCGTATCCGCCTTGGGGAGCGACCGGCCACGAGGGGTTCTCCTGCGTCACAACCACCCGATTCACCGCGACGCGAAACTGCTTCCACGCCTTCAGAAGATCAGGATTGGCCGACGAGTCGCCGAGATCGACCGCGTCCTGCAGCGCAGGGATCACCCGGTTCGCGGCATCAACGAGCGCATTCCGCCGCTGCGTGTTGATGTCCACGATCGAAGGCTGCGGGTTCGTCGCCGTGAGGAAGGCAACGTAGCGAGGGTCATCGGGTTCGACCTCACCCTGGTTCGGGTAGATATCCGGATCCTGCCCCGATCCGAACGACGAAAGGATAACGGCCTGCGTGTTGTCGGCGAACTGTACAAACATGAGGTGTCCTTAGATGGTGTAAGAGCTGACGAACAGCTGCACGGACCCGAAGGTCCCCGCTCGAGATATATGCCGCGTAATAGATCACCTGCGGGGCGCTCAGCGGAATTTCGGTGAAGGGCATCTGAGTGAAAGCGAGGCCCGTGGCGTATTGGCTCCACCGTAAACCTCGGCCTGGACGGCTGAAGTAGCGTTCGTTGCCAGCAGCGCGGCGGCACCCGTTGCGATGTTATAGATCGCATAGATTCCCACGTAGCCGCTCACCGGCGCCAAGCCCGCTACACCCAAACGCACCTTCTGAACTACCTGGAGCAGCAAACGTGTCAACCCGCTTCCGTCTCGGCGACTACTGGCTCGATCAGCGCAAAGGCTCAACCGTCTGGTATCGCGCGTGGCGCGACGCCACGGGATGCAAGCAGCGCGCTTCGCTTGGCACAAGAGATCCTGACGAAGCCAAGGTGGTGCTGGCGCAGTGGTTTGTTGAGAACGCAGCCATGAAGGATCAGGCGTCGTCCTACGTGCTGCTGAGCACGGTGCTTACGCGGTACATGCATCAGCATGGGGATGCTCTGGCCAGCAAGGACAGCGCGAGCCGCGGGGCGGATCTCTGGAACGAGTTCTTCGGGCCGTCGGCCACCGTTGCCGACGTGACCATCCCGCGGCAGGAGGATTTCTTGAAATGGCTGGCCGAGCGCGAGTACTCCGACGGGTACGTGCGGCGCATGCTGGGCGTGGGGAAGTCCGCAATGAACCGCGCATGGAAGCGCGGCGAGATCACGCAGGTTCCATTCGTCGAATTGCCGCCGGTCGGCGAGGCCTACCCGCACTATGCAACGCGCGACCAGATCGTGCGGCTGCTGAACGCTGAAATGCCCGAGCACATCTGGGCTTACTTCCTGGTGCGCCTGTGCACAGCGTGCCGAGGTGATGCAGCGCGAGACCTGCAGCGCTTCCAGGTCGACGTGGAAGCGCGCCTGGTGCACCTGAATCCGGCGGGCCGCAGACAGACGAAGAAGTACCGCCCGACATTGCTGCTGCTGCCGGCTCTGGAGGCCTACCTCGCCACCACCAAGCCCGAGGCCTATCTGGTCCACTGGCACGCAAGCCACATCAAGTCGATCAAGACCACGTGGCGGAAGTTGCGCAAGCGCGCTCTGCTGCCGGCGTGGTTCGTGCCAAAGACCCTACGGCACACCCTGGCGACGTGGCTGCGCCAGCGCGGCGTGCCCGCATGGGACGTGTCCGGCCTGCTCGGCCACCACGCCGGCGGCACGACGGATACCTACGCGAAATTCGACCCGGCATACATGGGCCCGGTACGCGCCGCGCTGAACGAGATCATTGAGGATTTGGGGAAGGATGTTCCAAGACTGCGTGCCCTACTTGGGGTCACTATGGGGTCACCTTGCGTGACCCCTGAATCTGCTCTTTCCACTTCAAGCCTTGGTGTATCTGGCCTGAGAGTGGTGGGCGGTACAGGGTTCGAACCTGTGACCCCTACCATGTCAAGGTAGTGCTCTACCGCTGAGCTAACCGCCCGTTTTGCTTCCCTGCCCCGCTGCGAATGCGTCGGTGCAGGCCGCGTATATTACGGACGCCCCCTGGAAAGCGCAACACTTTTGTGAAGATATTTCACAACGCGTTGTTCAGCCCAGACTGGCCTCCTTCAACTGACGGATCTGGTCGCGCACGCGGGCGGCATCTTCGAACTCCAGATCGCGGGCGTGCTGGTACATCTGCTGCTCCAGCGCCTGCAGCCGCTTGGCGATCTGGGCCGGCTCCATCGTGCGGTAGTCGGTGGATTCTTCGGCCACGCGCCCTGCCTTGCCTTTGCCCTTCCCTTTGCCACGCGATTCTTTCTCAGCCGCTTCCGAACGCGCCCCTTCAAGCACATCGGTGATCGGGCGCAGTACCGACTTGGGCACGATGCCGTGCAGTTCGTTGTACTCGACCTGCTTGGCGCGGCGGCGGTCGGTCTCGTCGATCGCAGCCTGCATCGAGCGCGTGATCTTGTCCGCATAGAGGATCGCTTTGCCACGCAGGTTGCGCGCGGCACGGCCGATGGTCTGGATCAGCGAGCCGGTCGAACGCAGGAAGCCTTCCTTGTCGGCATCGAGGATCGCCACCAGCGACACTTCCGGCATGTCCAGGCCTTCACGCAGCAGGTTGATGCCGACCAGCACATCAAATTTGCCCAGACGCAGATCGCGGATGATCTCCACACGTTCCACCGTGTCGATATCCGAGTGCAGGTAACGCACGCGGATGCCGTGTTCGGTCAGGTATTCGGTCAGGTTCTCGGCCATGCGCTTGGTCAACGTCGTGACCAGCACACGATCGCCGAGTTTGATGCGCTCGTTGACCTCGCTCATCAGATCGTCGACCTGGGTGCCGACCGGACGGATCTCGACCACGGGATCAATCAGGCCGGTCGGACGCACCACCAGTTCGGTGATCTCGCCTTCAGTCTCGCGCAGCTCATACGGCCCCGGCGTGGCAGAGACATAGATGCTGCGCGGGCAACGCTCTTCCCACTCCTCGAAACGCAGTGGACGGTTGTCCAATGCCGACGGCAGGCGGAAACCGAACTCGACCAGGGTTTCCTTGCGCGAGCGGTCGCCTTTGAACATCGCGCCGATCTGCGGAATGGTCACGTGCGATTCGTCAATCACCAGCAGCGCATCCGGCGGCAGGTAGTCGAACAGCGTTGGCGGCGGATCGCCGGCGTTCTTGCCAGTGAGGTGCCGCGAGTAGTTCTCGATGCCGTTGCAGTAGCCGACCTCGGCCATCATTTCCAGATCGAACTGGGTACGCTGCGCCAGGCGCTGCGCTTCCACCAGCTTGTTCTGCTCGTACAACTGCTCAAGGCGGACCTTCAATTCCGCCTTGATCGTATCCACCGCCGACAGCACGCGCTCACGGGTGGTCGCGTAATGGGTCTTGGGATAGATGGTGTAGCGCATCATCCTGCGCAGGCTTTCGCCGGTGAGCGGATCGAACATGCTGATCTGCTCGACCTCGCCTTCGAAGAGCTCGATGCGCACCGCCTCACTGTCCGATTCGGCCGGAAACACGTCGATCACTTCGCCGCGCACGCGGAAGGTGCCGCGGTGCAGCTCGAACTCATTGCGCGTGTACTGCAGCTGGGTCAGGTGCTTGATCAGATCACGCTGGTCGATCCGCTCGCCGGTGGAGAGGATCAGGCGCATCGACAGATAGTCCTCGGGCGCGCCGAGGCCGTAGATCGCCGACACCGTGGCCACCACGATCGCATCCGGGCGCGACAACAGCGTCTTTGTCGCCGCCAGGCGCATCTGCTCGATGTGCTCGTTGATCGAACTGTCCTTCTCGATGAAGGTGTCCGACGAAGGCACGTAGGCCTCGGGCTGGTAGTAATCGTAGTAGCTGACGAAATACTCGACCGCGTTGTGCGGGAAGAACGCTTTGAACTCACCGTACAGCTGCGCCGCCAGGGTCTTGTTCGGCGCCATCACCAGCGTCGGTTTCTGCACCCGCTGGATCACGTTGGCGACCGTATAGGTCTTGCCGGAGCCCGTCACGCCGAGCAGGGTCTGCTTGGCGATGCCCGCCTCGAAATTGGCGGTCAGTTTCTCGATGGCCGCCGGTTGGTCGCCTGCCGGCGAATACGGGGATTCAAGTTGGAAACGATCGCTCATGGTGCCGCCACTGCCGGGAAGCCTTCAGTATAACGGCCGGGTTGGTGACGGCCGGTTGAGGGTTGCCCCGATGCTTCAGGGCTGGTGAGGCTGATGTTCAGGCTGCACGCCGGCGGACAACCTGAGGGCTTTCCCGCTGACGGAACTCCTGCCCCGTGCCTCGGCCCACTCCCCATTACCGATGTGCCGGGCTGACCCTGCTGGAGCTGATGGCCACCCTGACGATTCTCGGGCTGTTGGTTGCGGTGGCAGGCCCCAGCGTCGTCGAGACCGTGTCCAACCTGCGTGCGGATGCGCTGCGGATGCAGCTGAACTCGGCTTTTGCCGGCGCGCGCCTGGCCGCGGTGACCCGCCGGGAAATCGTCAGCGTGTGTCCGAGCGACGACGGTCGGCGATGCACCGCGGAATGGAGCAAGGGGTGGATGACCTACCGCGACCCCCTGCGCAGCAGGCAACCGGCTACCGAGAAGGACATTCTGCAGTACTACCCAGGCCAGACCGGCCTGAGCCTGCTGGCTCCGGCCTCGGCCGGACGCCCTCGCCTGCGGTTCCGACCGGACGGTCGCAGCATGGGCGTCAATCAGAGCGTCATCATCTGCGCGCGCGGTCGCCAGCACAGCAAAGTGATCGTCAGCAATAGTGGGCGCGCCCGGTCGGTGATCCTCCGGGATCCAATCCCCTGTGAGCCATGACGACCAGGGGAGCAGACGGTCAGAAACGACAAAAGCCGCGATTGCTCGCGGCTTCTGCAGAATCTGGCGCCCGAAGTTGGACTCGAACCAACGACCCCCTGATTAACAGTCAAGTGCTCTAACCGGCTGAGCTATTCGGGCGGGGAGGCGCATTGTACGGGCCCCTCGCGCAGAGGGCAACACCCCCGGCGCAAGGTTCCGCTCACTACCTCACCAACATTCGGAAAGCGTACCGCCACTGGTCTTGACGTTGGCCTGGTTGATGCCGAGATCCCCGCACTTGTCCTTGGCCTGATTCCCCTGCGCAGTCGCGGACAGCGTAAACGCGGACTGCGTGCCAACAAAGCCGACACTGTAAGCCGCGGTACCGCCTTCGCGCGGTGAGCTGACCGACGAGCCGCCACCGGGCAACGTGAAGCCCTCGTAGGTATTCTGCGTGGTGTGGTAGCGCTCGGCCAGCTGCGCATACTCGACCAGATCCGCCTTGACCTGGCCACGCTTGGACTTGCGGGTCTGCTCCACGTAACTCGGGTAGGCGATACCGGCCAGGATCGCCATGACGATCACCACCAGCATGAGCTCGATGAGCGTGAAGCCGCTCACCCCGCGCGCGAAAGTGGGCGAGGTGCGCCGGGCGCGGACCATGGCGGGAAACGAACGACTCATTGCAACTGCCTCCAGGACTGGCGACCACAGGGATAAGGCACGTACATCGGGACGCCGCCGGCTGCGGTCACGAGCATCTGACAGGGCTCGGCGGGCGGTTCGACCGGCGGCGGCGTGCTACCGCCCGGCGAACCCGACCCACCACCTCCGCCGCCGCCCGGGTCACCGCCGGAGATACTGCCCGGCGGCTGCTGGCGCGGCAGCACCTGCACGCCCACATCCTTCACCGGCGCGTTGCCGCCCGTGGACAGCGGAACCGCGGCCGTGCCCGCACCATACTTGGTGCCGGTCGGCGACCCGGCGCGCATCTTTGACAACGCCGGCGCGCCGGTCTGCGCACTCAACCCGAACAGCCAGTTGGAGCCATCCGAGGCACAGCTCTTGGTGGTCGGGTTGGGGACATAGGTAGGCATGAAGACCACCCCCGAGGCCAACGCGGGATAGGCCACGAAACGCTCA
>Ga0247732_10001177_pt1 | contig 10860 bp, 8 predicted proteins | sample UWRJL163409C2_FD_180940 | JGI IMG/M metagenome (GOLD analysis project Ga0247732, IMG submission 180940) | Plant litter microbial communities from Arlington Agricultural Research Station in Wisconsin, United States - UWRJ-L163-409C-2 | ecosystem: Environmental > Terrestrial > Plant litter >...
TTCGCCGGGGCAACGCATCGGAAGTCGGGTCCGACGCCTGGGACGCCGGGGGATCCGGGGTGGCACCGGCGAGGATCGTCGTCGGAGCCGTCCCCGACGACGCCGGAAGCAGCCGCGTGGCGGACGTACTGGGCGCCTGCGGGGACGCGGTCGCCAGACCGGTGACATCCGGATCAGTGCTGCCGGCATCCAGCGCGCGCCCCCGTGTGGCCACCTCGAGAGCCGTCGGGCGCTCGGCGGGTTCCCGCGCGGTCATCGCGGTCAGCAAGGCCCGCCAGCCGTACCCCCACTCACCGGGAATCGTCGGCTGAATCGTCAACCGCGCCGCGATCGCCTCGACCGCGTCGCGCTGCGGGAACGCACGCTCGCCCGTGAGCGCCTCGAGCAGGACGAGGCCGAGGCTGTAGATGTCGGATGCCGGTGTCGGGGGCTGTCCGCGCACCTGCTCGGGAGAGATGTACGCCGCTGTGCCCATCGCGGTGCCCGGTGTCGTGATGCGCGCGGTGTCGATCAAGTAGGCGATCCCGAAGTCGGCCAGCACAGCGCGGAAGCTGTGCTGTGGCGTGAGCGGGGGACGCAGAAGCACGTTCGCCGGTTTCACGTCCCGGTGGACGATCCCCGCCTCGTGCACGACGTGCAGCGCTTCGCCGAGATCCGCCGCCAGCGCCGCGGCATCCAACGTCGAGATCCGGCCGATGCCGATCCGGTCGGCGAGGGTGCCCCCGTCGATGTACTCCATCACAAGGTAGGAACGTCCGGAAGGCGAGAGCTGGGCGTCGAACAGGGTGACGAGGGAGGGATGGTTGAGTGAGGCCAGCAGCCGTTTCTCGGACTCCCGGCGCACCTCCTGGGCTTCTTCGGTGGAGCCCATCCAGAACACCTTGACGGCGACCGTCCGCTCCAGTGCCTCGTCGACGGCGCGCCACACCGACCCCATGCCGCCCTCGCCGATGAGCTCGGCGAGGCGGTAGCGTCCATCGAGCAGCTCGCCTGAGCGGGCGGCGCCGGACTGTCGGAGATCGGTCATCATCCCCATGTTCCCACGCGGACACGGCGGAACCACGGCCGTTGACAGGGCGGCCGAGCCGTGCTGGGCCGGTGACGAAGAGCGCTCAGGACACCTGAATGAGCGTCCGTTGCCACCCGGTGGAACCGTCCGGCGCGATCGGCGCTCTCTGGTCGGTCTGCCGTTCGCCCTTTCGGTTCACGGCGCGGACCGCAACGAAGTGCGCACCGGGCGTGGCATCCCATTCGAGATGCCACTGGACCCAGGTGTCGTCGCTGATGGGTGTCGACACGGTCGCGGACTGCCATGCGCCGTCGTCGATGCTCACCTCGACCCGCTCGATGCCGACGGTCTGGGCCCAGGCCACCCCGGCGATCGCGGTGCGTCCCGCCGGGATGCGTGTCCCGCTGCGCGGAGTGTCGATGCGTGACGAGAACTTGATCGGGGCTCGTGCGCTGTATCCGCGCGGTGTCCAGTACGCCTCATCTGCGGCGAAGGTCGTGACCTTCAGTTCGGTCAGCCACTTGGTTGCAGAGACATAGCCGTACAGACCCGGCACGACCATTCGCACCGGAAACCCGTGCTCGAGCGGCAGCGGCTCGCCGTTCATTCCGACGGCGAGGATCGCGTCCAGCCCGTCGTCTGTGAGCGGCTCAAGGGGCGTGCCGGCGGTGAAGCCGTCGACACTGCGCGAGAGCACCATGTCCGCGCCGGCGTCCGGCACCGCCAGCCGCAGCACGTCGCGCACCGGGACGCCGAGCCACATCGCGTTTCCGACCAGCTCCCCTCCGACCTCGTTCGAGACGCAGGTCAGGGTGATCGCGTACTCGCGCAGGCCCCGGTCGACGAGGTCCTGGAACGTCAGTTCCACCCTCTGCCGCACCATCCCGTCGATGACGAGTCGCCACTGCGCGGGATCCACCGAGGGCACGGTCAGGGCGGTGTCGACGCGGTAGAACTCCGTGTTCGGCGTGAACAGGGGCGAAAGCCCGGGAATGTCGAACTCGGCCCCCGCGGGAACCGCGACGGTGGCTCGCGGAGCAGGGAGCCGGAGCGCCGTGCGCACGGCGGCGATCGACGAGGAGGTGGCATTGATCAGCGCGCGAGCACCGACGCCGATGAGGACGGCAGACGATGCCGCGAGCGCCGTGGCACGCAAGAACAGGCGCCGATCGACCACCGCTGCGGCCCCTTTGTCGTGCACGGTCGGCTGCTCGACGGGGGAACGCTCACCGCCGCGCGCGCCTTCCGCGAGGTCGGATGCCGCGGCCGCAGACGACGCGGCCCAGCGGCGCAGCCGCCCGACCAGCAGCCAGAGGACGAGGCATCCTGCCGCTGCTCCCCCGATCGGCGGCAGCGCCGCGAGCGCCGTTGCGTCGGGACGGGTGACGGCGGCAGCCAGCGACAGACCACCCGCGATGACCAGGGCCGCCACGCCCGCGGGAGGCGCGAGGTACTGCAGCACGCCCGCGGCCGCCGAAGCGACCAGCACCGCCAGGGCCAGCCCTGCCAGCAGTGCGATCTTGTCGTACTCGCCGAAGGTCGCGATGGCGAGTTCCTTGAGCGGCTGCGGCACGACGTCGATGACGAACGACCCGACCGCCAGAATCGGACTGCTCTCAGGAGCCGAGACGAGCGCGACGAGTTCGGCGGCGGCCAGGAAGACGGCCGCGCTCACCCCGCCCGCCAGCGCAGCCGCCGCGAGGAAACCCACCCGTGCTCGAACGAACTTCTGCACCATCACGGGCTCCGTATCCGCGGGATGCGCCCCACTCACCGCTTCTTCGGTGCGAACCCGCTTTCGGATGGGTCGCCGCGGCAGACCCCCGCCCTGCGCCGGCCGTCAGCCGGTGCCGGCCTGCGCGTCCGCCGCCTCGGCCGCGGCGGTGATACTGCGGGCCATCCCCGCGAAGATGAAGCCGTGGAAGGGCAGCACCGCGAGCCAGTACAGTCGCCCGGCCAGGCCGAGCGGGAAGAAGACCGCGCGCTGGTCATAGCGCGATCCGTCCGCGTCCGGCCGTGCGCGCAGTTCCAACCACGCCTTGCCCGGCACCCGCATCTCGGCACGCAGTCGCAGCAGCGAGCCCGGTTCGATGGCCTCCACCCGCCAGAAGTCCACGGCATCGCCCACGAGCAGGCGATCTCGATGCCGTCGTCCCCGGCGCAGACCGACACCGCCGACGAGCTTGTCCATCCAGCCGCGGATCGCCCACAGCAGCGGGTTGGAGTACCACCCTCGCTCACCGCCGATCCCCTGGATCACCCGCCACAGCGATTCCTGCGAGGCGCTGGTGTGCGCCGTTCGCACGTCGGTGAAGACCACCTGCCCCGCCCACTCCGGGTCGTTGGGCAGAGGGTCACTCGGCACTCCGAGGACGTCGGCATCCTGCCAGCTCGTCTCGATCTCGTCGACCTCCGCCCTACGCAGTGCCAGTCCAACCGCCGTTCGATAGGGTGTGCGGCCACCCTCCGGTGGCGGGATGAGGGCGTCGATCGCGGAGTCCTTCACGATGCATTCGTTCTGCAGCGACTCGACCAGCGGCATGGCGACGCGTCGAGGGATCGGGGTGACCAGATTGACCCAGTGCGAGGCAAGTCGCGGCGTCAGTACAGGCAGAGCGGCGATCGCGCGCTGCCGCAGGCCGGCCTCGAGCGCGTAGCCGTTCATCATCTGGCCGTAGCGCAGAACGTCGGGCCCCCCGATGTCCACCGCTTGACTGATGTCCGCACTCACGCGCGCCGCGCCGAGCAGGTAGTGCAGCACGTCGCGCACGGCGATCGGCTGGATGCGGTTGCGCACCCACTTGGGTGCCGGCATGTAGGGCAGCACCTCGGTGAGGTGGCGCACCATCTCGAACGACGCGGACCCTGACCCGATGACCACCCCGGCCTGCAGCACGAGGGTCGGCACGCCGCTGTCCAGCAGGATCCGCCCCACCTCGACGCGCGATCGGAGGTGCGGTGACAGCGGGACCCCGTCGGGGTGCAGACCCCCGAGGTAGACGATCCGGCCGACGGATGCCGCGGCCGCCGCCGCGGCGACAGTGGTCGCCGCGGCCCGGTCTGCGGCTTCGAATCCCTTGCCCGCCCCCATCGAGTGGACCAGGTAGTAGAGAACGTCGACGTCGCGGACCGCCTCGCCCATGGCGGCCTCGTCGGTCGCATCGCCCTCGACGACGTCGACCCTGCTCCCCCAGTCGAATGCGGCCACCCGCTGCGCGTCGCGGGCCAGGACGCGGACCGAGTACCCGCCGCCCAGCAGCCGCGGCACGAGGCGTCCACCGAGATAGCCCGTCGCGCCGAGGACGAGCGCGCGGGGTGCGGTCCCATCGGGATGCGGCATCGCCCGCAGCGCTTCTTCACGCCCGGTCGGCGCGGTCAGATCGTCCATGCTCCGAAGGCTACGCCGGGGCCGGAGGGGTCGGGCCGCCGGGCGAAAGTCGCATCCCGAAGGCCTGAACGCCGGAGTGGGAGGGGATCGCCGTGAACCCGACGCGGGGGTAGAACGCGATCGCACCGACGTTCTCGGTCGAGGCAGCCAGATGCACGCCGATCACGCCCCGCTCCCGCAGAGCGGACACGAGCGTCTCGATCAGCTGCCGCCCCCAACCCCGTCCCTGCACCTCAGGGAGCAGATCGATATGCAGGTGGGCGGGGTACTCGCGGCCATATGGCTCCGCCCCGGAGCGTCGCGAGTAAGCGTAGATCAGCGTCCCGTCCTGTCGTGTGCGCTCAACCTGTGGTTTCGGCCAGCGCGCACCGTGGCTCGGCCACCACTCGTCGTGGAACCAGTCCTCGAACTCGTCCGAGTCCGCTGCGCCGACGATGTACCCGACGACGCGGCCGTCCTCGGACTCGACGACGAAGGCCAGTTCAGGATGCCGGTGCACGTAGGGCAGCACGAAGATCTCAGCCCAGATCGCATCGTCGTGGAACAACCCGGTGGCATCGGCCCCGGCATCCGCCGTTCGAAGGCAGATGTCCGCGAGTGCGGGCTCATCACCGGAACGGAACCGACGGATGTGCGGCATCGGTCGAGCTAGGCCCGCACCGATCCGACCGCCGCCGAATCCATGCCGGTCGACACGGCCTCGGCATGCTGCCCGTCGAGGACGCGGTCCTCCCGCGTGTAGATGTTCATCGACGGTCCACGCAGGAAACCGATCAGGGTGAGCCCGGAGGAGGCCGCCAATTCCACCGCCAGCGATGACGGCGCCGACACGGCCGCGAGAATCGGGATGCCGGCCATCACGGCCTTCTGGACGAGCTCGAAACTCGCTCGCCCCGAGACCTGCAGGACGACGCCGCGCAGCGGAAGGCGGTCGTGCAGAACAGCCCACCCGACGACCTTGTCGACGGCATTGTGCCGGCCGACGTCTTCTCGGAGCACGAGCAGCTCACCCGTCGCGGCATCGAACAGCGCGGCGGCGTGCAGGCCGCCGGTCTTGTCGAAGACGGCTTGCTGAGCACGGAGCGCATCGGGGAAGCCGACCAGGGATGCCGCCGGCACCGTCACGGTGTCGCCCGCCACGTCATAGACGGATGTGGTCTCGACGGCGTCGATGGACGCCTTGCCGCACAACCCGCAGGAGCTGGTCGTGAAGAACGCCCGCGCCAACTCGGGGTCTGGCGGTTTCACCCCGGGAGCGAGGGTCACGTCGAGCACGTTGTAGGTGTTGCCGTCGGCCGGGGCTCCGATCGAGATGCCGGTGATCGGTCCGCCCGTGCCGGGCCCGCCGCAGTGGATCGCCGAGCGGAACTGGTCGCCGCGGGAGATCACGCCCTCGGATACGAGGAACCCCGCCGCCAGCTCGACATCGTTTCCGGGAGTGCGCATCGTCACGGCCAGGGACAGCCCACCGACACGGATCTCGAGCGGCTCCTCGACCGCGAGCGTGTCGGAGCGACGGATGGCTTCGGCCCCCAGCGTGAGCTTGGTCACGGGGCGCCGGACGGTGATTCGACCCATGCCGCCAGCCTACGCGCGCCAGCGCGCGGGGGCTCCGACAGTGCGCCGGCCCGTCCTCGCGAGTCAGAAGGGCGGCGGGTCACCCTCGCGCTGCACTCGGAACACGGGTACGCGTCGCTCGGGCTCGACGACGTAGCGTCGGCCCGTGGGAGAAATCCACTCGACGGCGCCGAAGCTCCCGGCGACGTCTTGAACGGTCCACCCGCCGTGGTGCTTGAGCGTGTGATGACCCTTGCAGAGCGGATTCAGGTTGTCGAGTCTGGTCTCTCCGCCGTGCTCCCACGCGACACGATGGTCGATTTCGCAGCGGGATGCAGGGATCCCGCATCCAGGCGCCATACATCGGTCGGCTCGCCACCTCACCAGCCGACGCAGACCAGGTGGTGGCCGGTAAAGGTCTCGTCCGACCGAGAGGACCATCCCCGTCTCGGGATGGGTGAGGATCCGCATCCAGCCCTCGGCTCCCCCAGCCAGTTCTCGGGCGCGTTCGAGCGGGATCGGTCCGATCCCCTCCGTCACCGCCGGCTCGAGGCCATCGGGCGCGCCATCGATGAGGGCGAGTACGGGGACAGTGACCGCGACGGTCGCGCGTATCCCCCGCGCGTCAGGCGGGTGCAGTGCGGTGTCGCCCTCGATGAGGAGGTCGGCGATCACGTCGGCACGGACTTGGTCGAGGGTCCTCGTCTCACCCGCGTCGGTGAGGATCACTTTCGCCATGCGGGTGACCCGTTCCCAGATCGCCTGCGCTTCGACGGCGGGCATCAGCGTCATCACCCACGTCATCGCATCGTGATCGGGCTGGAGCGCGACGCGACGCCGCTGCACGGCTTCTACATACCGTTCGGTGAACGTCGTCGCTCGAACGGTCTCGATCAATGCGCGCAGTCTGCGACGGAAGACGCCGACAGGCTGCGCCTCCGCCAGTTCGATCGCGGCGGGCAGGATCTGCGCAAGCAACTCCGGTTCGAGGATCTGGACGGCGTCGACCAGGAATCGGGCGTGCCGCTCCGTCATGCGAGCACTGGCGAAGGAGTCCAGCACCGTCGGAAACCGCTCCACGAGTGCCTCGCCGAGGGCCAGCATCGCGGCGGCTTCGTTCTCGGTGATCCTCAGCGCGGCGGCGATCTCCAACCGCACCGACCGCTCCGCCACCCCGGTGAGCGTCCGGCCGTGGCGGGCGGCATCCGCCATCGCCTCCCGGCGAAGGACATTTACCCCGATCAATCGCTGCGCCGCCTGCATGGTGACCATGTCCGCGATCTCGATCAGGTGATCCAGCGTGTCCGGCGCGTCGAACGCTGCTCGTTCACGCGCCGCGACGATCTCTGGCGGCTCGTCGCCCACCGCACCATCCGCGCTCGGCCCCTGCGGGTCAGCGGGAGGAGCGGGATCGAAGAACATACCTCCAGATTAGGACGGACCTACGACATCGCGCGGTCGGACGAGGACCTGCCACACGTCGCGCCACCGGATCACACGGACGTCGGCAGATAGCCTGAAACCATGGCACGCACTTCACGACTCCACGCCGTCGCCGCGGGATCGCCGTGATCACCGTCGACGAACACCTCGCACAGATTCTCGATGCGGTGAGGGTGTTCGACACGACCACGATTCCCCTCGCCCAAGCCCTCGGACTCACGCTGCGCGCACCGGTGCATGCGGGGGTCGACCTGCCGCTGTTCGACAACTCCGCGATGGACGGGTTCGCGGTCCGCTTCGCCGACGTCGCGACGGCGAGTCAAGCATCCCCGGCGGTTCTCCGCGTCGTCGCTGACCTGCCCGCCGGCACGTCGCTCGAACCGACCCTCCACGCCGGGGAGGCGGCGCGGATCATGACGGGTGCCCCGGTGCCGATGACCGCCGACACCATCGTCCCGTTCGAGGACACCGCGGGAGGCCTCGAGGATTCGCTCGACGTGGTGCGCGTGCAGCAGGCACCGCGCGGTCCCGGAGCGCACATCCGCCGGCGTGGCGAGGACTGCACCGTCGGAACCGAACTCATCCCGGCGGGTGTGATGCTCGGACCGCTGCAGCTGGCGGCGATCGCGGCGACCAATGTCGAGAGCGTCACCGTGGCCCGGCGTCCGCGTGTCGCCGTCATCTCGACCGGCAGCGAGCTGGTTCCCCCCGGCTCACCGCTGGTTCGAGGGCAGATTCCCGAGTCCAACTCGCTTCTCCTCGGTGCCCTCACCACAGGCGCCGGCGCAGATGTGGTGCTGCAGACGACCGTCGCCGATGTCGACGACGACCTGCGAGCCGCTCTCGCCGAGGCCACCGCCCGTGGCGCGGATGTCGTGGTCACCTCCGGCGGCGTGAGCGCCGGCGCGTTCGAGGTCGTCAAGAGCACTCTCGCCGAGATGACCTTCGTGAAGGTCGCGATGCAGCCCGGCAAGCCGCAGGGCTTCGCCGCCGGGCGGCCGCTGGTGTTCGGCCTGCCCGGCAACCCGGTGAGCGCCGCAGTGTCGTTCGAGGTGTTCGTGCGCCCGGCCCTGCTGGCGATGCAGGGCCGAACGAATCTTCACCGGCGGATGCTGCGCCTGCCCGCGACCCAGGGCTGGCGCGTGCCGCGCGGACGCCGGCAGTACCTTCCCGTCGTGCTCGTGGACGGCGGCGTCGCGCCGGCGACGACGGGCGGCTCGCACCTGGCCGGAGGGCTGGCCGGGGCCGAAGCCTATGCCGTGATTCCCGCTGAGGTGGAGGCGGTCTCGCATGGCGACGTCGTGGATGTCATGCTCGTCTCGTGAACGAATTGGCTGCGATCCTGCTCGCGGGCGGCCGCGGGTCCCGGATGGGCGGCGTACAGAAGCCGTTGCTCGAGGTCGGCGGCCGGACACTCCTGGCCGCCGCCGTCACCGCCGCGCACGAGGCCGGATGTGATCCGATCATCGCGGTCGGCGCCCCGGTCGTGACCACCGAGGGCCCGATCGCCCCGGTCATCTGGGTCCGCGAGGACCCGCCGTTCGGCGGACCGGCAGCGGCGATCCTGGCCGCGCTGCCCTTGATCTCGGCATCCCGCACGCTGGTGCTCGCCTGCGACCTCCCGCGTGTCGGTGCGGTCGTTCCGCTCCTGCGCACCGCACCGGCCGAGGCGGATGGTGCATGCCTGGTCGACGAGTCGGGCCGACGTCAACCGCTCGCCGGTCTCTATCGGACCGACGCCCTGCGCGCCGCGGGCGCAGCGATGCCCGAACACGGCCGTGGCGCCTCGGTGCGGGCGCTGCTCGAGGGCCTCCAGGTCACCGAGGTCCCGGCATCCGATGACATCGCCGCCGACATCGACACCTGGGACGATCTGAACGAAGCACGAAGGAGAAACCCGTGAGCACGCACCTGCCACCGGAAGCGTTGGATGCCTGGGCGGAAGCCCTCCGCGAAACGTTCGGGCTCGGGGCGGACGATATCCCCATCCCGCTCATCCTGGATATGGCCCGCGATGTTGCCGTCGGCGTGGCACGCCCGGCCGCCCCTCTGAGCGCCTTCATCGCAGGGCTCGTCGCCGGTCGTGGCGGCGGGTCGCCGGAGCAGGTCCGAGCGACCGTCGCCGAGATCACGTCGCTGGCCGGCGGCTGGCGGTCAGAAGGCTGATCAGACGGCGGGCTGCCGGCGCTCGAGCCGAACGATCACGGACTTCGAGGTGGGGGTTCCGCTGATGTCGGCCGTCGAATCCAGCGGCACGAGCACGTTGGTCTCCGGGTAATACGCCGCAGCGTTTCCGCGCGGAGTCGAATACGCCACGATGCGGAACTCTTCCGCCCGGCGCTCCACGCCGTCGCGCCACTCCGAAACGAGATCGACCACGTCGTTCTCCGCGAAGCCGAGTTCGTGGATGTCCTTCTCGTTGACCATGATCACGCGACGTCCGCCGTGGATGCCGCGATAGCGATCGTCCTTGCCGTAGATCGTGGTGTTGTACTGGTCGTGGGAGCGCAGCGTCTGCAGCAGCAGACGACCATGCGGGATGAACGGGTACTCGAGTCGGTTCGCCGTGAAGACCGCCTTGCCGCTCTCGGTGGCGAACGAGCGCTCGTCACGCGGAGCGTTGGGCAGGTACAGCGTCCGGTTCTTGGCGATCTTCGCCTCGAAGTCCTCGAATCCGGGCACCACACGGGAGATGTGATCGCGGATGCCGGTGTAGTCGCTCTCGAGTGCCGCCCAGTCCGCGACGGGCGCGTTCTGACGACCCTCGAAGACCATCGCGCACAGGCGGGCGACGATCGCGACCTCGCTGAGCATGTCGTTCGCCGGCGGGACGAGGCGGCCACGCGAGGCGTGGACGGCGCTCATCGAATCCTCGACGGTCACGCGCTGTTCACCACCGCCTCGGATGTCGCGGTCGGTGCGCCCCAGGGTCGGCAGGATGATCGCTCGGCGTCCCGTCACGGCGTGCGAACGGTTCAGCTTGGTGGAGACCTGGACGGTCAGATCCAGGTTGGCCAGCGCGGCTTCGACGACGTTCGTGTCGGGTGTGGCCGAGACGAAGTTCCCGCCCATCGCCACGAAGACGCGGGCCTTGCCGTCGCGCATCGCGCGGATCGCCTCGACGGTGTCATAGCCGTGCTTGCGGGGAGCGTGGAAGGCGAACTCGTCGTCCAGCCACTGCAGGAAGTTCTCGGCGGGCTTCTCGTAGATGCCCATCGTGCGGTCGCCCTGCACGTTGGAGTGTCCGCGCACCGGGCAGACGCCGGCGCCGGGCCGGCCCATGTTGCCCTGGAGCAGCAGCACGTTCACGACATCTCGCAGCATCGCGACCGAGTGCTTGTGCTGGGTCAGCCCCATCGCCCAGCACACGATGGTGGCCTTGGATGTGCGCACGAGCTCCGCCACCCGACGCAGCGCGGTCTCGGGGACCCCGGTCGCCGAGACGAGATCGCGCCACTCGACG
>Ga0247732_10001178_pt1 | contig 10856 bp, 5 predicted proteins | sample UWRJL163409C2_FD_180940 | JGI IMG/M metagenome (GOLD analysis project Ga0247732, IMG submission 180940) | Plant litter microbial communities from Arlington Agricultural Research Station in Wisconsin, United States - UWRJ-L163-409C-2 | ecosystem: Environmental > Terrestrial > Plant litter >...
GTTCGCGCTGATGCGGCCGCCCGTCCCCCTTCACACCTCGGAGATCCCCGATGAGCGTCGCCACCTACATTTTCGGCGTCCTATCGGCGCTCGCAACACTCGGAGTCGTCATCGAGATGCTCCGACGCCGTCGCCTGCGCGAACGGCACGCCGTCTGGTGGCTCGTCGCGGGGGTTCTCGCGCTGATCGTCGGCGTCTTCCCGGGCGTGCTGGTCTGGGCGGCCAACCTGATCGGCGTGGAGGTCCCGCTCAATCTGGTCTTCTTCGTCAGCGTCGCGGTGCTGTTCCTCGTCTGCATCCAGCACAGCACCGAACTCACGATGCTCGAAGCGAAGACCCGCATCCTCGCCGAGAACGCCGCACTCCACCAGATGCGCATCGAGGCCCTGGAGAACGACGCGAAGCAGATCTCGCGGGACTAGGCATCAATCGGGCACTCGACGGCCGTCGGTGTCCAACCCGCGGCCAGTAGAATCGACTCCCATGACTTCCGTAGTGCCCCCACGCCCCAGCCGCCGCCGGAAGGTCCCCTTCGTCGCCATCCCGCTCCTGGCCCTCATAGCTCTCATCTGCTGGGGCTTCGCGTCACCCGCGGGATCGACACCGGATGAAGGGTTCCACCTCCAGAGCATCTGGTGCGGCAGCGGATCGCCTACTTCCACGTGCGAAGACGGTCCCACAGCGGGCGAACGCGCCATCTCACCCGACCTGGTCGGGGGCGCGATCTGCTACGCGAACGACTCCACTCGCACACCGGACTGCCAGGGCGACGAGTACGGCGACGACCTCAGCAGCAACCATATTCTGAGCAATGGCGGCAACTTCTACGGACTGTACCCCCCGGTGTTCTACTTCACCATGAGCCTGTTCGCGACCGACAACCTTCAACTGTCGGTGCTCACGATGAGGGCCGTGAACAGCCTCATCTTCGTCGCCCTCAGCACCGCACTGTTCTTCCTTCTGCCGCTCCATCGACGTCCAACACTGCTCGTGTCCGTCATTGCAACACTCGTCCCCGTCGGAGTCTTCCTCATCGCGTCGGTCAACCCCAGCGGCTGGGCGATCATGTCGGCCGGCATGCTGTGGATATCCCTCCTCGGCTTCATGGAGACCAACGGGAAGAGGCGCATCGCCCTCGGGGCCATCGCCGTACTCGCCACCGTCATGAGCGCGGGCGCACGCGCCGACGGTGCCGTCTATTCCATACTGGCCATCGGTGCTGTACTGCTGCTGCGAGCCGAGCGCTCACGCCGTTTCCTCCTGCTCGCCATCCTCCCGCTCGCTCTCGCGGTCATGGCCGGCCTGTTCTTCCTCTCCGCGGGTCAGTCGAACGCGGCCTCCACCGGCCTCTCTACCGCCCGTGGTGGTCACAGCCAATACGTGCTGATCGTCGAGAATCTGACGAACCTCCCCAGCCTGTTCATGGGTGTGTTCGGTTCGTGGCCACTGGGCTGGCTCGACACCCCACTCCCGTCGGTGGTCCCGTTCGCCGGCACCGTTGTGCTCGGCGGCCTCGTCATGCTCGGGATCAACTGGTTCGGGCGCCGCAAGGCGTTGGCGACCGCGGGCGTCTTCGCGGTGCTGTGCCTCTTCCCGCTCGTACTCCTCTACCAGTCGGACAGCATCGTCGGGGCGCAGGTGCAGCCCCGCTACATCCTTCCCGTCATGGTTCTCCTCACCGGAATCATCCTCGTGCGCCGGAGGGGCGAACCCCTCCTGATCAAGCCTGTGCAGGCAGTCCTGATCGCCACCGCGATCTCGCTGGCCAACGCCGCAGCCCTGCACGCCAACATCCGTCGCTATGTCACGGGTGTGGGCGCCGGAGGAGGCAATCTCGACTCGGGCGTCGAATGGTGGTGGGACGCAGGACTCTCGCCAATGGGTGTCTGGGCGTTGGGAGCGGTCACCTTCGCCGGCACGCTGTTCTGGCTGGCGCACGTGTGGATTCGCTACTCCGCAGTGCACGCGGACGCCTTCGTCCCCGACCGTCCTGTCGCGGGCGCGACCGCTCTGCCGTCCCGCTAGGTGGAGCGCGAGCCTGCTAGGCGGGCGGAATGATCCTGTACACACGGAGGTTCATCGAGCCCTCCACGATGTCGGCGGCCTCGACGACACACGGACTCGCGATCGCCTCCTGATCGCTCAGCACGTAGTCCACCCTGCTCTGGGCGAATTCCGAGCACGGATCGAGTGTCACTTCGATGGCGTCCGCCCACGGGTTGCTCACCCGCGGTTCGCCGGATGCGATCACCCACTCGACGTGCCCCAGTCGGTTCCATTTCGATTCGTAGGCCGAGGTCGGGTCGATCTCCTCCCACATCTCCTCGGAGGGGTAGTTCTGCGCGCCGCTGTAGGAGCTCACCCCGCTCTGCATAAGAATCGCCATCACCTCCAGCGAACCGACGCCGACCCAGGTCCCGTCGTCCTCGGCGTCGATCTTCTGCACTTCGTTTCCGATGTCCGTCTCGCTCAGGTCGAAGAAGCCCCGGTAGACCGGGTTCACGCCCCAGCCGATGAGGAGCGCAACCGCCAGAATCATCGCTGCAGCGACCGTGGCCAGCTTCCGCACGAAGAGGAACAGACTCGCGAGGACGAGCAGTACGGCCACCGTCTTCCATCCTGTCGCGGCGGCGAGCACGGTCGGGTCGTTCTTGCGGATCAGATACCAGACCGCGATGAGCACAACTCCGGCCGTTCCAGCACTCAGAAGTCCCGGTGCCCAGTTGAGCCGGCCGGGATACCGGTCCACCTGGTCCACAACGAGTACGGCGAACACCGGAACGAACATCGCGAACGCGATCCTGAAGCGCTCGGGCGCGACCTGATCGAACTGGATGACGTGGGCGATCGCGTCCCAGCCGGGTAGGACGAAGTACGCGGCGATCACAGCGAGATAGACCACGAAGCAGATGAGCAGCCACTCGGTCGCGCGCGATCGCCTCAACGACCTCACGGCGAACCAGACGACTCCGGGAAGGAGGAAGAGGCAGAGCAGGATCGCCGACGAACCCTCCGAGGAGTTCGCGCCGAGGATGCTGGAATCCTGGTTCTGCAGCGCCTTGGCCCAGGGAGCGCCCGCCACTTTGACCAGCAGTGGATCATTGCGGAACACGTCCCCGGTGGGCAGGGACCGCTGTCCCGGATACACCGTGGATTGGATCGCGTCGAACGTCGACAATCGCGTCGCAGCCCAGACGACGGTGACCGCCAACGACGCGGCACCCGCAATGACGAACGGGGCGACTCGCGCGGCCACCTCGCGGAGACGGGAATTCTGCCAGGGGCGCACTCGGAGCAGGTACCCGACGGCGAAGGTGAGGAAGGTGAGGAGCGAGGGAATGATCCACGGCACGTACAGACCCATCGCCATGGTCACAGCGAGATACCCGACAACCGCCGACCAGGAGATCCTCACCCAGGGTCGCGGATCCACCAGCACCCAGACACTGGCGGCCATAGCCAGGAACGCCCAGGCCATCGGCATTGCTGTGCTCGGCCCGTACCACCACTGGAGCAGCGGGGTGAAGTACATCGAGACAGCGAGCAGGGCCGCCATCAGCGGGCGTCGCGGGAGCACGGAGACGACGAAGACGTAGCACCCGATGACCAGCAACAGAGCGGGGACCCACCAGTGCCAGGCGACACCCACATCCAGGCCGAAGAGAAGGTATCCCCAGACGTGCGGACGGAACAACGACGACCAGTCCCACGACGGGAGCTCGTTGAGGACGGTCACGTCGCTGCCACCGGGGAACATGGGGTTCAGGGCCGCGAAGCCTGCCTGATAGCTGGAGACCACCCAGGACTGGTGGATGAGCCACTCGTCCTGACGGATCGCCCTCGGAGTTCCCGCGAGCAGCTGCGGATCTGTGCCCTGACCGAGACTGAACCAGTGTGCCCCGGAGGAGCTGCCGCTGATCTGCAGGGCGATCAGAACTCCGATGAAGAGAGTCGCCAGCACCGGGAAGCCGAGGAGCACGCGCCAGTTCGGCAGTCCTCGCTCCGACGGCTGGACGAAGCGCAGGTAGACGGCTGTGAGGGAGTCGACCCATCGCCAGCTGCTGCCATCCGTTTCGGAGCGGCGGGCTTCACTCATTGCAAGTTCTCCTCGTCACGGCTGTCGAGCACGCGTGCGGCATCGCACCTGTCGCGAGCACGATGATGCGACGATTCAGAATACCGGCGTTCGGACGGACCGAATAACGACGTTGTCTAGGGCACGACCACGGTCACGCAGCCGAGAAGGGGGTTTCCACCAGCGGCGTTGTTGATCGCGTATCCGCACACGCGATGCGAACCGCTCGTCGCTGCCAGATTCGCCGAGAAGCCGTGGTTGGCGCCGTAGGCGGGATAGGCCGCGGCGATGTCGGGCCGCGGCTGATCGGCTGCGACCGCGGAACTGGCATCGTCAACGTACAGGTGGACGGAGATCGGGGCCGCAGTGTCCGGATCGATCGCCCAGCCTGCAACCGCGATGGAACCGTCGGTCGCGACAGCGCTGTCGATCACGCCGATGGGCGCACGGCCGGATTCCACAAGGTCGCCGATGCCGGCGCCGGGGACGGTCACGGTCCGACACGAGATGACCGGGCTGGCCCCGGGGCCGGAATTGATGGCGTAGACACATACTCGATGCGAGCCGGGTGAGGCCGCCACTGTGCTCGTGAAGCCGTGGTTGGCCCCGTAGCCCGGATAGCCGGCCGCGATATCCGGGCGTGGCTGGTCGGCGGTGAAACCGTAGCTCGACGAATCGACATAGACGTGTACGGGGATCGACGCGGCCGTGTCGGGGTCGAGGGCCCATCCGGCGACGGTGAGCGAGCCGACGCTGGTCACGACCGAATCGACGACGCCGATGGGGAGGCGGCCCTGCTCGGAGATGGTTCCAGCCGGCGCAGGCATATTCACCTGGCGGCAGGAGAGGAGGGTGTTTCCACCGCGGGCCGTATTGATCGCGTAGACGCAGACCTGATGGTTGCCCGGCGCAGCGGCGACGGTCGTGGAGAACCCGTGGTTCGCCCCGTACTCGGGGAACGACCGTGCGATGTCGGGGCGCGCCTGATCGGCGGTTATCCCGACGCTCGCCGAGTCCACATACACGTGCACCGGGATCGGGGAAGCCGTGTCGGGATCCAAAGCCCAGCCGGCGATCGCGAAGGAGCCTGCCGAGGCGACCACACTATCTACAACACCGACAGGAACGCGCCCGAGCTCCGGAATCGTTCCGGCCGGACTCGGGACGACCACGTCGCGACAGCCGAGTTCGGTGGTCCCTTGTGCTCCGACCACGTTTATCGCATACACGCACACACGGTGGGGTCCCGGCGAGGCGGCGACGGTCGTGGAGTATCCGTGGTTGATTCCATAGCCGGGGAAGCTGGACGCGAGGTCGGGGCGCGGGTTGTTCGCCACGATTCCGACGCTCGAGGAATCCACGTACACGTGCACGGGAATCGACGCGGCGGTATCCGGGTCGAGGGCCCAACCGGCGACGGTGATTCCGCTGGAAGTCGTGCCCACGGAGTCGATCACGCCGCGCGGTGCTCCACCGGGCGTCGAGACGGTGCGACAACCGAGCTCGGTGTTCGCACCCGGACCCACGTTGATGGCGTAGACGCACACCGAGTGGGCACCGCCGCTGACGGGGAAGCTCTTCGAGAACCCGTGGTTCGATCCGGAACCCGGGTAGGCGTTTCCGACGTCGGCCCGGGGTACGTCGGCGACGATCCTGTTCCCCACACCGTCGATGTAGACGTGGACGTCCAGGGAGGCCGTCGAATCGGGATCGATGGCCCAGCCCGCTACCGAGATGCTCCCCAAGGTGGCCGAGACCGCCTCGAGCGATCCGAAGGGGTTGACGGCGCCGACGGGCGAGCCGAACCAGTCGCTGAAGTAGTTGAAGAAGTTGCGGTTGCCGTACGACGAGCACTCGTCACCGAGACCGTAGCCAGCCGCAAGCGCTGCGGCATTCGGCTGATACGGCGTGTAGTTGTAGAGGTTCGCGGTGGCCTGGTTGCGGATGTTGACTACGGGAGCACCGCAATTGGTGAACGGCTTGTACTGGATGGCGACGTTGCCGATCCGGTAGTTCCAGGTCGTCGGATTCACCCCGTAGCGGATGAACTGCGACGCAGCACTGTAGACCTGGTTGAAGAAGCCGTAGTAGAGCGAGTCGCACGCGGCGGTATCGGGGCATCCGTAGCCCATGGCGATCAGGTAGTCGTTGTACGCCGGCGATCCCTTTGTGACCAGACCCCGCTCCTTCTGGAGCGTGACCAGGATCACCTGCGGGTTGACACCGCAGGCCTTCGCAACCTTGTCGATGATGCGGCTGGCCGGCTCGTTCGCCGCGCCGGGGTAGGCCGCACAGCGGGTTGTAGCAGCGCGCGACGTCGTCGACTCGGTGTAGTTGGGGAGACATGCGTACCCCAGCGACTGCGCACAACTCGGCAGCTGACCGCGCATAAACGCCTGGATCTGCGCCTCGCCCATGGCGTTCTCATTGAAGAACACGCTGTCCGAGATGATGTAGCCGGGGTCGAAGCCCGCAAGCGAGGCGGCCTCCGCGCGCTGCGGGGTCGCCGTGGCGGTGAGCAGTGCACCGGCGACGGCGAACACGGCCAGTGCGGCCATCCATTTTCGCGGCTTGATCTTCATGACACTTCTCCCCAGCGGCATAAGCGTCGATCCGGGCCGGACACAGCCCTGTGTGGCATTCGCTAATACCCGCGAGCACCGATCGCCGCAGCGTGCCTCAAGATTAGTCGAGAATCAGGCCTGTGCCGAGGTCACCACCCCGGGCGGTTCGCTTCAGTCTGCCGACTTCGCCTCGCGGATGCGGGCGCGGCGGGCACCGAAGCGCTCGACGACGGCTCCCAGACCTCCGTTGCGGAGGTAGTAGACGACGCGGTCGACGTCGCGACGCACGCCCGTGTGGTTGCTCGACTTCGTGCCGCCCGCCGCAATGGCGAGGCTCGTCGAGGCCTTGGGCTTCTTGCCGTCCACCACGATGCGGTCGGCGGCGTGGAGCGGGTTGCGGCAGAACTCCACGAGCGGGGCGAGCACCTTCTCCCAGGTGAATTCCTCACGCACTCTGGCGACGTTGGCGCGCGCGAGCGCTCCTGCCTCCTCGTCGAAGAGCAGCGATTCGAGGGCCGCGGCGAGGGCGACCTCGTCGCGCTCCGGAACGGAGACCCCGAGGCCCTCCTTGGCGACCAGGTCGCCGAAGGAGTCGCCCTCCGTGGAGACGATGGGCAGACCGGCCCATAGGTAGTCGAGGATCCTGGTGCGGAACGAGAAGGTGGTCTCGACGTGCTGGTAGTGCGTCGAGACGCCGAGGTCCGCGTCGAGGAGGTAGTTCTGGCGCTCCTCGTAGGGAACCCATGCCTCGTTGAAGAAGACGTTCTTGCGGGTGAGGCCGAGTTTGTCCGACAGCGCCCGCGCTTCCGACACCGCGATCATCTCGGGGACGTCGGGGTTCGGGTGCTTCACCCCGAGGAAGAACAGACGCACGTTGGGGTGCGTCTGGGCGAGTCGGCCCACCGCGCGGATGAGGGTCTCGGGGTCGAACCAGTTGTAGATGCCACCGCCCCAGATGATGACCTTGTCGCCCTCCTCGATTCCGGGAACCACGCCGCGGATGCCGGCCCGGGTGGCCACCGGCGGCAGGCTGGGGATTCCGAACGGGGCCACGGCGATGAGCGAGTCGAGCTCGCTGTCGCGGGAGTAGGTGTAGGCGTTGACTCGGCCGAGGGCGGCGAGCTGGCCCAGCCAGAAGCTGCGCTGGCGGTCGCTCGCGCAGAGGAAGAAGTCGCCGATGAGCATCTGGTGGTTCAGCGCGTCGGTGGACCCGTTCACCTGATCGTTCCACTGCTTGATCGGCTTGTCGCGGCCCTGCTCGAGCTGCTCGAGGTGCAGGGGGTCGTAGATGTCGACGACGAGCACCTTGCTCGTGGTCTCAAGCGACGGGAACTGCTGCAGGGCGTGGCCCTGCACGATGATGACGTCTGCCCACTCCTCGTGCTGCACCATCGACTTCGGCTGGTGCACGTTCGCCGTACCCACTTCGAAGGCGTCGGTGATCGAGACCGCCGTGTTGGTGCTGATCAGCCGGACGTCGTTGCCGTCCGACAGGATGCGCGCGATGTTCCACGCACGGATCGCCGGACCGGCCATCTTCGCACCGACGGGATCCCCGGTGATGATCAGCACCCGGCGCTTGCCCGGGATCTGGAGGATTCCGATGGAGTTCGCGATCTTGTCGTAGCCGCGCAGGTAGCTCTCGATGGGGAAGGCCGGCTCGTCGGTGTTGCCGAAGAGGTGCTTGAGCTGCCGATCGGACACGCGTCGTGTCGACTGGACTCGTGCGCGGGCCGCCGCCATCGTCGGCAGCTGCTCGACGAACTGGTCGATGGCGAAGACCCCGGCCATGGTGGACTTCGGCACCGGCATCGTCGGCTCGGAGTCGTCGCCGGGAGTGCGGAGGTCGAGGTCGGTCGAGTTCAGTTTGCCGCGTGCCACCGAGCGGCGCAGCGCGAGAAGTATCGCTCCGGGGAACACCTGCGCCAGCGACTCGTCGTCGAGGTTCTTGTACAGGGAGTAGAGCGCGTTTCGCTCGAGCAGGTACTCCTCGCGGAAGTTGCCGAACTTGTTCATCGACGCGTGGTGCTTGTGGAAGACGAGGGACTTCGGCTGGAAGCGGAAGCGGTGGCCCAGGAGGTTCAGTCGCCAGCCGAGGTCGACGTCGTCGTAGAACATGAAGAAGTCGTCGTCGAAGCCGCCGAGCTGCTCGAAGACGCTCGCGCGGATGAACATCGCGGCCCCTGTTCCGAACAGGACGTCGCGCTCCTGGTCCCAGGCTCCCGCGTCCTTCTCGCCGGCGTGCGGCTTATAGCCCATGCCGTACCAGGTGATGGCGGCGCCGGCGTAGTCGACGCGCTCGCCCTCCCAGTCGAGGACCTTGCTGGCGACGGCGGCGATGTCGCGGCCGGTCTTGAAGGTCTCGATCGCTTCGCGGATCCAGTCGGGATCGGGGCGAGCGTCGTTGTTCAGGAAGGCGATGAACTCCCCGGAGGCCTTGGAGACCCCGAGGTTGCATCCGCCGGTGAACCCGAGGTTCTTGTCGGACTCGACGAGCACGACGCCGTCGAGTGCGCGGAGCTTGTCCAGGCTGTCGTCGCCGGAGTTGTTCTCCACGATGATGATCTCGAGGAGGTCCTGCGGCCAGTTCAGCTCCCGCAACCCCTTCACCGCTGTCACGGTGTCATCGGCTCCGCGGAAATTCACCAGGACTACCGACACGAGGTCCGGAATGATTTTCTTCAAGAACTTACCTAATCGTTTGGGGACAGCGGCCTAGGGGATTCTACATTGCGGCCCCCGGAGAACTTGGCGGGGGTTGTCGGTCAGGCCGGGTCGGTCGGAATTGCCGTGAACAACTCGTGGGGATCGGTCGGCCACATGGGGCTCTCCCAGAGCAGGTGCTGCCAGCGGCCCCACGCCGTGTCGATCTCGTAGGCCGCGACACGTGGATCGCGGGACTTCGACTCGAAGTGGTACAGCTCCGCATAAGGGGTCCAGTAGGACTGATACCCGAGGGTGAGCACCTTCATGCAGAGGTCGACGTCGTTGAAGTTTCCCGGAAGCAGGTGCGAGAAACCTCCCGCTTCCATGTAGAGAGCCTTGCTCATCAGGGTGCACGCGCCGGTGTCGCCGGCGACTTCGCGTTCCACGAAAAACCCGCCGAATGGACCCGCCGCGCCCCGTTCGGAGTGCAGGCCGATGTGCGTGACGTCGTTGCGCCAGTACGCGTGACCCGCGTGCTGGATAGTGTCGTCCTCGAAATAGAGCATCGGGCCGACCATGCCGGCCCCGGGCAGCTGCGCCAGGGCGAGGAGCGACTCGATCCAGTCGGGCGTGATCAGCTCGACATCGTCGTTCAGCAGCAGGACGTACTCGCCCCGGGCATGGAGCACGCCCAGATTCATCTTCCGCGAGAAGCTGAAGGGCCCGGTCCAGTCGACGAAGCGCATCCGTTCCCCGGCGATCTCGACCAGTTCATCGCGCACCGACTGGCGCGCGACATCGTCGATCACCACGACGAACTCCACGTTTCGGTAGGTCGACAGCTCCATCACGCCGCGGACGGCCTCGACCACCATGCAGCGGTCGACACCCCGCACACTCGCGATGTCGCCGCGGGTCGGTATGACTATGGAGATGAGAGGCTCACCCGCGACGACGCGATGAGTACGGTACAGCCCGTCGGTTCCGACGCTCTCCACGCGTCCGCCTCCGGTGGCCGCGAGATGCTCCTCCAGCACGGCGCGGATCGCGGGGAGCGTGGACTCGACGTCGGGGTTCCACAGCTGCTGGATCGACTCGGGTGCGGAGACCCCCAGCACGGCTCTGATGTGGCCGACAACTCGGGCGGCCCGGGTGGCGCGAAGGGCGAGGTCGTAGAGCTCGGCACCGGCGATGCCGGTACGCAGCCCGCCGATCGTCTCGAGCAGCGAGCGCCGGTACGCTGTCACGTTGCCGAGGTAGAACTGGCTCCGCAGCCGTTCCGGGGAGAAGTCGGGCTTGAGGAAGTCCCGACCGCCCGCGTTGAACGACTCGTCGGTGTAGACGACGTCGACGAGAGGTGTCTCGTCGACGTGGGCGAGCATCCGCTCGATCAGATCCACGGCCACGGTGTCCTCCGGGCCGAGGATGGTGACGAAGTCGCCCCGGGACTCGCGGACCGCCGCGGCGACCGAGCCCGAGAGGGTCGATTCGTCGGGGTCCACGAGGCGCACCCGTGCGCCGTCGACTCGCGCGGCGGAACCGGCGACGAGCAACTCCCACCGGCCCGAGGC
>Ga0247732_10001179_pt1 | contig 10847 bp, 9 predicted proteins | sample UWRJL163409C2_FD_180940 | JGI IMG/M metagenome (GOLD analysis project Ga0247732, IMG submission 180940) | Plant litter microbial communities from Arlington Agricultural Research Station in Wisconsin, United States - UWRJ-L163-409C-2 | ecosystem: Environmental > Terrestrial > Plant litter >...
CGGCGCTGAACAGCGCCTCGGACAGCACCGACGCGACCTACTCGACGCTGGGCCTGCGCGCCTCGACCCAGTTCCAGCTCGGCTCGTTCGAGACCACCGCCAAGGGCCTGCTCGGCTGGCGTCATGCGTTCGGCGACATCACCCCGACCAGCGCCTACCAGTTCGCGTCGGGCTCGTCGCCCTTCACGGTCGGCGGCGTGCCGATCGCGGAAGACGCGGCGCTGGTGGAAGTCGGCGTCGAAGTGCAGCTGATGCCGATGGCGACCTTCGGCGTCGCCTATGGTGGCCAGTTTGGCGACGGCGCCACCGACCAAAGCCTCACCGCCAAGCTGAACTGGAAGTTCTAGGGGCGGGGCGCGACGAAGTTGCGCTCCTGACTGCGATCGCCGCCTTCTACAGCCGGTTACGGGGCTAGCTTAGATGGCTGCCGTTGGCGCTCTGCTGACGGACGGCTTCGGGGCCGGGAGCGGACCGGCCGATTTCGAGATCCTATGGGCGAAAGCTGCCAGACCGCAGCGCAACGGCCCAGCGTGTTAGTGCGGCACCCAAGGGTTTTGGGCCCGTGGAAGTGTAATCAAGACCCAGTATGCTTCAGCAAGGGAGATTCCTCTTTTGTTGTCAGGCCGACTAACAGCTTGGAATCATCCCATAGCTTGCCGGCGCGAGCTTCGTCATATGAAATCATGGCGGAACGCTTCTCATTGAACGATCCGTCGTTGACCTGAAAGTATTTGCCAGAGCCGTCGGCAAAGGCCGGATCAGCTGCCAGTCTGGCGAGGGACGCCCCCGAGATGTCGAGGCTGCCCACCGTAATGCCGGCGCGCTTCATCAGCCGCTTGGCGAAGGAGGTTCCGGCGATGAACCGCAGTGGCGGCGGCGCACCGCGAAGGAAGGATGTACCCGACACCGAACCGGGATCGAAGGCGATCGAGGCGATATCGCTGCCGCTGCGCCGCAGGCGGCGGTGCAACTCGTAAGAGAACAGAATGACGCACAGCTTGGCGGTGGCGTAGCGCACACCCGAGGAAAGCGGCTTGCTGCCATCAACTCCGACGTTCGCGAGTTTTCGGGCGTCGGGTTCCACCGCTGGCCCCACGGCCCTGCCGTCACGGGTATCGGGATCATGCGTCCCGCTCGCGGTGAAAATGATGCGGCCGTCATCTGCCAAACAATCGACCAACAGCTGGACAAACAGGAAGTGACCCAGATAATTGCCAGTGAACGTCGCCTCATATCCCTCCGGGCCATGCAAAATCGGTCCAAAGCCACGTCCGCCCGCATTGCACAGGATGGACTGGAGAGTGTCGACCTCTCCGCTCGCCAGCATTAGCCGAAACCCTGCGGCCGCCTCTCTGACCGACGCCAGCGACGACGTATCGAGCTGCAGTGTGCTAACCTTCGTCCCGCCGGCCCGCCGGAGCTGATCCGCGACTTCCTTCATTTGATCGGGACTTCTGCCGGCGAGCACAATATCCAGATGCCGATCCGCTATGAGCCGCCTGACGGCCTCAAGTCCGATCCCGCTGTGACCACCCGTGATCAGCATCGTTGCCATCTCTATTTTCCTTCTGACGTTCGGTGCTGCCCATCTGGCCAGCGTGTTGGTGCGGTGACTGAATAGCCTTGATCAAAGCTCAACTCAGTGGCGCATGACGCCAGTTCACTCGCAGATCGCGCCAAATCTGGATGCGGGTTCTGGGCACGACTCTAAAGCGGGCATGGCATTTGCTCTCCCGCAGGCGTTCCTGTGCCTATGCCGGTTTCGCGCCGATGCGCTCAGTAGCGACGGGCGCCGGCGTCAGTAAGAAATGCAGGCAGCGTGCGCGGGACCCAGCCGATTGCCGTCCTCGTTATCAGTGCTTGGTGAAGAGATGTTGCTCAATGCAGCGCGACGTTCTCGCCCTGCGTCGTGCCGTTGACTTCCCGCCAACGGCCAGGAGTCATGCCCTCCCACTCCTTAAAAGCCCGGTAGAAGGAGTTCGTATCCTGGTAGCCGAGAAGATAGGCCATCTCTTCTACCGCCATCGAGGCATCGGCGAGAAGCTGCAGTCCGAGTTCCTTCCGCGCGTCGTTGAGAAGGGCGCGAAAGGTCGTACCCTCCTGTGTGATGCGCCGCTGCAATGCGCGCTCGCTTGTTCCAAGCTCGCGTGCCACATCGGCGATTCCCGGCCGACCGCTGGCCAATGCCCTCTTGACGATCATTTTGACCTGCTCCCCGACCGAACTCTGTGCCTCTATTTCATTGAGCGCAGCAGTAAGCGTGGGCGTCAGCAGCTTGAGAAGGTCCGGGTTGTGGCCGGGAAATGGGCGATCGAGATCAGCCGACCTTAGCACAAGAGTGTTGCTCGGCGCGCCGTATCGAACCGGACACTCAAAATAGGTCCGATGTACTTCGGCCCTTGGCCCGGCATGCGCGAAGTCCACACGGACCGGCGTCAGATGGTGCCCCGTTCCCCTTCGCCCAAGTTCGAGAAGGAACGCGAAGGTGGCATCGACCAACAGCGACGGCACTGGCTCTGTGGCCGTGGGCCACTCCGAAGTTATCGAGAAATGGCCATCCCGTTCTTCGAAATGGAGTTGATCGGGCGAACACAGACGTTTGAAACGAGCCGCTCTTGAGAGCCCGTCACGATAGTCAGCAGCAAGACAAGCGACGAGGAATGTCGGCTTATGCCCCATGGTGCTGGTTGTCTCGACAAGCCTGATGCCGAAGCCGGGATCTTCCGTCAGTTCTTCGATCGCCCTCCAAATGGCAAAAAATTGCGCCGTGGTGACAAAAACCTGCTCGTGCAAGTGGAGCGTGGTAGGCAACCTGGCCTGTCTCAGTATGGCCGTTGCCCCCAGGCCAAGACTATCCAGCGTACGCCAAACCGCCTGGCTCAGCTTGCACCTATCCACCGAAGCAAAGTTCATCGCACGCCGTTCCCGATTGAGGCTCGTCATATCGACGCGAGGACAACGGATGTTCTGCGCTCTTCGCCGCACGACCTTAAAACGCGGGGCATGCGGTGCAACCGCCGAATACGCCAAACGACCTGCAGATCACGCCAAATGCAGGAGCCGGCGTTTTTCCACGGGTTCTCGCTCCCATACACCAAGCATTTCTGGTTCTTTGGCGGATCACCCGATGTGGACGGTGTCGCGCCGTGTCTCAACGCGGAACCAGTTCCAGCCTCAGAATCCTGTCGCCGCCGCCGCCAGTCCTCGCGAGCCATACGCGGCCTCGCCATGTTCAGCGAGGCCGCGCGGGGTCAGATTTCCGTTGTCTCGGCAAACGTAAGCGCATCGTCGATATCGACACCGAGGTATCGAACGGTGTTTTCGATTTTGGTGTGTCCAAGCAAAATCTGAACAGCTCGGAGATTGCCGGTCGCCTTGTAGATCAGGGCGGCCTTCGTACGGCGGAGCGAATGAGTTCCGTATTCCTCAGGGCGCAGTCCAATCGCCGTAACCCATTCATCGACCAATCGCGCGTACTGTCGAGTGCTGAGGTGCCCTTCGTGGTCGACCCGGCTTTGGAACGCGTAGTCGTCGATACTGCCACCACGACGTTCGAACCACACGAGCAGACTTGCCCTCGTGTCTGCGGTGATCTCGAATTGGACGCGCCGGCCGGTCTTCTGCTGGACCACCATTGATCGGGCCCGTATTGCCGATCCGGAGACAAGCGATCCGATCTTCATCTTGACGAGGTCGTAACCGCGAAGCTTGCTGTCGATCGCGAGGTCAAACAACGCCCGATCCCGCATCCGCTCTTCGCGATCGAGGAAAAACCGTATCAACCAGATTTGCTTCACTTTGAGCGCTCGTTTGGCGCCGACCTGCTTGCCTGCATTCCAGGCTGGCCGACCTTTGGCGGCTGGATCGAACTTTGAGATACCCACGTGATTTCTCCTTTTGGCCACCGTGGCCAATGGAGAAATAGAAATGGGGCCGGAAACGGACTGGCGTCTTTTGGCGCCCGATCAATCTAAGCAGACGTTGCGGTTGACCGTGGAAACTTCTCGACCTGACCCGATGCGGACGTTTGCAACGTCTGCTTTAAGGCCATCGGCTCGGGGATTGTCTGCCGTCATTCGGTCTACCATTCGCCCAATTCCCCAGCCTGCTAAGTAGAGACCTGCTGGCCACATCGAGCTTGCTCGCGGCAAGCTGACTTTTTTGCAGTAACCATTTGCAATCGTACACGCCGCTTGTGGTGGCCGGCTTGTTGCGCCAGCCCTCGGCACGGCGCAGAGTATTTCACCGAAAGCCCTAACACGTTCTGAGAGTACAATGGCGCTGGTAAAATCCTCCAAGATCGCTGCTGGGGCCGACAAGTCCGGCGCGATCATGCCGCCCCCAGCCTTCGCAAAGACTGTGGCCGCCCCCCGCGCCAAGCGCTCCACAACGCGAAACGACAAGGCGTCCGAGCGCCTGGCTGCCGCCACGGAAGAACTGGCCGGCGGATTGGTCGAGGCGGCCGCTGCAGCGGAAGAACTGCGCCGCTCCATGGAGCAGATTGCCACCGGGGCCGAAGAGGCGGCCGGCGGAGCGCAGGAACAGCTCGCGGCCATCAAGGCGGTCGGTGCCAATCTCGTCACCGCGCGCTCGCAGGCCGATGCCGCCCGCCGGCGCACCGAGGCGGTGCAGATCGTGGCGGCGGAGACCGCAATCCAGACCACGACGTCGATCCGCTCGATCGAGCGCAATGCCGAGCGCCAGCAGGCGTCGGTCGTAATGATCGGCGAACTGGAGCGCCGGGCGCGCGATATCGGCGAAATCACCCAGACCGTCGGCAAGATTTCCGACCAAACCAACCTTCTGGCGCTCAACGCCGCCATCGAGGCCGCGCGCGCTGGCGACCATGGGCGCGGTTTTGCAGTGGTTGCCGAAGAGGTCCGGGCGTTGGCCGAGCGCTCAGAGAAGAGCGCCACCGAGGTCCAGGGCCTTGCCGATACTGTGCAGGTCGAGGTACGCACCGTCGCCGATGCCATAAAGGAAGCCTCCGAGCTTGCCCGGGCGCAGGCCCGCATTGGTGCCGAGGTCGTTGACGGGCTTGAGACCTTGCGCACCGACATGGTCCGCCTCGCCCAGGGCAGCGACGAGATCCTCACCGCCGCGATGGAGGCCGAAAGCGCTTCCACCGAAGCGCAACGCGGCGCCGAACAGGTGGCTTCCGCTGCCGAAGAGCAGGCCGCCGCGGCTGGCGAAGCGCAGTCTGCCATCCAACAGCAGGCCGAGTCGCTCGAACAGGGACAGGCCGCTGCCCATGCCCTGGCCCGTGTGACCGACACGCTGCGCAGCGGCGATGCCGCGAGCTCGGAAGTCGAGCAGATAGCCAGCACCGCCGAGGAGCTCTCCGCCACCATTCAGGAGCTGTCGAGCGCCGCCGCCCAGATCATGGCGGCCGTCGCGCAGATCGATCGCGGCGCCCAGCAGCAGGCGGCGGCAACACAGCAGACCTCTGCCGCGCTGACCCAGATCGAATCCAGCGCGCTGATTGCGCAGGACAATGCTGGCACCGCAAATGATCGCGTCGCCGCCATGGAAGCCGTGCTGAAGCAGGGCCGAGCGTCCATCGAGCAACTCGTGGAAGGCGTCGGAACCGCTTTGACGAAGACGCGGGCGAGCCTCGCCACAGTCTTACAGCTGGAAACCATGGGCCGGCGCATCGAGAAGATCGTCGACAACATCGCGCTTGTGGCGATCCAGACCACCATGCTGGCCGTCAGCGGCTCGGTAGAGGCCGCACGTGCCGGCGATGCCGGGCGCGGCTTCGCGTTGGTGTCCGGCGACATACGCAGCCTGGCGCGCGACTCGTCCGAAAGCGTGGACCGCATCAAGGATACGGTGCGTGCCATTCTGGAGCAGATTGGATCGCTGCGCCGTGATTGCGAGCAGACCATTCTCACCGCCGAGGCCGAGGTGCAGACCAACCGCTCCATCGTCGGTTCGCTGGAAAAACTCGATGCCGACGTCGCCGTCCTGAGTGCGGCGAACAAGACCATTCTCCAGGGAGCGCAGGCGATCTTGAGTGCTGCGGGCCAATCCGCCGAAGCCGCACGGCAGATCGCTGCCGCTGCCGAAGAGGCCAGTGCGGCGTCGCGGCAGGCGGCGACGGCATCCTCGCAGCAGGCGCAGGGCGCCGACGATCTCGCGGCGGCGATCGAGGAGATCGCCTCGCTCGCCGACGAGTTCAAGCAGCAGAATGGATAATCGGCAGCCCATCACGTTGGACAGCGCGGTGACGCACCGCTTCCTGACCTTCCGCATCGACGCGGACTTCTACGCCCTGCCGGCTGAGGAAGTAAGCGAGGTATTGCGGGTGCCGGCCGTGGCGCGCGTGCCGCAGGCCCCCAAGAGCCTGCTGGGCATCGGTAACCTACGAGGCGTCGCGCTTCCCGTGGCGAGCCTGCGCTCGCTGCTGGGCTATACCGAGGCCGGCGAGCGCACCGGCGCACGGGCCATCGTGCTTCACGGCGCCACACCGGTGGCGCTGGCAGTCGACGCTGTGGAAGAACTCGTCTCCATCGCCGCCGACCAGATGGAATACGCCGATACGAGCGGCCGCGCCCGGCCCGGCGAGCGGCTCAAAGGCGTGTTCCGCTTCCACGACAATCGCGACATCGCCAAGGTTCTCGACATCCAGCCGCTTCTGGCCGCGGCCTTCGTCGCCCGTGCCCGGACGGCGCGGACCTACGCTGCAGCGAACGGCGCCCACAAGCCGGACGGCCAGATAGGTGAGCTCAAGGCCAGCAGGCTCATCACCTTCGATGCCGACGGGCAGGAATACGCCCTGCCGATCGAGCAGGTTCGCGAGATCGTCCCGGTGCCGGAGGGCGTTACCAGCGTCTCCACCGGCGATGCCGTGGCGCGCGGGGTGATGGTCTATCGCGACCGCCTGCTGCCGCTGTTCTCGCTGCGCGCCTTGCTCGGCCTCCCCATGGCCGAGGCCCGCCAGACCGATCAGAAGGTCGTAGTCGCCATGGTCGGCACCATGCTGGTCGGCCTGCTGATCGATCGCATGCGCGCCATCATTCTTGCCGATCACGCGCTGATCGAGCCCATTCCCCAGGCGCTGGCCGCGCGGATTGGTGGCGAGAGCCGCATCAAGTCGATCTATCGCGCAGAAAGTGGCCAGCGGCTGGTGTCGATCCTGAACCCCCAGACGATTTTTCGGGAGGAGGTCATGCAGCGCCTCGACACCCAGCGCTTGCTCGATAGCGGCTCGTCCGAGCCGGCGACGGCCGCGAAAGAAGAGTCCTTCCTGATATTCCGGCTGGGCGACGACGAATACGGCCTGCCGATCGCGGTCGTCGACGAGGTGATGCAGGTTTGCGCCAAGATCACCCGCGTGCCGAAGACGCCCAAATTCCTTGAGGGCGTCATCAATCTGCGCGGCGAGGTTCTCCCCGTCATCGACCAGCGCCGTCGGTTCGACATGCCGGCGCTGACCGATGGCGCGCGGCGGCGGATCATCGTGGTGCGCACCGCGCGTCATCGCGCCGGCATCATCGTCGATGGCGTGAGCGAAATCCTGCGCAGCCCCACGGACGCCGTTGAGCCGGCACCGGATCTGACCGGTGAGACGACGCGGCTCGTCTCCGGCATTATCAATCTCGAAGCTGCCGGCCGCATCATCCTCGTCCTGGACCCCTCCGAATTGCTGACCCGTGCCGAGCTCGGCCTGCTCGACGCCTTTGCCAAGACCCGGCCGACGACGCCGTGATCAAGCTACTAGTGGTCGACGATTCCGCGCTTGTCCGCAAGCTGCTGGGCGGCGTGTTCACGGGGGAAGACGGGTTCGATGTCCGCTTCGCCCGCGACGGCATTGACGCACTGGAACAGAACAAATCCTTCGCACCAGACGTCATAACGCTCGATCTCAACATGCCGCGCATGGACGGGCTGGCGTGCCTCGACCAGCTGATGATCGAGCGACCATGCCCGGTGGTCATGGTGTCGTCGCACACTGCCGCCGGCGCGGAGGCGACGCTGAAAGCCTTTGAACTTGGTGCCGTCGATTTCGTGCCGAAGCCGGCAGGCGCCGTGTCCCTGCACCTCAGCGAGTGGGCGCCGCAGCTGGTGGCGAAGGTACGCGGCGCGGCGGGAGCGCGGCTGAAGTCCAGCACCCGACTGCGTGACCGCGTTCGTCATCGCATCGGCCAATCCAAGGCGATCAGCAGCGGCAATGCCGGAGCGCGGCGTCGGAGCGCGGCGACCGGCGACGGTCTGGTGCTGGTCGGCACCTCCACTGGCGGCCCACCGGCGTTGGAGGCGCTACTGACGCCGCTACCGGCCGGTTTCCCCTGGCCGATATTAGTCGCCCAGCACATGCCGGCGAGCTTCACGGGCCCGCTAGCGCGGCGACTTAACGGCATCTGCGCACTGTCGGTAGTCGAGGTCCGGCAGCCAGTCGTGCTGATGCCGGGTACCGTCTATATTGGCGCTGGTGATGCCGACATGATCGTCTCGCGCCGCGCCGCCGGCCTTGTTGCCATGGCCGCCCCCGGACAGCCCGACTACCTCTGGCATCCAAGCACGGACCGCCTCGTGAGGTCGGCCATGGAACATGTGCCGGCCAGCCAGCTTGTCGGCATATTGATGACGGGGATGGGAAATGACGGCGCACAGGCGATGACGGCGCTCCACGCACAGGGCGGCAATACCATTGCCGAAGCCGAAGCGACGGCCATTGTGTGGGGCATGCCGGGCGAACTGGTGAAAGCCGGCGGGGCCGAATGGGTTCTGCCGCTCCCCGACATCGCCAGTCGCCTGCACAAAATGGTGCTGTGACATGCCGCTGGTTCGTAAAAGCACTACGCCGGTAGACGCGCCGCCCTCCGGCCTGGAGGCGCTGCGTGCCGCCCTCGCCAGCAGCAGCCCGGATGAGCGCTGGCAAGCGGCGCGTGCGCTGATCGACATGCCCGGCGGCATCGCGCTGCTTGGCGCGGGCCTTGCCACCGAGGCCGATATCCGGGTCCGCGAGGTGATCTTCACCGGCATCGCCCGCAACGCGACGCCGGCGGGCGCGGCACTTCTGCTGCCGCTGCTACGCTCGGAAGATGCCAGCCTGCGCTCCGGCGCGCTGGATGCGCTGGCCGCCATGCCCGCCGCCATGCTGGCGGGCCGGTTGCCCGAACTGCTCCACGATGCGGATCCCGACGTGCGGTTGCTTGCCTGCGAACTGGCGCGCGGACTGCCCTCCGAGGACGCCACCCGGTTGATGGTCGACTTGCTGGAACGAGAGAGCGAGCCAAACGTTTGCGCGGCGACAGTGGATGTTCTCGCCGAGATCGGCGGGCCGCAGGCACTGCCGGTGCTTCAGCGCAACGCCGAACGCTTCGCCTCCTCGCCCTTCCTCGCATTTGCAATCGAGATCGCCGTGAAGCGGATCAGTACTACCCTCGATGCCGGCCGATGAGGCGGGCGGCGTGAACGAGGATGAATTCCGGCGCCTGTGCGAGTTCATCTATCGCCGTACCGGAATGGTTTTCACCGAAGCGAAGCGATATTACGTCGAGCGCCGCATGGCGGACCGCATGCTCGCCACCGGCTCGACCTCGTTCGCCAGCTATTTCGCCCGACTGCGTAGTGATGTCCGCGGCGAGGTCGAACAATTCATCAATGCCTTCACGGTCAACGAGACTTATTTTTATCGCGAGGAGCACCAGCTCCAATGCCTGAGCGCGGATCTACTGCCGCGGCGCATCGCGCGCCCGAGGGCCAACAAGACCATCCGGATCTGGTCAGTGCCGTGCTCGACCGGGGAGGAGCCCTACTCGATCGCGATCTGGCTGCTGGAGAACTGGCCGCAGGTCGATGCCTATGAGATCGAAATTCTAGGATCCGACATCGACACTCGCGTCCTCGATGCCGCGCGAACCGGCGTATTTGGACGACGCGCGTTGATGCGGCTGTCGGCCGATCTCGTCACGAGATATTTCGAGCAGACCGACGACGAGAACTGGCGGCTGATCGATGATCTCCGGCAGTCGATCAGCTTCTCCCCGGTCAATCTGGTCGAGGCGGCGGAGACGCGTGCCCATGGCGCTTTTGATGTTATTTTCTGCCGCAACGTGCTCATCTATTTCGATGACGCATCCCGGCGTACCGCGGCGGAGAACCTCTATGAAAACCTGCTGCCGGGCGGTTTCATTTGTCTTGGCCACAGTGAGTCCATGAGCCGGATATCGCCGCTGTTCGATGTTTGCCGCTACTCCGATGCTATCGTCTATCAGCGACCGATGGAGCGGGCGGATGGCTGACGTGATGGGCAAGCGCATTCTGGTCATCGACGATGCCAGCCTCATCCGGCTGTATTATCGCCAGGCGCTCGAGTCCGCCGGCTTCCATGTCGACGAGGCGCTGAACGGGCTCGAGGCGATCGAGAAGCTGCTGCTGGAGCCGGTCGACCTCGTCATCGTCGACGTGAACATGCCGCGCATGGACGGCATGACGTTCCTGAAGACGCTGCGCCGCCAAGGCTCGCCAATCGCCGCGATTCCGGCGCTCGTCACCAGCACCGAGGCCGCCCCGCAGGATTTGGACGCGGCGCGGGCGGCGGGGGCGAACTTCTATCTGGTGAAGCCGCTCGCACAGGATGTGCTGGTGCAATACGCCCGCCTGATGTGCGCGGTATCGGCATGAACGAGTTCATCGAACAGTTCCTCATCGAGGCCCGCGAACTCGTCGAACAGGGCACTGCCGACCTGCTGGCCGCCGAAGAACGGCCGAAGGATGCCGCTGCCATCGACGGCGCGTTCCGAGCCTTCCATACGCTCAAGGGCTCGGCCGGCATCATCGATTTCGCGGCGATGGCGAGAGCCCTGCACGTCGCCGAGGATGCACTGTCCGAGGTGCGT
>Ga0247732_10001180_pt1 | contig 10843 bp, 12 predicted proteins | sample UWRJL163409C2_FD_180940 | JGI IMG/M metagenome (GOLD analysis project Ga0247732, IMG submission 180940) | Plant litter microbial communities from Arlington Agricultural Research Station in Wisconsin, United States - UWRJ-L163-409C-2 | ecosystem: Environmental > Terrestrial > Plant litter >...
GGCACATCCCGTTCACGCCGCGTGCGAAGAAGGTCTTGGAGCTGTCACTGCGCGAGGCGCTGCAGCTCGGCCACAACTACATCGGAACCGAGCACATCCTGCTCGGTCTCATCCGCGAGGGCGAGGGCGTCGCAGCCCAGGTGCTCGTGAAGCTCGGCGCCGACCTCAACCGCGTGCGCCAGCAGGTCATCCAGCTGCTCAGCGGATACCAGGGCAAGGAGCAGGTCGCCGTCGGCGGCGAGACCCAGACATCCGCTCAGGGCGGCAGCCAGGTTCTCGACCAGTTCGGCCGCAACCTCACCCAGGCCGCCCGTGACGGCAAGCTCGACCCGGTCATCGGGCGCGAGAAGGAGATGGAGCGGGTCATGCAGATCCTCTCCCGTCGTTCCAAGAACAACCCGGTGCTGATCGGAGAGCCCGGCGTCGGCAAGACCGCCGTCGTCGAGGGCCTCGCGCAGGCGATCGTCCGTGGGGATGTGCCGGAGACACTGAAAGACAAGCAGCTCTACACGCTCGACCTCGGCTCGCTCATCGCCGGAAGCCGCTACCGCGGTGACTTCGAGGAGCGCCTGAAGAAGGTCACCAAGGAGATCCGCACCCGCGGCGACATCATCACGTTCATCGACGAGATCCACACCCTCGTCGGTGCCGGTGCAGCCGAGGGCGCGATCGACGCCGCCAGCATCCTCAAGCCGCTGCTCGCCCGCGGTGAGCTCCAGACCATCGGAGCCACGACCCTCGACGAGTACCGCAAGCACTTCGAGAAGGATGCAGCACTCGAGCGTCGCTTCCAGCCGGTGCAGGTGCACGAGCCCTCCCTGCCGCACACCATCAACATCCTCAAGGGACTGCGCGACAAGTACGAGTCGTTCCACAAGGTGTCCATCACGGACGGCGCCATCGTCGCCGCCGCGAACCTGGCCGACCGCTACGTGGCCGACCGCTTCCTCCCCGACAAGGCGATCGACCTGATCGACGAGGCCGGCGCCCGCCTGCGTCTGTCGATCCTGTCCGCCCCGCCGGAGCTCCGCGAATTCGACGACCGCATCGCGGCCGTGCGCGGGCAGAAGGAGGGCGCGATCGAGGATCAGGACTTCGAGAAGGCCGCTTCGCTTCGTGACGAAGAGAAGAAGCTGCTCGGGGAGCGCCTGCGTCTCGAGAAGCAGTGGAAGAGCGGAGAGGCTGGCTCGACCGGCACCGTGGATGAGGGCGTTATCGCTGAAGTTCTCGCTGCTGCCACCGGTATCCCGGTGTTCAAGCTCACCGAGGAGGAGACCAGCCGTCTCGTCTTCATGGAGAAGGCACTGCACCAGCGCGTCGTCGGTCAGGAGGAGGCCATCGCGGCACTCTCCAAGACCATCCGTCGTCAGCGTGCGGGCCTCAAGGACCCGAAGCGCCCCTCGGGCTCGTTCATCTTCGCCGGCCCGACCGGTGTCGGAAAGACCGAGCTGGCCAAGGCGCTCGCCGAGTTCCTGTTCGACGACGAGAACGCACTGATCTCCCTCGACATGTCGGAGTACGGGGAGAAGCACACGGTTTCACGACTGTTCGGTGCTCCTCCCGGATTCGTCGGCTTCGAAGAGGGCGGCCAGCTCACCGAGAAGGTGCGCCGCAAGCCGTTCTCCGTGGTGTTGTTCGACGAGATCGAGAAGGCCCACCCCGACATCTTCAACTCGCTCCTCCAGATCCTCGAAGAGGGACGCCTGACGGATGGCCAGGGTCGTGTCGTGGACTTCAAGAACACGGTGATCATCATGACCACCAACCTCGGAACCCGCGACATCTCCGGCACCCCGCTCGGCTTCACCTCCGCCTCCGACACCGCGAGCGGTTACGACCGCATGCGCGGCAAGGTCGTCGAGGAGCTGAAGAAGAACTTCAAGCCGGAATTCCTCAACCGTGTCGACGACACCATCGTCTTCCCGCAGCTGACCCAGCCCGAGCTCCTGCAGATCGTGGACCTGTTCATCAAGCGTCTCTCCGACCGCCTGCTGGACCGCGACATGACCGTGGAGATCGGCCAGGCCGCCAAGGAGCACCTGATCAAGATCGGTTTCGATCCGTCGCTCGGAGCCCGGCCGCTGCGCCGCGCCATCCAGCGCGAGGTGGAGGACCGGCTGAGCGAGCGCATCCTGCAGGGCGAGCTCACCGCCGGTGACCACGTGCACGTCGATTACGTGAATGACGAGTTCGTCTTCACGACCGGCCGCCAGCCCGGCCGCGAGATCGTCGAGGAAGCCGTCGAGGCTATCGAGGCCTAAGCGCAGCAGTACCGACCGCGGGTCGAGCCGAGAGGCTCGGCCCGCGGTTTCTCGTTAATCCGCCAAGACCTGTTCGAGGGCGGCCTGCCCGATCGGGATCATCGGGGATCCGTCGGGTGAGCCGGTGATCATCGCCGTCGCCATGTTGAGCGCCCAACCGCGGGCACGGCCCCAGGTCGCGTCATCCGGCGCCATCCGCTCGCGGAAGCGCCATCGGCCGGCGGCATCGAACGCCAACCATGCCACTGCCAGATCGGTCGCCGGGTCGCCGGAGGTGACGTCGCCGAAGTCGATGATCGCGGCCAGCTCGAGGCCGTCGGTGCGTTGCTCGAGCAGGATGTTCGCGGGGTGCAGATCGCCGTGCAGCCAGACCGCCGTGCCGCCCCAGGGTGGAGCCGCGAGCGCACGCTGCCACGCGCTCTCGATCTGCGCGGCGTTGTCGAAGGCGGGCAGGCGCTCGCGCAGCGCGGAGTCCCGACGCGCGAGCGGCACCCCCCGCACCGGGTTGACCGGAGCGTCGACCGGGGCGGCAACGTGCAGCGCGAGCAGAGCATCGGCCAGCTGGTCTGCGACCGCGGCACGAGTCGCGATCGACCACTCGAAGGCGGGCGCACCCGGCAGCCAGGGCGTGATCGACCAGCGAAACGGATAGCCGAACTCCGGCTCGCCCGCCGCCACGGGAGTAGGCAAGGGCACCGGCAGCAGCGTGGCGATCGTCGGCAACCAGCGCTGCTCGCCCGCGATCAGGTCGGCGGCCACGGCGCGCCGCGGCAGTCGCACCAGATGCTCGTCGCCGAGTCGATAGATGTCGTTGTCCCAGCCGTGGGCGAGCATGTCGACGGGCGCGGAGAACCGCGGATGTTGGCTGCGCACGAGTCGCTCGACCAGCGTCGCGTCGATCTGCGGTTCCATCGTCGCCTCCCTCGCCGGCCGGTTCAGCGCGACCATCGATCGTATCGGCCTAAGCTCGAAGGATGAGCTTCTCGGTTCGGCCCGCCCGCACGTCTGACGTCCCGATCATTCAGGCACTCGTCGAGCCGCTGGTGCAGAAGCGCATCCTGCTCGGCAAAGACTCCGTGGTGTTCTACGAGGCGATCCAGGAATTCCGCATCGCCGAAGACGAGAGCGGAACCCCGATCGGCTGCGGCGCGCTGCACGTGATGTGGCAAGACCTGGCCGAGGTGCGCACCCTCGCGGTCACCCCGGAATGGCTGCACCGCGGCGTCGGGCACGCCCTGCTCGAACAGCTCGAAGCGGATGCCCGCGATCTCGGCCTCAGCCGCCTGTTCTGTCTCACCTTCGAGGTGCCGTTCTTCACCCGGCACGGCTTCGAGCCGATGACCGAGGAGCCGATCGACCCCGCGGTATACGCAGAACTGGTCCGTTCGCCCGACGAGGGCGTCGCAGAGTTTCTGGATCTTGCCCGGGTAAAGCCGAACACGCTAGGAAATACCCGGATGTTGAAGAGGCTGTAGCTACCCTTAGCCCATGTCGACGTTCCGTAATCCGGTCGGCCCGCAGGAACCCCAGGTCTACTGGCGCCGCAGGCTGGCCGTCGGCGTGGGAATTCTCGCGGTGATCATCATCGTGATCCTCATCATCGTGCGGCCCGGGAGCGGCGGCGGCGGGGCAGCGAGCCCCTCGGGTTCGAAGAAACCCGTGGCCGAGGCATCCGTCAGTCCGTCTCCTTCGCCATCCACCAGCGCGGCGACCGGTGACTGCCTGCCCGCGAACATCAAGCTGGAGGCGGTGACCGACGCGACCACCTACGGCAGCGAGGTCAACCCGCAGATCGGCATGAAGATCACGAACACCGGGTCGAAGGCGTGCACCGTGAACGCCGGCACCACCCAGCAGAACCTGATCATCACGAGTGGCTCCGAGACGATCTGGCAGTCGAAGGACTGCCAGGTGAACGCGGTCGACTTTCCGCAGGCGCTCGAGCCCGGCAAGCCGGTCGATACGCCGCTGATCGCCTGGGACCGCACCCGGTCGTCTGCCTCGACCTGCGCGGCGACCGACAAGGCGAAGGTGACCGCGGGCGGCGCCAGCTACCACCTCTCGGTGATGCTCGGCCAGATCAAGTCCAAGCAGACGGTGCAGTTCATCCTCAACTAGCGTCTGGTGCGGCTTTCGGCGTGCTCGTCGATCCAGTCGCCTCCCCGCGGGCGTTGTAATCGGCGCGCGGATAACACACTGGCGCGGGGATAACGCACGGGCGTTCGATCAGAAGGCCGGCACGTCTGGCTGCTCGAGCTGGGCCAGTGAGAACGCGAGGCGCATCGCCTCGCGCAGGTGTGCAAGCTCTGCGTCGATCATCGTCGTGAAGCCCAGCCGCTTCGCCTCGGTCGTGCGCTGCTTGGCCTGCGACACCGGACGGATCTCGCCGGCGAGGCTGATCTCACCCACCGCGGCGAGCGTCGACGGGAAGGCGCGGTCGCTGTAGGCGCTGGCAATGGCCAGCGCGATGGCGAGGTCGGCCCCCGGCTCGGTGAGACGGATGCCGCCCACCGTCGACACGTACACGTCGTGTTCGCGGAGCTTCATTCCCGCGCGCCGCTCCAGCACCGCGAGCAGCATCGCCACCCGCGAGGAGTCCACCCCGTTGGTGACTCGCCGCGGGTTCGGAGCCGACGACTTCACGATGAGCGCCTGCACCTCTACCGGCAGTGCGCGGCGACCCTCCACGGCGACGGTCACGCAGGTACCGCTCACTGCGACGTTGCCGCGGGAGAGGAAGAGTCCGCTCGGGTCTGCCACCTCGGCGATGCCGTCCCCGGTCATCTCGAAACAGCCCACCTCGTCGGTCGGCCCGAAGCGATTCTTCTGCGCGCGGACGAAGCGGAGGGCAGTCTGCCGGTCGCCCTCGAAGTGGCAGACCACGTCGACCAGATGCTCGAGCAGGCGGGGACCGGCGATCGTGCCGTCCTTCGTGACGTGGCCGACCAGCAGCACGGGCAGGTTGCGGTCTTTGGAGACGCGAATCAGCGTGGACGCCACCTCGCGCACCTGCGAGGTCCCGCCGGCGATGCCCTCGCTGGCGGCGCTCGCGACGGTCTGCACCGAGTCGACGATGAGCAACTGCGGGTCGACCTGCTCGATCTGCCCGAGCACAGTAGCCAGGTCGGTCTCGGCGGCGAGGAAGAGGTTGTGATCGAGGGCGTTGGTGCGCTCGGCACGCAGCCGCACCTGGCTGGCCGACTCCTCCGCCGTGACGTACAGAACGCGCTGCCCCGAGAGCGCGGCGCGGGCCGCCACCTCGAGCAGGAGGGTGGACTTGCCCACGCCGGGCTCGCCGCTGAGCAGGATGGTGGAGCCGGGCACGATGCCGCCGCCCAGCACCCGGTCGAATTCGGCGATGCCACTCGGCCAGTGCGCGCTCGCTTCGGCCGTGATCATGGTGATCGGGCGGGCGATGCGGGAGTCGGGCGGGGCGAGCGGCTTGACCTGCCGGGCCGAGGTGCCGGTCTCCGTGACATCCGTCACCGTGTTCCAGGACTGGCACTCGGCGCAGCGACCGGCCCACTTCGGGGTCGTCCAGCCGCACTCGGAGCAGCGGAAAGTGGACTGGGCCTTGGGCATGCGACGAGCCTAGGTCAGGCCACCGTCACTTCTTCGCGCCTGTGGATGAGCCGCGGGGGAAGCGCCTGTCGAGGACGGGAATGAAGGCGGATGCCCAGACCCGGTAGCCGCGATCGTTCGGGTGGAAGAAGTCTGCCGCAACCTGGTTGAGCGCGTACCGGGCACCGCCCTGGCGCCGGGTGAACGCGTGCACGGGGGCGACCTCGAATCCACGCTCGCCCGCCAGACGATGAACGATCTCGTTGGCGATGCGCACCCGCCGCTCGGCCGCGCCGAAGTAGAACGCCGGGATGTCACCGACGATGCTGCCGGCCGGCAGTGCGTCGTACACGGTGGCGAGTTCGCGCTCGAACCGGTCGGCGTCGAAGCTCGCTATGTCGTTGGCGCCGATGGCCGCGGTCACCAGATCGGGCTTCAGTTTCTTCAGCAGGGGCAGCTGCACGGCGATCGCCTCGCGCAGCCGCGCACCCGAGACGCTGAGGTTCGCGACCTGCACCGTCTGCCCGGTGCGGCGGCGCAGGTGATCGGCCAGCATGCCGACGTAGCTCCGGCCGGGGCGGCTGGCGCCGACGCCCTGTGCGGCCGAATCTCCGAGGGCCACGTAGAGGATTTCGCCCGGGCGGGAGCGTTGCTCTTTCCACCACCGTGCGTTGAGATGCAGGGTCGCGGCGAGCCGGGCCGCACCCGTGCGCTGGCGGCGGAGGACGAGCATCCGACCGGTGAGAATAGCCGCGATGGCGGCCACGACGCTCGAGAGGAGAATGACGACCAGCCGCATGGATGTGACTGTACGCGGGGGTGCGCCGGTCTGTACTACGATTGTCGACGGAACCGTGTCCGAGCGGCCGAAGGTGCAACTCTCGAAAAGTTGTGTGGGTGTTGAGCCCACCGTGGGTTCAAATCCCACCGGTTCCGCCATCATCGCCGAAGCCCCCGTGATCATCGATCCGGGGGTTTTCGTGTTCCGCCCGCCGCCCGAGTCTTGCGCCCGCCCGGGTCGGCCGCCCGGGTCGTCCGCAAACAGGATCAGTTCGGCGAATCGTCCGCTAACAGGACAGATTCGGGGGTGTCGGTGACCTCATCCTGTCGACTGCAGTGCGCAGCGAGACCGAATAGCCCGCCCGGGAACAGAACCTGTCTTTCTGGCGGCGATGGCGGTAGCTTCTAGCCACGACACTGGCGCACGGTCGCCGCCAACCACAGGGAGCGAACAATGGCAACGAGACCGGGAGGGGTGACGCTCGTTGCGGTGTTGGCCTGGATCGAAGGGGCGCTGCAGATCTTGGGCGGCGTTCTGCTTCTGCTCGTCTCCGGCGCCGCGCTCGAGGGCACTCCGCGCGGTGTCGTCATCACGATCGCCATCATCTCGATCATCATCGGGCTCGTGATCATCTTCGTCGCCCGCGGACTGCTCCATGGCAGCTCGACGGCGCGCGCTCTGGTGACGCTGTTCTCGATACTCTCGCTGGTATCCGGTATTTACTCGCTCGTGCAGCAGCAGTGGGCGAACGGCATCGTCACCATCGTGATCGCGCTCGCAATTGTGCTGATCCTCTGGTCGGGACGAGCGTCGAAATTCTTCCGCTAGCAGAACGGCACACATGAGCACCCCAGTCGATTTCGTCACCGTCTCCACTGCAGGCCTCGAGTCGAGTCCGGTAGCGGATGCGCTGGCCGGCCTCCGAGCGAACGAGGCCCGTTACTACAAGAACAAGTTCGATCACGTCTTCGCGACCGTCCCCGCGGGCGACGACCCCGAGACCCTCGCCTACGTCACCAGGGTGCTGAAGGATGAGCGCGCCATCGTCATCTCCTCCCCGCCCCTCGAGGTCACCTCGTTCGTGGTCGACGGCACGCGCATGGCCTACGTGTTCTACGAGTCCGGACTGTCGATCAACGTGATGTACGGGCTCGCCGATGGCGGCAAGCGCGCCGTCGGCTTCAAGCTGTCCGACGGGATGGAGGTGCCCGAGGAGCTCGGTGCCTTCAAATTCGCCCGGCAGAAGTCGAAGTTGGCCGGCACCATTCGCGGGTCGTATTTCGTCATCAAAGGCGAATACTGAGGTGGAGAGCGTCACCGGTATCGGCGGCTTCTTCTTCCGTGCCGAAGACTCGGACGGGCTTGCGGAGTGGTACCGCCTCAACCTCGGCATCGACCCGGTGCCGACCACGTACGACGAGCAGTCCTGGCGCCAGCAGGCTGGCCCGACCGTGTTCACGGCGATGCCGGATGCGATGGATCAGTTCGGCGCGCCAGGGAAGGTATGGGGCATCAACTTTCGCGTCACCGACCTCGATGCGATGGTCGCGCAGCTGATCGCCGCGGGAACGATCGTCACGGTCGATCCGGAGAGTTACCCGAACGGCCGATTCGCCTCGCTGACCGACCCGGAAGGCAACCCGATTCAGCTCTGGCAGCCGGCCGGCACGGACGCCTGAGGGGAGCGACTCGGCAGGTACACCGTCATGGTGATCGGCCTCATGGTCGTGCTGCCCGTCGCCTCGGTGATCGTCGAGCTCGCGGCATCCAGATCGTCAAGGAGCTCGGGTTCGCCAACCTCGGCTTCGGCCTGGTCGGGCTGATCGCCCCCTGGATCGACGGATGGTCTGTGCCCGGCGCCATCGCGCCGGCGCTGTTTCTCGGGCTCGACGGCATCGTGCACATCGCGAAGAAGCTCGTGAAGGGCCTGTGACAACAGCCGCACGGTGTGGAGGGACCTTCGACCCGTCGTCGCCGTCGCCCGCGGTCTGGAATGGACAGCGAGACGCGAACAAGGGAGAAGCACCATGCGCGCACTGATCGTCGTGGAATCGCTGTGGGGCAACACGGAGCAGGTCGGCCAGGCAATCGCCAAGCAACTCGACACCGCGATGACCGTGGATCTGGTCAGCTCCGATAGCGCACCCGAGAACGTGACGGACTACGACCTGGTCGTGGTCGGCGGGCCGACGCACGGCTTCTCGATGAGTCGGGCAACCACGCGGGAGGCGGCCCGGGAACGCGAGAGCGAGAACGTTCCTCGACTGCCCGAGCGTGGCATTCGCGAGTGGCTCGAGGCCCTGCAGCCCGTCTCCCGCCCGATTCCCGTAGCGGCGTTCGATACCCGCGTCGATGCGCCTCGGCTTCCCGGGTCGGCCGCCAAAGCGGCCCGTCACGAACTGCGCGCGCTGGGCTTCGATGCGACGCTGAAGGCGAAGTCGTTCTACGTGCACGGCTACGAGGGCCCGTTGGTCGACGGAGAGCTCGACCGTGCCGCGTCCTGGGCGAAGACGCTGATCGCCGAGCCCGCTCTGCGCTAGCGGAGTCCGGCAGAAGAGGCCGGCACGTCGGTGCTCGCGCGCGGCGCTGGCTGGCGCCCAGCCCGCTCATGTCGTAGGTACCGCTCATGTCGTAGGTGTGGGGGAGACTGAGCGACATGAATCTCGTCTCCCTCCGCATCATCACCGACGGCGTTGCTCGCCTGGCCGACTTCTACGAGCGTGTGACCGGGGTCACGGCCGCGCGCCAGGGTGAAGTGTTCGCTGAACTGCGCACCGCATCCGGAACTCTCGCCATTGGGAGCACGGTGACGGTCGGCCCGGGCGCTGCGCGGCCCAGCGACAACAACAGCGTCATCATCGAGTTCCTCGTCGATGACGTGGATGCCGAGTTCGTGCGGTTGCAGGATGCCGTCACCGACCTCGTACAGCAACCGACGACGATGCCGTGGGGCAACCGCTCGCTGCTGTTCCGCGACCCCGACGGTAATCTCATCAATCTCTTCACTCCGGTGGCGCCAGCCGCCGTCGAGAAGTTCGCGCACTACGAGCGATGACGTCGCTAGGGTCGGAGCCATGCGCGAACTGACCCGCGAGGAGGCGCGCCGCATCGCCGTGCGTGCCGCCCTGCTCGATGCGAGCGAGCCGCCGGATGACGTGGTCGCCATGGTCTCCCGCCTCGCCATGCTGCGCGTGGAACTCACCAGCACCGTCGCACCCGCCGCCGACCATGTGGCCTGGGCGCGATTGGGGCCGTCGTATCGCCCGCGCGACACCGAGCGGGCGCTGAGCGGCGGCCTGCTGTTCGAGCGGGGCTGGATGTTGCGGCCGATGTCCGACCTGCCGCTGTTCCTCGCCGGCATGAAGACCTGGGCCGAGCGCGCGGGTGCGAACCGCTGGATGGAGGCCAACGCGGATTTCGTCGACAGCATCCTGGAGCGGATCGGGGATGACGGCCCGCTCACCTCTCGCGAGATCCCCGACGAGGCGGTCGAACCCTGGCCGTCGACCGGCTGGACCAACAACCGCAACGTGACCCAGATGCTCGAGTTCCTCCACATGAGCGGACGGCTGGCCGTGGTCGGTCGGGTCGGGCGGCTGCGGGTCTGGGACCTCGCCGAGCGGGTCTTCGACGACGTGCCGGCGGTGCCGATCGACGAGGCACATCGCATGCGCAGCGAACGCATTCTGCAGGCCTGCGGGGTGATGCGTGACAGCATCGCGGTGGCTCCGACCGAGCTGCACGGCATCGTGCCCGTCGGCGAACCGGTGACGATCGAGGGTGTGCCCGGGCGCTGGCGCGTCGACCCGCAGCAGCTCGATCGGCCGTTCGCAGGACGCACGGTGCTGCTCTCGCCCTTCGATCGGCTGATGACCGACCCCGCGCGGGTCGCGCGACTGTTCGAGTTCGACTACACGTTGGAGATGTACAAGCCGGCGCGCACCCGTATGTGGGGTCAGTTCGCGCTGCCGATCCTGCACGGTGATCGGCTGATCGGCAAGGTCGACGCTCGGTCGGACCGCGACGCGGGACAGTTCGTCGTGCATCGAGTGCACGAGGACGCACCGTTCTCGTCGCGGGAGCGGGCGGCGGTCGACGACCAGATCGAGGCCTTCGCATCCTGGCTGAGCCTGGACGTCGCGCGCGACTGAGTGCGAGACTGCGGGATCATCCCGAACGAAGCGGAGCATCCATGGACGTCCTCGGCATCGACAACCTCATGATCACGGTGCCCGACCTG
>Ga0247732_10001182_pt1 | contig 10839 bp, 18 predicted proteins | sample UWRJL163409C2_FD_180940 | JGI IMG/M metagenome (GOLD analysis project Ga0247732, IMG submission 180940) | Plant litter microbial communities from Arlington Agricultural Research Station in Wisconsin, United States - UWRJ-L163-409C-2 | ecosystem: Environmental > Terrestrial > Plant litter >...
ACAGAGCTGACCGTAAAGGGTAACGATGAGGGGGTTATCCTTAGACGGTAGGTCAGGTATCTTCGATTTTCCTGGCACGGAAGGCGCTGGCGTGGACTCGACCCCATCGTCTTCGTCATCAAGCCCCCCATCCCCTGACTTGGTGGACACGAGCGGTGCGTAACGCTTGTTAAGGGTGCTCCACTTGATTGTTTCCGGGTTATGGACCGCGGCATCCCACAACTTCATTTCTCGAAAGAGGTGTTTCTGCAAGGTCGAGGTGATGAAGGCATCGGTCACTTTGAGACCACTGGCCACAGATGCGAGTAGGATGCGAAACGGTTCATTGTTGAACTGGTGAGCCCCAATCATCTTCCGAATCTGCTCGACAATGATTTCGTGGCGCTCGGCATGGATTGCGCATGCTATGCTGTGATGAATATTTTCCTGTCAGGAGATGCGCACGGACGTACTGGCAAGAGCGAGTCGCAGACAATCTTGGCGTTCCTTCGACTGATATGCATTGGACACCATGATGTGGCGCAGAATCTCGTCAGCGTCGTCAAAACGACCAAGTTTAGTGATTGTAAAGCAGTACTAGCAAATCTGGGCTGAGTTATCCTTGAATCAGGCAAAATACATACCTGCATGAATATCTTCATCCATTCGTCGAAGTGCACTCCGCGAAAGATATTGACAGGAACAGCCTTTTCACGTGCAGATTTTCGCGCCAGTGTATCCCTTTCTGTAATCCATCACTCACTTGACGAATGCTGGTTAAAAATGTACGTACCCAAGTCCAATTGCAATCGGCTGGCCATCCTTTCCTCTCCGCCTTCCGTTCCGCTTTGCTGCCGCCTTCGATTGCGAGGGAACATTCCCTTGAAGAAGTTTGCCTGAAGTGAAGTCAGTTGACTGTGCACACGTCAGAGCAACGGAGCATACACGAGTGGTCAAAAACAGGTTTCGCGTTTCGCGGAACATTTCCACAAGTTTCTCAGCTTCGAGTAGCCAAAGTCTCTCGGCCTCGGGATCACTGGCCAACAACGCTGGCCAAAGTTCTTTCAGCTTGCGGTATCCAGCAATGACCTCTTTTTCCTTCTGAGCTTCGAGCTCTCGCAGCTGATTGTAATTAAGCCGATTTTGGGTCCGAACTGTGATTCCTTTGTTCTTTTGTGTCTTTTCCTCGGCGAACAGTGACGTGCCGGCGGTAGCCGTGGATTCTCGAGTTTGAGCGTGGCGCTGCTCTTTCGGGCGTTTTTTGCGAGAATCAATAACTTGATAAGGCGTGAACAAATGTAAATATCGAAACGCAAATATACGCTTACCTTCATAGACAAGGTCAAGTGCTTTTCTAGTCTCGCCGAGGACTTCATATATCTCTGCGAGTTTCATTTTCGCGTCATTGTTAGTGGGGTCCGCAAGTTTGACTGGACGCAGTAAGGCAATGTGCAGAAAGTCAGTCAAAAGGACGAACCATGTTCATAAACTTCAGCAGCTTCTTTCAATTCATCGACATTGCGCATACAAGCCGCTGTTTGCAGAAGGATATAGATACTGCTTGTCTATGTGCCGTGAGCGCTGGCAACGGAGGTTAAGGAAGGCTTACCGCTGCGTCGCCGCCCAGCATCTCATATATTGGCTTGGCTTCAGAATACATCTCGCGTTCGAAGTATGCGTCCGCGATTTCGGCAAAGAGAACCGAGTAGTCGAGAACCTCTTCCGAAAGTACACAGTTTGCATGTAGCTGGTTGACGCCGTCAAAATTGGAACATCGAGATAGTTTGATTACATACCCTTCCTTCTTCAATATCGCCCATCTTTATACGGGCAACGGCGAGTCGATGTCGAGCATTGGTGTCAAGCTCGAAGTGACCTGGCTGAATGGTCCCCCCTTCGCCAACAGTGCTCCTTTGAGGCCATCCATCTTGATCGTATTCTCGATCATCTTCGCACATGTCCCAATACTTTTGATCAAGTCGTCCTTGTAGCCAGCGGGTGCCTCGCCGAATCGTGTGGACCGCCTTATCGTAGTCTCCGAGAGCATTGTAAAGATCTGCGAGAAGGAGCAAGTCGAGGTTTGAAAACCCGCCACCTGGAACAACAAGGCCAGTGACAGGATCGCGACCGGAACCAGATGGAAATGTTGCCACATAATGGTCCAAGGCGTTTTGGAGGAGTGTGAGGCATGTTGGAAGATCGGACAATTCCATAAGGATCGCGTGCAATTCACGGAGAACAGTCAGGTCGTGCGGAAAGCATTTGAGTATAGCCAGAAAGGCATTCTTGGCCTAAGAAAATTAGAGCTGGATAGAAGGGTATAAATAGGACGCACTGTTCGAAAGTCTCCGATTTCTTTTGCGAGAGAGGCTTTGTCCCATAAGACGTCAACATTTGAAGGGTCGAGACTAGACAGCTTGGAATAACAATACAGAGATTGCTTGTTGTAGCCCAACTCTCTCAAAGGAAGGACTCAGTGCTATGGCCTAGTAGACATAGAAGCAGCACTCACCGGGAATGTCGCGCTAACCTCTCCCATTCGTCAGTATCGTGGCGCAGATGGGCAGCGATAATCCGGAGTTGAAGCCCTTTTTCATCTTCTTTCATGTCTTCGTAACATTGCGCGAGGACAGACCAAGCACTGACCGCGCGTGGTTCAATGCGAATGACCTCATTCATAACACGGATCGCTTCTGGTATGTTATTGTCCACATATGCTTGATTGCCGTCTCCAATGAGCGCCTTGACTTGCTGAGACAGGACTGGGCCAGCGACGCGGCCACGCTACATAATATTAATTGTTGTAGCATTTGATGAAAAGAGTTTACCTTTCTCCGCCGTCTACCAACGCCGGACGCCTCGCGTAAATCATTCCGAAATTCTGCTTCATGTTCTTCGAGATTGAAATCCCAGTCCTTGGCCAATAGCCCAGTGTTTGCCGAGCTACCATCGCGTAGCCGAATGTCCTTGACCAGACGACTGGAGAATTACAGTCAAATTTCGGCACCGGGAAAGATAACGGAAACGTACTCAAAGTCTCCCTCAATCGCCTCTTCGGCATTCTCCTCTTCCACGCTTTTCATTCTCACATCACCATCATCTGATTCCGAGCCAGACTCTTCTTCACCCTCACTCGATCCGGAAAGATCTTCATACTCTGGGGAGAATAAGCTACGTCCAAAACTACATCGCTGAAACGACCCGCACCTTCATCGAGGTCCTCGACGTCATCCAACAGGGCTCCGCTTATCATCATGGACTCGAATAATTTTTTCGAGAAAAAGTGCGAGCCCAAGAAATGGACTGCAGCGGCCGGTGTTCGAACTCGCGAGCTAGGGAGGAGTGCGGAGCGTTGTGATGGTTTGGATGGTGACCAAACTAAAAACGTAAGCACGGCTGTGTCAGCACGGCCTTTCGGCGCCTGCCGAAGCCGGCCCTTGACTTCACTCTTCAACAACAATGCCCGCCACCGCTCGCTTCAGGAGCCTCCCCCCTATCGCGTCAGTTTTTCACGATAAGAGCGGAATATAAACACAACTCTCAGATTAAAAGAGAAGGGAGCAAATCATTCTTCAGCCTTCATCTCAAGCCTTGTAAGTTCGCACCGCAACTATTTCGATCTTTTCCAGAGCTTGTGATTCTCCATTGATTCTTTCTAGTCAAGAAGTTTGATATTTCCCCGCAGGGAATCTCACGGGGTCAGGAATTCATTTTCATGATTCATGATATGCTATAACAAGGTACATATACACTTGGTCTGAGATTACGTCTCTTCTTTCATCAACGACCATGGTTTTCATTGCACCAGGGGTTGACTATGTCGCTCGAGCCTCGTTCTACGCTGGTACGACGCTCGCTGCCGTCTTGCTCGGCCTCAATTACGCTGGACCACGATTCGGCCTACCACTGGTATCTCCGTGGCACGCAGCAGCTTTCTTAGCCGTGGCGTTCCCCGCCTTCGCAGGCGTCAGGGTTCTGTCGACAAAGCTTTTGAATGCCCGCAAAGCGTCATCTGCTGGTGCTCGACTGGCACCAGAGGTCCAGGGAAAATTCCCGGGAAATATTGATATTTTGCGCATAATGATTCGGAACATAGATATTGGCTATCCCGGTCAGTCCTCTTCACTGCTGCCCAGAATCTCTCTTTACTCAAAGTCACTTCTCAGGCGACGGGCTTGATGAGCTGGTCACAAAACATGGAACTGTCTTCAACATGCGGTTGCTCTTCACCGATCTGTTGATGACAGTGTCCCCCGATCATATCAAGACCATCCTGGCAACCGACTTCCAGAACTACGTTAAAGGTATGTTTATCTGGATAGTAGCACATTGATTAATTAATGGCTCTTAGGCGAACGGTTCCACTTCAACATGGAAGCTGTTCTAGGAACTGGAGTCTTCAATTCCGATGGTACGCAGATCTTGCGGAGACGGTGTGTAGTTTGGCTCACGAGGTTTTCTTAGGTGACATGTGGAAGTGAGTAGTACATGATTGCCATTACATCGCCCACCCCTGGATCGAACTAAGCTTTCTCTCCTCTCTAAAGGTTCCATCGGTCGATCACCAGACCTATGTTCACAAGGGAGCGAATCAGCCACTTTGAATTATTTGATCGCAAGGCCCAATTTGTCGTTGACAAGCTGCGGGAACGCCTACGTGAGGGCTATCCTGTTGATTTCCAGGTATGTTCAGGCATCATGCATTCATCATATGCGCTAAACACATGCAGGATCTGATGTCCCGCTTCACACTTGACTCCGCGAGTGAATTCCTTCTTGGCGACTCACTCGAAAGTATCTCTGCAGGGCTTCCGTACCCCCACAACGCGCAGCATACCCCTGAAGTAAAGCGCACCTCCAAAGGAGATGCCGCCAACGGGTTCGCTTCGGCCTTCCTCAAAGCTCAAGAGATCATCTCCCTACGTGAGCGGCTTGGATGGGCTTGGCCCTTGGTCGAGTTCTGGGAAGATCGAGCGAAGGGCCCAATGGATGTCGTAAACTCCTATATCGAACCCATCGTTCATAGGGCGCTAGAAATGCGACAATCCGGGGCTCTTGATGAAAAAGAGAGGGAAAACGAGACCCTTTTGGAAAGCTTGGTTCGGGATACACAAGGTGCATGGTCCCTCACCTCTGCGGACCTTCAAGATGCTGACAATTCCCAGACCCACGCGTTCTGAAGGACGAGATGTGAGTGGCTTTGCCTGTCCCCTGCCTTCGCATTTACTGATTCTCACAATTTTAGATTGAATATCATGTTAGGCAAGTTCTGCTGTTGCGACTTCTAGAACCTTAGTACTTACTGGTTGTTCTAGCTGGGAGAGACACAACCTCTGCTACCCTTACCTTCATCGTTTACCTTCTGGCCCGTCATCCTGATGTGATGTCTCGCCTCAGAGAGGAGGTCTTGTCCAAAGTAGGAGCGAACCGCCGCCCCGATTACGAAGATATCAAGGAAATGAAGTACCTCCGAGCTGTCATCAATGGTGAGTCCATCTCCTCGATTCCAACCAGTTTCTTATATCCCTCAGAAACTCTTCGATTGTTTCCTATTGTGTACGTGAATATCCTCCCTGGGTCAATTTCTAGCGCTTGACCATCTTCAGGCCATTCAACATCCGCGAGTCCATCAACGATACCACCTGGAAATCTGAGAACCCTTCCGAGAAACCGATCTTCATACCGGCGGGAACCAAGTACGCCCCTTTAATTTTGCAATGTCATTTACTGATGTCCTCCAGGACGGCTTACTCCGTGTTCATGATGCAGCGTCGCAAAGATCTTTGGGGCCCAGACGGTAATTATTAAAATCATTTTCCGAATTAATTCGCATCTAACCGAGCACCAGCTGAGGAGTTTGACCCCGATCGATTTCTTGACGACCGCCTCAAGAAATACCTTTCAAAGAACCCGTTCATCTTCCTCCCTTTCAATGCTGGTCCTCGTATTTGTCTCGGTCAACAGGTCAGCCTCCAGTCTGGCGCTCGTTGAAACTTTAATGATACTCCCTAGTTCGCATACAACGAAATGTCCTTCATGATTGTCCGCCTTGTGCAAGCTTTCTCGAGCGTTGAGTTAGCGCTCGATGCCATTCCGCCTTACGCCAGACCTCCAACTGCCTGGGCCTCGGCCCCAGGACGTAAGGGCCTGGAGCAGGTCTTCCCTAAACTGCATCTTACGATGTACGTTCATGGTGGACTGTGGGTCCGCATGAAAGAGGCGGAAGGGGTCTAACAGGCCACTAAACAGTTGACCGTGTCGTAGGAAAGAAGGTCGTTATATTTGAAATTAGCTGTAACGTATCGTATTGTCAATTGAATGAGTGTACATAAAATGCTGATAGAAACTAGTGGCTACAATTCCAAAAATACAAGATATGGATGCGAATAACGTATCATGGAATCACGGTTTAGACGGTACCGGTGACTCGGACAGGAGTCGCCGTTTCAGTAGTCGTAGTACCGCTAACGGCGCTGACAGGAACGGCAGTCGTAGTAGTGGTCGTGGTCTGGCGAGTTTGGGGATAGGTGGTCGGCTCATCCCTTCCATGGGCTTTACCTCCAAGACCACTCCTGCGCGTGAGCATATTGATTAGACTCAACAGGAGCAGTATGACCGTAAACCCGAAGCAAATCCATGAAAACGCTTTGATAGTCTCCATGATTCGGCACTGCTTGTCCCATCCTCTGCACCATTTGAGACGCAGGAAATCGTGCTGTAGATGGTGTGAGCCAGAGCAAACTTTTGAGATACCAGATAGGCGCTCACAGTGGTGATGGCCGCACCAATCAGGAAGAACACCATAGCAATGAAGAGAGACATCATCTCGTTTCCATACGTTCCGAGGGGTCCGGCTCTCATCCTTCCGAAGATAATCATGATGCTGGAAAGGAGTTGAGACATATTCTTTCGGACGAATCGAAACGACGCACAACCAAAGCGAGAAGAGTATTCCGAGAACGCTGGCGACGATCAATTCCACGATAATTGGTTCTAAATAATATCTTCATTAGACGCCGGCATACTCGAGTCCAACATGCGCACCGTAGAAATGAGTCCTGCCCGGTTTGAGAAGTCCTGGTTGATCGAGTCGTAGCGTGTGATGGACGCGGTAGGATGTCAGGCCAAGTAAGACTACAGACGTGACGAACTGGTACAGGAACGTCAGAAATTTCAGTCAGGCCTTTCGGGAATCATCCACTAACCAGGAAAAGCCAGAAGAAGGCTCGAGCAGGCCACACAGCCATGTCAAATAAGTTATTGGGGTTGGGATAAAGTCGTGGATGTAGTGTCTAAACGCAGAGCAGCAGACGTAAATCGTTTTACAGACATCTAGCATATATAGTGCGGTGCTCTCAAACATAATCGGAGACACGACGAATACCCCTCTCCTGAAAGAACAGTTCGTGGCACGACCAAGACAATATGACGTTCTCGATTGGGTTTCGTTGCTAGCATCGTCATCCGTGGCGCGCGAGTGGTAGAAAGCAATTTCGAAGTAAAGTTACTCTACTGGAACCGCGCTTAAAAGCACTCGTGCTGGGTACTTACTGGACACAGTTTAGGTGAAGCGTGTCATGTCTTTTTTTGGACATTCTATTGGTTCCCCCTAGTGTCACGGAGCGGACTGGGCAGTCTGTGGCGCACTCAGTGCCCGGAAGGCTTGAGGCAAATCCAACGCCATTCGGAGGAGAATAAAGGCGTTTCAAGCTACGCTGCTGGATTCGCATAGATGCTCTTACAATATTTGGGTCTCAGTTGAGCGTTGCATTAGATTCAGCCATTGAACCTAGGTACCGATAACGAGCCTCAGCCCTATAGTATTTAAACAGCTTCGCCATGTACGCGAATGGCTAAGCCTCCAGACATCGTTTTAACTACTGGGCGCGAAAAGACTAATGGCGGCTGACCATACCTGGATAAGAGCTTGGTCACCACGGCGACTAAGATAAGAAGCAAAGTAAGATACATACCACTGAACCAATAACTTCCAAGCCTCAAGGGGGACGTAAACTATCCAATCATTGTCCAAGTTCACCCAGGAGGCCAAATTTCCTAAGCTGTCTGTAATGCCTCTGTTATCAACAGGGGGGAAGATGTCTTTGCTTCCCGATCGGATCCACTTGTCCCAATCGAGCAACCACTGAAGGCGGACGAGATACCACCTCTCCCCAAGCACCTTTTGCCTCTTGGAAAGTTTATCTATGGCATCCTTTCGCTGGTAAAGCGGGTACATCGTTTCTGCTGTCCACCAAGAAGTCAGCTTTGGGCCTGGAAAGAGCTGGACAAATGGTAGTCCGCCGCTGTCGGAACCAGACTGCACGGGACGCATGAAGGTGTGCTTTGGAGTTCCGCACCTGACGAAGATTTGTGAGTTGGAATGAAGGTGAAGTCGCAGCAACTTTACCATTCGACGAATAGGTCCCAGACTTCCTGCGGAACGATGACAAAGAGCTCAGACTGGTTCGTCAAGTCGTGTCGCAAAGCTTTGGTTTTGGGATCGTATAACTCGTTGTTATCCACCGGCCCGAGGATCCTACGAAGGTCAACCTCGTTTGTGTTCCCCGGCTGCTGAGCTGAGTATTTCTTGCAGACAGCGTTCCACACAGACCACCAGCTGCTAGAGACAAGATACCATGGGTCGCCGATGTCGATAAGGTCCGGCTCCAAGCGATTCTCTAGTAAAGCGGCTATCGTCTGCTGCCTGTACCACATCCTAGTCCTCAGAGCAGGCGGCACTGTGTTGAGTTGCGAAAGATATATACGCGGATCCATTTGAGGGACCGGTTTCTTGGTGATTAAAGGACTCTGAGTCTTCAGTGACACTACGCCTAGTAACATGAAGAATGAGTGTGTTAGAAATTGCAGCCGTCATGTTGCCAGAGAATATCACTCACTTTTCACATTGGATACGATCAACTTCGTCGGAGACGCACTGGAAGTGTCCTCTTGCACTGTACTACCCGATGCCAAAGACTGGTCAAAAATCGGCAGCATCAGCCTATCCATCTTGCCAATGTACTGAGCGTCGTTGCGTAGGCAAACAACAGCGGTATCATCCATTTCGTCGAGGGCGAGGCATGCGGCGTGAAGAGATGCAATCAAGCGCTGAAAGACGCTGGTGGACGTCTGTGGTGGCAAAACGTCGCCTGCGCCGTCTTCAAGTCTTGGGTCAGACATCGAGAGTGGTGAATATGAAGGGGTAAGCCAAGGAGGCGAGGGAAAGGAATACCGTCGCCTGTACATCTTTGCTTATCACGTTCATTGTGGGCGACACCGAAATGAGGCAGGATGTGTGCCTCGTTGGCCTGCCAGGTGGCAAATTAGACTACCTCTCCGCCTGACATGCTCGCACGAAGCACTCACTTTGGGTAAATCTGTGACCAGAATCGAGTTGATCAGTCTTTTAAAGGACACGACGCGTGAAAGAATCTTACCCAGCTATTGGCAGGCTCCATAAGTACGTAAGAGCCTAGCTTGAGAACTGCGGTCGATAAAGGCGAGGGTATCTTCTTTACTTCATCGAAGGGCAGGGATTTTGGGGGTAGCTGGGTTTGCGAGCCGGCAGTCTCGTTGCGGCTGCGAGTAAATTTACAAGAAGGCCAGCAGCCACCTGCAACCACAAGCCAGAATCCGAGTCACGTCACGTCACGGGCCACTTTTTCTCACGTCGCCCGCCATGAAGATGCCATACAGGAGAGCCCTAGGTCGCTTGAATCCAACGCTTGGCGGAATATGAAACAACTCAAAGAGCGTATACGATGAAGAATCTTCCGAGGTGTGCTAAATGCGACGAAATTGCCCAAAGGCCAACTTTTCACTAACTATATGCTGGGTAGTGTCATCGGTGCAAGAATGACGTTCTCAAGCGTTTGCAACTTCTTTCACATTGCCCGGTCCTCACTGCTAAGAAAGAGCAGCTGCGGTCTGCCAATCTCCCAAAGCGAAGAAAACCGCAACAATATTTCCAGGGCTTCGACTACAGACAGTAAAGTAAGGCATGCCTCCTTATCCGTCACCCCGCATCCACGCTCAATCCTGATAGACTAGGACAGCGACATCTCTGTCCTCGTTTTTTTCCGCTGTGCGAGCGCAGTGACAGCAAACCGCTGAACATCACATCGCCTTCGGATTCCCATTTGCGTCACACTTGTCGTCCTTTCAAAGTCGACCCTTCAGTGCCAAGCTGACGTTCTGGCATCCGGCGCCGTTTCGCAACCAACTCTTCACCGAGAACCACCACCATCACTACATCATTATGACTCCCTATCATACCTCCTCCTTAGGCAGCCTTTCGAAATCGACGGCGGCACGGACGAAAGCCACAGTGTTCTCTCTTCTCAGAGTCCTCGACCACCTTGGGAAACCGTACTTCCTCATAAGTTTGCCTAAGATCAGGCAGCTGGCAGTTTGCCTAGTGGCGTTGGTGTTTTTGGCGAATGCAAGGAGCTGGCCGTTAGCCTGGCATTGTGCGTTTCTCCTCAATTCTCTATGCTGTATCTCGTACTGACTGTTTCTTACAGTCAAATCGCTTAAACATGTCGTCGCTTGCTATCTCTCCAACAGAGTGAGCATGGCACGTGTCTACCTCTCAACACCAACTCGCAAACAGAAGGCGAACGACCAATGGTGGGAGAGCTATGCCCTCAAATGCGGATGCGTGGGCGCCAACCCGATGGAGTTCCGAACATATTTCAAGGATTGGGTTTGTGGGTGCATCGTTACTTCTCTCGGCCAGATCAAGGAAACTAATGGATTCATGTCTAGCGATCGATGATGGTGATTTCAATGGTCATTTAAGCAACTCGAGCTACGCAAAGGTATGCCCTTGGTATCTTCTCGATTGCCACCTCACCCATC
>Ga0247732_10001184_pt1 | contig 10821 bp, 9 predicted proteins | sample UWRJL163409C2_FD_180940 | JGI IMG/M metagenome (GOLD analysis project Ga0247732, IMG submission 180940) | Plant litter microbial communities from Arlington Agricultural Research Station in Wisconsin, United States - UWRJ-L163-409C-2 | ecosystem: Environmental > Terrestrial > Plant litter >...
TCAGAACTGGCCAGCGGTTCTCGGGGTCGCCGGGACGAAGCCAGGACGGGACGCGGTGCTCGGCACCTGACGCGAGACGTTCGGCCCGATTGACGAAGGCCGCGACTTCCTTCGGCGGTTCGTAGGCGTCTTGCTCGTCGGGACCCATCAGGACAGTGTCTCCGCCACCATGGAGGAATGACCGACGACACGACCAACACGTCTCTTCACGTCAGCCAGTGGGTCGACGCGGATTCCGACGAGGTCTACGCCTTCGCGGCCGACGCCGACAATCTCCCGCGCTGGGCGGCGGGCCTGGCCGATCCGAAGCTGTCCGGGGTCGAGGTGGAGTTCGCCGCGCGCAACGAGTTCGGAGTGCTGGATCACGTGGTGACGTTGCCGTCTGGGGAGCGCTTCTACAACCCGATGCGGGTGATTCCGGCGGGGATCGGCGAGCGCGGATGCGAGGTGGTGTTCACGTTGCGACGGACAGCGGGCGTCACCGACGCCGAGTTCGATGCCGATGCGACCGCGGTGGCGTCGGACCTGGCGACGCTGCGTGCGCTGGTCGAGCGAGCGGGCTAGGCGTCCGTCGAGCGGAACAGGGCCTGACCAACCCAGACGGCGACCGCGGCGGCGGCGCCGCTCAGAACGGCGGGAGCTGCGCTCGCCGTCGTCACGCCGACCGCGACGAACACCAGGGCACCGACCACGAGGGCCAGCACTTTGTAGGCAGGCCACGGCACACCGGCGATGCGGACTTCCGTATGCATGGTCATTCTTCCACGATAGCTCGTAACCTAGATTTCGGGAAGCCGAAACCTTCGATCGGGTGTATCGGTGTCCAAACCCGTTTTCGCTGCCCGGCGGGGTAGTGGCACCATTGATCGGTGTCCGCCGAATTGAGTCAGACTTCTCGCCGTCCCGCGCCGATTGGCGCCTCGGACATCGACGAGGCCGCTGACCGTATTTCGGCGGTCGTCAGCCTCACCCCGCTGCAATTCAGCGACCGGTTGTCGGCGATCACGGGCCTGCAGGTGTACCTCAAGCGGGAGGATCTGCAGGCAGTCCGCAGCTACAAGCTGCGTGGCGCCTTCAATCTGCTGATGCAGTTGACCCCCGCCGAGCTTGCGGCCGGCGTGGTCTGCGCGTCGGCAGGCAACCACGCCCAAGGCTTCGCGCTGGCCTGCCGGTCGATGGGCGTCCACGGTCGGGTCTACGTGCCGGCCAAGACGCCGAAACAGAAGCGCGACCGCATCCGTTATCACGGCGGCGAGTTCATCGAGCTGATCGTCGGCGGCGCCACGTTCGACATCGCCCTGGCCGCCGCTCTCGCCGATGTCGAGCGGACCGGAGCCACCATCGTTCCTCCGTATGACGACCTCCGCACCATGGCGGGCCAGGGCACCATCGCCGTCGAAATCCTTCAGCAGCTCCAATCCGAGCCCGACCTCGTCATCGTTCCGGTCGGTGGCGGCGGCTGCATCGGCGGAATCACCACCTACCTGGCCGAGCGCACGGCCAAGACCTCGGTGCTCGGGGTCGAACCGGCGGGTGCCGCGGCGATGGTCGCGGCCCTGGCCACCGGTGAGCCCGTGACCCTGGAGCACGTCGACCAGTTCGTCGACGGCGCCGCGGTGGCCCGCGCCGGCGCGTTTCCGTACGCGGTGCTCGCGGCGGCCGGCGACATGGTCTCGATCACCGCGGTCGACGAGGGTGCGGTCTGCACCGCGATGCTCGACCTGTACCAAAACGAGGGCATCATCGCCGAGCCTGCGGGCGCGCTGTCGGTGGCGGCGCTGATGGAAGCCTGCACCGAGGGCACCGTCGAACCGGGTTCGACGGTGGTCTGCCTGATCTCGGGTGGCAACAACGACGTGTCCCGGTACAACGAGGTGCTCGAGCGATCCTTGGTGCACCTCGGGCTCAAGCACTACTTCCTGGTGGACTTCCCGCAGGAGCCCGGCGCGCTGCGCAGGTTCCTCGACGAGGTGCTCGGTCCCGGCGACGACGTCACGCTGTTCGAATACGTCAAGCGCAACAACCGCGAGACCGGTGAGGCTCTCGTCGGCGTCGAGCTGAGTTCGGCGGCGGACTTGGACGGGCTGATGGAACGGATGCGCCGGTCCGACATGCACGTCGAGGCGCTGGAACCCGGCTCGCCGGCGTACCGCTACCTGACCTGACGGGCAGGCTCGACCGCGACGAGTCGTTCGTCGTTGGCCATGAAGACGGGCTCAATGGGGACGCCGAACTCGGCCGCGGCTCGGGTCAACAGTGTCGACCACTGTTTGTCGTCGGCCGTGGGGCCGCCGCGCCCGGGGCGGGTCAGCAAGAAGGCGACCGCGAGCTGGTCCTCGGCCTCGGCCACGATGCCGTGCAGCGCCGTCATCAGGTCCCGCGCCAGCCCAGGACTGGCCCGTTTGGCGACCGGAACTTCGCTGAGCGCCTTGATGATTCGCCGGTCTGGCCCGACGAAGACGAAGCGCAGGAGCCGTTCGCCGAAGCCGAGCGGCTCCATGAGCGCTCGCCAGCGCTGCCGCAAATCCGCTGGTGAGCCGATGGGATCGGTGGCCGTCTCGATGGGCGGGGCGGGGAGGAACTCGTAAGTCGTCATTCCCGCATGGTCGACGATTTCCGGCGACGGTGACGAAGTTGTCCACAGCCGCTGACGCTGTGGATGGGTGCTCCTAGCTGAACACGCCAATCGCGATCAGGAGGACACCGACGATGCCTACGAACATGCCCGCTTGTTTGCGCGTGCGTCTGCGAATCCACGAACTCAGCCCCTGCACCCAGATGCGCGTCTTCGCCGGCGCCAGGATGAAGCTCACCAGGGGAATGGACGCCCCGGCCCCGGCAAGGAGCAGAAAGGTCAGCAAGGCCAATGCCTGCTCGAGCGCTGGGGCCTTGGACGCAATGATGATGGCCAGCAGGACGAAGTAGTCGATGCTCGGCATCGCCGTCGCCGCTCCGATGGAGGCCGAGAGCGCGGACGACTCGCCTTTGAGGAAACGCCGTACCCGGTGGAGGAGTTGCGTACGTCGATTCGTCGGGCTCGGGGAGACGTCCGCGGCCGCAGCGTCGTCGACACCGCCACTGTGAGGAACTCTCTGCCGGGAGAACCGATCCAAGGGAATGTTGGATGCCAGCACCGCGGCCAGGAGGATCAGCACGACGCCGAAGGCAATCTGCAGGGGAGCGGGACTGATGTGACTCTTCCCGAAGAAACTGTGGTGGAAGACGAACAAGACGGTCAATCCCACACTCAGGCTTATCGTCAGACCCGTCACCTGAAACACGATCAGATGCCGGATGGGCCGCGGCCTCGTGAGTAGGAGTGCGATCAATCCGAGGCGGGTGGGTTCGATGCTCACCGTGAGGCCGAGCAGTACTACCGTCGTCCACACGTGCGGGAACGTACCGTCTGTGATTGCGGCTTAGCAACCCGAGTCACGCGGGAGGGCCGGCGAGAGCCACGCCCTCGAGCAGGTTTGCGGCGGTCGTGACGCTCTTGGAAGGCTGGCTCATCCGTCCAGCGATTGCCCGCGCGCGCTCAGAGGTGTTGCTAGCCAGCACCACCCGCAGGTCGGCGAGCAAGGACTTACGGGTGGTGGCGGAGAGACGGCGGTACGTACCGACGCCGAGGCGTTGCACCTGTTTGCCCCAGAGAGGCTGTTCGGCGGCCAACCACAACACCAAGGTGGAGACGCCGGCACGCAGTCCGGCAGCCGTCGTGCCGGCCCCGCCGTGGTGTACGACGGCACGGCACCGCGGAAACACCGCGGCATGGTTGACGGAGGTGACGACCTTGACGCGTTCGGTGGTGGCAATGTCGTCGGAGGCGGACGATCCCGCACAGATGAGGGCTCGGGCGCCGAGCGTGCCACAGACGTCACGGATGAGACTCACCGTCGCCGCGAAGTCGTCCACGGGCATGCTGCCGAACCCGAAGTAGACGGGCGGTGGGCCCGCGGCGATCCACGAATCCACCTCGCCGTCGATCTCGGTGGGGAGCTGCAGGGTCATCGACCCGATGAGGGGGCGCTGGGCGCCCCACTCCTGCGCCAGCGCGGGAAAGAAGACCGGATCGTAGGCTTGTAGTTCCAGGGCGCCGCGGCCCACGATGCGTGACACCGGACGAGTGGTCGCCGGCGGTAGTCCCAAGATGCGTCGCTGCCGGCTCTCGGCGGGTTTGAGCAGCTGCCAGTGCATCCATTCACCCGCGGCGTACGCGCCGCGGACCATTCTCGTCGGGAGTCGAACCGGCATGACGCAGGTGTTGGCGCGGACGGGGAAGTAGTGCACTTCGGCCAGGGGAATGCCACGAACTTCGGTGACGTTGCTGGCGATCTCCTGATACGCCGTGCCGGTGACCACCAAGTCGGCGCGCACGCTCATCGACGACAGCGTCTGGCTCATCTCGTCCCAGCCACGGGTGGCGGCGACACGGGCCTTGCGCAGCGCGTCGAGCGGGTTACCCAGCCGCAGCCAATCCGACGGCGCAGCCGCCGTGAGAGCGTCCGGTCGTTCGAACACATCGCCCTGCAGCTGCTGTTGAGAGTCGGGACCATAGCTGACCGCAGACAGGCCTACGGACTCGACGAAGCCGACCAAGTTCGGTGGTACCGCTGTCTGCACGTCGTGGCCACGGCGCTGCAGTTCGAGGGCCACGGCTGCGCACGGTTCGACGTCACCTCGCGTGCCGTGGATGGCGACCACGACCTTCATCGGCAACTGCCACCGAGGAGACGCTTCCGGCAGCAGCGCGGACAGGACACCACCAGTTCAGCGCTCACGTGGACCGACCCTATACTCGACCGGCGGAGTGCGTCGTCGAGCACTGACCGCGAACGCCGAGATTCGGGGGCCAGTTGTCAAGCACCGCAGTCAGCGCCGGCCCCCGCCGTCGCCACCATGTGACGGTCGTGCTGCTTCTGGTGGTGTGGATGGCGTGTTTGTTGGCCATCGCGATGAGCATCATTCCGGACGGCTACTTCTACTCGTACTTCTCGGTCGACTACTCACATGGCTTCGTCCGGCGCGGACTTGCCGGCGAGATCGTGAGTCTGTTTCCACGCGACCACTACTTCGGCGCTCTGCGCGTGTTGCGTTGGAGCCTGACGGGGGCCTACAGCCTCGGGCTCGCCGTGCTGATGTGGTCGGTACTGGGCCGGGGCCAACGTTCAGAGCGAAAGGTGCTCTTGGCGTTGATCATTCCGGTCTTACCGTTCGGGTTCGCCTTCGGGTTGTTCTCGGCGCGCACGGACTTGTTCGGTGCCGCGGCACTGGCCGCGTTCGCGATTTCGTTGACTGCGGTCACCAGCCGCCACGGGGTCGCCGTGCTCAGCGCGGCGTTCGGTGCGGTATTGGCAATCCTGACCCTGATGCACGAAGCCACGCCATTTCTCTTCGGGCTGGGTGCCATCGCCGCGCTCACCGTGCTGGCACCTGGGCTCAGCAGTGGTGCTTTTCGGCTGTGCTCGGTGTTGACCTTGGGGCCGGGTCTCGTGACGGCGCTGGCGGTGACGGTGTTCGGCGAGCGAGGGATTTCGCAGGCGCTGTGCCAATCGGTGCCGAACGGACCCATGAACCATCCAATGGCCGGCAAGCTCACGCCCTCACAGATTCTCAGCGGTGTCCGTTACGAAGTCGACTATCACGACTGGATGTGCCGTGCCATCTTGCCGCTGTTCGACCAAAGTTTCGGCGACGCATTGCAGTTCGTCCGCAGTATCGGCGTGCTGGCGCTGGCCGGCTCGACGCTGTTCGGGGTCGGGGTGCTCGCCGCGTCGATGTATCTCATCGCGCAGGCATCCGGGGTACCCGTACGACGCTTCCGAGACGTTCTGCTGACGCAGCGAGTGGCTGTCATCCTTGGATTGGCGCTGTTCTTTCCGGTGTTCCTCACCGGGGTGGACTGGATCCGCTGGTGGACCACGATCGCGTACAACCTCGGAATCGTGTTCGTGCTGTACGCGACTCGCCAACCTGAACTCAGCGAACCGCCGACCCGGCGGTCGATCACCGTCGTCGCGGTGGCCGGGATCGCACTCGCGCTACTCCCCGTCGGGATCATTCCTGTTTTCGGTGCACCAACCCCGATGTAGTCGACGGTCTAGGGCGCGGCCGCACGCACCACCGCGAACGACTGTCCCGGCAGTTCGGTCTCGTTGCCGACGGTCGGATCGGCCGACGCCAAGACGACGTCACCTGCGACGGGCACGGTGACCGTCTCGTCGCCCAGGTTGCACGCGATGGTGAACGCCCCGCGGCGCAACACAATCCACCGTTGCTCTTCGTCGTAGTCCACGCTCATGTGGTCCAGCCACGGGTCGGCCAGGTCGGGCTCGTCGTGGCGCAGAGCGATCAGTGCCCGGTACAACCCGAGGAGTCGCGCGTGGTCGCCGGAGTCGAGCTCGTCCCACTTGAGCTTGGACCGTTCGAACGTCTCGATGTCCTGTGGATCAGGGATCTCGTCGGCGTCCCAGCCGTGTGAGGCGAACTCCGCCTTGCGCCCTTCGGCGGTGGCACGCGCCAGCTCCGGCTCGGGGTGAGAGGTGAAGAACTGGAACGGGCTCGACGACGCCCACTCCTCGCCCATGAACAGCATCGCGGTGTAGGGCGACGCCAGGACGAGGGCGGCCTTGACGGCGAGCTGGCCGAACGTCAGGTTCTGCGACGGCCGGTCACCGACCGCGCGGTTGCCCACCTGGTCGTGGTCGGATGTGTACGCCAGCAGTCGGGTGGCGGGGATGGTGGCGGTGTCCAGCGGCCTGCCGTGGCGCCGGTGCCGGAACGACGAGTACGTGCCGGCGTGAAAGTAGCCGTGCTTCAGGGTGTTCGCCAGCGATTCCAGGGAGCCGAAGTCGGAGTAGTACCCCTGCCGCTCGCCCGAGACCGCGGTGTGGATGGCGTGGTGGATGTCGTCGTCCCACTGCGCCGTCATGCCGTATCCACCGCGGTCGCGCGGGGTGATGAGCCGTGGATCGTTCAGGTCGCTCTCGGCGATCAACGACAGCGGGCGCCCCAATTGCTCTGCGAGGGAGTCGGTTTCGGTCGACATCTCCTCGAGGATGTGGATCGCGGTGTGGTCGGCCAACGCGTGAACGGCGTCGAGCCGCAGACCGTCGGCGTGGAAGTCCCTCATCCAGCGCAGGGCGCAGTCGAGAATGTAGCGGCGCACCTCGTCCGCGCCTGCCTCGGAGACGTTGACGCCCTGGCCCCAGCCGGTGTTCGCTTCGGTCAAATAGGGCCCGTACTTGGGCAGGTAGTTGCCGGACGGTCCGAGGTGGTTGAAGACCGCGTCGATCAGGATGCCGAGACCGCGGGCGTGGCAGGCGTCGACGAGTCGCACCAAACCGTCTGGGCCGCCGTAACTTTCCTGGACGCTGTACCACAGCACGCCGTCGTATCCCCAGCCGCGCGTGCCGCTGAAGGAGTTGACGGGCATGAGTTCGACGAAGTCCACGCCGAGGTCGACGAGGTAGTCCAGCTTCTCGATGGTCGAGTCGAAGGTGCCGTCGGGAGTGAACGTGCCGACGTGCAGTTCGTAGATCACCGCGCCCTCGATGGACTTGCCCGACCAACCGGAGTCGGTCCACGCCACCGTCGTCGGGTTCCACAGCTGGGACCGCTTGTGCACGCCGTCGGGTTGCCGAGGGGATCTCGGGTCCGGCAGGACGGTCTCGTCGTCGTCGAGGACGAAGCCGTACCGGGCGTCGACGTGCGCGTCGACCGTCGCGCGCCACCACCCGTCCTCGGATCGCGTCATCGGGTGCAGGGTGCCGTCGACGTCGAGGCGGACCAGTTCCGGCAGTGGGGCCCAAACGGCGAATTCGTGATCAGGCACGGGTGCGCTCCAACAGGGTGGCGGGGAGGTCGGTGAACAGGTCGGTCGCGCTGACCCGGCCGCTGAAGGAGCGGCCGGTGAGGCGGTCGACCCAGTCACCGTCGGGCAGTGGCAACGACGTGTCGCCCCAACCGGTTTCGGCCAGGCCGACGGTCCACCGCTGGACGGCGACGAGCACGTCGTCACCGCGGAGGAAGGAGATCAGATGCTGGGCGGCCGCACCCTCGGCGAGCACCGGCTGGTAACCGCCGGAGAGGTAGGACTCCGGGCGGTCGGCGCGCGAATGCAGGGCGGCGGTGACGATGCGAAGCTTCGGGTCGCTCGCCTCGGCCAACGCCTGCCGGCGGGCCGGGTAGTCGACCGCGCGCCGGTTGTCGGGGTCGACGAGGCTGTCGTCCCACAGCTCGGTGCCCTGATACACGTCGGGGATGCCAGGCACCGTGAGCGACAGCAGTTTCTGCACATTCGAGTCGCTTCGGGCGTGGTCGTCCAATTGTGCGACCAGACTGGACATCTCGACGCCGACCGGCCCGTCGACCACCTGGTCCAGCCAGTCGTGCACCGCGGTCTCGAACGCTTCGTTCGGCTCGTTCCAGGTGGTTTGCAGTGCCGCTTCCCTGATCGCCTTCTCCGCGTAGGCATGCAGTCGGGATCTCAGGTCGTCGGTCACCGGGCCGTCCACCGGCCAGGTGCCGAACGCGATCTGCAACAGGAAGCGTCCGGTGTCGGAGTCAGGTGGGGGAGCGGCGAGCACCCACTTGGAGACCAGTTCGGTCCACAGTGACGGCACTTGCGACAGCACGCCGATGCGAGCGCGGACGTCCTCGCTGCGCTTGGTGTCGTGGGTCGACAGCGTCACCATCGCCGACGGCCAATACAGGGCCCGCAGTGCGGTCGCGTGGTGGAATTCCGCCGCGCTGACGCCGAAGCGCTCGGGTTCGCCACCGACTTCGTTGAGGGACACCAGCCGGGCGTCACGATAGAAGAGGCAGTCCTCCACCGACTTCGCGGTAACGGCACCGCAGAGTTGCTGAATCCTGGTGGCCGGCTCGAGGTGCTCGAGGGCCGCGGCGACCAGCGTCAGCGGTTCGCCCAAAGTCGGGTCGGCGGCGGCGGTTTCGGCGATGGCCGTCGGCATGACCGCGGTCAGCCCGCGGTAGTCGGACCGGTAGACGCCGACGTGGGAGAGCAACGCGGCGACGGCGTCGGGAATCCGGGGGTGGTCGGCGCCGACCGCGGCGACGATCGCGCGGTGCACCCTTGCGAGCTCGCTGGCCAGGGTGCCGGTGGCGGTGTCGACCTTGAGCCCGCGGATCACCGGCTCAAGCGGCTCGGCGTCGGGGGCGCCGGACGGGTCGACGAGCACTCCGCCGATCTCGCGCAGCGCGTCGTAGCCGGTGGTGCCTGCGACGGGCAGCGTCGGCTCGAGCGCTTCGTCGGGGGCCAGGATCTTCTCGATGACGATCCAGGCGTCGGGGCCGGTGAGTTCCCGCAGCCATTCGAGATAGCCTGCGGGGTCGGACAATCCGTCGGGATGGTCGATGCGCAGACCGTCGACCAGGCCTTCGGTGAACCACCGCTTGACCTCGACGTGGGTGGCGTCGAAGACCGCCTTGTCCTCCTGCCGCAACGCGGCCAGAGAGGTGATGGAGAAGAACCGCCGGTAGCCGCAGACGTTGTGCTTCCAGCCGATCAGCTTGTAGTGCTGGCGCTCGTATACCTCGGCCGGTGAGCCGTCGCCGGTACCAGGGGCAATGGGCCAGGTGCGGTCGCCGAGCCGCAGCACGTCGCCGTCCACGGCGAGGCCGTCGAGGTCACCGTCGTCGCCCAGCACGGGAAGGACGATCTTGCCTGCCGGGTCCAACGTCCAGTCGACGTCGAAGTACGAGGCGTACGCGGAGTCACGGCCGTGGGCGAGCATGTCCCACCACCAGGCGTTCTGGGTGGGGTCGTCGACGCCGACGTGGTTCGGGACGATGTCGACGACGAGGCCCATCCCGCGGGCGTGCACCGCCTCCGACAGCTTCGCCAGTCCTTCGGCGCCGCCGAGTTCCTCGGAGACCGTCGTGGGGTCGGTGACGTCGTAGCCGTGGGTGGATCCCACGCTGGGGGTCAGGATCGGCGACAGGTATAGGTGTGAAACGCCAAGGTCCTGGAGGTAGTCCAGCTGTTCGAGGGCGTCGGCGAAGGTGAACGCCTCGCCACTGGCGGCTCCGCGCATCTGCAGGCGGTAGGTGGAGAGAAGGGTCATGGTGGTCACGCCGTCTTTCGTAGCGCGATGATGGACCGGGCTGCGACGGTGAAGGTTTCGCCGGCCTTCACCACGAGGTCGCTGCTCCCGGTGGGCGTCGCCGAATCCACCTCGGCGGTCCATTCGGCGGCGTAGTCGCCTTCGGCGGCGACGAATTCCACTGGATCCTCGTGCGCGTTGAAGCACAGCAGGAAGGAGTCGTCGACCACCCGCTCACCGCGCGCGTTGGGCGCGGGTATCGCGTCACCGTTGAGGAAGACCGCGACGCACTGAAAACCGGAGTTCCAGTCCTGCGGGGTCATCGGCACGCCGCCAGCGGTCAACCACGCGATGTCGCGGATCTCTTCGTCACCGCTGCGAATCAGCTTGCCGTCGAAGAACCGTCGGCGCCGAAAAACCGGGTGGTTCTTGCGCAGGGTGGTCACCGTGCGGGCAAAGGTCATCAGGTCGGCGTTGGTCTCACACAACGACCAGTCCATCCACGCGATCTCGGAGTCCTGGCAGTACACGTTGTTGTTGCCGCGCTGCGTGCGCCCGATCTCGTCGCCGTGACTGATCATTGGAGTGCCCTGGCTCACCATCAGCGTGGCGAGGACGTTGCGCATCTGCTTGCCGCGCAGCTCCAGGATCGCCGGGTCGTCGGTGGGGCCTTCGACGCCGCAGTTCCACGACCGGTTGTGGCTCTCGCCGTCGCGGTTGTCCTCGCCGTTGGCTTCGTTGTGCTTCTCGTTGTACGACA
>Ga0247732_10001185_pt1 | contig 10820 bp, 15 predicted proteins | sample UWRJL163409C2_FD_180940 | JGI IMG/M metagenome (GOLD analysis project Ga0247732, IMG submission 180940) | Plant litter microbial communities from Arlington Agricultural Research Station in Wisconsin, United States - UWRJ-L163-409C-2 | ecosystem: Environmental > Terrestrial > Plant litter >...
TTGCGATGATCGGATCTGTCTGCTGTCCGCCCGAGGTTGCGACCGCAGAAACTGCGCCTCCTGTCGCTGCGCCAGCGAGAACGAAAGCGACGATCGCTGTGATCACTCGCGAGCGGGTGAACCGTGAGCTCGGGAACGCGGAGGTGTCGGCCGTCGCTTCCAGTAGATTGCGAAGCTGCTCCGTTCGGGCAGATCCTGTGGTCGACTCAATAGGCATAAGGCTCTCCTCTTAGCGGGGTCACTTCAGAAGTGGGGATGTTTGTAATGAGCTGCGCTAGCCGTTTCTTTGCTCGAAACAGCCGCGATTTCACTGTGCCGGGGGGAATCCCAAGGACTGCTGCAGCACTTCGCTCACTGAGCCCCTCAATGACGCAGACGGTGAGGATGCGTTGATCATTCATCGACAGTGATCGCATCGCGGCGGCGACGTTACCGTCGTCGTTCGCGGTCGGGTCATGAAGGTCTTCCGCCACAGGCAGCCGCGCCAGCAGTTGCTGATACCTCCGCGCTGCTCGAGTCAGGTTGTGCGAGGTGTTTGTCGCTGTGACAAGTAGCCAAGGCAATATCGAGCCGTCGACGACCCGCACTGAGTTCCTCTTTCGCCACGCTTCGAAGAACGCCACTGCGAGCACGTCCTCGGCGTCAGCGAGGTTCCCCGTCAACGAGACACTGTGCCGAAGCACTCGCGCGCGATGGCGGTCGAAAATCGACGCGAATGCATCCCCTTCGCCTGCTAGGGCCTTTGACCACAAGGCTGTGTCGTCGAGATTTTGGTCCATGTGTAGGTATGTCCTCTGGTGCCTGTTTGGTTCCGCCTCCGGAAAACTTTCTCACGTCCTTGTGGGATTGTTGGACGTCGCTACCCAACGGTGAAATCGGAGAGGGGAGACTATCCCCTGGGTGAAGCGAGATGCCACATTAGGTTCCGCTTCAGTTCGAACACTGCTTCGGCTCAACGGCCGCTCGTTGCGACGGTGTCGTCCGAGAAGAGTCCCCTAAGAACTCAAAATGAAGATTTCCAGCGTTCCGGACATGTGATAGGTGAGGCACACTCTTCACGAAAGGCATGACGATGACGCGCTCCCTCGAGGAAAGACTCTCCGCAGCTCGACCCCGCCCCTGGCAAGATTCTGACGATGTCGATAATGCAGCGAGTGAGCTCGCCCTCACCATCGCGCGAGCGCACATAACCCCGCGGCGACGTCCCCACCACCGCACTAAGTTCTCAGTGCTGCTCGCTGGTGCGCTGGTCCTCGGGACTGCGACCACCGCAGCGGCCGTTCCAGCGATCGTTGCCTGGGCGCCGTGGGAGCCAGACGTCAGTGTGCAGCGGGTTTTCACACTGGATACGGGAGAAACAGCGAGTTGCACTCTGGTTATGAAGGTCCTCCCTGATTACGCCGCGACAACGGAAAACCTAGACCGAAACGTCGAAGTTGCTCGCGTCTTCCTGCGCGACCACGACTGGTCATCGATTGTGAGGCAAGGGAGCCGCCAAGCAGACGAAGCACTGCGACTCTCCACCGACGCAGCAGAGACGCAAATCAAATTCGACGAAGCACAGCGCAAACTCGGGACTGGCCCCACGCCCGCGCTGACTCCGGCAGCTTCCCCTCCCGCGTCGACCTCCGTCGCTTCCGACATGTCGACAGACGTTCAGCAGGTGTTTCAACGCGCCGGTCTGCTTAAAGCGGGCGTTTCGGTCGAGTCCCGGATTGCCTGTACTGATGAGGCACCCGAATGAGGCGGGGCCGAAAGGCACCTGACAGTGACCTCGAATCTCGCCTGACATCGACACATCGCACAAACGCCCCTGACCTCTTGAGATTCATCGGCCGGCGAGTAGAAGCCCCCGAAGACGCAGCAGACGTATTGGCGGAAACGTTTCTCGTGGCATGGCGACGGATTCATCACATGCCCTCTACCGATACGGAAGCACGCATGTGGCTGTACGGGATTGCGAAGAACACGATCGCGAACTGGAACAGATCCGTTCACCGCCGAAATTCATTGTCGGATTCCCTCCGTGATCAGATCCGGCACGCGCCCCAGACGAACGAGCCCGTCTCATCGAGCTCTTTCGATGTTCAGCGCGCGCTGGACAAGCTCCCACCATCTCACCGGGAGCTCACGATTCTGGTGCACTGGGACGGCTTCACGATCGCGGAGGCGGGCAATATCCTCGAGCTCCCCGAAGCAACGGCCCGATCGAGGTACTACAAAGCCAAGCAACTACTACGTCTAGAGCTCAGCGAAGAAGCACCCTCGGAGGCTGCCGTTCATCAGTAGCGGCGACCCGTTACCGGCGGTGCGGCATTAAGGGCTGCTGCGCCAGCCGCTCATGCCCTCGCCTCGCGATAGCGTCACGGGGCTCGAATTCAAAGAGAAGCACGGCGAAATGTCCCAAATAATCGTGTGTGCACCTCAACTCCCCCGGTACATTTCACATCTCGGGAGGTCGCATGACTACGGCAAATTTTCAAGCTCTCCGTCGCGCTGTGATCGAATCATCGGTGGCCGATCGGTGGAAGCCCGCCGCCCGGGAATGGGAAGTAACATCCGTCGAAGAACACCCGGATAGCTCGGGGGAATGCATTTGCGGGCAAACGAACCTGCTGTGGATGTACACCATTACAAACGGTGTCAATGGGGCCGAGCTGTTTCTCATCGGCAGCACCTGCGTGAATCATTTCGAGCGCACGGAGCTGAACCAGCAGGTTAGTGTCTTCCGAATACTCGTACAACTCCGCGCTGCCGTACGGGAAGGTACTCCGATTGCTCTAACCACCGAGTACTTCTCACGGGCTGTGCTCGACGAGCTTTACGAGGCTGGAGCCTTTACGCCGGACCAATACAACCAGGGTGATGGGTGGAACGATTGGGAGTTTCTGCGGAAAATGTTCGGTGTTCACGACAAATCCGCAATTAGTGCTGCTCGCCAGCGGAAGATTCGAAAGCTGCTTGAGATGAAGGTAGTCCCATTCGTCTTGAGCGATGACCGGTTGAGATAGAGGTCGTGCCGCGGAAGCTTGAGAACTAGTTCGATTGCGTCGCCTCCCCTCGCCCTATTGCTCCATCACAGGAGTCCGGCTCGATACTTTCCTAATTAGGGCGACTATCCAGCCGGACTTTCAGAGTGAGCTTCGCCGACGTCGTCTCGGTCTAAAGGGTCGAATTCAAAGGCCTGAAGATCGAGAATGCCTTGACCGAACGCCCGGTCTCCGCCGTTCATGTCCAGGGTCACCATGGTCGTGGTGAATCCGGCGGGGAACTCCAAGGAGTCGGCAAGATAGAGGTGAAAGTGACCGCCAAAAAAGCGCTTGGGCTGCACCGCGGCAAACGCCCGGGCCAGCATTTACCGGCCCTCGTCCGCATAGCGCTGGTCCTCCTCGCTCCACCACGACGGCGAGAGATTCAGACGACTGTCGAGTTTCGGCCACGGCGCCGGAGCATCATGCCCCACCAGAATGTCGACCGGCTCCGTTCCCAGCTGCTCGAGGTCAGCGTCGGTGATTGACTCCTCCGGCCACCACGAGACGCCTTGCTCGCGGAGCCCACGATCGACGCTGTTCGCGCCACCCATCGCGGCGAAGGTGCGGCCGTATTGGAGCGTGGTCCGCAGGCCTCGAGGGATGTGGATGATTGACGGGCGCACATGGCGCAGGCCGTCCGCTCCGATTGGGAAGGCGTTGAGAATTGTGAAGTCTTCGTGGTTCCCGTCGATGAAGTAGAGCACCTGGTCTGCTTTGCGGAGTCGGTTCTCGATTCGGTCCAGCGTGTGGCCCCAGTTGGTGCCCGGCCATATGAAACCGAAGTTCCCGAGCTGCAGGAGGACTTGGATCCCGCGGGCTTCCATCGTGCGGGAGACGACGAACAGGTGCTCGAGGTCGCCGTGGAGATCGCCGAGGATCCCGATGCGGTCCACGGTCTCCAACGTCGCGGTCGAGGCGGGGCGACGGGTCACGGCATCCACTCCTCTGGGATATACGGCACGAACAGCACCATGGTCACGTGCGGCGCGAAGTACACCTCGTCCCTGGCCCCATTGTCGCTGCGTAGGGCCAGGAAGAGGAGACGTCCCTCTTTGCATTGGTTCACCCGAGAGATAGACCGCGGCTGAGGGATGGGCAGGTTGAAGCGAGGGCTCACTGTCGCGTCTGTGCCGTCGAGCCCGTCCGGGTTGATGGGCGCCTCCACGATCAAGCGTTGAGTCAAGTCGAGAGCGTACACACGGTGTTCTGTGGAGACGAGGAACTGGCCGCGGAAAGAATCGAGCACCTCCGGCAGGACGACGACCCGATCGAAGATCGTGGGCTCACGGTGCACGAACGGGGTGGCGAGCGGCCGGCAGGCACGACCGATCCTGCTCATCGCCCACCACCTGTCACGCCAAGTCCAGCCATCCCTTTTCGCGCCTCACTCACCATTCGTACGGAATGGGACCTTCACACCGTCCTAAGTTGAGTATAGAAATAAGCAGTGGCCCCTAGCAATGCTGACTCCGCAGGCGAGCCGCTAGCCGACTACTCGCCGGCACTGGATGCGAAAGTCTGGGTAGCGATCGCCGACTTCACGCTCACGTCCGTCGCCGACACGGTTAGCGCCCTGCCCTACGACACGGCCGACCTCAACTCCGCAACCACCCGCCTCGTCGCCTGGTGTTGGAAGACTGCCGGGCTCCCGCTCGAGCGCCACATCGTCTTCCACCGCGACACCATTGCCCGGTTCATCTCAGTTGGCTGTTCGGAACTGAAGCCCGCGTCACGCGGAAACCTCAGGTCGCAGCTGCTGCGGATGTCCGAGCTCCTCACGCAGCCAGCACCGCGGCGGCTGAAAGCCTTACCTCCGTCAGACCCATCGGCTCCGTATTCTGCGGAGGAGCTCGTCAGCCTGCGAAGTTGGGCGGGCGGGCAATCCACCGCAGGCCGGCGAGCGAATGCGGCGGTTTTGCTGGCGTTGGGCGCTGGCGCCGGGCTCTCCGCCTCCGAGATCGGGGAGCTGCGGGTGGCAGACATCCAGGTAGACGAGCTGGGGGTGCTGGTCGACGTTAAGGGGAACCGGGCGAGGAGCGTGCCGGTGCTCCACGAGTGGGAGGGTGCGCTGGTTGAACGGGTCGCTTCGATGGATCCCGAGAAGTACGCGTTCCGCGAGAACCACACGACCTTCTATCCGAACCTGATCTCGAACTTCGTGGACCGGGGGCACCCGGCACGAGTTCGGTTGACGACGCAGCGGTTGCGAGCGACGTGGATCGTGCACCACCTTGAAGCGGGAACACCGGTTATGGCCCTAATGGAGGGGGCTGGTGTGGAGTCGTTGGAGGCGTTCACTCGCTACGTGCGGTTTACTACGCCATCTGATTCTTATAGCTATCGGTTGGCGCTCAGCGGAGCCGGAGTGACGCAGACGAGCTGAATGTCCATCAGTCGTCCGGGGTCAGCTGCCTGGTTGAGGTGAACCCCATGTAATGAGCATTGGATGGCCGATATTAGAAAGGGCGAAGGTGATGCCGCGCATGTTCACTTTGGCGCGATTGTGTGAAACGTGAGCGATCGGTCACACCTCGGTTTAGTGAGCGTTCACTCACACGAAGATTTTGTGACCGCTCGCTCACATAGTGCCGAAATGAGCGTACGATCACATTAGGAGGTAAAAATGCCTGTACGTAATCCATACGAGGTCGCGGCTGCAGCGCGCGCGCGAAGACGAGAACTTGGTCTCACCCAGGCGCAGCTTGGTGAGCTCGCCCACACATCGCGCGAATGGGTCAACCGATTCGAACGGGGCGAGCCGAGGCTCGAGTACGGTCTAGTGCTGGATCTCCTACAAGCCCTCAAAGTTGATGTCACCCTCACCCCGCAAGCTCCGAAAACCCGAGGGCTGCTAGCTTCGATGATGGACGCGAGCGATGACTGAATCGAGCCTGAACGTCTTCCTAGATGGCAAACACGCTGGGTCCATTCGCCAAAGCGAGCAAGGGAGACACAGCTTCACCTATGACGCCGACTACCTTGCGTCCGAGAACCCAACACCGCTTTCGCTGTCGATGCCGCTGAGCGCGATCGAACATGGAGCGAAGAACATCGATGCTTTCATGTTGGGACTCCTCCCCGACAGCCCCGAAGCGCTCGAAAGAATCGCGAAGATCTACGACGTTAGGTCTGCGAAGAACCCCTTCGAATTGTTGCGACACGTCGGTCAGGATGCAGCCGGCGCTGTTCAGATTCTTCCTCTCGACCGCACCTCTGATGATGCTGGGTCCCAGGGCGACATTGAGTGGCTGAGCGAATCCGATGTCGGGGCTCTACTGCGCTCACTCGAAGACAACTCAGTCGACTGGGATCCTGGTCGTCGAACGGGCAGATGGAGCCTCGCGGGCGCGCAGAGCAAGATCGCCCTTCATCAAGGACCGGATGGTCGATGGGGGATCCCGCGCGACGCGACTCCAACGACTCACATTCTCAAACCTGCTATCCGAGGCTTTGCGAATCACGACGTCAACGAGTTCATGTCGCTTCATGCCGCGCGACGCCTAGGCATTCCTTCAGCAGTGTCAAGCCTGCGCACCTTCCCGGGGGCCGACCAGGTCTTCATCTCCCGTCGATACGATCGCCGACTCGAGAACGAGAGGTGGATCAGAATCCACCAGGAAGATTTCCTTCAAGCGAACGGGATCAAGCCCGCGCTGAAGTACCAAGTGGACGGAGGTCCAGGCGTGGCAAAAATGGCAGAGACCATTCGTCGGTTCCCGCTGGAAAACCAGAGTGAAAGTGCGCGTCGGTTCTTCAGCGAACTCGTGTTCAACGTCTCCATTGGCGCGACCGATGCGCACGCGAAGAACTACTCGATCGTGCTCCAAGGCGATGAAGCCATACTGTCGCCTTTCTACGACGTGGCGAGCGCAATCCCGTACGACTTGGACACGCCCAACACGACTCTGGATTCGGCGATGAAGATCGGAGATGAGTACCGCATCAATGCAATCGGCACGCGGCATTGGGTGAAAGCCGGAGCATCGCTACGCATACCCGCGGATGAGGCTGAGTCGATCGCGAACGACATCCGCGACCGCGTCGTCGACGCATTCTTCGAGGTGGCTGAGGAAGTCGACAAGGAAAACTGGGCTCCAGAAGGGGTCGCCAAGCGGATCGCATCGAACATCGAGGAACACTACAAACGCCACGGACGAGAAGGGCGCGCGCGATCCACCGAAGGGCCGGCCGGCACGGGATCCCAAGACCGCGTTCCAAAGGGAGATCCCGACTCGAACGGAGGAAGATTCGCGGGCAAGCGGCAGTCGTCCCCGGAGGTTTCGCTCGAATAGCCCCCCCCAAAGGCCAATAGCAACCCATCTAATTTGGCGGTTTACCGGTGCTTCGCGGCGTACACCACTCCGGACGGCTGGCCACTCGCCCGCAATGGTGCCCCAGATTGCATCAATAATCAGTTCCCGAGAATAGAGAACTTCAGCGTTCTCTCGATAGCCGCCAGATCATCAAGGCGCATGATCGCCTCGCCTCGCAGCACTCGTGACAGCCTCCGATAATCCAACTCATTCACATCGGCGAACTCTTGCACGGAGTCGTAGCTTGCGCCGATGGCGAGCCGGATCTGGCGAGCGAAGCCATGTTGCACCTGGGACGCCTTCAGCCAATCGAGCGCTTTGTTCGAGAGATCCAAGTCCGGCACCCACTCGATGCTGCTTTTCTGTCCGAACTCGGTCGGGTTTACCGCGAAGGAACGCGGCACGTAACGCGAGTCGGTCATAGATTTCCCCAATAGTGAATGTGCGCTTTTAGCGTACATGCGGAGTCCCTAAGCGCTGAACTCGGCAGGATCTCTTCCGAGATCGATGCAGTTGACGTTCTTCGGATCGAACTCGACACATATCCTTGCAAGTTCAGTCCACGCCCGTCCCGTCAGTGGGATCCAGCCAGCACGAATTCATTTTGGGCGCACGCCTCGTCCCGAACTTTCGCTAGGCGGGGGCACTTTAGGCCGCCCTATCCCAGACCGAACTCTGCGACGTACTCCGCCAGCGTGGGGTCGTATTTGCGTTCAATCCAGAAGATTAGGTCGCCTTCTCGAAGGTAGGGGATAGCTGCGTTTTCGACCTCAAGCCCCGGCATCAAGAGACCGCCTTCTGAATGCACCCATTGCTCTGCGTACTTCAGCGCGACACCACGCACAACTTCAAAGACGGGGACCTGCCCGTCAACCTCGCGCACTGGAAAAATCAACATGGCCTCTTCGAAGGCCGAATCGAAGCGCGCGATGAAACGCGCGCTGATCCAACAAGCGCGATTCTCGTACTTCAGCCAGACTTCCCCGTCCACCTCCATACCGAGCACTTCAGCGATGAATCGAGAATTCTCTTCCCACTCAGCACGCCTTTCTGCTTGTGGGGTATCTGGTCGGAAGACTTCGCCGCCATCGGCCCCGCGATCGACTCCTCGGTCGAGCTCGCGGCTGATGGCTGAGGTGAAAACGGCGTCCTGGCCGGTGAGCGCCGTGAAAGCTTCGGGCGCTGCGGAAAGCAGCTCCTCCGCGTCGAAGAGTTCTCCTGGACTCCAGGCAATGGTGGGGTCCGCGAGAGATCGCTCGTACCTTGTCTTGCCATCAAGGACGATCGCGCAACCGAGATAGAGCGCGGCATCTGCGCTCAATGGGGCGTTTCCCGGCATTCGAAGCCCGACCTCGCCCAACTCGGATCGAACGAGCGAAGATAGGCGAAGCTCAAGGGCGCGGGCAAATGCAAGCGTCGCGCTCAGCCCTTCAACCTCCAAGTCTTTAGAGAGTGCCGTGACGGAGGCGCTGGTCTCGCCACGCGCCGAGCGTTCGACCAGCGCCCAAAACTCGCCATCGGGCATCGGCACCACGTCGTCGAGCGCGACTACCCGCAGCGCCCCCTGACCGAAAGTCTGCGGCGGCCCAAGGTTGTCTCCTAGGTACTTGGCGCTGTCGAACGGATCAGTAGCTTCGCGAAGTGTTCGTCGGTAAACCACGCCCGGGCCGAGTTTTGGGAGATGTCGAGCAATATATGAGTCGACCCGAAGTTCATTCGGCTCGTCATCGGCTGGCAGAGAATCGCCGGCACCCTTCAACAGGGTCAGTCGAAAGAACTCAAATATCCGCGAGCCTCGCTTTTCGACAGAACGCGTAACGATGCTGTCATAGGTGAGCCTGGCGGCCGGTGGCGTGCTGGATGCATCTACGAGTTCCACGCTGGAAGCCCCCACCTTGAGCCACTTGGGAATTGAAGAACTGGGCATGCTCGATCCTTTTGGCTGCGACCCAATTACTCGCACTCTTTCGACCGAGCCAGGTCCGCATCCAGCACTCTCCGAATTAGGCTCGGGAGGGTTTTATTGATGACTGCTTCCCTGTTGTTTCATGCTCCCACGTCCCACATGAAATCGCTTCAGGCTGGGTCCGACGTGGCCAAATGACAGCGATCGCCGAGCGGCGTCGCTCTCGCTCTTTGCTCGCATCGAACCATCCGGAAAAGCCGGATACATCGACACCCTTGAGTTCTTTACGGTCAGCGCAAAGGTCTGAGCGACCGATCCATGACGTCGTGCGCACTTGGGGCGGGCGGCACCGGGTGGGGGTACCGCACGAGGTTATCCGCACCACCGAGGGTGGCGCTGCGTCCGATGAGAAGTCTCTTATCCTGATCCAGGTCCCAACTGGCCGCGCAGTAGTACTCGCGTCCGTCAGCAGTGCGCCAGCGGGTGATGATCGCCGCCGGGATGGCGGGATCGGCGCGAATCACGATCCACGTGTCTACGTCGTACCTAATTGGTTTAGGACGGTCTGAGCTCGACCTGGCCAACCACTGCTCCTCTCGTGAAGCAGGCCGGCCCTCTGCGCGGGCACCAGGTTACGTCGGGCGTGCGACCTTGCACGAGGTGCAATACCAACACGGGCTCTCGGCGGCACCCAACAGTTCCAGGGGCTCCAGGCAGACGTCGCAGTTCGGCACGCCTAAATTCTCGACGCCTAGCTCGTCGTGATCCATGCCCGGAAGATCAGCCGCAGACGGTGTCATCGTCCTAATGTGCGCTTTTAGCGCACACGCTAAAAGCGTGTACTTGTAAAGCGCACATCTCGACCACATGTCTTATCCATGTGAATCAGAACTCATTCGTCGGAGCGCAGCAGCCCGGGCCAGAGCGAGGTGTCGAGTCCCGCCTCGAGCTTCGCGATCGTGTACAGGTCGGGCCAGGCACGGCCGCTCAGGATCGACTGGATGGTGGAGTAGTTGACTCCGGTGAGCTCGGCTGTCGCTCGATGGCTTCGTCCATCCATGGCCTTGCGCAGGTTTTCCGCGAAACGACGTGCGACCTCGCCGGAAGGATCTACAGCCGGCATATTCGGCCACGACTCAGTGAGTTCGCGCGGCGAACGTCGAACCGGCCTGGACATAGGTCGAGCGTAGACGACGGAAGGCCGGTGACCTCATGAGCGTCGACCGGCCTGTTGACCCACTGAAGCACGGTGTTTATTCTAATCATCACTTGTCGAATGAAGTGTCATTTCGGATAGCGAGTTTCACACCAAATGCGCCGAAGTCACTTTGGAGTGAGGACGTGCAGAGGTTCACTCGATCAGCGGTAACCGATTTCGCGCCTGTCAACGAGGACGAGGCCGCGCGATACATCTCTGCCGTCGCGTGGCTCACGATGTGGTCAGTGGAACCCGGTGGCTTGCCTCTGGATCGCACCGTCATCTTCAGCGCGGCCAATCGGCGGCGGTTTGTCGCGCGCGGTTACACGTCCCGTGGCGCTGAAAGCCGTGTAGGGCTTGGCTACCTACTC
>Ga0247732_10001186_pt1 | contig 10816 bp, 8 predicted proteins | sample UWRJL163409C2_FD_180940 | JGI IMG/M metagenome (GOLD analysis project Ga0247732, IMG submission 180940) | Plant litter microbial communities from Arlington Agricultural Research Station in Wisconsin, United States - UWRJ-L163-409C-2 | ecosystem: Environmental > Terrestrial > Plant litter >...
TATAGATGTGCCAGTTACACCGTACTTTAACCTTTCTAATGAAACTTATACGAAGTCTGGCAATACCATCACAGCACGTTTTGTAGTAGATAAAGTAGTGCCAACAGCAAATGTAGAGTTGGTACGTCTTTATTTAGGTAAGTCGATATTAACAGATCAGGTGCAACGTGAAGTTCGTGCAGAAGGGAATGTTGCTGGACTAGTATTTGGGGGCCAAAACACCATTGCTACCGACCTACCCGACAACCTGAAAAACTTGGATTATGTATTTGCCAGATTAGGTATTAAATCAACCGTCTCTGGAGAATACAACTATACACAAGTACAGAAAATTTCACTGAAGTAAGTATAAAAGAAGATACATCGTGCGAAAAAAAGTTCGTACAACGTTTTTTAGAAGATAAGCAATATAAGTCCATGATTAAAAATTACCGAGGTTTTTACCTCATTCTATTTATCGCTTTACAATTAGTTGCTAACCAAACTACCCTTGCTCAGGTTTATAAATCTGGGCCTACAGATAAGGATTTTGCAGGCTACCTATTTACCTATTTTAAAGGAAATGCAATAAAAGATGAGGCGGTTTGTTTTGCAATTAGTACCGATGGTTACAATTATCGGGCATTAAATAACAACGAACCTGTATTGGATTCGAAAATCATCAGTTCAACCGGAGGTGTGAGAGATCCTCACATCCTTCGTTCTGCTGATGGCCACTCTTTTTATATGGTGGTAACCGATATGACCTCTTCAAAAGGATGGGATTCTAATCGTGCAATGGTATTGATGAAATCTGATGACCTAGTTAACTGGAAACATACGGTGATCAATATTCAGCAGCGTTTTAAAGGACATGATAATTTAAAACGTGTTTGGGCACCACAAACTATTTTCGATCCTGCAAAAGGCAAATACATGGTCTATTTTTCTATGCAACATGCTGGCGGGCCAGATATCATTTATTATGCCTACGTTAATCAAGATTTTACCGACTTTGAAGCTGAACCAGCTGTACTTTTCAATCCAAAAAATGGTAAATCTTGTATAGATGGCGATATCATCAATAAAAATGGTCTATTTTATTTGTTCTACAAAACAGAAGGAAATGGAAATGGAATTAAACTTGCCATTACCGATTCATTAACCTCAGGAAAATGGATTGAGCAACCTGGTTACAAACAACAAACTAGAGATGCGGTAGAAGGTTCGAGTGTATTTAAACTGAACAATTCTGATAAGTATGTCCTAATGTACGACGTTTATGGAAAAGGTAAATACCAATTTTGCGAAAGTGTAGACCTAGATAGATTTAAGGTAATTGATCACGAGGTGAAAATGGATTTCCATCCACGCCATGGAACGATTATTCCCCTTTCTCGTAATGAGCTTAAAGCGCTTACTGCACGTTGGGGAGTACCTCAAGGAATGGAACTACAATTTAGAAAAAATCCAGTATTGGACGGTCATTATGCCGATCCAGATGTACTCTATTCTAATAAAACCAAAAAATACTACATCTATCCAACCAGTGATGGCTTTGATGGCTGGGGAGGTTCGTACTTCAAAACTTTCTCCTCTACAGACCTAAATAACTGGACTGATGAAGGTGTGATCTTAGATTTAAAGAAAGATGTACCTTGGGGACCTAGAAATGCTTGGGCACCAACCATAGCCGAAAAGAAGGTAGGAAAAGACTATAAATACTATTACTATTTTACCGCAGCACAGAAAATTGGTGTGGCAGTTGCTGATTTGCCTACTGGACCTTTTAAAGATTCAGGAAAACCATTAATAAATGCTAAACCAGAGGGTATCAAAAATGGCCAGGAAATAGACCCTGCTGTATTCACTGATCCTAAAACTGGAAAAAGTTATTTGTATTGGGGTAATGGCTACCTTGCTGTTGCCGAACTCAATAAGGATATGATCTCCATTAAACCAAATACCACCAAAGTTTTAAATACAGACAAAACTTTTAGAGAAGGTTGTTATGTGTTTTACAGAAACGGAATTTATTATTTCCTTTGGTCTGAAGACGATACCCGCAGCGAAAACTACCGAGTACGCTATGGCACATCCAATTCGCCAACAGGACAAATTACAATTGCTGAAAACAATTTAATTCTTCAAAAAGATCCTTCATTGGGTATTTACGGAACAGGCCATAATTCGGTATTGCAAATTCCAGGAAAAGATGAATGGTATGTAGTTTACCACAGGTTTAGTTATCCTAATGGAATCAAAATGGGCGATGCCGCTGGCTTTAACCGCGAAGTTGCCATGGACAGAATGTATTTTGATGCAGCAGGAAGTATTATTCCAATAAAGCCTACAAACTAGTGTCTTAAGCTAATTTGTAAAAAACAAAAGCCTTGATTATTGGATAGTCAGGGCTTTTGTTGTTTTTATAAGCTCAAAAAACCGATTTCACACAGAGCAATTCCAAATATCTCCGCTACACAGACTTAAGCTTTAGTATTTAATGTGCTCTAAAAAACAATTAATAGCTATCTGTTCAATTTTAGAAGATATATGAACACGTGATGATTTGACGTTCATTTCTTTTATTTATTCTTCTAACATGTTCATTTTTATAAAAAAAATGAACATGTTAAATATATGTGTCCAATTACTCTTGTATTTTGTTCATAAGTTCAATATTACAGAAAAACAGAATATATGGGTTCAGCACCTGTTTCTTGAATGCTTTTTTAGCATCGCCCTCCCCGCCACCACAATCCCAGCCCGGCATATTGGTTTCTTTACATAAGAGCAGGCCGGTAGTATCCTTCCAATAATTGGCCTTAGAGCCACAGGATTTTTTTGCGAATGGCTGCTGCGCTGCAATTGTAAGGTCCACACAAAGCGAGCACATCATAAATAATTTCTATACAGGGTTCGGTTTATCATATTGGTTAATAATTGGGGTAAAAAAGCACAACCCTATATATAACATATAATTCAAGCTAAATCACTTGCTATAAATAAACGTTATATATACATTTAATAATTATTCCTAACCAAATGAAAAAATTATTTTACTTGTTTATCCTGATCAGTTTACCAGCTGCTGTGCATGCGCAAAGTGGGCGGTCGGTTTTGGATTTTGATCAAAACTGGACATTTAACCTGGGCGATGTAGCCAACGGCCAAAATGTTGATTTTAAGGATGCCAACTGGCGAAAATTAAATTTACCTCATGACTGGGGCATAGAGGGCGAATTTAAAAAAGAAAACCCCACTACTGTGGAAGGCGGCGCTTTACCGGGCGGTATAGGCTGGTACCGTAAAACCTTTACCATCCCGAAAACTGATAAAGGCAAATTGATCTATATTGCTTTTGATGGTGTTTATCAAAAAAGCGATGTTTGGATTAACGGTCATCATTTGGGTTACAGACCAAACGGTTACATCAGTTTCAGATATGACCTTACGCCGTATTTAAATGATAACGGTAAAAAAAATGTGATAAGTGTAAAGGTTGATAATTCTTTACAGCCAAATACACGCTGGTATTCTGGTTCGGGCATTTACCGCCATGTTTGGCTGATAAGCACCAACAAAATTGCCGTTAACCATTGGGGTACTTTTGTAACCACACCAAAGGTAAGCGCCAGCCATGCCGATGTGAACCTGAGCGTTAGCATCAAAAACGCTGCAGGCAACACCAAACTTGCCACTGTTGTGAGCAGTATATATGCCAATGGTAAAGTAGTAGCCAGCAAAACCCTTAGGGGCGTTAGTTTAAGGGATACGGTTACTACTGTAAGCCAAAAATTCGGTGTCAATAACCCGGTATTATGGTCGGTTAACAAACCATTCCTGTATAAGGTGCAAACTAAAATATTGGTGAATAATGCGGTGGTTGATCAGTATGAAACACCGTTGGGCATCCGTTATTTCAATTTTAATGCGGATAAAGGCTTCAGCCTGAACGGTGTTTACATGAAAATAAATGGCGTTTGCCAACACCATGACCTGGGCGCACTTGGCACAGCATTTAATGTGCATGCGCTGGAAAGACAGTTTAAAATATTAAAGGAAATGGGCGTAAATGCGATACGCACCTCACACAACCCACCCGCACCACAGTTTTTAGACCTTGCAGACCGCATGGGTCTTATTATTATGGACGAAGCATTTGACGTATGGCAGGTTCATAAAAGGCCTCAGTTCGACTCTCATCTTTTTTTTAAGGAATGGCACAAACGCGATCTAACAGATCAAATACTGCGCGATAGGAACCACCCTTCGGTGATGATATGGAGTATTGGTAATGAAATACCGGAGCAAAGAGATACCAGCGCAACACGCATAGCCCGCGAGCTTGCCGGCATCATCCATGAACTAGATACCACCAGGCCAATCACTACAGGCAATAACGAACCCGGCCCTGGTAATAAGATTGTTGAATCGGGCGCTGTTGACCTGCTGGGCTACAATTACCATAACGATAAACTGGCCAGTTTCCAGAAGGATTACCCAGGTAAAAAATTCATTGGTACCGAAACTGCATCGGCGCTGGAAAGCAGGGGTGTCTACAATACTTCGCCCGACACCATTCAACGGTGGCCGGGAGGCATGGTAGTTGATGGCAAAAGGGTGGCAAGGCCCATGAATGCCGATCATACCGTTAACGCTTATGATAACATTTCGGCACCTTGGGGTCATACCCACGAGGAAACCTTGAAAATATATAAAAAACATGCTTTTCTTTCCGGTCAGTTCGTCTGGACCGGGTTTGATTATATCGGCGAACCATGGCCTTACCAATGGCCATCCCGCAGTTCATACTTCGGGATAGTAGATCTGGCTGGTTTCCCTAAGGATGTTTATTATTTGTACCAAAGCGAATGGACCAATAAAACCGTGCTCCACTTATTACCGCACTGGAACTGGCAAGCCGGTAAAGTAGTGGATGTTTGGGCCTATTACAGTAATGCCGATGAGGTGGAACTGTTTTTGAACGGCAAATCTTTAGGTACAAAATCAAAACAGGGCGACAGTCTGCACATTGCCTGGAAAGTAAACTATGAACCGGGTACCTTAAAGGCCGTATCACGCAAAAATGGCAAAGTAGTGTTAACTAAAGAAGTTAAAACTGCGGGCGCCCCAGCAAGGATAGAATTAAGTGCCGACAGGAGCAGCATACGTTCAAACGATCATGATCTTTCTTTTATTACGGTTAAAATTGTAGATAAGAATGGCATAATGGTGCCTAATGCTAATAATGATGTTAAATTCAAGCTATCAGGGGCCGATAGCTTCCTGGCGGGTGTTGATAATGGAAGCCAAACCAGCCACGAATCGTTCAAAGCCGATCATCGTAAAGCATTTAATGGTTTGGCCTTGGCAATTATTGGCGCTAAAAATAAACCGGGTACAGTAACAATTACAGCAACAGCCGATGGCTTAACTTCTGCATCGTTGCCAATTACTATTAAATAAAAAATTAGTTATGAAAATACTTTAGTCTTCAAAATCAATGATTTTGGAGGCTATTAACAGCACGTTAGAGATCAAAAAAACTGAACAAGTTCAGAATTATCTGACTTGTTCAGTGTAGTGGCCTCGAGCAGAATCGAACTGCTATCTAAAGTTTAGGAAACTCCTATTCTATCCGTTGAACTACGAGGCCAAATATAGTGGCGCAAATATATAAAATTATCTTTCGAATTTTTCTGTTTTACCTCAATTGGATCATTGAATGGATACATTGCTTATAATGAACATCTTTATGGCGTTGCGAGGCGTTAACGATGGAAACGGCATCCTTTTTGGCCCTATTCGCCAAAAAGATATAGTGGACAGCGTGTTAAAACGCCCAAATTACTACCTAAATATTTTATTTTGAAATCGAGAACTCAAGCCTCTAGATTTAAAGCTGCCTATTCTCTTTTTTAGCTTTGTTATCTAGGCCAGAACCGATTGCCAAACCTATTCCAATACCAATTGGAATACCCAAGGCAATATTTTTGAACATCAAACCAAATGGTAATCCTATTCCAATGCCTAAGGGCATCCAAACTGTTAGATAATATCCTTTTGGAACCATATTATATTTCTTCATGAGTAGCTCCTTGTAAGCAGCAAGGCTTTTCTGATATATTTTCTGGCCTTCCTTATCTGCTTTATCACTTGTTGGGAGCTCATTGATGAGCTTATGGGTTGCTAGTTTAAATTCTTCCCAATCGAGTTCCTGATTGATTTTTTGCGGCATGATCTGAATAGCGTTCTTTATAAAATCGACACCATAATTTTTAAGGTGAGGCTCTATAAGCCCAGCTGCTTTCTCATTAAGCTGCTGTAAACTTTCGTTGATCCAGGTTTCTTGATTTTCCATTTTGCATCAGCAAGATAAAAAATAATGTTTAAAGCCCATTCAATTTATAAAAAAAGCCACTGATAACATCAGCAGCTTCAATTATGTTGCAATGGCTTAAACCATTTATCTAATTACACTTCCGTTATCAAATTTAACAGTTGGCGATACAAAGGTTAACTTTCCTTGAGAATCTTCTGCCATTAAAATCATGCCTTGTGATACGATACCTTTGATCTCTCTAGGCGCCAAGTTAACCAATAAGCTCACCTGTTGACCAATAATTTCTTCTGGCTTGTAATATTCCGCAATACCAGAAACTACCGTACGCTCGTCTAAACCAGTATTTACGGTTAATTTTAAAAGCTTCTTGGTCTTCTCTACTTTTTCAGCAGCTACAATTGTCGCTACGCGGATATCCATTGCACCGAACTGATCAAATTGAATGTTTTCTTTAGCTTCAACAACAGTAGCATTAGCTTGCGCATTTGCAGCTTTGCTATTGTTCAATTTATCAATTTGTGCTTGTACTTCTTCGTCCTCAATTTTGGCGAACAATAAAGTTGGTTCATTTAACTGATGTCCGCGTTTTAATAAGTCCATGTGACCAGCATCTGCCCACATGTGCCCGCCATAATTTAACATTTTCATTAACTTATCTGCCGTAAATGGCAAGAAAGGCTCAATCAAAATTTCAATATTAGCTGCAATCTGTAAACTGATATTTAAAATGGTTCTTACGCGATCTTCGTCAGTTTTAATTACTTTCCAAGGTTCTGTATCTGCCAAGTATTTATTACCTAAACGAGCAACATTCATTACTTCGCCTAAAGCCTCCCTAAAACGATAATTTTCTATCGAAGCGCTAATTTTAGCGGGATATGTTTTCAACTCTTCAATTACAGCCTCATCTTCTGCAGTAAGCGCCATTAACATAGGCACCTTACCCTCAAAATATTTATGGGTTAATACGGTAACTCTGTTAATGAAATTACCTAATACAGCCACCAATTCGTTGTTATTACGAGCTTGGAAATCTTTCCAGGTAAAATCGTTGTCTTTGGTTTCTGGAGCTGTTGCAGTTAACACGTAACGCAATACATCCTGTTTATCGGGAAACTCTACCAAATATTCGTTTAACCAAACTGCCCAATTTTTAGAGGTAGATATTTTCTGTCCTTCTAAATTTAAAAACTCGTTAGCAGGCACATTATCTGCTAAGATATAGCCACCATGTGCCATTAGCATAGCTGGAAAAATTACGCAATGGAAAACGATATTATCTTTACCAATAAAGTGAACCAATTTGGTAGAATCGTCTTTCCAATATTCTTCCCAACCACATTTATCCGTTTCTACCTGATTGATATAGTATTCTTCTGCCTTTGGATTCCAAACATCTAATTTAGCATAGTTGCACAGTTCTTTTGTGGCTGAAATATAGCCTATTGGAGCATCAAACCATACGTATAAAACTTTACCATCAGCACCTTTAATCGGAACTTTTACGCCCCAATCTAAATCTCTTGTCATCGCCCTTGGCTGCAAACCGGCATTTAGCCAGCTTTGGCATTGGCCATACACATTGGGGCGCCATTCTTTATGGCTTTCTATATAAGTTCTTAATCTATCTTCGTATTTATCTAATGGTAAAAACCAGTTCTTGGTTTCTTTGCGTACAGGAGGCTCACCAGACAGGGTAGATTTTGGGTTGATCAGATCAGTAGCATTTAAGGTGCTTCCACAGTTTTCGCATTGATCGCCATAAGCATTTTCATTGCCACATTTTGGGCAAGTACCAGTAATATACCTATCTGCTAAGAAAGTTTGTGCTTTCTCATCATAGTATTGTTCAGTAATCTCTTCGGTAAACACGCCATCTTTATACAGCTTTTCGAAAAAATTTTCGGCTGTTTGGTGGTGGGTTAAAGATGAGGTACGATGATAGATATCGAAAGAAACACCAAACTCCTTAAAAGAATCGCCAATAATTTTATGGTATTTATCTACAACTTCTTGCGGAGTGATGCCTTCCTTTTTTGCTTTAAGCGTAATGGGCACACCATTCTCATCAGATCCACAAATAAACTTTACATCTCTTTTGTTGCTACGTAAATAACGCACATAGGTATCTGCAGGCAAATAAACACCTGCTAAATGACCAATATGAACCGGACCATTGGTGTAAGGCAAAGCTGCCGTTACGGTATATCTTTTAATTTTACTATTATCCAAAACTATTTTTTTATTTTGCAAAGATATTGTTTTTACCTATGATTAAACAGCCACCCTACTTAAAAAAAGGCGATAAGATTGCGATTGTCTGTCCTGCTAAGAAATTACCCAAATCTATTGATACTGCAATTGCCATTTTAGAAGATTGGGGCTTGGAAGTATGTATAGGAGCAACAGTTAATGGCAGCTACCATCAATTTTCTGGCACTGACGAAGCAAGGGCAGCTGATTTACAGCAACACCTAGACGACCCAAGCATAAAAGCCATTATTGCAGGCAGAGGTGGTTATGGTACCATCAGAATTATAGATCAGCTAGATTTTACAACATTTAACCAACATCCGAAATGGTTAATCGGCTTTAGTGACATCACGATTTTATTGTCTCATGCTTTTGCCAAATTGAAGATACAAAGCATACACGGGCAAATGCCTTATACTTTCGACACCAGCACACCATCGGCATTACAAAGCTTAAAAAATGCATTGTTTGGAGAAGAAAATACTTATAATTATTCGAGCGATTTCCCTAATAAAAGTGGCCATACTGAAGGGATTTTAATTGGGGGAAATTTAACCCTTTTAATTGCAGTAGAGGGTTCGGCTTCTGAAATGGATTATGAGGATAAAATTCTTTTTTTGGAAGATGTTGGTGAACACGAATATGCTATTGATAGAATGATGCGTATACTGAAGCGAAAAGGTAAACTGAGCAAATTAAAAGGGCTAATTGTTGGCGCTTTTAATGAAGTACCCGAAGAAAGTATCCCTTTTGGGCAAACGCCTGAAGAAGTAATCTGGCAACTGGTAAAAGAATACGATTACCCGGTAGCTTTCAATTTCCCAACTGGTCACATTGATGACAATAGGGCAATGGTTTTGGGTAAAAATGTATCTTTACAAATAGACCAGCAAAACGTTCAATTCAAATTTAAATAACAATGGCAATTTTAGACAGCTTAGGTAAATACCGCAATACCGGACTACTAATTTTAAGAGTAGGTGTAGGCATAATGATGATGACACATGGTTTCCCAAAGTTAGCTGGTGGCCCAACAGGCTGGGCAAACTTAGGCGGTAGTATGAAGGTAATTGGTATTGATTTTTTACCTGTATTTTGGGGATTTATGGCTGCATTTGCTGAGGGAATTGGTGGTTTACTGTTGGTTTTAGGCTTGTTTTTTAGACCAATTAATGCAATGCTGGTTTTCACCATGATTATTGCCGCCTTAGTTCATTTTGACAAAGGCGATGGTTTAAGTGGTGCATCCCACGCCATAGAATTAGGCTTTGTGTTTTTAGCTTTAGTTTTTATTGGTCCGGGTAAGTATAGTATAGATAAGAAGTAATATATACACCATATAAAAAAAGAAGAGGGTGTCCAAAAAGGAAAATCTAATGTCTGAGAATTGGCTGTAAGAAAAATTTCTCCACCAGATACCCGAATACAAACGGGGCTGTTCGACCTTTTCAGACAGCCCAGTTTAATAAGATTGTAATTATTTAACCTAAGACTAGATTTAAAGGGTTCTTATTATGCAATAGAACTAGACCCAGTATTTTTAGAACTTGTTTTGTCTATAGCTAAAGTTTTTAATTAAATCCTAACCATCTCTATAATTAATAAAGTTTCCTTTTAATTAAAAAAATTAGTTATATATTTATATATCAGCTAATTATGCAGTAAACAAAATTAACTAAATTTTAAACCTAAATTACTTTATTATGAACGCAAAATTATTATTAGTTGGACTGTTAATCTCAGTTTCGACTTTTACAGCACAATCAACTCCAAGATTCGAATGCATACAGGCTAAAACGAACACAGAGCTTGTTGGATTTTTTTCAGTAGGTGGTCAAATTTTAGAAGCTTGGGGTAACTTTAATGGAACAGTTACAGAAGTATATATTGTGGATAGTTCAGGAAACCGCATTGGCGAAGCTCACAGTTGGACAGGTACGTATGTGGGTAATGACATTGATATATCTGTACAAATAACTTCTGGAGGAACGGTATATCCATTTCAAGGAACATGCTGGATTTAAGCTTTAATATGTAGAGGTAGAAGTGCCTCTACATATTTCTATATAACTCATACCACTGAATATTCTTGTTTATATTTACCTTTAGACATAAACAATGTTCAAATAAGAGTTTCAGGGAACATTTTAAAAACTCTTAGCGATTATAAATTAAGAAAATTCGACGAGCTACTCATGATGAAATACAGACTAACTTTATAGTAGATAACGATACTAA
>Ga0247732_10001190_pt1 | contig 10802 bp, 8 predicted proteins | sample UWRJL163409C2_FD_180940 | JGI IMG/M metagenome (GOLD analysis project Ga0247732, IMG submission 180940) | Plant litter microbial communities from Arlington Agricultural Research Station in Wisconsin, United States - UWRJ-L163-409C-2 | ecosystem: Environmental > Terrestrial > Plant litter >...
AGCAAGTGTCATTGAGGTTAAAAACCAAGGGATTGTCAAGTTGTTCTCAATCAACATTTCTTTGAAAGATAAGCTTCTCAAGTCTTTCCATTCAACCTTTTTTAGTATTTCTTGATGTGTCATATTTTCTACGGTTGTTTGTTAAAATATCTGCTAACTTTTCGACGCCAGGCGCTCGACCCAACTTTTAAAGTAAATTATAGTTCCAAATTTAAAGTTATTTTCTTTCAAATCAGTGTTGTTACGAAGTGTAAATTTTGAACTGGCGCCTGACAGTTGTTAGAAGTATTATTCAATCTAATAGCTCTAAATTTTCGTCTTTTTTTCTAGCTCTGATTTTTGTCATCAAGTATTTAATTGATATTATCGGAAGTGACCAAATTACCACTCTATAAGTCAATGCTAACGCAACATCTGTTAACATTATATGACATCCATTATTTATATAATCCCAATAATTTTTAAAATTAATCTCCTTGTAGCATTCCAGTTCAGATTGTATTTCTATATCGCCATTTTGGTATTGTAGCTTATGGAGTTCAAAACTGTTAATATTCCAAATCAAAGAAGATAATATGACAATAATAAGGAGGGGAATTAATAAAGTCAATTTGAATTTGAATCGAAAAAAACAGATGCCCACGAAAATTGATAAAAGAAAATGAATGATTAGATTAAAAAATAATATTGATCGAATATTTATAAAACTATTGGTTGATTCCCATAAAAAGTGACATAACCATGGTATTGTTCCTACCATAATTAATAAACCAATGATTAATAAATATCTTTTGTTTTGTGTCATTTTCAATTACCTCTAACTTATTTACATATTCAACTATAACTACCTTAGTAACCAGTTAATATTGGTTTTTGAATTGAATTTCAACTTTTAAGAAAATGGAGCTTCAGTAAATAGTTTTCATCGCATTAGTCCATGTAATATTAATCAAAAAAAATCGAAAACACAATGATTTACCATGCCGTAATCGAACCGCCTTGAGAGATCTAAAACTTAACAAAATCAATAGTTTAGGAAAATAATAGCAATATGTGATCCTTCAGCAATAAAGTACTATTGAAAGTTCGAACTGGAAATCTCGCTCTCGCTCTCTTCTCTCACACTGCACAAAAAGAAAAAAGTTATGGAAAAGAGTGAGTGGGAGAGCGAGTATTGAGGGAAAAGAAAAAAGCATCCAACTTGCGTTGAATGCTTTTTTTTTCGTGGAGGCAACCAAACAGAAGTCGAACCGGAAAAACGATTTAATATTTTGATAAATGATTAATTATTAACGTTTTTCAAATAAGCAAATGCGCTAACAAGTATAATGAATTTGCACTTTTGCTTATTTGGTGTTAGTGGTATACTTTTTTCCACTTATAATCTGGATCGTTGCATGAATATCTTTTGTAAACAAATCCTGAATATTTTCTATTTACAATGTATTCAATCCATTGTTTATTTATTTTAAGAGAATTAACCAAATCGTCAACCTTAACCCAAAATAACAGAATGTGCTGTCCAGCATAAATATCAAATCCTACCAAAGAAGGTTTCATATATCTGATACGGTTAATTGAGTCGTAGATCAAGATCTCTTTTATTCTAATTTCGGAGATTCTCTCAAAAGTAATAGGTTCGTATTTCGGTGGTGGATATAAATAGGCCATTGTTCCGTCTGGGTAAACAAACATTGAGTCATTTCCAGCAGTTGTTTTCAAATTTTCATATCCTTGTGATTGATAATCAAAATAAGGATTATAGTATAATGAACCTCCAAGATATGGTATTGAATCACGAATCATTGAAGGTAGAGGTGACGTTAAATATTCATCATCATCATACTGCCTTTTCGACCATAATCTTATTTGTCCATCAAATAACAGGCGCTTAATTTCTTCGTATACATCGATTTCTGCATTCGGTTGAAACAAAAAATTATCTGAGCCTTTATAAATTGTTAACCAACTTTCTCGAACACACTCATGTTTGGATGTATCCGAAACAAACAAATTTTCTTGACTGTGAATGGAAGTAAGTCCTAACAAAAGAACAATTAAAAGAAGAATAGTTTTGCTCATTGGTTATATTATGTATTAAGTTAGTTACCACTAACATTTTGCGGCTCATGCGCTGTTATCAGCCGTTACTTTAGTTTAAATATTTAATTGCGATTTTATCCTCCACAACAATATGATCAGTGATATGAAATACGTCTTCAATCCAAGCGTGCTTCAATGCATCATCTCTATTTAATATTTCGCCTAACAAAGCGTCTTGCCACGGAGAATCACTTTTGTCAAGCAAGCCGATTTGATAGTTTTCATCAGTTACCCAGATTTTAAAAGGGAAAGCTTTTCTGTTTTTTGGTGGATCATCGCTTGCCCAATCTCCAATACTAATTATTCCAGTAATGGATTTTTCAGGATGATTATCGGTAAATATTAGATAGTAAATTGCAAAGGCATCGTCATCTTTATGAACGAACCTGGTCAGCCTTGTGGTTTTGCCTCCACAGCATTCGCATTCGCTGATATTTGGTTTTTCAAATTCTATTTCAAGCATAGTCTGTCATTTAATGGCTGCTAACGTTATTTGGTTTTTTGATAAACATCCAATTTTTAGAAATCGAACATGGAATAGTGTATTGGTAAATTATTATAATTGAATTTACTGAATTATTTCGAATGAAGAAAGAGTAATAAATTAAAATACCCTCTATATAAGATTTCGAAAGAGCGAGTCTGAGAGCGAGAGAAGAGGACACAAAACAGAAATCGAACCAACAAACGATTTAATATTTTGATAAACATTTGATTATAATAGAATTAATTATCATTAACGTTCAAAGCTTAACAACGTGCGGGTCTTTACTGGTGTCACTTTTTTGAAGTTAAGAATAGATTTATTAATCCAAAATTGAATTCTAGAAGCGAAAACGCGCATGGTGTTTTAGTTGTATTATATGTTTGATTATTCTCGATAGATAATCTTTCGCGTAAATAGTCTATATGCGCTGTATTATGCACTTTTTTTAAGGTATTGTAAATCAAATACGAAATGGATTGAACCAATCAATTTTTTAGATAATCAACTGTTAATGTAGCGTATGTTATACCTAGTTGTTGTGGAATTTCTGTTCTTTTGCTTGTGGATTGGTTAGTAAATTACATTCATTTTGAAATGTTTTTACAAAAATACTTATTATTTGAGGTTTGATTTTTTCAGAATCTTCAATGTCGATTTCATATAAAGCTCCATCGTGTAATGGAAGTAACAATCTTGCATTATTGACACATTTAAATGTGTCAATAATAGCTTTTTTGAAAATGTAAGACGCTTTTGATTGTATAAAATGACTTAAAATCCATATGTTTTCATTGTTCAAATCAAGTTTTCTAATGTTGCCATTTTTGGGACTCACATAACCATGTTGAATTGCTTGATTAATTAAATTTTCTTTGAATTTAATTAATCCTTTAAATCGATTGAAATAGCTTTCAACTTTCTTTTTTAATTCTTTTTTATTATCAAATGTATCTCCATACAAAAAGCGATAGAAAAGTATTTTAGCTTCTTTCCTACTATCCTCATTAACTTCTTTATTATATATTTTAGAAACAATATCAGAATAAACATCAGCCGAATTTGTTAACATTAAGAATTCGTTATCCGCTGAACAATGTGCTAAAATACTAGCTTCAAATTGACTATAATCAAGGTAAAATAATTCTTTGCCATCTTTTGGAACGATTATATCTCGGTTTTCCTTTCTTAAATTTTGAAGTGAAGGTTCTTTTATAATGATTCTTGATGTTATTGATCCAAAGCCTACGAAATAAGGGTTGACATAATTAACTCCACCTAACCTTGATTTTAGTAACATCAAAGTTTTAAGATCTTTAGTCAGTCTATTTAATTTGTTAAATCGTTCGCAGACCATATCGGATTTTCTAAGTAAACTTACTGTTTTCTCAATGGACACTAGTATCTTATAATTTTTCTTTTTTAAATATTGAGCTTGTGTCTCATAATTTTCTGGCTGAAAAATGTTGTATGAAAATTGGAACTCATTTTTTATATCATAAATTATTCTATGCAAGTCAATGCATTTCTCATCTAATATATCTCTGTCAATTTTTATCCCTTCAAATGAAGTTTTATAAATTATTTCATTAATTTTTAATTCGATATCATTAAAACGTTCAAGCTCTTCATCTGAGTCTTCCTTTAATTTATTTATGAAATCTTTGATTTTTAGTAAAAAGTCCTTTAAATCACTAACTCTGTAATGTGAATCTATTATTTCTTCTTTTCTTAAGGATTTTAAGATATGCCATTTTTTAAAATCTAATAGGTCTTTTCCTTTTTGAGAAAATTGTTTATCAAAAGATTCGATATTAACAATTTCAGGAATTGTTTTGAATTTTTTAGAATTGACCTCTCTAATCAAATCAGACACTTGAAATGTATAATACTTATTTCTAGTTGTGATATTACAATCTTCGGTAAATTCATCATTAGATATATCTAATGAATACCATTTGTTTTCTGTAAAGCAAATAATAAATTCTTTCATATTGAGAATAGTTCTTCTATTAAGTCTTGGTCTTCATCTATTAATTCAATGTCACGATAAAAAACTAAGTCTTTATGTCCAAATTTTGATGTGAATGGAAATGAACCTGATAAGGCAGGATGTATTGCTTCTTTTTTGGGTTCTAAGAGATTAAAAGACCTTAAAGCTATTAGGGCAGCTCTGTTTTGGAAATATCCTGTAGTGAAATTTTCTTCTAATTTCCTTAAAATAATTCTTTTGAAATTCTTATCTATAGTACTCAAATATAAAATCTGCGCAGAGGTTGTTGCCTTTTGAGTAGAATCGTTAATTTCTATTTTTTGAATTGCATGCTTTATTAAGTCTTTGCTTTCAAATTTCTGCTTCGCAAACAATAACCATATTTGAAACTGTTGATAAGGATAAAGATTCAAATATTCATTAAGAACTAGTTCTTTTAAGTCTATTACGAAAAAACTAGTGAATTCATCTGATTCTATAAGGGATAAAATTTTACAAACTTGTGGAGTAATCCAAGGTTTATCTTTTAAAACTTTAACTGCTTTTAGTAAAGAAACTAATAATTCATTTTGATATGTTTGAAAATGTATTTTTGATTTGCCTAAAAATTCAATTATTCTTAAAGCAAAAACTAAGTTTGTTGATTGCTCGTCATTTTCATTACCATCAACATTAATGTTTTCACTTAGGAGAGTAATTGCTGCATGAAAAGCTTCGTTTCTGTACTGATAATTCGATGATTTTGATAAAACTTTAATCATCTCGATTTTAGGATTGAAAATACTAGCAATTTCTTCTCTTGTTATTACAAGCTCACTTTTTTCTTTTCTTTCATATGAATCTACAATTTCAACTATTTTAGTTTTCTGTGAATTTACGGATAACTGACATCTTTTTAGTTCCTTTTCTAGTAGAACTAAAAATTTACGAGCCTCATATTTATCTTTACATAATATTTTAATATCATCAGCAAATCTATAGTATGAATGTGTATGATTGTCTATAAAAACATCCACTTGATTCAAATAAAAAGTAGATAGTAATGCAGAGGCTTCGTTATTTTGTGGTAGTCCTGTACTTTTCTCTGAATAACTAAATAAGAAGGTTTCAAGTAATTTAATTGTATTTAAATGATTATTGTTTGTGGCAATTCTTTTTAATTTTTCAACAAGTAATTTTTTATCAATGTTATCATAGTAATTTAAAATATCTACATGGAGAATACAATTGAATTCAAATTTGTCATTATCTTTTTTATCTATTTCTTGAGAAATTCTATATTTCATTTTTAACCATTGCTCTACACCGTTAATAAGTAAACTATTTTGTTTTATTCTATTATAGCGTGGTGCAAAAACATTGGGAATTAAGGAATCATCAATTAACTCTCCTAATTCACTTGCAATAGCCATATAGATAACTCGATCAATCAATGGCAAAATATAGGCTTCTCTTAATGTGAAATTATTTTTTGGGACATAAAATTTTTCGGCTTTAGATGCTTTGTAAGAGTTTTGGTAAAAATATTCTTTTAATTCTGCGTATAAGTAATCTGAATTTAAAAGATCTATATATTGTAAAGAATCATAATACCAGTCATCATTCATGTCTGTTCTTGTTCTTTCAATTGCAATATTTAAATCCAAGAATGAATTATTTATTTGTGCCTGATACAACTCAACTATTTTCCCTTCTACCTCTCGCTTTAAATAACTTGCTTTTGTGTCTAGTTTAATAAGTCCTAGAGCGTGTAATTTCGCATTAATACCGGCGAAAGATATTCTAGAACATTCTATTGTTGAATTTTCAAAATTTTCATTTGGATACTTGGATATTACCCCTAATAGTGTATTCTTATTATGAATAAAAACACCACTTCCTGATAAACCATTTAGATATTCTTTAGTAACATTATTTTTAAGATTAATTTTTTTCTCTGAAGGGTCATTTCGATTAAACTTAAAAAGGCTTAATGCATCTTCATTTGCCTTAAAAACAGACCAACAAGAAAATATAAGTTCATCATTTTCTAACTCGTCAGAAACTAATATAGATGGGAAACTAATTCCTTTTGTTTTGTGAACTTTTAAGATTGCTAAATCTTCTTTTTCAAAAATTATTATGTCACTTTCATTTAAGCTTTTACCCTTTAAAAAAACTAATTTTTCAAATTTATCGGTATAATAGTTAATTTCTATACTTTGTAGTTTACTAAACTCAAATTCAGTATGAGAATCTTCAGACAAGAGATGTTTTGCAGTTAAAATATAATTGTAATGACATTTATTTGGTGTTTGATAAATTACTCCAGACCCAATAGAAGGAACTCCTGCAACAATTGATTCTATTTTAACAGAACAAGATTTTAATGTTTCAGATATCAAAGACATAACCGTAATTTTTATTGTTGGAAATTAAATTAAGATTGTATTTTTTCTCATCCAGTTTAGATATTTTCAAATTACTAATGACCTCACCGTAATTGAAGAAAAAATTTATTACTTCATTTGATTTTCTGTTATTTATTATTTTTAGAAAAGATTTTTTGTTAGGCAAATAATGTTTTTTGCTATTGGTGGAAACTATAAAATTATTACAGTTTAATTTATGTAAAATTTCTGAATTAAGACTTCTGTAACTTGCATGATGTGGTAATTTTATCAGTTCAAAATTAGCGCTTTCATTTTGGACTCTTATTTCATCAACAATCTCATTTAAGCGAATTGGTGTAACATCTCCTGTAAAAAGGTAATTACTGTCTTTATAGGTAAGTAATAAAACAATGCATGTCATGTTACTAGATGAAGTATCCTGACTTCTGTCATCAATAGTTTTGATTAATGCAGATAATGGAGAATTCCAATCACATCTATAATCACTGGTTAAATAAGCACCTTTGTTTGATGCATATTTTTCCAGAATATCTTTATTTGGTGAAAATATTTTGAATGATAAATCGTGCTCATTAAATATTTCATTTATTTCATCTTCTAAACCTTGTACATTTAAAGAAGTCTCCCATTTTATATTGGGATGTTGGATCAAATATTTTTCAAGTTCGTGAGCTTGTTTATATGATAATAAGTTTGACTCATCTATTTTTTCAATTTTATTCAAAATTTTTCTAGGAGAATTAAAAATTACATTATCAATAAATGGATCTTCATTTCTAGTTTCAATTTCCTTGAATAAATCTAAAATTCCTTTAATGTGATCGTCATCATGATGTGTAACGATCAGGAAATCAATCCGCTCATTTCTTGATTTTATTGAATAGTATTCGGAGATTAGATATGTACTTTCATTACCTCCATCAATAATAATATTTTTAAAGTTATGATTGATAATTGTACAGTCGCCTGTTCCTGCTTTTAGGAATTTTATTTTCATACGTGATTTTTTATACAATTAGGCATAACTTACTTATAAGTCTAGTTTTTATAGTCCAATACATACCAATATAGTCGCATAGGTCTAGTTTTGTTAGACTTAATTTATTTGCTAATATAATAAATTCATTTTAAAAGATTTTTTCAGAAATATCAAGGGCATTTTAAATCAAAAACGAAATGGTTCGAACCAATCAAATTTATAGGTAATCAACTGTTATCGTGTGCATTTAAGTCTATCCTCAAAACTTACTGTTGCGTTGGGTCAAGCTCACTAAAAAAAGCCTTATCCCAATAAGGACAAGGCTTTAAACATACTTGTGGTCCCACCTGGGCTCGAACCAGGGACCACCTGATTATGAGTCAGGTGCTCTAACCAACTGAGCTATAGGACCGAATTTTCCTTAGAAAATTTTTTGGTGTGCAAATATACGAATCTATCTGTAATTCGCAAACGAGGGAGAAAATTTTATCTTTTTGAGGGGATTTACACGTTCCCCAAACATATCTCAGGCATTTAAGTTGCCCCGCATTCGCATGGTAGCCATGAAGAGGATACCGAATAAGATGGTAGCGAATATCAGGTGCGAAGTCTGCACAAGGCCAGGCATATCAGCGTAAGCGAGCAGTACACCCGAAGCAAGTTCGATCACCAGGATAATAAAAGCGCTGTAAAGAATGCGTGCTTTTGGCCCTTTGTAATTCAGCCAGAGCATGACCGTAAGCATGCCAAGCACCAGCCAGGAAAAGCTGCGGTGTATAAGGAATGCTACGCCCAGCATGGAGGTCCAGGATTCACGGCCATATCCTTGCAGCGTAAGCATATCTATATACTCCCGCACTTGTGTCCCCAGGAACATCTGCATCAGTGTGATCAGGAAGCTCAGCCCGACAATCCAGCGAATGGAAGCAGGAAGCCGGATCTTGCGTTGCTGTGAAGGACTTACTTCCAGCAGGATCCGCAGTTGAAGTACAATGATGAGCAGCGCCATGAATAAATGTACAGTGATCGTCCAGGGAACGAGATTCGTAGCGACAACGATGGAACCGAACCAGGCCTGAAAGAGCAGGAATATCAGGTTCAACGAAGAAAGCACCACTAATTTCCGGGTGCGGTAACGCCTCAGGATCCAGATGAAAACACCCAGAATGCCGTAGCCTGCAAACATGCCGCAAAGTCTGTTGATGTATTCCGTCCAAGTTTTCCGGGCATTAAAATCCTGCTCAACCAATAAGGATTTGTCTTCGCGGATTTTTTTAGCTTCGGATTTGAATCCTACTGCATGCAGTATCCGTGCGAACTTCTCGATTTTCTTTGCGCGCTTCGCAGAATAGATTTCTTTGTAATCCGCCGGTACCTGGCTGATATCCGTAGGAGGGATGTATTGTCCGAAACATTTGGGCCAGTCAGGGCATCCCATGCCGCTTCCCGTGATGCGTACAAAACTACCTGCGATTGTTACCAGGAAAATAAAAACGAGGGAGAACCAGTTGAGCCGGATGAACCATTTATTGAATGTGCCTTGCATAATCCGCAGATTTGGAAATTATTAATCGAAAGGATTCTTTTCCTGGAAACCAGAGGAACAAGAATCCCGGCAAAGGTATATAAGAAGTGCTGTAAACAGATGGATTTTTCTCGGTTTATTTGATTATTTACATGGGAGCTGTTATAGTAGGTTCGCCAACAGTTCATGATGGATTAACAGGGCAATAGAACGGGTATACCGCGGGTATGACACGGGTTCGATCCGTAAAAGCAAGGTTATCCCGTCGTGAAAAATATTTACAATGCACTACAAATACGTCAAATGACCCATGTCAACGTAACGGATTTTAATTGATATTTGTACCAGGATTCCTGGTTGAAGGGATCGTCAAACATAAGACTTGAAGCAATGAAAAAATGGATGATCCTGGCCCTGTTTGCAGGCATGATGCAGTGGACGGCCGCTCAGTTAAGTATCACAACCAATCTCAGGCAGGATGCGCTTTGGGATGAATCGACGGAAGGGTGGGAAGTGCTTTCAACCGATGATAACATTACGACGTTAGCATTCGACAAAGAACTTACCTCATTCAAGCATACGACAGCTACGATTACTTCTATGTATACCATTCTCGATTGGGAATACGATGAAGAAACTGTCAAGTACACCATGAAAGTACAAAGCGATGCCGGCAATGAATATGAAATGATCATCGACGGGATCAATAACTGCGTGGCTTTCTTTTACTGGAAAAACAACAAATACATTCTTGTTCGCCATACGATCAAAGACAGCAGTTACGAAGAATAACAGTACTTTTTTTACCTTTACAGGAAACCTTTAAAAAATGAAGATTGCTGTATTGGGATTTGGATGGCTTGGGCTTCCTCTTGGAAAGTCGTTGCTGAAGGCGGGACATGAAGTGGTGGGTACAACCACCAGCGAGGAGAAGGCGTCACGCCTGAAACAGGAAGGATTGAATGCCGTCCGGATGGATCTCGCTGAAGATTTATCGCATTTTTCAAAAGAAATATTCGGGAATACACAAATTGCCGTACTGAATTTCCCGCCTGCAAGAGAGAAAGATACCACCAGGGAATATGGAAGGCAAGCACTTGCTGCTGCCGCACTTTTCCCTGCGGATACACGATTTATATTTGTAAGCTCCACCGGAATTTACCCCAATGATTTTTCTCCTGCTACAGAAGCAGGGTTTGACCGGAGCAAATTTGCGGAAACGGATTCCATTGCATTTGCAGAAGAAGCTTTGCACCTCGCATTGGGCGAAAGGCTCACGATTGTCCGCATGGCAGGGCTGATCGGTGGAGACCGGCACATCGGAA
>Ga0247732_10001191_pt1 | contig 10799 bp, 9 predicted proteins | sample UWRJL163409C2_FD_180940 | JGI IMG/M metagenome (GOLD analysis project Ga0247732, IMG submission 180940) | Plant litter microbial communities from Arlington Agricultural Research Station in Wisconsin, United States - UWRJ-L163-409C-2 | ecosystem: Environmental > Terrestrial > Plant litter >...
CTGCGGAACGCCTCCTCCATGACCTGGCGCACGTCTTTGACGCCGGCGGTCACGGCGGAGAGCTCGACGAACTTGCGGCCGGAGCTGTGCGCGATCGCCTGGGCGAGGGTGGTCTTGCCCGTGCCGGGCGGGCCCCAGAGGATGACGGAGACGGAGCCCTGCGTGCCCTCGGTGTCGGAGGCCAGGTTGACCAGCGGCGATCCGGGCCTCAGAAGGTGCTTCTGCCCGGCCACCTCGTCGAGCGAGCGGGGCCGCATGCGCACGGCGAGGGGTACCGATCCGCTGTGCAGACCCGGCTGGGAGGAGACCATCCTCCAAGGCTACCGGCAGCATCCGACACCGGCCCCGGGAACGCCGGGTTGGGAAGGAGGCCCTGTGGCCCGTAAAGTTCAGGAGGGATTCGCGCACAGGGCGCGAGCAGACCGTACCCGAAGAAGAGTGTTCGCCCGAGCGATCGGGCGATGGAGGATCCGTGGCACCGAGGAACCAGGACCGAGAGGCCCGCGCTGCACGTCAGCGTCTGCGCGACTACCAGGCGCGCCAGACCATGCACGCCTCGAAGATCGCACGGCGCCGACGCGACAACATCCTTGCGGTGATCGTGGCGCTCCTCGTGATCGCCGCGGCCGTCGTCGTGCAGGTCTTCTACTTCTCCGGTGGTCCCGGAACCCCGACCGCGACCCCGACGCCGAGCTCGACCGCGTCGCCCACCGACACGCCCGCGCCGACGTCGACGCCGAACTCGGCCGACGTGCCCGACCCTGCCGTGGCCGAAGGCCGCACCTGGACGGGAGACATGACGATCAACGACATTCCCGTGGGCATCTCGCTCGACGGCGCTGCGGCTCCGCAGGGTGTGGCGAACTTCGTGACCCTCGCCCAGAAGGGCTTCTACAACGGCCTCACCTGCCACCGGCTCACCACCTCCCCCGGCTTCGGCGTGCTCCAGTGCGGCGACCCGAACGGCGACGGCTCGGGCGGACCCGGCTACAGCTTCGGGCCCATCGAGAACGCGCCGGAGGGCGACGTCTATCCTGCCGGAACCATCGCAATGGCGCGCCAGGGCCTGAACGGCTCGAGCATGGGAAGCCAGTTCTTCATCGTGTACGAGGACACCACCATCGGGTCGGACACGGCTGGTGGGTACACCGTGCTCGGCACCGTGACCAGTGGGCTCGATGAGCTGAAGGCCGGAGTCGTCGACGCGGGCACGGCCGACGGTTCGGCCGACGGCAAGCCGGCGATTCCGGTTACCATCGGCTCTATCGCGGTTCAGTAACCTCCTGCCCCCGTGCAATAGGCTTCAATCGCGCATTCCGAACAACGTCGACAGGGTGATTTTCGTGACCAGTAGTGCTGAGCATCCATTTGGACGCGTAGATGAGACCGGAACGGTCTATCTCCGCGAAGCGTCCGGCGAGCGTGTGATCGGGCAGTATCCCGATGGCACGGCCGAGGAGGCCCTCGGGTACTTCGAACGCAAATACACCGATCTGGCCGGGCAGGTGACCCTGCTCGAGCAGCGCGCCAAGCGGGGCGCATCGGCGGCCGACATCGGCAAGGCCGTCAAGGCCCTCAGCGAGGCCGTATCGAGCGCGAACGCGCTGGGCAACCTCGAAGCCCTCTCCACCCGCCTCGCGGCGCTCACGGAGACGCTCGGAGCCCTGAACGAGCAGCAGTCCGCCGAGGCGAAGGCGCAGTTGGCCGAGGCCGTCGAATACCGCACGGCGATCGTGACCGAGATCGAGGCCCTGGCCGCCGAGGATCCCGCCAAGGCGCAGTGGAAGCAGGTCACCGGCACGCTCGACTCCCTCTTCGCCCGGTGGCAGAAGCACCAGCAGGAGGGTCCCCGTCTTCCGCGGGCCGAGGCCAACGAGCTCTGGAAGCGATTCCGCGACGCTCGCACGATCATCGAGCAGCACCGCAAGGCGTTCTTCTCCGAGCTCGACAACGCGCATCGCGACGCCCGCACGAAGAAGCAGCAGCTCGTCGTCGCCGCCGAAGCCCTCGCCGAGAAGGGCGCCGACGGCGTCAACGCCTACCGCGACCTGCTCGACGAGTGGAAGAAGGCGGGCAGGGCCGGCAAGCGCTACGACGACTCCCTGTGGGAGAAGTTCAAGGCGGCCGGAGACGTTCTCTACGGTGCGCGCAGCGAGATCGTCGCGAAAGACGATGAGGAATTCGCCGGAAACCTGCAGCTCAAGCTCGAACTGCTGACCGAGGCGGAGCCCCTTCTCACCGAGACCGACCGTACGCGGGCGAAAGAGAAACTCACCGGCATCCAGCGTCGTTGGGACGAGATCGGCAAGGTGCCGCGCGACCAGGTCAAGCCGATCGAGGATCGGCTGCGCAAGGTCGAGGCCGCCGTTCGCAAGCTCGACGAGGACTTCTGGCAGAAGAACAACCCGGAGAAGAAGGCTCGAGCAGAGGGTCTTGCCGGACAGCTCCACGACGCGATCGAGAAGCTCCAGTCGGAGATCGCCGAGGCTCAGGCCGCGGGCGACACCCGCAAGGCGAAGGAGCTCCAGGAGTCCCTCGACGCCCGCAAGGTCTGGCTCGACGCTCTCGGCTGATCCGGCCGCACGGCGCTGATCGCGAGTTCTCCACAGATTCCGCTCGCCGCGGGAGCGGAATCGGGCGAGCCGTCACAGTAGAGCCATGGTGCGACTCCAACCCGTTCTGACCGAAGCCGATCTCCCGCTGAGCGAGCTGTGGGCGGCCTGTCGCGACGGCGAACTCGTGCCCCTGTCGTCATCGGCCTTCATCTTCGCGGATCTGCCGCAGACACCGGCCGTGCGGGCACTCGCCGTGCAGCCGGTGCTCGGCCATCGCATGATCGTCGAGCGTCGAAGTGCCGCCTGGGTGCACGGCGCGCTCCAACGCGCTCCTCGCATCCACACCGTCGCGGTGCGCTACGAACATCGGTCCCGTGCCACGCACGGCCTCGCGACGGTTCGCGAGGTGGTGCTGCGCCGTGGCGACACGACGACGATCGCCGGCATCGAGGTCACCACACCCCTGCGCACGGCGATCGATCTCGCACGGGATCGTGGCTTCGACTCCGCCCGAGACTCCCCCGTCGTGGCAAGACTGCTCTCCTCGTCCGGGCTGCCCGAGTGTCGCGACTACGTCGACAGGGCACGAAACCTTCCCCACAAGGCACTCGCGCTGCGGCGCATCACCGATGCCCTCATGACCGAGGCGACGGGCGGATGGGTCGACGAGTCGGCGACCCGCGACGGCATCAGCCGTCGCTGACCCGGTAGACGTCGTAGACGGCGTCGATGCGACGCACGGCATTCAGCACCCGATCGAGATGCGTGGTGTCGCCCATCTCGAAGACGAACCGGCTGATGGCCAGGCGGTCGGAGGAGGTGTTGACGGTGGCCGAGAGAATGTTCACGTGGTGCTCGGAGAGAACCCGCGTCACGTCGGAGAGCAGCCCCGAACGATCGAGCGCCTCGACCTGGATCTGCACGAGGAACAGGCTCTTCGACGAGGGCGCCCACTCCACGTCGATCATGCGCTCCGGCTCGGTGAGCAGCGAGGCGACATTGTGGCAGTCCGACTGGTGCACCGAGACGCCGGAGCCGCGCGTCACGAATCCCACGATCTTGTCGCCGGGAACCGGCGTGCAGCACTTCGCGAGTTTCACCAGGATGTCGGGGGCACCTCTGACGAGCACACCCGAGTCGCTGAGCTTGCTGCGCCGGCGCCCGTGCACGACCACATCGAGGTCGGAGTCCTCGCTGATGGCCTCGTTCTGCAGGCCGGCGAGCACCTTCTCGATCACCGACTGGGTCGAGACGTGGCCCTCGCCGATCGCCGCGTAGAGACCCGACACGCTGTCGTATCGCATCTGCGACGCGACCTCGGCGAACGAGTCCTGGCTCATCAGCTTCTGGAGGGGCAGGTTCTGCTTGCGCATCGCGCGCGCGATCGCGTCCTTGCCCTGCTCGATCGCCTCGTCGCGGCGTTCCTTGGTGAACCACTGGCGGATCTTGTTGCGCGCCCGCGGACTCTGCACGAAGGCGAGCCAGTCCTGGCTCGGGCCGGAGTCGGGATTCTTCGAGGTGAAGACCTCGACCGAGTCGCCGCTGTTGAGGGTCGATTCGAGGGGCACGAGGCGGCCGTTGACCTTCGCGCCCATCGTGCGGTGACCGACCTCGGTGTGCACCGCGTAGGCGAAGTCCACCGGTGTCGCGCCCGCGGGCAGGCCGATGACCTTGCCCTTCGGGGTGAAGACGTAGACCTCTTTGGCGCCGATCTCGAAACGCAGGGAGTCGAGGAACTCCCCCGGGTCGACCGTCTCGGCCTGCCAGTCGGAGATGCGCGCGAGCCAGGCCATGTCGTTGTCGGCGCCCTGGTCGACCTGGGCGGTGCGACCGCCGTTCACGCGCTCCTTGTACTTCCAGTGCGCGGCGACGCCGTATTCGGCCTGTCGGTGCATCTCGTGGGTGCGGATCTGGATCTCGACGGCACGACCGTCGGGCCCGATGACGGTGGTGTGAAGCGACTGGTAGAGGTTGAACTTCGGCGTCGCGATGTAGTCCTTGAAACGACCGGGGATGGGATTCCATCGAGCATGGATCGATCCGAGGACGGCGTAGCAGTCTCGGAGAGAGTTGACGAGCACCCGGATTCCCACGAGGTCGTAGATCTCGTCGAAGTCGCGACCGCGCAGAATCATCTTCTGATAGATCGAGTAGTACTGCTTCGGTCGACCGACGACCTTGCCGCGGATCTTCGAGCTCTTGAGGTCGTCGTTGACCGAGTCGATGACCTGCTGAACGTAGGCCTCGCGCTGGGGCGTGCGCTGGCGCACCAGGTTCTCGATCTCGACGTAGAGCTTCGGGTAGAGCACGGCGAAGCTCAGGTCCTCGAGCTCCCACTTGATGGTCTGGATGCCGAGGCGGTGCGCCAGGGGCGCGTAGATCTCGAGGGTCTCCTTGGCTTTGCGTTCCGCGGATGCCGCGGGTACGAAACCCCAGGTGCGTGCGTTGTGCAGACGATCGGCGAGCTTGATGATCAGCACCCGGATGTCTCGGGACATCGCGACGATCATCTTGCGAACGGTCTCGGCCTGGGCGCTGTCGCCGTACTTGACCTTGTCGAGCTTGGTCACGCCGTCGACGAGCATCGCGACCTCGTCGCCGAAGTCCGCTCGCAGCTGGTCGAGGGAGTATTCCGTGTCTTCCACGGTGTCGTGCAGCAGTGCCGCGGCGACCGTCTTCGATCCGATGCCCAGATCGGCCAGGATCTGCGCGACGGCCACCGGATGCGTGATGTAGGGCTCGCCGCTGCGCCTCTTCTGGCCGTCGTGGGCACGCTCGGCCACGGCGTAGGCCCGCTCGATGACGGTGAGGTCGGCCTTCGGATGATTCAGCCGCACGGTGCGCATCAGCGCATCGACTGCACCGGTCGGCTGCGCCCGCGAGAAGATGCGCGGAACCAGGCGGCGCAGGCTGGCGTTCGACGTCGTCGTGCTGTCCGTCATAGTGAGGCCTCCGCTGTCAATTATCCCCCGTGCCGCACCGTGCCGAGAACCGCCGGGTTACGCCGTGGGCTGACCTTCCACCACGGCGTCCGTAGGACGAGCGCCGGACGACGCGCGGGCGCGATCGGCCAGAGTGCGCTCGTTCTGCTTCGAGATCTTGGGCTCGCGCTCCCTCATCTGCGCGTACAGGGGCGCTGCGACGAAGATCGTGGAGTACGTGCCGACGAGGATTCCGACGAGAAGCGCGAGCGAGATGTCGCGCAGCGTGTCTGCGCCGAGTACGAACGCGCCGATGAAGAGGATGGCGGCGACCGGCAGAGCTGCCACGACGGCCGTGTTGATCGATCTCACGAGGGTCTGGTTGACCGCGAGGTTGACCGCCTCACCGAAGGTGAGGTGCGAGTCCTTGCCGAGGCGCGCCGTGTTCTCGCGCACCTTGTCGAACACCACGACCGTGTCGTAGAGCGAGTAGCCGAGGATGGTGAGGAAGCCGATGACGGCGGCCGGTGTGATCTCGAATCCGGTCGCCGCGTAGACGCCGGCCGTGAGCACGAGGTCGTGAAGAAGCGCGAGCATGGCCGCGGCCGACATCTTCCAGGTGCGGAAGTAGATGGCCATCGCGATTCCCGCGAGGATGAGGAACACGACCAGGCCTCGGATCGCCTGCCCTGTCACGTCGGAGCCCCAGGAGGCACCGATGAACGAGGCGGTGATCTCGGACTCGGGCACGTTGTAGGCCTCGGCAAGCGCCGTGCGCACCTGGTTGGTCTCGTCAGTGGTGAGCTGGTCGGTCTGAACGCGCAGCCCCGAGGCACCCAGGGTCGACACGCGGGCCACAGCCTGCGGAACGACGGATGCGACGGCATCCTCGGCCGCGGACTGCGGAGTCTTCGCCACCTCGCTCACGACGAACTGCGATCCGCCGCGGAACTCGATGCCGAAGTTGAATCCACCCTTGACGAGGGGAATGGCGACCGAGGCGATCATCAGCACGATCGCGATCGTGTACCAGATGCGGCGGTGCTTGATGAAGTCGAAGGACCGCTTGCCCGTGTAGAGGTCGTTTCCGAACTGCGCGAAACTGGCCATCAGGAGTCCTTCCCGTCTTTCTTGCTATCGGCGGGCTTCTCAGCCGTGAGCTGGGCTGCCTTGCGCTCGGCGATGGTCTGCCGGATGGCGGCCTCGCGTCCGGCGCCGGCCTTCTTCGTGGCGACACCCTCGACGGGCTTGCGGAACTCTGCGCGCCCCCGGTAGATGGCGCCCAGGGCGGTCGGGTCGAGACCGGATGCCTTGTGCCCGCTCGAGAAGAACCTGGTCGTGGCGAGGAGACGCAGAACCGGGTGCGTGAACAGAATGACGACGAGCACGTCGATGATGGTGGTGACGCCGAGTGTGAGCGCGAAACCACGCACGTTGCCGACGGCCAGCACGTAGAGCACGACGGCAGACAGGAGGTTGACGGCCTTGGCTGCGTAGATGGTGCGCTTCGCGCGACGCCATCCGGCCTCGACGGCGGAGGCCAGCCCCTTGCCGTCTCGGAGTTCGTCTCGTATTCGCTCGAAGTACACGATGAAGGAGTCGGCCGTGAACCCGATGGCGACGATCAGACCTGCCACGCCCGCGAGCGAGAGACGGAAGTCGATGCGCCACGACATGAGAGCGATCACGAGGTAGGTCATGACTCCGGCGACGACGAGAGAGGCGACGGTGACGAGACCCAGCGTGCGGTATTGGAAGAGCGAGTAGATCACCACGAGGATCAGACCGATGAGGCCCGCGATGAGACCGCTGAGCAGCTGGGAGGATCCCAGCGTGGCCGACACGGAGTCGTTGCTCTGCACGGTGAATCCGATCGGCAGTGCGCCGAACTTCAGCTGGTCGGCGAGCGACTTGGCCGTGTCTTCCGTGAACGATCCGGAGATCTGCGGTCGACCGTCGGTGATCACCGCGTTGGTCGTCGGCGCGGAGATGACCTTGCCGTCGAGCACGATGGCGAACTGGTTCTGCGAACCTGTCAGGGCGTTGAGTCGCGTCGTGACCTCGGCGAACTTCTCGGTGCCCTCTCCGTCGAAGACGATGTTGACGACCCACTGGCCCGTGGATGCGCCGGTCTGGGTCGTGGCGACGCCGCTCGTCGCGTCGGCGATCATCTCGCCGGTCACCTCGACCGGGCCGAGGATGTACTTGGCGGCGCCGGTGTCGTCGCAGGCCAGCAGCGGCTTGTCGGCGGGTGCCTGTCCTGCGTCCTTCGCGTCGTCCGAGCCGCAGCTGAAGTTCGTGAACTCGTCTTGCAGAGCCGGCGTGACCCAGTTCAGGTCGCTGGCGTTCGTCGGTGCGACCGTCGGGGTGTCGGACAGGCCCTCTGCCGGCGTCGCCGTGGGAGTGACCGCTGCGGTCGGGGCGGCGTCGGCGACGAGCACCGGACGGAACTCGAGCTTCGCCGACGACTCGATGCGGTTCAGCGTGTCCTGATCGGGCGTTCCCGGAATCGAGACGACGATGTTCTGTCCGCCCTGGGTGCTGATCTCGGCTTCGGAGACACCCGAGGCGTCGACGCGCTGCCGGATGATCGACACGGCCTGCGACAGCTGCTCGCCGTTGACCTGCTGGCCGCTCTCGAGCTTCGGCGCCAGAATGATCTGCGTTCCACCCTCGAGGTCGAGTCCGAGCTTGAGACCCCAGCTGGCACCGGGAGCGTTCAGCAGCACGCCCCCGGCGATGGTTCCTGCAAGCACTGCGAGGATCACGACGAGCCAGATGAGCGTTCGCCACGCCTGCTTGACCGCGGTAAGAGTTGATGCCACCGGCGAACTCAGCTTTCTTTAGCGCACGCCCGAGGCCGTGATCGACCGGGTGTCTCTGGTGCGCGAGGGGTTGGGAGGAGGAAGGTTACTCGTCGACTTTGTCGGTCTTCGACGGCGTCGTGCCGGGGGTGGTGGGAGTCGAGTCGGACGACGCCTCGACCTCGTGGGTCTCTTCGACGCGTTCGCCGTATGCCGGCTCTGTGGTCGACACGACGGTGTCGTCGGACTCGTCGATGCCGTTGTCTGCGTCGTGGTCGTCGATGACGCGGGTGACGACCTGGCGGTGCACCGTGAGCACGGTTCCGGGAGTCGTCTCGAGCTGGACCTTGTTGTTCTCCTCGTCGATGTCGAGGATCGTTCCGAAGACGCCGAAGTTGGTCATGACGTCGGCGCCGACCTGGACCTTCTGCTGCAGCTCTGCAGCCTCGCGCTGGCGCTTGCGGCTGTTGCGGAACATGAAGAACACGAGGATGGCCAGTACCGCCAGCATGCCAATGGTTAGGGGATCAAAAGCCATGAAAAAGTCGAGCCTTCCAGCAATGGGGGGTGATTGTGGGCTTCATACTAGTGACGCCGCCTGAAGACGGGCCTATGGGCCACAGTGAATTATAGGTCATCGTCGAAGAGGGAATCGGACGGGCGCCCGATTCCCATGTGCCGCCAGCCTGCCGGAGTGGCGACCCGACCGCGCGGCGTGCGCGTGATGAGGCCGACCCGCACGAGGAACGGCTCGACGACGCTCTCGATGGTCTCGGCCTCCTCCCCCACCGACACGGCGAGGGTGCTCAGGCCGACGGGCCCTCCGTTGAAGCGCGTGATGAGGATGTTCATGACCGCCCGGTCGAGCCGGTCGAGTCCGAGGACGTCGACGTCGTAGAGCTCGAGTGCGCTGTCGACGACGGCGGTGCTCGCGCGCCCGCCGTGCACGAGGGCATAGTCGCGCACTCGACGCAGCAGCCTGTTGGCGATGCGCGGCGTTCCGCGGGAGCGCTGCGCGATCTCGATCAGGGCAGCCTCGTCGATCGAGAGTTCGATCAGCGCGGCCGCGCGGCGAAGCACGTGCACGAGCTCCTCCGTGGAGTAGAACTCGAGGTGCGCGGTGAAGCCGAACCGGTCTCGGAGCGGGTTCGGCAGCAGCCCGGATCGGGTCGTCGCGCCGACGAGGGTGAAGGGGGCCAGGTCGAGCGGAATGGAGGTCGCTCCCGCGCCTTTGCCGACCATGATGTCGATGCGGAAGTCCTCCATGGCGAGGTACAGCATCTCCTCCGCTGTGCGGGCCATGCGGTGGATCTCGTCGACGAAGAGCACTTCGCCGGGAACGAGCGAGGAGAGCACGGCCGCCAGGTCGCCCGCGTGCTGGATGGCGGGACCGCTGGTCAGCCGGAGCGGCCGGTCGCTCTCATGGGCCACGATCATGGCGAGCGTGGTCTTGCCGAGACCGGGAGGTCCGGCCAGAAGAATATGGTCCGGCGTTCTGTTCTGGATTCCGGCGGCCTCGATGAGGAGCTGGAGCTGCCCGCGCACACGGGCCTGCCCGACGAACTCCGCCAGACTCTTGGGTCGCAGCGCGCCTTCGAAGGCGATCTCGCCCTCCGACAGCGGCTCGGGGTTCACGATCGGGCTCGCGTCGCGCGGCAGCGCCGAATCGGCGGGGGTCATCGTGCACCTCCCGGATTGCGCGGGCCGAGTTCCGTGAGGGCGAGGCGCAGCAGCGCCTGAACCGACGCGGCCTCGTCGTCTGCCGCGTGCAGAAGCACCGCATCCAGCCCGGCCTCGGCCGCCTTCTCGTTCCAGCCGAGACCGACAAGGGCTGCGAGCACGTCGTCGCGCACGGTCGATTCGATGTGCTTCGCCACAGGCGGAGCGGCTGCGTAGACGGCGACCTTGCCCGCCAGCGACAGCACGATGAGCTTCGCGGTCTTGGGTCCGATGCCCGACACCTTGCGGAACACGGCGTCGTCCTCCTGGGCGACGGCGATGGCGATCTGCGCGGGCGACAGCTCTGCGAGCACGCCCATCGCGGACTTCGGTCCGACACCCGTGACACCCGTGAGAAGGGTGAAGAGATCGAGAGAATCGTGATCGACGAAGCCGAACAGCGAGAGCGAGTCCTCGCGCACGATCAGGCTCGTCACCACGGATGCCTCGTGCCCCACTCGCAGAGAGAGGGTGTGCGCCGGTGTGAGGGTGACGTCGAATCCCACGCCGCCGACCTCGATGACGGCGGACGAACCGCTCACGCGGAGAACTGTTCCTCGAAGGGCGGAAATCACCGTGCCAGCCTACGGGGCGCCCCGGCCGCTTTCTCCGCGGCGCGCCACGCCTGCTGTGCGCGAGTCATTCCCGAACCGGATGCCGCGTCGGCCGAGGGTCGGGCGCTGGAGGTCGCGGGCGAGCGCCACGCGTGGCAGATCGCCAGAGCCAGGGCGTCGGCCGCATCGGCCGGTTTGGGGATCTCGGCGAGACCGAGGATCTTGGCCACCATCGTGCCGACCTGC
>Ga0247732_10001192_pt1 | contig 10798 bp, 14 predicted proteins | sample UWRJL163409C2_FD_180940 | JGI IMG/M metagenome (GOLD analysis project Ga0247732, IMG submission 180940) | Plant litter microbial communities from Arlington Agricultural Research Station in Wisconsin, United States - UWRJ-L163-409C-2 | ecosystem: Environmental > Terrestrial > Plant litter >...
AGACCGAGATCGTTCAGCTGCGCGGGCTCGGCGAACCCCTCGACATGACCGAGGTGTCGGAGGTCTACCTGCCGCTCAGCCGTCTGCTCAACCTGTACGCGGCCGGGGCGAAGCGACTGCACGCATCCACCAGCGACTATCTCGGCGACCGGCAGACGGCGACGCCGTTCGTGATCGGCGTGGCCGGCTCTGTCGCCGTCGGCAAGTCGACGATCGCGCGCCTGCTTCGAGAACTCCTGGCCCGCTGGTCGGACACGCCCCGGGTCGAACTCGTCGCCACCGACGGATTCCTCTATCCCAACGCCGAACTCACCCGACGCGGCATCATGCATCGCAAGGGATTCCCGGAGTCGTACGACCGGCGCGCCCTGCTTCGGTTCATCAGCGCGGTCAAGAGCGGAGTGCCCGAGGTGCGCGCGCCGTTCTACTCGCACCTCGCTTACGACATCGTGCCCGAGGCGCAGATCGTCGTGCGCCAGCCCGACATCCTGATCGTCGAGGGTTTGAACGTGCTGCAGCCGCCCCTGCCGGGCCAGGGCCTCGCCGTGAGCGACCTGTTCGACTTCTCGATCTACGTGGATGCCCGCACCTCCGACATCGCGAGCTGGTACGTCGATCGCTTCCTGGCCCTCAAGCGCGGAGCGTTCGCGAACCCGAATTCGTTCTTCCACCGCTATGCGCAGCTGAGCGACGACGACGCCCGCTCGACGGCCGCCGAGATCTGGCGATCGATCAACGAGCCCAACCTGGTCGAGAACATCCAGCCCACCAAGTCGCGCGCGACCCTGGTGCTGCGCAAGTCGTCGAACCACGCGGTCGACAGGGTGCTGCTGCGCAAGATCTGAGCGCCCGGGCGTCTCAGCTCATCTCAGCGAGAAACCACCGTCGCTCGTGAGGACCTGGCCGACCATCCAGCGACCCTCGTCCGAGACGAGCCACGCGATCAGGCGGGCGGGGTCGCTGGGCAGCCCGAAGCGACCGAACGGCATCGAACGCAGCACCCCCTTCTTGACCTCGGCCGACCTGTCTGTGGGCTCGTCGTCGAGGTAGCCCGTATTCACCGGGCCGGGGTTGACGGTGTTCAACAGAATGCCTCGGGTCAGGAGCTCGGCGGCGACCGTCGGGGTGATGCCCGCGAGAGCCGCCTTGCTCGTGGCGTAGGCCACCTCCCCCGGCATCGGACCCTCGTGCTGCCCGGAGGTCATCCAGATCACCCGGCCCGTCGCGCTCTCGTCGATCGGCCCGAACGAGTCCGGGGCGAACTGCTCGGCGAAGTGGCGGGTCAGCAGCAGCGTCGAGCGCGCGTTGACCGACCAGTGGGTATCGAGACTCTCGGCCGTCATGTCGAAGATGGAGCCGTCTCCGCCACTGCGCGCGTGATTGCAGATCAGGATGTCGAGACGGCCGAATGCGTCGACCACCGCCTCGATGAGACGGCCGGGTGCCGTGGGCTCCGCGAGGTCGAGGCCCCAGTCGCCGAAGTCCGCGCCGGGGGTCAGGGCCGATCGGAGTGCCGCGCGAACGGAGTCGATGTCGTCTGCTCCCCACGGCTGATCCGCATCGTGGGGAGAGTAGTGCTGCACGAAGACGCTCGCTCCGAGTTCGGCGAGCCGGCGGCTCACACCGAGTCCGATGCCGCGGCGACGCGACACCCCGGTGATGAGAGCCGTGCGACCGGCCAGAGGCAATGACGATGAGCTGTCGGCAGGCGTGTTCATGCCGCCAAGGCTACGCCGGGCGCGCGTTCAGCGGGTCAGAGACCGAGACGCTCGCGAACGACGTCGGCCAGGCTGTGCGCGATGCGGTCGGCGGTGGCCTGGTCGGCTGCTTCGACCATCACGCGCACGAGCGGCTCCGTGCCCGATTTGCGCAGCAGCACGCGGCCGGTGTCGCCCAGTTCGGCCTCTGCGGCGCGCACGGCCTCGGCGAGCACCTGGTCGGTGTGCACGGCGTGGTGATCGACGTTCTTCACGTTGACCATGATCTGCGGGTACACCGTCATGACGCTCGCGAGCTCGGCCAGCGTCTTGCCACGCCAGGCCATCTCGGCGACGAGGTGGAGGCCGGTGAGGATGCCATCGCCCGTGGTGCCGAAGTCGCTCATGATCACGTGGCCCGACTGCTCGCCTCCCAGCGAGTAGTTGTGGGCGTTCATCTCTTCGAGCACGTAGCGATCGCCGACGCTCGTCTGGAGCACCCGGATGCCGTTCTGCTTCATCGCGACGAGAAGGCCGAGGTTGCTCATGACCGTGGCGACGAGGGTGCTGTCGCGCAGGGCGCCGCGCTCGTTCATGCCGATCGCGAGGATCGCCATGATCTGGTCGCCGTCGACGATGGTGCCGTCGCGGTCGACGGCGAGGCAGCGGTCGGCGTCGCCGTCATGGGCGATTCCGACGTCGGCTCCGTGAAGCAGCACTGCTTCGGCGAGCTTGTCGAGGTGGGTCGAGCCCACTCCGTCGTTGATGTTGAGGCCGTCTGGATCGTCACCGATCACGGTGACGCGCGCCCCGGCATCCGTGAACACCTGCGGCGAGACGCCGGCGGCCGCGCCGTTGGCGCAGTCGAGCACCACGTGCAGACCGTCGAGCCTGTGCGGGAGGCTGGCCAGGAGGTGGATGACGTAGCGGTCTTCGGCATCGGCGAAGCGCCGGATGCGGCCGACGTCTTTGCCCGTGGGGGCCTTCTTGGGCCCCGACATGGCGGCTTCGATGCGGTCTTCGACCTCGTCGGGCAGCTTGGTGCCGCCGCGGGCGAAGATCTTGATCCCGTTATCGGGAGCGGGGTTGTGCGACGCCGAGATCATGAAGCCGAAGTCGGCGTCGATGTCGGCGATGAGGAACGCGATGGCCGGGGTGGGGATCACTCCCGCGTCGAGCACGTCGACGCCGGAGCTGGCGAGCCCGGCGGCCACTGCCGCGGTGATGAACTCGCCCGAGATCCGAGGATCGCGTGCGACCACCGCAACAGGACGCCTCCCCGTCGCCGCGCGAGCGGCCGCACTGCGCCCCTGACCCAGGACCACCGCGGTGGCCTGGGCGAGGGAGAGTGCGAGGTCGGCCGTGAGGTCGGCGTTCGCGAGTCCGCGAACGCCATCCGTGCCGAACAGACGGGGAGGCATGTGTGTTGCTGAGTTCTAAAGCAGTCGGAGAACGACTGCGATTAGCGCTTGGAGAACTGAGGAGCCTTGCGGGCCTTCTTGAGACCGGCCTTCTTGCGCTCCTTGACGCGTGCGTCGCGGCTGAGGAAGCCCGCCTTCTTCAGCGTGGCGCGGTTGTTCTCTTCGTCGATCTCGTTCAGCGCGCGGGCGATGCCGAGGCGAAGCGCTCCGGCCTGGCCCGAGGGGCCGCCACCGGAGATCTTGGCGACGACGTCGTAGCTGCCGAGCAGGTCGAGCACCTTGAAGGGGTCGGTGATGAGCTGCTGGTGGAGCTTGTTCGGGAAGAAGTCGGCGAACTCACGGCTGTTGACCGTGATGGTGCCGGCGCCCGGAACGAGGCGCACGCGGGCGATGGCCTGCTTGCGACGGCCGACGGCCGCTCCTGAAACAGTGAGCGCGGGGCGCGGGGCTGCCTGTGCGGCGGCCTCGGCGGGCGTCTCGGTGGAATAGCTCTGCTGCTCCTCGGTGGGAGCAACGTCAATCTGGTCTGCGATCTTCGCCACGATGGTTACGAATCCTTAGCTTGTCTTAGAAGAAGTGTCTGGGCCGGTCGCTACTGGGCGACCTGGTCGAGGGTGTACGGCGTCGGCTGCTGGGCAGCGTGAGGGTGCTCGGAGCCGGTGTACACCTTGAGCTTCGTCAGCTGGGCGCGACCGATCGAGTTCTTCGGGAGCATTCCGCGAACAGCCTTCTCGATGGCACGAGTCGGGTTCTTCTCGAGGAGCTCGGCGTACGTCATCGAGGACAGTCCGCCCGGGTAGCCCGAGTGACGGTAGGCCCGCTTCTGCGCGAGCTTGGCGCCGGTGAGGGCGACCTTCTCGGCGTTGATGATGATGACGAAGTCACCCATGTCCATGTGGGGGGTGAAGGTGGCCTTGTTCTTGCCGCGGAGGATGATCGCGGCGTGGCTGGCGAGGCGGCCGAGGACTACGTCTTCGGCGTCGATGATGACCCAGTTGCGGGTGACCTCGCTGATCTTCGGGGAATAAGTGCGCGTCACAGTATTACTGCTTTCTTTGTCGAAATGAGGAGTCCGTGAAATCCCACTCCGGTGGCGTGTTCCTGCGGACGATATGAGATCGGCCTCGAGCGAGAAGCCCGGGAACGCGGCCCGTGGAGGGCTCAAGTTCGGGCGCCACACGAAGCTGCGTGGACACCAAGAATCGAGACTAGCCTATTTGCGGCCGTACCGCGACTGCGGGTCGTGTGTCACGTGCGTTTGGCCCGGGTCTGCAGGGCCCGGGCGGCGAGACCGGAGCCTTCCGGGTAGCCCACTTCGCGCAGGATCAGGCCGCGCGCCGGCATGACCTTGAAGGCACTCGTGCGCTCGAGTGCGTCGCTCAGCGACACGAGTCCGATCGTGTCGAAGCGCCCCTCCCCCACGGCGACGCAGGCCCCGACCAGCGCCCGCACCATGCTGTGGCAGAACGCGTCGGCCTGCAGCCTCGATACCAGCACGCCCTCGTCGTCGCGCTGCCAGGTGAAGGACTGAAGCGACCGGATGGTCGTCGCGCCCTCCCTCGGCTTGCAGAACGAGGCAAAGTCGCGCAACCCGAGCAGGCTCTGCGCGGCCTCATGCATCAGGCCGCCATCGAGAGAACCGGTGTAGGCGGCCGTGAAGGTGCGTTCCAGCGGATTGCGCTCGGTCGACGCATCGGCGAGGCGGTACTCGTACCGCCGCCACGTGGCGGAGAACCGCGCGTCGAAGCTGTCGTCGGCCCGCTCGCTCGACGTGACCACGACATCCGATGTCGAGCCCAGCACCCCGTTGATACGCCGAGCCAGGGCCTCCGGCGCAACCCGCGCGGCCTGGGCCGGCGTCAGATCAAGGTGGGCGACCTGCCCTGTCGCGTGCACCCCGGCATCCGTTCGCCCGGCGACCACCAGCGCGGGCGCGGGGCCGTGTCGGTGGTAGATGGTGTCGAGAGCCTCTTCGAGCACCCCCTGCACGGTGCGGAGCGTGGGCTGCTTCGCCCAGCCGGAGAAGCCCGTGCCGTCGTAGGCGATACCCAGGCGCACACGAACGAGGTCGTCGGCACTCGGCACGAGCGTCATGTCACTTCTCCGGTCGGTCATCGTCAACGAGCATAGAACGAGAGAACGCCCCGTCATCCGAGCGGATGACGGGGCGTTCGCAGGTGGTGCTGACTACTTGGCGTCGTCGGCCTTTGCTGCTGCGTCGGCCTCGACCTCTGCAGCGGCGTCGGTCACGACCTCGTCTTCGACGGGCGCACTCTCTTCGACGGTCTCGGTCTGCTCGACCGGGGCGTCTTCGACAGGAGCCGCGACGGGAGCGTCGGCGACCTTCTTGGACTTCGACTTCGACGGCGTCTTCACGACGGGCTCGAGAACGAGCTCGATCTGAACCATCGAGGCGTTGTCGCCCTTGCGGAAGCCGAGCTTCGTGATGCGGGTGTAGCCGCCCTCACGCTCAGCGACCAGCGGAGCGATCTCGGTGAAGAGCTCGTGAACGACGCTCTTGTCGCCGATGACGCCGAGGACGCGACGACGAGCGTGCAGGTCTCCGCGCTTGGCGAACGTGATCAGACGCTCGGCGACCGGACGCAGGCGCTTGGCCTTGGTCTCGGTGGTCTTGATGCTCTTGTGGGTGAAGAGGGCGGCAGCCAGGTTGGCGAGCAGCAGGCGCTCGTGCGCCGGTCCGCCACCGAGACGGGGTCCCTTGGTGGGCTTAGGCATGGTGTTTCTCCAGAATCAGTTCAGGTGTGTGGGGTTCGTGGAAGCGCGTCGAGCGACTAGATGTTCTCGTCGTCGTAGCCGCCGTAGAAGTGGGCTCCGTCGAATCCGGGAACCGTGTCCTTCAGCGACAGGCCAAGCTCCACGAGCTTGTCCTTGACCTCGTCTACCGACTTCTGTCCGAAGTTGCGGATGTTCATCAGCTGCGTCTCGCTCAGGGCGACGAGCTCGCTCACCGTGTTGATTCCCTCACGCTTGAGGCAGTTGTACGAACGGACCGACAGGTCGAGGTCTTCGATCGGAACCGCGAGCTCGCTGGAGAGGACGGCGTCGACCGGCGCGGGACCGATCTCGATGCCCTCTGCGGCGGTGTTGAGTTCGCGGGCCAGACCGAACAGCTCGGTCAGGGTGCGTCCGGCCGATGCGATGGCGTCGCGCGGCGTGATGGCGTTCTTCGTCTCGACGTCGACGACCAGGCGGTCGAAGTCGGTGCGCTCACCGGCACGAGTCGCCTCGACGCGGTAGGTCACCTTGAGAACGGGCGAGTAGATCGAGTCGACCGGAATCTGGCCGGCCTCGGAGAACTCGCTGCGGTTCTGGGTGGCGGAGACGTATCCACGACCGCGCTCGATGATGAGCTCGAGCTCGAACTTCGCCTTCTCGTTGAGCGTGGCGATCACGAGGTCGGGGTTGTGGATCTCGACACCGGCGGGAGCCGAGATGTCGGCAGCCGTGACCTGGCCCGACGCGTGCTTGCGCAGGTAGGCGGTGATCGGCTCGTCGTGCTCGCTCGAGACGACGAGGCCCTTGATGTTCAGGATGATCTCGGTGACATCTTCTTTCACACCGGGGATCGTCGAGAACTCGTGCAGCACTCCGTCGAGACGGATGCTGGTGACAGCGGCTCCGGGGATCGACGAGAGAAGGGTGCGGCGGAGCGAGTTGCCGAGCGTGTAGCCGAAACCGGGCTCCAGGGGCTCGATGACGAACCGCGAGCGGAATTCGGAGATGTTTTCTTCGGTGAGCGTGGGGCGCTGTGCAATAAGCACTATTGATTCCTTTCGGCCAGATGTCCGCTATATGACACCTGCAGTGACAACCGGGTGGCGGGCCCGGCCGGTTATTGAGTTATGAAACCACGTACAACCCGTCGATCGGAGAATGGGAAAAATCCCATTCTCCGATCGGCGGTTGGCTTACTTAGACGCGACGGCGCTTCGGCGGGCGGCAACCGTTGTGCGCCTGCGGGGTGACGTCGTTGATCGATCCGACCTCGAGGCCTGCGGCCTGGAGCGAGCGGATGGCGGTCTCGCGACCCGATCCCGGTCCCTTGACGAAGACGTCGACCTTCTTGACGCCGTGCTCCTGCGCCTGGCGGGCTGCGGACTCGGCGCTCAGCTGAGCGGCGAAGGGGGTCGACTTGCGCGATCCCTTGAATCCGACGGTTCCCGACGAGGCCCAGCTCAGGACAGCGCCCTGCGGGTCGGTGATGGTGACGATGGTGTTGTTGAACGTCGACTTGATGTGGGCCTGGCCCACGGCGATGTTCTTCTTCTCTTTACGACGCGGCTTACGAGCGGCCGATTTTGGTGCTGCCATTGTTTTCTCCTAAAACGTTTATGGCGATGCGTGAGGCGCGGGGGCCTCTCGCTATCGGGCCTTCTTCTTGCCGGCGACGGTGCGCTTCGGGCCCTTGCGGGTACGAGCGTTGGTCTTCGTGCGCTGTCCGTGAACGGGCAGGCCACGACGGTGACGGACACCCTGGTAGCTTCCGATCTCGACCTTGCGGCGGATGTCTGCTGCGACCTCGCGACGAAGGTCACCTTCTACCTTGAAGTTGCCTTCGATGTAGTCGCGCAGAGCGATGAGCTGGTCATCGCTGAGGTCCTTGACCCGGATGTCGCCCGAGATGTCGGTGTCGGCCAGAGTCTTGAGGGCGCTGGTGCGACCGACTCCGTAGATGTAGGTGAGTGCGACTTCCACGCGCTTGTCGCGCGGAATGTCTACGCCTGCTAGACGTGCCATGGTGGTGGCTCCTGTTGATGAGTGGAGGTCTGCAGCAGAACCGGTGCCGCGGCCTCCGACCGCGGGTGTCCCCGATCGGCGAGCCGATCGGATCTGGTTCTGCTGTTGTGTTGTGTGGGGTGGAGCTGTTGACCCTCACGGGCCATTGACCCTGACGGGCCGGCCGGCTGCTTAGCCCTGGCGCTGCTTGTGGCGCGGGTTGCTCTTGCAGATGACCATCACGTTGCCGTTGCGACGGATGACACGGCAGTGCTCGCACATCGGCTTGACGCTGGGGTTGACCTTCATGATGTTTTCCTTGTTTTCGCTGTCTTCGTACCCGGAGGATGCCCCGGGCCGTTACTTTCCAGCGATCAAATCGCTCGGGTGAGCGTTACTTGTAGCGGTAGACGATTCGACCGCGGGTGAGGTCGTAGGGGCTCAGCTCCACGATCACCCGGTCCTCAGGGAGGATTCGGATGTAGTGCTGACGCATCTTGCCCGAAATGTGGGCGAGTACTTTGTGTCCGTTGGTCAGCTCAACACGAAACATCGCGTTGGGCAGAGCCTCGACCACTGCGCCTTCGATCTCGATGACACCGTCTTTTTTGGCCATTACTCACTATCGCTAAAGTTATTGATTGCTGGTCGTGCGTTGGATGGGTGTGTGCGACCGGCCCGTGGGCTCGAACGCGGCACGCCGAAAAGGGCGTACAAACACCAAAGATCGAGCTTAGGTGATATGAGCCTTTCTGGCAAGTCGATCCCGGTACGATTCAGGGGATGTCCGCCCTCCTCGTCGTCTCGCAGCTCGCCTCGTTGCTCGCCACAGTTCTCCTGCCGGGCGTCGTGCTGATCGTCGTGCTCAAGCAGGGGTGGATGCGACGGCTCGCCGTTCCAATCGACGCCGGCTCCACGTGGCGCGACGGACGCCCGGTGCTCGGGCGCACGAAGACCTGGCTCGGCGTCGTGATCTATGTGGGAGGGGCCGCCATCGTCGCCGGTGTGCTGGGCCATCCCGACCTCTCCCCCTGGGTCGCCCCCGTGCTGCGCGGCTCCCGCTCGGCGGCCATCGGCTTCGCAATCGGCGTGGCCTACGTGCTCGGGGAGCTGGTGAACAGCTTCGTCAAGCGCCGGGTCGGAATCGCCTCGAGCGTCGAGACGTCGTCTGGCTGGCGTGGCGTACAGCGTGTCGCCGACCTGGCCGACGGCATCGTGGCCGTCTCGGTGCTGCTCGTCGCGCTCGGCTCCTCTCCCCTGCTTGTGGTGGCCACCGCCCTCGTCGGTGTGGCCGTGCATGCGTCGACCGACCTGGTGATGCATCGGCTGCGGCTCAAGTCGCGCTGACTCCGAGGAGCGCGGCGACGACGAACGGGATGCTGACATTGTCGGTGCCCAGGGGCGAGTAGCGCTCCGTCACCGTGGCGAGCAGCGCGACGGCCGCGATCGCGACGACCGGGAATCCGCACAGGGCGAGCACGACGACGCTCACCGCGAGGAACGCCCCCGAGCCCCACCACGTCTTACGACTCGAGCGCAGATAGTCGCCCACCAGCCCGGCGGCCACGTCCGCAAGGCCGAGGATGAGCACGGCGGCCGCGAAGACCGCGGTGTCGGCCTGGCCCAGCAGGGCCGCGATGCCGATTCCGAGGGGAAGATAGACGTCTCCGAGCGAGCGCCGTCGCACCGTGTGGATGGCGGTGAAGACGTGGAAGTGACGCGAGAGCCACATGAGGGCCGCGAACGCGAGCGAGAGCACGACGAAGAGCCAGACCGGCACCAGAGTGTGCACCAGCAGCGCGAAGAGGCAGGCGAGAACGTGCGCGACGCGGCGCGTGATCTCGGTGGGCACGTCGCGGGTGCGCACGAGGCGCTCGAGCACCACGAACGACAGCGCGAGGGCGATCGTGGCGGCCCCGAAGACCAGGGCGCCCGACGGTTCGATGATCACAGCCCCGGCCTCCGCCAGGTCAGGTAGATGGGCGACGCCGCCGTGGTGTGCCGCGCGACCGCCACGATTCGAGCGGGCGTCAGCCGGCGAAGCAGAAAGGCGCCTCGCGACAGCATCACGACGCGGCCCAGGCTCGCCCGCTCGAATCCGTACGACCGCTCGAGCCACGCCGCGAACGCCGGGCGGAAGGTGACCGCGACCGCGCGCGACTCAATCTCGAGCAGTAGCCCGAGCATCCGGTCGAAGACCTCGCCCGAACGGAATCGAGGCTCGACGAAGAGGTAGCCGAGCTCGTGCGGCGCGAAGCCCGACCCCTCTGACAGGAACCAGCCGACGACGCGGGAGTGGTCGGTCGCGATCGCGAGGCGCCCATGGCCGAGGGCGCGCACGAGTCGGCGTGCACTGCGCTCCGAGACCTCGGGATGCGTGCGGGCGATCGAGCGGATCTCCTCGGCCAGAGCGCGATGCATCTCGACCGGGAAGCGCGTCGCTACGTCAACCACAGGATGGCGCCGATGGCCAGCGGCACGACGAGGGCGGCCCACCACGCCTGCCGTCCGGTCTTGCGGATGCGGATCAACGACAACTGCAGAACCGACAGCACGATGAGAACGACGACGGCCAGCCACGGGATCCACGCCGCGTCGGGGAAGAGCTGCGTGAGAATCAGGAAGACGATGGCGCCGAGCGACAGGTGGCAAACGACGATGCCGCGGTAGTACTTGATGGGCTCGTCGTCGGTGAAGCCCTCGATGTTGAACCGGATGAGACGCAGGATGCCGGTGGCGACGATCACGAATCCGAGGGCCCAGCCGACGAGGCCGGGAATGATGTGGAAGCCTACGAGCACGGCAGCGTAGAGGGAGTAGTTGACGACATCGATGAAGCTGTCGAGCTGCCGACCGAACTCGCTCGAGACACCGAGCCTGCGCGCCACGAATCCATCGAGCATGTCGAGAAGGAACGCGCCGAGCGCGCATAGCACGCTCGCG
>Ga0247732_10001193_pt1 | contig 10788 bp, 10 predicted proteins | sample UWRJL163409C2_FD_180940 | JGI IMG/M metagenome (GOLD analysis project Ga0247732, IMG submission 180940) | Plant litter microbial communities from Arlington Agricultural Research Station in Wisconsin, United States - UWRJ-L163-409C-2 | ecosystem: Environmental > Terrestrial > Plant litter >...
AGTCCGAACATGATCGGCTTGAACCAGACGGGATTGGGAGCGTCGTCCCCTCCGCGGGTCTCGTCTGACGAGGCGGGCTTGGTGCGAGAGTTCGATCGGGCCATTCCGGAATTGTAGCGTGAATGGCTTCCCGCAGGCCTGGCGCCCAGGGAACGACGGGTGTATGACACCGTACAATCGTGTCCATGAGCGACACGCGACGGGGGCGTCGGTCGAGCGGCCGCAGCCGTCGTCGACACAGGGTGAGCGTCGTCGGCGTCATCGGCGAACTGTTCATCACCGCCGGGGTTTTGGTGTTCCTCTTCCTGGGCTGGCAGCTCTGGCTCAACGACATCATCGTGGGCGATCAACAGAATCACGCCGGTGCGGCCCTGGCCGAGAAGCTCAATTCCGGCCCGGTGAAGATCCACTCAGCCACACCGGACCCCGTGGACTATGGCGAGCCGATCGTGGCTGCAGCCCCCGGAAACGCGGCGCAGTTCGGCGTGATCTACATCCCGCGGTTCGGCTCCGACTACGCCCGCCCGGTATCGCAGGGCGTCGGCACCAGAGACGTGCTCGACAAGAGTGGCATCGGACACTACCCGGACACACAGATGCCGGGCGAGGTCGGCAATTTCGCCGTCGCCGCACACCGCACCACGCACGGCGCCCCGTTCAGTGACATCGCAAGCCTCCAGGTCGGCGACAAGATCTACGTCCAGACCAGCGAGGGCTACTACACCTACACCTTCCGCGGCCTCGAGTATGTGCGCCCGACCGGCGTCGGAGTGCTCGACCCGGTTCCCCAGTCCGCCGGCGTGCAGCCTACGGATCGGGTGATGACGATGACCAGTTGCAATCCCAAGCTGTCGGCCGCGGAGCGCATCATCGCGTACGCGTCCCTCGAATCGTGGCAGCCGGCCAGCGCCGGTGCGCCCCAGGCAATCGCGGCGTCCATCGCCGCAGAGAAAGGCTGACCCGTGTACGGTGCACTGTGGCGGCTGATGCCGGGTCCGCTCTGGCTTCGGATCATCCTGATGATCGTGTTCTTCGCGGCAGTACTCGCCGTCCTGGTGCTGTACGTCTTCCCCTGGCTGAACACCTTCGTAAACGTGAACGATGTAACGGTGGACCAATGACCAGAATCCTGGTGATCGACAATTACGACAGCTTCGTCTACACGCTGAACGGGTACCTGTTGCAACTGGGTGCTGAAACGGATGTCGTGCGCAACGACTCCTTCGACGTCGCCGATGTCGCCTCCCGCATCGCCGAATACGACGGCGTGCTGCTCTCGCCCGGCCCCGGTACGCCGGCCGCCGCGGGCGTCTCGATACCGGTGGTGCACGCGGCACTGGCCTCGGGCATCCCGCTGCTGGGTGTCTGCCTCGGTCATCAGGCGATCGCCGAGGCGCTCGGCGCGACGGTGACACATGCCGACGAGCTGATGCACGGCAAGACCTCGCAGATCACCCACGACGCGAGCGACTTCTACGCCGGGGTGCCGCAGCCATTCACCGCCACCCGATACCACTCGCTCGCGGTGGTCGACTCGACCGTGCCCGGTGAACTGGTGGTCACCTCGACCACCCCCGGCGGCGTGATCATGGGACTGCGCCACGAAGCGGCACCGATTTTCGGGGTGCAGTTCCACCCGGAGTCTGTTCTCACCGAGGGCGGCTACCTCATGCTGGCCAACTGGCTCGCGGTCGCCGGGCTTCCGGAGGCGCGCGAGGCGGCGAAGGGCCTCAGCCCTCTGGTCAACCTCGGCTAACCGACTCCGTCACGGCCCGCGGCTCAGCCTCCGCTGCAGTAGCGGATCGTGATGTCGGAGCGCTGGGGCTGATTGTCGCCGGTGAGCGACTGAGACGTCACCTTGCCGCCGCCACAACTCGGATCCTGAACCGCGTTGATCTGCAGCTGCAGTCCGCTCAGCGTCGTGTTGGCCGTGGCCACGTCCTGTCCGACCACCGAGGGGATGTCGATGAGGCCGTCCGAGACCGTGAGATTGACGGTGTCGCCGTCGCGCGCGGCCGCGTTGGAGGCGGGCTCACTGCTGATGACGATCCCGCTGGGCACGTTCGGCGAGTGCGCGGGCGACGAGGTGCCGTAGACCAGCCCGCGGGCCTTGATCGCGGCGATCGCCGCATCTTGAGTGAGGTTGACCAGGCTCGGAACCGTGGTCACTGCTCGGCCGGTCGAGACATAGATGCGCACGGCGTCGGCCTTGCCCACGCGGGTGCCGGCCGACGGATCGGTGCGGATGACCTGCTTGTCGGGCACCGTCGCGCTGGTCTCGGTGATCGGAGTGTCGGCCGGAGCGAGTCCCAGGTCGAGTAGCTCCTTGTGCGCGGTGGCGAAGTCCTCGCCGGTCAGCGATGGCACCTTCACCGACAGGTCGTCGCCGAGCGTGGTCTGCGGCAGGTGCAGAACCCAGAACACGACGGCGAACAGGATGACCGCGATGCCGGTGATGCCGACCCAGATCCAGGCGACCGGAGGCCGGTTCTGGGTGCGGACGGCACGCTCCTCGTCGGGAGCCGACAGTTGACGAAGGGCAGCCTCGGACCCGGCGGTCGCGGTGGGATTCACTCCGAAGAGCGTGGAGTTGAAGTCATCCGCTGCCGGCACAGTCTTCTTGCGGGCCGGGATCTCGCCCTGGGCCGCCGCTTCGAGGTCGGCGCGGAACTCCGCCGCGGTCTGGTAGCGCTCGAACTTGTCTTTCGACAGTGCGCGCAGCACGACGGCGTCGAGCGCTGGCGAGACGCGCGGGTTGAGGGTGCTCGGGGCGAGCGGGGCCTCGCTGATGTGCTGGTAGGCGACGGCCGCAGCACGGTCGCCGCGGAACGGCGGGCGCCCGGTGAGCAGTTCAAACAGCACGACGCCGGTCGAGTACAGGTCGGTGCGGGCATCCACCGTCTCGCCGCGGGCCTGCTCTGGCGAGAAGTACTGGGCGGTGCCGAGAACCGCGCTGGTGTCGGCGACAGTCGCGGAGTTGTCGGAGATGGCGCGGGCGATGCCGAAGTCCATCACCTTGACCTGGCCGTTCTGGGTGACCATCACGTTGCCGGGCTTGATGTCGCGGTGCACGAGCAGGGCGCGGTGGCTGTATTCGAGGGCGGTCAGCACACCGGAGATGATGCGCACCGCCTCCTTCGGCTCGAGTGGGCCGTCGGCGATGATGTCTTTGAGCAGTCGACCGTCGACGTATTCCATGACGATGAACGGCACCTGCCGTTCGACGCCGCTCGGGTCGGTGACGGTCTCCTCGCCGGCGTCGAAGACACGCACGATCGTGGGATGCGCCATCCGCGCGGCCTTCTGGGCCTCCTCGCGGAACAGCACCCGGAAGCGTGGATCCGTGGCCAGCGCCGGCTTGAGCAGCTTGATCGCGACGCGGCGCCCGAGCCGGGAATCGGTACCGACGTGGACGTCGGACATGCCGCCGCGGCCGATGAGCTCGCCGATCTGATACCGGCCGGCGAGCAGGCGGCTGCTTTCAGTCACGCGTCATCTCCAAGCTGGTCCAGGCAAGTCTTTGTCAGTGTAATGCGTGCCCGCTTGGAGCTTGGTCAGGGGCCGCCGGGACTCTTGATGGTCAGGGTGGGGGATGCCGCTGATGCGGTTCCCGAGCAGACGGCGACATACGAGATGGTGTTGTCCGCCCCCGGCGTGGTCGAGAGCGTGAACATCAGGGTCGTCGTGCTCGCGGGCACCGGGTTCGCCGGGCTGACGCTGGAGCCGCTGCTCGTGGTCACGGTGAACCCGGTGAGGGAGGAGCTGCCGGGGCACCCGGTGTAACTCGGAACACCGAGCGAGACCACCCCATTGTTGGTCGACCCCTGGGTGAGGATCGACGGCGCCGGCGGGGTGGGGAAGGCACCGTAGAGCTTTACCGTCACGGTCGCACCCTTGGTGAGCGTGCCTGTCGGGTTCACGTAGAAGGCCTTGCCGACATCCGCCGGAGTCGGAGCCGGGCTCTGGTCGTCCATGACGTTCGCTGCGAGTCCGAGGCCACCGAGGAAGCTGCGCACATCCTGCTCGCTCTTTCCGATGATGTCGGTGCTGGCGAGACTCACACTGTTGCTCGTCGGGCTGGGGCTCGGCGTGGCGGATGGCGTCGTCGAGGGTGTCTTACTGGTGGAGGGCTTCGCCGACGGGGTGGTCGGAGAGCCGGTGGGATTCGCGATCAGGGCGATCAGCGTGCCGACCAGCACCACAACGAGGATGCCGACGAGCGCGACCAGGGGCCAGGTCCACGGGTTGCGCTTCTTCGTGGGCGGCTCGGGGTCGGTGACGGTTGCCGCACTCGTGTTCGATATCACCTGGGTCGCCGCGGCGGTGTTGCCGTTGGCGTTGAAGGCGGCGGCGGAGGCTCCGGCGAGAATACCGGGAACGGATGCTGCGGCCCCCGCGACATCTCCGCGGCGAAGGGCCTGCGCGGCGCGGGCGAGGTGCGCGGCCGAGGCAGGTCGGTCTTTCGGGTTCTTCGCGATCGACGCGAACACCAGGTTGCGCACCGGCTCGGAGACGGTGACCGGCAGATCCGGCGCCGTTTCGTTGATCTGCGCCATGGCGATCGCCACCTGCGACTCCCCGGTGAAAGGGCGACGGCCGGCGAGAGCCTCATAGGCGACGATGCCGAGGGAGTAGATGTCGGTCGTCGGCGAAGCGGGGTGGCCGCTCGCCTGCTCCGGGGAGAGGTACTGCACCGTGCCCATCACTTGCCCGGTCGCGGTGAGCGGAACCTGGTCGGCGATGCGGGCGATGCCGAAGTCGGTGATCTTGACCCGGCCATCCGGGGTGATCAGCAGGTTGCCCGGCTTGATGTCGCGGTGCACGAGACCCGCGGAGTGTGCGGCGTGCAGGGCGGACGCCGTCTGGGCGACGATGTCGAGCACCTTGTCGGTGGAGAGCACACGGTCGCGCTCGAGGATCGTGGAGAGCGCCTCCCCCGGAACCAGCTCCATGACGAGGTAGGCACTGCCCTCCTCCTCGCCGTAGTCGAAGACGTTGGCGATGCCCTCGTGGTTGACGAGCGCGGCGTGCCGGGCCTCGGCACGGAAGCGCTCGAGAAAGCCGGGGTCGCCGAGGTACTCGTCTTTCAAGATCTTGATGGCGACGGTGCGCCCGATCACCAGATCGGTCGCCTGCCAGACCTCCCCCATGCCGCCGATCGCGACGCGGCTGGAGAGTTGGTAGCGTCCCCCGAACGTGAGGCCACTGGTGGGTCTCATTTGTTCAACACCGCCTCTATGACTGATCGTGCAATTGGTGCGGCAACCACGTTGCCGAAGCTGGTCTGGTTCTCTACGACCACGGCGACGGCCACTTCAGGGTTGTCAGCCGGGGCGAATCCGGTGAACCACAGGGTGTACGGCTTGCCATCGCCGTTCTGCGCTGTCCCTGTTTTTCCGGCCACATCGACTCCGCTAATTCTTGCATTACTGGCAGCCCCGTTGTTCACGTTGTTGATCATCAGCTGGGTCATGGTGGCACTGGTCGCGGCACTGATCGGCTGGGCGAAGACCTTCTCCTGGAAGGGCTGGATGACCGACAGATCGGGCGAGGTGATCTTCTGAATCAGGGTGGGCATCATCGACGTGCCGCCGTTGGCGATCGCCGCGGAGGTCATGGCGACCTGGAGGGGGGTGACTCGATCGTCGTACTGACCGAAGGCGGAGAGCATGGTCTGCGCGGCATCCATCCCGGTCGGATAGGTGCTCTGGGTGACCGACATCGGGATCTTCAGCGGCGTGCTGTAACCGTAGGCCTTCGCGTACTTGGCGATCTCGTCTTGCCCGAGCGCGCTGCCGAGCTCGGCGAACGGGATGTTGCAGCTCAGCCGCAGCGCAGTGGCGAGGGTCACCGTGTCGCCGCCACCGCAGTTGCCGCCCTCGGCGTTGTTGATGAATCTGTTGCTCTGCGGCAGCTGCAGGGTGGGAGGGTTCGGGAAGGTGCTGTCGGGCGTGTACTTGCCGCTGTCGATGGCGGCCGAGGCGACCACCAGCTTGAACACGGAGCCCGGGTGGTACAGGTCGCCGCCGATGACCCGATCCTGCAGCGGCTGCGCCGGGTCTGCGTCGAGCGCCTTGTACGCGGCGATGACGCTCTTCGTGTCGTGGGAGGCGAGCACGTTGGGGTCGTAGGCGGGCTTGGAGACGAAGGCGAGGATGGCGCCGGTCTTCGGTTCGATGGCGACGACCGCGCCGGCACGATCGCCGAGCCCGTCCCAGGCCGCCTGCTGCACCTTCTGATCTATGGTGAGGCTCACCGCGGCGCCCTTGGCGTTCTGTCCGGTGAGGATCGAGTTGATCTGCTCGAAGAACTGGTTGTTCGATGATCCGCTGAGGTACTCGTTGAGTGCGCCTTCGACGCCCGCGTTGCCCTGGTTGAGCGTGTAATAGCCAGTGGCTGCCGAGTACAGAAGCGGATTGCTGTACACCCGCTGGAAGTTGTATGCGTCGTTCGATGGCGTCGACTGGGCGACCGGCTGACCGTCGACGAGGATCGGTCCGCGTTCTGCCGAGTAGCTGTCGTAGATGGTGCGCGCGTTGTGCGGGTTGTTGCGCAGATTGTCGCTCTGGAAGACGCCGATCACGGTCGTCGAGACGAACAGGGCGACGAACATGAGCAGCACAACCGTGCTCAGGCGCTTGAGTTCTCTGTTCACGCCTCGACCACCACCCTCGGCCCGCTGCGCACGCTGTCGGAGAGGCGCAGCAATAGGGCGGCGATGATCCAGTTGGCGACGAGCGACGAGCCGCCGGCCGCGAGGAATGGCGTGGTCAGACCGGTCAGGGGGATCACCCGGGTGACGCCTCCGATGACGATGAAGACCTGCAGGGCGATGACGAACGAGAGTCCTACGCCGAGCAGACGGCCGAAATCATCCTGTCCCGCGAAGGCGATGCGGAACCCGCGCGAGACGAACAGCAGGTACAGCGCGAGGATGGCGAACAGGCCGACGAGCCCGAGCTCTTCGCCGAGGCTGGCGATGATGTAGTCGCTCTCGGCGAGGGGCACGATGTTGGGCCGACCCTGGCCGAGTCCGGTGCCGATCAGGCCGCCGTTGGCGAGGCCGAACAGGCCCTGCACCAGCTGATAGCTGCCGCCGACCGCGTCGTAGACCTTCGGGCTGAACGGATCGAGCCAGGCCGCGAAGCGCCCGTTGACGTAGTTGAGGGTGAGCCCCGCGACGACGGCGCCACCCACGAACAGGGCGAGCCCGAGGATGACCCAGCTGACCCGCGCTGTGGCGACGTAGATCATCACCAGAAACAAACCGAAGTAGAGCAGCGCGGTACCGAGGTCACGCTGGAAGATCAGCACCACCATCGCGGCGGCCCAGATCACCAGAATCGGGCCGAGATCGCGGGCACGGGGAAAACGGATGCCGAGCACCTTGCGCCCCACCATCGACAGGCTGTCGCGAGCGGTCACCAGATAACCGGCGAAGAAGATCGCCAGCGCGATCTTGGCGAGCTCCCCGGGCTGGAAGCTGAACGAGCCCAGATGGATCCAGAGCCGCGCACCGTTGATGGTCTGACCGATGCCGGGCAGCATCGGCAGCAACAGCAGCACGATGCCCACGAACATGGCGACGTAGCGGTAGCGCGACAGAACTCGGTGGTTACGGATGACGACGAGCACGACGATTGCGAGCAGCATCGCCATCACCGTCCACGCGACCTGCCGCGCGCCCGCGGACTCCCACCCGGAGAGGTGCTTGGCGAGGTCGATGCGATAGATCTCGGCGATGCCGATGCCGTTCAGCAGCAGGATCACCGGAACGACGAATGGGTCCGACTCGGGAGCGACGAAACGCTGCACGATGTTCATCGCGATGGCGATCAGCCCGAGAGTGGCGCCGAGGATGATCATGTTCGGAAACAGCCGTCCGAGGGCGCCCAGCTGTACCAGCACGATGGCCGTCACCACGATCAGGCCGGAGAAGACGGTGAGCAGCAGCTCGAGGTTGCGCAGTCTCGCCGGCACGCGCAGCTTCAGCCGGATCGTGTCGGTGAAGGTCGAGCGCGGCGGAGCGTCGGCCGAACCGGGGATGGTCTGGCCGAGCTGCCCTGTGCTCGCGTTGTTCGTCATCAGTTATCGCGCCATCAGTTATCGCTCGAGAGCCGGTCGATGATCTGCTTCGCCTCGGCGAGGTCGTTCGCGCTGATTGTGTCTTCGACGCTCTGCCGGGTGTAGCTGGGCAGGTCGCTCACCTTGATGCTGGTCTGCTGGTAGACGCTGTGGAGCGAGATCGGCCCGATGTCCTGCTGCACGCCGCGGTAGATCGCGACGGTCTGGCCGTTCACCCCCACGTAATAGTGCGATTGGGTGATGCGGTAGCCGACGAACAGGGCCGAGACGATGGCCAGCAGCACGATCGCCGCGCCGACCAGCCACGCGATCCGTCGGTTTCTGGCACGGCGGTGGTCTTCGAGGATGAGCTCGTCGAGGTACTCCTCGGATTCGGGCTCGAAGTGGCTGTCCTCGGGGGTCGTCGTCGACTTGAGCGGGTGCAGCAGCAGGGTTGGCAGCCGGAGGGGGCGGCGTCCGGTCTCGCCCTCGAAGGTGAGCGGAAGCGCGGCCGATCCGACCACCATCGCGGGCTGGGCGGGGGAAGCGCCGCTGTCATCGATGTCGACGAGCACGACGGTGACGTTGTCGGGAGCGCCCTGGTCGAGGCTCTCCTTGACCAGTCGCTCGGCCGCGCGCTCGGTGTCGGCGAGGCCGGTGAGCACGACCTCGATCTTCTCGTCGGAGACGTAGCTCGACAGCCCGTCGGAGCAGAGCAGCCAGCGGTCGCCGGGCCGCACGTCGTGCACGGTGGTGTCGATCTCGGGCGCGGCATCCACATCGCCGAGCACACGCATCAGCACCGAACGGCGCGGGTGTACCGCCGCCTCCTCGGGCGTGATGCGACCACTGTCGACCAGGCGCTGCACGAAGGTGTGGTCTGCGGTGATCTGCTTGAGCTTGCCGTCGCGCAGCAGGTAGATGCGCGAGTCGCCGATGTGGGCGATGGCGATCTCGTTGCCGGAGCGCAGGATCGCGCTGACCGTTGTTCCCATGCCGGTGAGTTCCGGGTGCTCGAAGACGGTCTCGGCGAGCAGGGAATTGGCGGCGATGAGGGATGCCTGCAGTGCGAATTCGGCGTCGTTGGCCGACGCGTAGGCCTTGTCGGCCTCCATCACGCGTTTCAGGGCGATGGCCGAGGCGACGTCACCACCGGCATGGCCGCCCATGCCGTCGGCGACGACGAAGAGCTGTGTGCCCGCATATCCGGAGTCCTGGTTGTTCGACCGGATCCTCCCGACATGCGACACGGCGACGCTCTTGCCCGATGCCATGCCCTACCGCCGGAGTTCGAAGCTGGTCGTGCCGATGCGAATCGGGGTGTTCAGCGGGATCGGGGTAGGCAGTGTCACCCGCACGCCGTCGAGGAAGGTGCCGTTGGTGGAGTCGAGGTCTTGCACGACCCAGTCGTCGTCCCACCGCATCAGGCGCGCGTGATGCGTTGAGGTGTAGTCGTCACGGATGACCAGGCCGCTCTCGCTCGAGCGGCCGATGGTGAGCGGTTCGGTCGGCAGATCGATCTCGAGGCCGGACTTGGGTCCGGAGACGATGACCAGCCGGGTCGCCGAACCGCTGGAGACGGGGGCGGGGCGCTGCTGCGGCGGAGCCGCCGGGCTGGATTCGACGAGGAACGGAGCCGCGGGCGTCGGGGCCGGGAGCTTGCGCACACGCTGGCCGAAGAGATCCGTTCGCAGCGCGTACACGACCGCGAATACGAACACCCACAGCAGGAAGAGCAGCCCGAACCGCAGCAGCAGCAGGGTGAGTTCACTCACCGCAGGCCACCGCGTGGATCGTCGCCGGAGCGCAGATCGGAGTAGTCCTCAGAAGCGGACGATTGGGCAAGCACTCGGAAGACGATACGGGTTCTTCCGATGTCGATGACCGAATCGGGGCTCAGTGGCGCTTTATTCACCTTCGCTCCGTTGAGCAGCGAGCCGTTGGTGGAGCCCAGATCATTGACCTGGGCGCGGGTGCCGTCCCAGAGGACTTCGACATGTTTGCGGGAGATTCCGGTGTCGTCCACGGTGATGTCCGCGTCACTGCCGCGGCCGATGATGGTGCGGGACTTGAGGATCGGGTAGCGCTTGCCCGCGACATCCAGAACCGGCGTCCAGCGCACGGTGCCCTTCACGCTGCCGGAGTCGATCTGCACGAGACCCTGGGTGACCGCGGGATCGGCCGTCAGCGTGATGCTGATCCCGCCGGCGAACTGGTAGTGCTGCGCGGTGGCGTGCTGCTGCACCAACTGCGTGAGCTGGTCGATGAGCACCGGGCCGATGGCCGTCATCTTGTCGTAGTCGACGGGAGAGAGCCGCACGGTGAAGCGGTTGGGAACGAGAATGCGGTCGCGAGAGACGACCGCGGCCCTGGTGTCGAGTTCACGGCGCAGTGCTGCGGTGATCTCGATCGGCTGCAGGCCAGACTTGAAAGTCTTGGCGAATGCGCCGTTGACCGCCCGCTCAAGACCGCGTTCGAAGCTGTCCAGTAGGCCCAATGGTCTCCCTCGCTCCCACGCCTGTAAGTAACCGATGTTAGCCCGTGAGTCGGTGACGAGCCCCACCGGCGCCTGTGAGCGACATTTGGGCGGTGCCGTTTATGCTAATCTCGCTAAGTCTGCGCGAGTGGCGAAATTGGCAGACGCGCACGGTTCAGGTCCGTGTGCCCGTGAGGGCATGGGGGTTCAAGTCCCCCCTCGCGCACAGTGGGCCGATTGCATAACAG
>Ga0247732_10001195_pt1 | contig 10774 bp, 14 predicted proteins | sample UWRJL163409C2_FD_180940 | JGI IMG/M metagenome (GOLD analysis project Ga0247732, IMG submission 180940) | Plant litter microbial communities from Arlington Agricultural Research Station in Wisconsin, United States - UWRJ-L163-409C-2 | ecosystem: Environmental > Terrestrial > Plant litter >...
TTTCCATCACAAGCTGGGGTGTCAGCGATGCTGTATGTTACTATCTTGATGTCGAAACGCGCGATCATGCTGATTTTATTGTTAGGATTCGTGGCGCTCGAGCTCAAACCCCCTCCTTTTCGACGGAAACTACAAGCCAAAGGCTGCATACAACGCCCTCATCAGCGCATTGTCGTAAACTTTTTGTATATTCAGGCTATGTCAATGCAGCGTCAGATTCCACTGCAAATTCCTATGCTTCCGAGAAGCGTGACGAGAGGTCACGACACGTGGATTCTATCACGGACCTTTGGGGGAAAATGTGCTGTTCTGCTTTTCCAGGCTTTCCTCTTGCTTACTTCGTCATTTTCAATCCGATAATGAATCCACGCGACCACGTTGCTACCTTGGTTGCGGAGCCGACGACACGCACTTCAATAGACGCATCAACGTCGGAATCATCTTTTTTTGGATGCGACAGCAACAACGTGACTTCGAAAAGTTTTGTATCGCCTCGCCCAACGATTTCACTGGGCGCTAATCTTATGTATGGTCAGACTGTTTAGATCTTCTGGTTAGCTGAAACGCTGGCTGTAGGTCTATCGCTATTTCAAGCTCGCCGCTTTCGACTACAGCTTCCCGCTCAGTCCGGGATCTTTTCACAAGTTGTCTATCGGCTATTCTTGCACGACAACCGGTGACCAGAGCCTATTCTAAATATATGCCACCGCCGCGACTTTTCATTTCGTCGGGAGCATGACCACGGTGGCAGTATCGGCTCTTGGGCAATTTCACCAGCTCTCTCTTCCAGCATAGGGCGCAAATATCTTGGACAACGTACCATAGGCCACCATCTCAAGAGTTACAAAAGAGCTGGGCGATAGCGAAGATCACCGCGTCTATTCTCAACCATCAGGATTTTCCAACAGCGGCCGAGCAGAAATTATCCTACGTCTTATCATGCTGCTGCTTGCCTCTCTCTCTGACGCGCTCTGACGGTCACAATGCATCTCATGACGGCCCAGCATTAATTGTCGGGGTTTCCTCTGCTGAAAAGCCCCAAGGGACGACGATAAAAAGCCACCAGGAGGGATGTATGCACCACACGGAATCCTTCGAGCCTCTCCAGTGGAACTCGTAATATGAACAAATTCCTCGCATTCGTCACTCTCGCCATCGCTGCTCATCAGGCGACCGCTGTCGCCATCTATGGCCAGTGTAGGCACCGTTCTACCGAATCATTCATTGGCTTGTTGTTGACGTCCCTTTAGGTGGTGGTATTGGCTGGACTGGCGGAGTAAGTACTTCAATATGTGATTTCATGCCTGTAAACTGATAAAACCCTTTAGACTACATGTTTGTGTTGTGTTACTGCCACGCTGTCAGTCCTTACTTTTTCCAGGCGACTCTGGAACCACCTGCCAAAAGATCAACGACTACTACTTCCAGTAAGCTATGGGCCAAGGTTTGTTTGATATAGCCTTACCAATTACCAGATGCCTGCCCGGTACCGCCACCACTACCCCGACCACCACAACCACCACAAACCCTGGCAGCACCCCCACCCCCACTAGCGGCGGAGGTGGCGGAAGCGGCCTGAACGCCAAGTTCGTCGCGAAAGGAAAAAAGTTCTGGGTGGGTGGCACTGCATCCTGTCGCTCAAGGAAGGCTCGTTCTGAGAATCTATTTTTCTAGGGATCCTGCGCTGATCCTGGTACCCTCAACAAGGCCGGTAGGTAACATGCGATTATGCATTACAATGATGCTGAGGACCATTCTAGCCAGCGTTGCTGTCCTGAAGTCTGATTTCGGTCAGGTTACTCCTGTATGTTCATCTTCAACGCGTCTCATAATAGTCACTCATTCGTATTAGGAAAACTCGATGAAGGTACTTCTCGAATCATTTGTATATCCGAGCATGAATCTAACCTCAGACTGTGCTAGTGGGATGCCACCGAATGTAAGACTTACCGACCCCCTTTTTCCGACTCGAACTCAACGATATATAGCCAGCCGTGGTTCGTTCAGCTTCGGCAATGCAGATACCCTCGTCAACTGGGCTACCTCGAATGGAAAACTTATTCGTGGCCACACCTTCGGTAAGGAACTTGGCACGAGGAAAATACCATCTGACATTTACTTCTAGTCTGGCACTCTCAACTTCCTGGCTGGGTTTCTTCTATTGGCGACAAGACGACTCTGGTATGTCCCGTAGAGTCCTTTGTTAACAGCAGAACCAGCTGACTTTCTACATAGACGTCTGTGATTCAAAACCACATCTCGCAGCTCGGTGGTCGCTATAAGGGCAAACTTTATGGTAGGTCTTCCCTCCTCTCTGTTTACTGCTTTTTCTGACGAATATGTAGCTGTACGTTTTTCATGGCTCGCCTTTACTTTTTGTTGATATGAGACATTGGCATCTAGTGGGATGTCGTCAAGTAAGTTTTTGCGTCGCCTTTCCTGTAATTTCACTGACAACGGTTCCAGCGAGATGTTCAACGAAGATGGAACTATCCGATCCAGTGTCTTCTCCAACGTTTTCGGTGGTGATGTGGGTTTTAGAACTTTTCTGTGTCTTTTTGACTAAAACACAACCAGGGTTTCGTGAACGTTGCCTTCCAAGCTGCCCGCAACACTGATGGTGCTGCCAAGCTCTACATCAACGACTACAACCTCGATTCTGCCAATTCCAAGGTTAACGGCCTTGTCAACCTCGTGAAGAAGGTCAACAACGCAGGCACTAAACTCATTGATGGTTGCGGTACCCAGATGCATCTCAGCGTATGCCCTTCTTTCCTCTATTCAGGTCCGAGTCTCTAATCAACCCTTTTTTCTAGGCCAACGGTGCCGGTGGTGCCCAGGCTGCCCTGACTGCCCTTGCTGGTGCAGGCTGTGAAGTCGCAATTACTGAGCTCGACATCATCTCCGCCTCCGCCAACGACTACACTACGGTCCTCAAAGCGTGTCTCAACACCTCTGCTTGCGTTGCTATCACAAGCTGGGGTGTCGGTGATCCTGTAAGACCGTTACTTGAATTTGAATCGGTACAGAGCTGACGATACCTCCTCTATCAGGATTCGTGGCGCGCAAGCCAGACGCCGCTCCTGTTCGACGGCAACTACAAGCCTAAGGCCGCTTACAACGCCCTCATCTCCGCTTTGGCCTAAAGTCACTCCTGGATATGGTATATAGGAAACGTTTTATTTGATTTGTATCTCTGCCAATCCAGTTTATCGGAAAGTGCATGGCTTCGTACAGTTATTGCGGTACAACAGATCTGGTATCCAGATTCAATTACTTTAGATTGGTTTATATCGGAAACTGAGATGGGTTAGACGAAGTAACTGTAGGTGAGAAAGGTCATCAACCGAATGCCAGACCTTGGTGCGCCAATTAGACGCAGGTTAGATGATGTAGACTTCCGGGCGCTCGTCCGCTACCTCAGGCATCGGTACTATATCTCCTCCATTGGGATGAAGAAAATGACTGAGAGTTTGTCATTAGAACATGAATAGTAGAAGACGGTCACAGGGGGAAAACGCACTCTCCAACGATATGAAATTGCAAGTAGGAACGCCGCCCTGTTTTCATGCAACCAGGAATGGTGCACAATGAGAACCCGCCGAACTCATATGCGCTACCAGTCCCATAGGTCAATGACTCGGTCCAATGGTCATCCTCGAGCCGTTTTTCCATTTCTGTCGCGATGAGCTGCCGAGCTGTGGCAGCAGTGTTGTCGTCCACCTTTACCCATTTCCCTTGAGCATTAGCCATAACCGAATGTACGGACCCAGTGATATGAGGGACCTCCAAGAGGAAATGGCAGTTAGGGGTCGATATGATGATAGGGAGGATGACAAGGAAAACACTCACGATGCTAGTCCAGGACATCAAGCAGCGTCCTTTCTCTGCATGGCGACAATCCATGCATTCCACGATTGGATCCAACTCGCTCAGCTGGTCGATGGTTGCTGTTTCAGGGTTTAGCCCCAGCATAAGGAGGACCTTGACCAAGGTTTGCCATGGTACGGAGCTGTGGGCTGCGGGGAGAATGACCTGGTTCAGATTGAATACTCCCTGGTAGCCTCGTGTATCCCGCTGAAGAATTGGATCGGTCCAATCTCCATCTCCAAAGTCTTCTTGAGCCCCAATTGCCCAGCCCGAGCGCATTTGTGCAAAAGAACTTCCGGGAAACGCAGCTGAGTGAAACTGGTCTCACAGCGCGTGCACCGGAAATACGTCGTAACTAACTGGAGGACATCGATATCTTGATCTTCCTTCCACTTCGTCGTTTCCATCTTGAGTTGCAGGAGGTCGGCTTTGCATCGCTGAATCCACCTTTCCCGAAGGTCCGGGAATGTCTCTTTCACGGAACTCAAGGCTTCTTCGACGGAGACAGAGAAGTCCTCGGCATAGGAAATACATGCTTCTCGGACGGCGGGGTCCCGAAACATGCCTCCAATCGTAGGCTGAGGCATGCTGATAGGAGAGTCAGATGTACAGTGAGACCTAATTGTCCGGAGGAATTGAAAAGCTTGCTTCAATCTCTCCAGACGCATGGCATCAATATATTCATTCTGCGCCTTCACAAACACCCGTTCAATCTCCTCTTCGAGTGCCTTGAACCCTGTTCAGTGATGAGTGTGATGAATTCTCTACTGAGCCAGGAAACAGCGCACTTTTCACTGTGATGTCCTTCTTGCATGCTGTTACGAGGAGGTCGCTGCTCGTCCAGAGTAGAGCGACGGCGTTATTGTCGTCTATGATATCGTCGGCCCACCCAAGGGCCCTCGCTCGTCCCACGAGCCTGAGTTTGGTTAAGCGTTAAAGTTGGTTTGTGACAAATACGCACATCAGCATTCTCGATTCAACTGTCGCCGCGAAAACCGCTCTCCTGTTATTTTTAGATTGACTAGTACGATAACCTTGTATAAAAGTCACGACAGATGTTGCATGCTGTAGTACGGTTGTCAGGTTTTGCTCCTATTGCGGGAGTGAGACTCACAGATTTCCCCGCAGCCAGATCTTTCTTTCTGTCTTGGAGCCACTTCGTGCGATCCGTTCTTGAAGTTAACGCAGAGGTAACAGTTTTACACTCCTTGAGCATCCTGATTGAATAGCAGAAAATAGGCCCAAGATGTACCCCTGCGAAGAATAAATGAGACATATGATTTGGTGATGATCAGGCTACGACATTACCTTTCTCTGACTTTTTGAGAGGCGAACAATCAAGAGACGGCAACCATTTCTCGAGGACACAGCCTGCTTTTTTAGAGAAGGTGTCGAGTCCCTTCCATAGAGTTGCAATGCCATGCAAGGGTACGAATCTGAAAAAGACAGATGGTGCATTGAACCGCGCAATGAGACGCACCTGGTATCGCACTTAAGGCAGACAGCGCACGTTCGTATGCGGAGAACGAAGCATTCGAGAGGGATTTCAGGTACTCGGCCACAAAACTGAGTGTGGGTTAGGTTGACTTTGCAAGAAGCGACAAAGAAACACACATGGCAAGTCATTCCAAATACAAGCTCGGCGTACCAAAGCTCGTTGAAACCCTCGGGACATTCTGGGCAAGTCGGGTAGGTTGGCTCGGGCATTCTGCCAGATGACAATATTCTCCTTTTCAGTCAGAATTGCGCGCAGACCTTGGGATGTGCGAGTGAGATGCAACAGGTCTATCGGGTTTAGCCGGCTGAAGACCTGGCGATATTGGTTATTCTTCGACCAGCGGGTAAACTCCCAACAAGCTTACCTCGTACGCGATTTCAAGAGGCAAGTCTACAATCAGTTGAAGGGATCCCTTTTTACCCTTGGCCTCTTTTCGTTGAATGCTTTAACTTGCTCCCTTGTGACCTGGTCCGGTTCCTTCGCCTTGTATTCGCCGCCCGTTACGGCACGGTGGCCACCGACTTCACCCTCAGACGCGTCGATTTTCGCGTCATTGCCTGCGAGTAGCGTGTCATCAAGTGAAATATTGCTGGCAAGAGTAGAGAGATGATCAGACATGGTGGTATTGGTTGAAAAAGGTTAACAGAGTCAGAATTGACTCAGGACAGTGCGCTGGGATTTGGGCATAATGTATTGCCTTATTTGGAATATTACTGCGAAACTGTCAAGTTCGTTCAGAGCCGATGAATAGCCGTCGTAGCAACGTGAAGTAAAACACTGAAGCCGTCTCAAGTAATCCATGCTCCATGAAACTCTGCTTTGCTACCCATTCGGCACAGTACAAACAATCAATTTTTATAAATCATCGACAAAAGTTCACAAACCAGCAGTGCAGATCAAACTCCTTTCAACGACGAGCAGCATAGTAGCTCATGTAGTCCTCCGAATCAGGTGTTCAGAGACTGGGATAATCTCTCTGTGTGCCTTGAGTATCCATTCATCGTTGAATACCTTCGAATTGTGGAGTTGGTCCGCAGGGGCCCGCCGGGTGGTGCTCCACCTTTCTCCACTCTTCCTCGACCTGAATGCTTTAAAAAGAGAGTTTCCACTTGAGCTCTAGTCCTCCTCGGTTACCGTCAAATTCGCGTCCTGGATTTAATCATAGAAGAACTTCTTTGACTAAATACACAATATACATGGTCCTGCCAGTAGCTTCGCCCTTCAAATGTCCACTGTCTGCTTAATATAGTTTTCGCTTCTACTGTCCTGCGACTGACACTTCTCGAATACAAGCAGCATATCAAATAATCGGATTGAAATGATGATAGTTCTAGCCATTTGTCTTTTAGAGGTCTCTATACGGACAAGAGCTTCAGATTTGGTATTTTGGCGCCGAGCCTGCCAAGCTGAGCGTGGAACATTAGTCAACGGTCTAGCCCCAATTCACGGAAGGGTCCAAGAAATGATACATGATCGACTCCGACTGACGATTGCGCAGAGGGGATATGTTGATTCCATGTGTCTTCATCCGGAATCCCCACTGATCGACACTCAAGACTCGACTAAAGCCGCCGATTGGTGAGCATGCAGAGCTGTCTGCCCCGGATGTGACCTGGCTATCACCGGACACACTGTGGGCGCTTGGGCAGATGTCGACGACCTACACCAGTACGGGGAGCACATCCATTATAATTTTTTTTCGAATACGATGAGGGGATTTAATAAAGCGTCGTTTGAAAGCTCCGGGGTGAATGACTGGAGATCTTCCGAGTCGGCGACAGTGGAAAGACGATTAGGGTTTGCGTGTGGATTGGTCAACTCCAGTGCGGGGTGCAGAAAGAAGGGGGACTTCTGAAGGGGAGCAGCTGCTGCTCAAATGAAGAATGAATAATAAGGAAGAGAGTTGAGCCAGCGGCGCGATCTGGTTTTGAGTTTTATCTTCGATTCATCATCTTCCGCAGTGTTTTCTGCCGATAATCCACCACATTCTTTCCTTGACGAAGCTTGAACTCGTATCAAACCCGCTATTCTCCGTTCTTTTCACTAAAGAGGCTTTGTCATAGAACCAGCTGGCTGTCAGTGATAACATTCCAACCCAATCGCGACATCTTTCACATACCACGAGGAGAAATGCTTTACAGCGCAACACCGAAAAGACGTTGATCGGAAGCAGGTCACCTTTAAGATGACGAGCGTTATATCCGTAATACAAGGGACTCACTGACAATACCTCAGCATGTACGTAGAGATACTAGTTGCTAGAGCATACAGCCAATACTCGAGCTAACCTCCTCACCGACGCTAGAAAATAAAATGTGAAGGAATCGGCCCGGCAAAAGGGTTTAAAGCTATTGCGGGTTTTGAATGCAGTTTGGCCAATACGCCGTGCTGGCAACGGCTGGGGAACCGTACTGAAACCGACAATAAACCGCAAAAATAGGAAGCCGACGCTGTCAGGATCACTGTCTGCGTGTTGTCTTCGGATCTTTCTTGCTTTCGAATACCATGAGACGCTTTCTGTGATGATATCGGCTTAACTGGCATTGTTTTGATCGTCATTATTACACCGAGGGAGGAAAGGTGGCATTTGCCGACGTCGCACGCCTCGTCCCAAAGAGGAAGTTGCATCTTGTCCTGCGCAGCCACAACGCTCACCTGAACAACAAAATTTCCGCATGCATTGGCTCTCTTTACGCTTCGTTGTGGCAATCACGCTTGAAAAAGCCGACGGAAATATACGTAGATGCAAGGATCTGCGCTCTGTACGCGTGCAAATTCTGCATGATGCGACCGTCGCCCAGCCAGCTCGTATGTAAATTTGGCTCTACCTCTTCTAGATGGAATTGCCGAAAGGCCTTGGTGTTTGATGTCGACGCAACGAAATTGAGAACACAATGTGCGCTTGTGGTTCTTCCCCGGCGACATCTTCACGGAACAGAAGATGCAAGTAACCATGCGCGACACTGCCTGCTCACTGCTTTGCTGGCCGACAATGACTATGGTAGGTTGCCTTTCGCCAGTTTTTCTGCTTGGTACTCCACTGATCGGAGTGCGCAGCAACTCTAAATCGTCCGCTGGAAGTATCGAAGTATTTGCGACGGCTTGAGGCGAACCGTCCCGCCATTTGTAAAGAACTGGTACCTGCCTCGCTGGCGTAATGGTAATTACTCCGATTCTTTCGAGCTTCTCTGGCCTGGTTTGCCAAGGTCCAATGATGCGTAAAAATAGAAGGATGCGTTGGGAAAATACTTTGCCCTCCGTATTATCCTCGGAGACGTTTGGACCAAAGGAATACCAGTGGGTTAGCAAAAAGATAATTGCGCTCATGAAAACTCGCTTACCTCTATTCCTCAGCTGGAATGAAAAATCCGCATGCAACTGTACACCTCTTTGACCTTTGAGGTCTCTCAATCCCCGTTGCTCAGACGCCATGATTTTCACTACGTAGAAGGCCGCAAACTCCGTTCTTGTCAAGAGACTGCAAGCGAAAACCACATCTTGACACAGATCAATCGAAGTTGACCCGTTTTGCTCGTATTGTCCCCGGTATGTGCTCGGTTGGTCGTGCTCGACATTGTATTTACCTCATGATCAAAATAGGGAAGATAACATCGGATTATCTCTCCTTCTGCTTCGCTGAATCAATAAAAGGAGGACCCAGGACGGTGGGCTACTCAGGACTCTTGCTCTTCCAGCCCCAGTACAGGTGTTTGCAGAATGTCCAGGCTTCTCGCCCTGGTGACTTTAATCGTCGCCGCCCAGAGGGCCAACGCAGTGGTCCCCTTGTGGGGTCAATGTATGTGCCTTTTACTCGATTGATATCTGTTTCTGACCCTGGCCATAGGCGGTGGTATGAACTGGACTGGTGAAGTGAGCAATTTTTTCCTCTTCTTTGCCAACTCTTTTACTGACATCCTTCCCTAGACCACTTGTACGTCGCAGAAGCAAAGAAAGGAGATGTATGTCTGACTGTTTCTCCAGGCGCTTCAGGATCCTTCTGTCAATTTGGCAACCCGTACTACTCTCAGTGCGTCCCCGGTACTGGCCCTACCACCGAAATCCCTACGCCGACGTCGACATATACTCCTCCAACGTCGACGTATGAACCTCCAACGTCGACGTATACACCCCCGACGACAACGCCCACTCAACCTACCGGTCCCTTGGCTACGAGTTTGAACGGTCGATTCGTCAACACCGGAAGGAAGTTCTGGGGTGCTGCTGCGGACCCTAACACTCTCAACATTGCCTGTAAGTCGATTTCTGAAAGATAAGTATAAATATTTATCTCTCTCAGCCAATGTTGCTATCTTGGCCAGCGAATTTGGTGCAGTCACACCCGTGAGTAACTCCTGGGTTTTGATGATTATTTACTCATTCCTTTTCAGGAAAACTCGATGAAGGTATGGAAGGACAAAAGATTTGGACAATATTCTCACTCTTTTATTTTGCACCATAGTGGGACGCTATCGAACGTAGGTGCCTTCTATCAACCCGCCCAATCTCCTCTGACGTCCCTCAGCCTCTCGCAACCAATTCAGCTACGGTAACGCCGACACCCTGGTCAACTGGGCCACAAGCAACGGAAAGCTCGTCCGAGGACACACATTCGGTTAGTTGTCATTAGACTTGGACAGGGCCGTACGCTGACTTTTTATCAAAGTTTGGCACTCTCAGCTGCCCAGCTGGGTCTCTAGCATCACCGACCGCAGCACTTTGACAACAGTCATTCAAAGCCACATCGCGGCTCTCGGAGGCCGTTACCGCGGCAAGGTCTACGCCTGGGATGTTGTCAAGTCAGTTCATTGTCAAACAGCCGAAATACCTTCTGACGCCTGAATAGTGAAATCTTCAACGAGGATGGTTCCCTTCGTTCCAGCGTCTTCTCTAGCGTCTTCGGCGGCGACGTGCGTTACTTTGACCATTATCTTTACCGACTTGAGCTGATGACATCCCTCAGTCTTTCGTCAACGTCGCGTTCCAAGCTGCTCGTGATACGGATTCCAGTGCCAAGCTTTACATCAACGACTACAACCTCGATTCGCCCAATGCTAAGCTCGACGCTGTTGTCGCTCTCGTCAAGAAGGTCAACTCCGGTTCTAAATTGATCGATGGTATTGGTACTCAGATGCATCTTGGTGTAAGTCATGAAGTCAGTACCGGAGCTGGACATCTGATCTCATCCTTTATCAGCCCGGTGTTGCAGGAAGCACCATCCCCGCCATCCAGACTGCTGCCTCCGCTGATGTTGATGTTGCTATCACCGAACTCGATATCGAAGGAGCTTCGCCAGTCGATTACACCATCGCCCTCCAGGCCTGTATCCTGAGCACTCGCTGTGTATCCATCACTTCTTGGGGTATCAGCGACGCCGTACGTCTCGTTTGCAACATTATGCTCGTTCAG
>Ga0247732_10001197_pt1 | contig 10759 bp, 17 predicted proteins | sample UWRJL163409C2_FD_180940 | JGI IMG/M metagenome (GOLD analysis project Ga0247732, IMG submission 180940) | Plant litter microbial communities from Arlington Agricultural Research Station in Wisconsin, United States - UWRJ-L163-409C-2 | ecosystem: Environmental > Terrestrial > Plant litter >...
CGACGAAGCGACGAAGTTTCAGAATGGCGGCTAGAAATTTGACCATGAAACCAATTCCTGCCTGGAAGAGAAGGCAGGAGCTTCCATCTGAACCGTGATCCCCAAGCTAGAACTTCGAACCGGCCTTTCCGCCAAAAGCCCTCTGACGGGCTTAAGGAAGCACCAAGCAGGCACCGCCCCAAGCTCGATATTCTCTTTCCCCTTCAGAACCCCGCTAGGGGGCGCGGACAAAGTGGTCGAGGCAAAGAGTGACTTGGCTTGTTGAATAAATGGAGATCCTTCTCTCCCGACGACGCACCAACCATCGTCGAATGATTGTACGATGGTGAGCGTCTCTCCCAGGACGATAGACAGTTCATCAGGGAGAACGGGGTCGTATAGTTGGCGTACTTTGCGCGAGGTACCGCATGTTGCCGTTGTCGCTAAAGCACTCCCTGCGCTCGAGGCAACGGACAGGACAGAGAAACGGCGGGAGCTAGGGGTGATAGAGTTGAAGCTTGACATCCTGGAGTGGCGCGAGCCAGTCGAAAATGGTTTGATGTCCAAGGTTGGGCTGCCCGAGGATGTCGTTCCTAAAGCAAATGAAAAGGGCTTATGGCTAAAGCTGCTGGGATAATTGCCTGACTGGCGGTGATGCTCGATAACTTCGTCTCGAGAGAGCACCTTCTCAGGGGGTATTATGGCAGAAATCGATTGCTGGGGCATTGGACTCGTCAGCGTATGGCTTGCCCTATAAGAAGGCCATAGTCAGGCTATGAACAAAGAAAAGTTGAGAACAACGCGCCTAGCTGGTTTCTCGCTCAGATATTCCGCTTTTTGTTTCAATCCCTTCACAGAAAGGAAGGCAGCGCCCATCATCGATTCTCGTTTGTGGGCTACTCGCTGTCGATATAATCGCAGGGCGAGCCAGGCTACTACCCCTAAACTCAGGACCCCGACGAGTATGAAGCCAGCGATGTAAATGGGATTTTTTAGGGACATTACGTCGCCTTTGTTCCCCGGCGTTGGAGATCGCGAATGCAGGAGAGCTGGAGCCATGGAAGTCGATTTGGATGAGAAATGAGTAACGAGCGACGGTTTTGTTTAAGGAGCGGAGTTTGGGCGAAGAGCGTGAAAAGGGAGCGCCCACAAGAGAACCGCCCACGGTCCTGTTTAAGAAGCAGAAGCAGTGGGAAGGAAGGAGAAGCAAAGCAACGCTGGAATCGATAATATTGATAGCTTTACATCATCAATCATCAATCATTAGCGTGCCCACGACAACAGGAAGCACAATGGCCACTTTGCCAACCTTTATCCGACTCCAGGATATTGGGGGTAATTACTCGTAAACATCAGCTTCGAACCGTTTCATACGCAACCACAAGCCACCCTTGAGAAGAGGTCAGACACGGATTCATATGCAATTACTGTATGAGCTCACCTCAACGAAAGTCGTCATTTGCTGCATAATCTTCACCTTTTCAGTTGCTTGAAGCCCGGGGTAGGACTTCCAGGATTCAGGCGGCGCAATATTCTCCTTCATGTCCAAAGAGAAATCTTGGAATGACTGGAGAAATCGTACAAGGAAGTACGTTGTCTTGTGATAAGCGAACTGAAGAAACGACCTCGTCAGTTGAATGAGTAGCTAAAATGAGACCATGAATACCTGTTGGCCGAGACAGATACGTGGTCCAGCATTGAAAGGAAGGAAAATGTAGGGATTTGGAATCATATACTTGTTTAGGCGTTCGTCGAGGAAGCGATCCGGGTCAAATTCAAGCGCTTGGTCAAACAGTAAGATACGAAAGTTGAGCAGGGCAATTAAGACAAACCATCAGGTCCCCAAAGATCCGTCCGGCGGTGCATATAGAAAACACCATACACACAGCTGGCGAAGTAGTGGTGTCAGCGCAAGCCACATCAACGAAGAAATGAGGCCATACATGGAGCCCTTGGGAATGTAATACGCAGGTGTTCTTGAAGTCTCAGGGAATACAACCGGATTCGCGGCTTGCCTAGTGAAAGGAAAGTGTCAATGGCCAAGAAGAAATGGCGCGCATCCTTTACCTATAGTCAAACGGCCTTTCGAAACGTCAGACTTGTCAATAGATGGTCGGAAAGAATCGCTTACGCAGGAGCATATAATCGAAGAATTTCTAAAGCAACCGGTTACGGTGTATGTTGTATCAAAGTGGAAACAAACACACCATTCAGGAAGGCACGAGTGTACTTCATCTCACGCATTTTCTCGATGGTCGGATTCTCCCGGAGGCCAACCTTCTCTACAATCTCAGTCCTCAGGCGTTTCTCGACGTCAGGGTGTTGAGAGAGCATATACAAAGCAAATGTGAGTAACGATGACGTCTAAAACACATGAGTGAAGAAGGGGCTTTGAACAGAGACTATTGGCTTACCGAGTCTCGTCCAGCCAGCAGAAGGTTGAGTATCTGATTGTGGAGATCAGCTAGCGTTTTATATTGGTAAATAGGATGCACTAAACATACCTCGTCTTTGATCATCTTCCGGTCTTGAACTTGAGAAACTAGGTGGTCCATAACAGTGTGATGTTCCTCTTCGTTAATAACGTCTGATCCTCCTTCTTTAGCCCGTTGCTCTTTTTTCGCATGTTCCTCCAACGAAATGTCAAGCATGGGATCGATGAAGGAGTCGAGTATTTGACGCAATGGAGCGACCTTGTCTCCCCAGAATTCTGATAGAGGCCACATAGGACCGTAGGAGGTTCTTTCCTTCCCGAGAATGAATGCCTTTTCAAACGAATGGACGAAGAGATCGGATGGATGACTCGGTGGGGAGGGCCTCTTGCTTGCAATGGAGGGCGGATAAGGAATATTTCCGTCGAGAGAATTGATATCCGCGCCAAATAGGAATTCAGTCGCGGAGTCCAGTGTAAAGCGTGCTGCCAGATCCTGAAGATTTCAGAACCAGATAGTTTCTCCGAGGAATGAGTTATTTACCTGGAAGTCAATTGAAGCCCCTTCGTCCAACCGGCGCCGTGCGATTTTCAGCGTTTTATTGATGTTCTTTTCAAATATTTCGAAATCGCTGATGCGATCCCGGCTGAAGAATGGGCGAGCAAGGGATCGGTGAAACCTTCAATAACCAATTAGTTTCTTTACCATCCCGGAAAACTCGCCACTCTTACTTCCACATTTGACCTAAAATAGATCTCAGTCTGACCCATGCCGACAGTATACTTAGACACACCATCAACGTTGAAAATTCCAGAGCCAAGGAGCGACTCCATCTGCTTCGCTACCATTTCCCCTTAGACTAGTCATTAATATTTTCATTTGATAAAGCGTACCACATACCCTTGACGAATGACTCAAACTGAGTGGCAAGCATGATCTGGAAAGAGAATTTATATTCTTGCCTGCTTCTTGAAATTGTGTCAAAATTACCTTGATATGCTCTGGTTCAAAAGTGAGGATCTGCATTTCAAGCGAGTCTTTAACAAGGAGAATCGCGACTAACTGCAAGAGACTTACCATAGGAGTGCCCACCGACGGTACCTGATAGACAGGCCCGTGTTCTTCCATCCAGACATTGAAAATATCGCCAGGGTACCCCGTCTTGACGCATTGCACGACCTTTTCGCCTGCCGTAGCGAAAGTCCCCTCAACCGTAGGTGGAAGCATGGCCCCAAGCCGCTTTGCGGCCCTACTGTCGATATGTGGCTGCAAATGGTGTTGAATGACAAACAGTAGTGGTTTGCTCAAACCCGAGACCACCAGAGCTCCAGACGTTGGGAATTCGACGCCCAAAATCCGACAGAGGATACGCAGTGAGAGATACGTGATAGTCGAGGGTATTATGCATTGCGATGAAAGACTTGCGATGTAGCGTGGACCAGGAGGGATGTTCATCGTTTTCTCGTGTCGTTGAAGGTGGTCGTGTGGGGGAAGACGTATGATGTGTTGAGGATTTCTTCCGCAACTCCCGCGCTGGCACATTTGTGGGCGAGTGTGTGAGAACGACGTCGTCAGCTAAATTAGTCAAGCACTCGATTGAATGGAAGAAGCTCTGAAACGGAGATAAAGCTCCGGAAACAGGAAGTTGCATTGGAACGCTAAGCGGAGGATTAAATGGCGGAAAGAAAAGAGTCGGCCATCGTTATGGTTCCGCCTTAGGGGCTTTCCCACGCATAAACCGAATCAGAATACCAGTGGCCTCAAGAATCGTAAAAGATTCCAGGCAATTTGCAATTTGTTCTAATTGAGGGCCTCAAAGGGGGGAAAAGACGCTGCCTCAACTGAATCGCTGCAGTATCGTCGTCCTCTATGATGCATGACGCATGATGGCTCTTTCGTTTGGGTATTCGCATATTATAACAGAAACTACAGAGGCTGGTATTATGTGGTATTCAATTAAGAGCTAGGAGACGTATCATTAGGAAGTAGTTGATAGTAGTTGATAATATCGGAAAGCTCGTACTAAATAAACTGCGAAGCCAAGAGCTCCAGTTGTTCAGCGTATGATAGCCTTCGCACCTGAACCTCCTCTATCTTGCGCCAGAAGTCATGCTGGTCCCCTCGAGCATAGTCACGCCAAGCGCCAGCAAGAGCACCGAGGGACAGAGGTGTCGAATAACAGACGATCCGAGGATCAGGTGGCATCCCGTCCAGTTTCGTATCGTCGGACGCCGACAGTGTTAGCCGCACGGCTAAAACCCTGAGGGCTCGAAAGTGGGTAAAGCATTCTGAGAAACCCTGTGGAGGGAGCCACACCTCTCTCCAAAAAATATGAAGGTGAGTGAGTGTACCACCGAGGGAAATCGATGGAGCGGTTTTCATCCACACAAGGGGGTCCTTGGAGGTGCCGTGGACGAGTAATGAGAGGTGGGTAAGATGCTGAAAGGGTACAGAGGTGTCCGCTTCGTCGATTGGGCTAAACAAGGCCCATAGTTGGGCTTCCCAAAGGACGAACCAAGCTCTTCGTAAAGGCCAACGACGGGCGCAGCGGATAATGTCCATTTGCCAGGCTGGAATGCCCATACCAGTTGAGGACGCAGTAAGCCAGAGAAGAGATTCTACGTTTGCGCCCATTATATTCCGAAGTATGTTGTGAGATATGGCGCAGGTTGGAGCTGGAGTGTCGCAAGCAAGGTGCCGAAGATGCTGTGAGAGTTCCGGGTAGTGTAGCTTGGATTCCGGAGGATGTGATGCGTTTAAATGAAGGTCGTCCAGTCTTTGTCTCGGTAACGCATAGATGCTATGCATAATTGCTGAAATCCTGGGATCGCCTGGTTAGAAGCATAATGATTTTAAGACTCTGCGTTACCGTTTGAATCGTCGTTTGTCAACCAGAGCCAATTGGAGTAATGACTTGTACCGGGAGTTCCTGAGTAGTTGGTAAGCAGCGTCAACGAGGATTTCATCCTCGAGCTCAACGGGCAGGTCCATGGTTATGCCCGAGTCGCGCTCAAACGCGCGCGCCACGATGGTGATGGGCGTTCTGAAGAAGGATGATTACATAACGGGAAGCGCTGTCTAATGGCAACCTTGTACACGCTTTGCAAATCGCATCAACGACTTGACGAACATGTCCTGGTGCTCGTAAAATACGGTATGGCTACCACCTTCAATGCGATACGCCTCAAAATCCCTGAAATGCTGCGACAGGATGGCGTTTGTCTCTTCGTTGTTGACGTATTTGTCCTCCGATCCGTATATCGACCACGCCGGAAGACCGTCGTGCCCCGCCTCCCAGAGCTTGGAAGGATCTTGCTGCCTTGATAAAATACGCGATATATCTTCCGGACCCGTGTAGACTGTTGAGCCTATCAACGCGGCGTATAATGTTGCTGGGAGAGTGTCGGGATCGTTAAAACATTCCCGAACAAACCTGATCCGGGACTGCAGTGCTGCAATTACATCTTGCGTTTGTTGCATGATTGGTACAATATCATGTAGCACAAGTGGCTTGATGACGCGCTCATTGACTTCAGGGTCAAGGTACGGTAGACCGCCGGCGTAGCCAACCCCAGAAATTATATCGGGGCCCAGGTGAGTGACAATATCGCAAATAACAGTACCTGGAGGCTCATTAGATCTTAGACCTGGTTAGATAGGATAAGGACCATAACTACCTCCTAGGCTCCTGAAACGCAATTCAGTGTGATATCTTGGTAAAACTTTACAGGAGAATCTTACCAACCAACAACGACAGGCTTGTGCAGCTTGAACTCATTGGATACTATAGCAAAGTCTCGAGCATAAAGCTCAGAGGAAAAGCCTTCAGTTGACGTGGGCTGTCCACTCCTCCCGTGGCCACGGATGTCGTATGCAACCTGAGTGATTATTGGTACCTCTTAATGTGCACGCTCCGTAGTTAGCGACGTACCAAGTAATGCTTTGAAAGAAGATCATTACTCTGGAGCAGCTTGTCCCAGCAGACAATACTCATTGCACCGCCGTGCAAAAGAACAATAGGAGGGTAATGAGGATTACCAACGGCAGTGGCATAAATATCCAGGCCGTCGGCGGATTTGAGAACTTTCTCGACACGCTTGTGTGACTTTTTGGACATCACTTGCGCCCAGAGTAGAGAGAACACGAGCGCGAAGAAAATACGAGGCAGCATGGTTTGGTGCAACTAACGGATAGACTGGGCGCCAGGCTTTATAGTACCTCGCTCAGCAAGCTGCGGCAATCTGAAGTCCGATAGTCTTTTCCACATTTACTAAATGACAGTCAGACCAGACCAAGTCGCATCAGAAGCTATCACTGACGCAGACAAGACGCATACAATAGTACTCGATTGCCCGCCGTCCTGCCTGATCGGCGGCGCTATGTGATGCCTTAATCCGCCACTACTGTGGTTAAATTACTGGTTATGATTGGCTGTGGGCTTGATTCAGACCACCACAGCATCTCGCTAGATAGGATAAAAACGCCATTTTGGTCGCTCTCTGCGCGGATCAGTGCCCCGCAACCATATGCCTTAATGGGGATCTGCGCCACAGCAAAACGCTCACGTGCTGCTACTGGAAATTGACAAAAATACAAAGCAAAACAATACGGCATTTCGCTCGTTTCACTAAACGTGTTCCTGTACCGTCACCACCAATCGCTTTCAAGCTCAGCGAGTATCTCAAGACACCAGCCTACTTCCTCCGATTCACCAACGTCGAAAAGACTCGATACTCCAATAGCGTCTGGTAGACTGCTAATAGCGACGATCGGCCAGAAGGAGGACGCGTTATGGATGTAGAAGATGGTTCCGTGATCGTTAGAAACATCAAGGACCCTATCCATGACTACAGTAAGTCTTAGCTTTCTACAGCCTCGCATATACGCTACCCCGAGCTCATGTATCGCTTTCAGTACCCGTCAGCCGCCGAATGGCAAGCTTTATCGACACGTACGTCGCATATAGCGGTTTCATCCTCGTATATGCGCGTTTTCCTGATCTGCACATGTCATAGCGAACAATTCCAGCGCCTTCGCAACATCAAGCAACTTGGGACAACATCGTTTGTCTGGCCAACAGGCAATCATACGCGCTTCGAGCATTCCCTCGGTACGTCCCTCCTCAGTGTGTGTTACTCTTGGTCCTCAAGGCAAAAGGCGTCGCTCGGCTTGCACGATTGATGGCAGAACACTTGAAGCAGTCTCAACCCTCGTTAAATATCACAGATCGAGACGTTTACTGTGTGGAGCTCGCTGGACTGTGTCATGACCTTGGTCACGGCCCTTGGAGTCACGTCTGGGATGGCATGTTTATCCCTCAGACCCTGTATGCGCTTTTCCTTCCCCCATTACGCCACTGACCACATGTTCTCTTTGATAGGCCCAACGTACAGTGGACTCACGAGGAGGGGTCGGAGATGATGGTCAAGGCCCTGGTGAAGGAAAATGACGAGGTTTCCATTACCGAAGAAGATCTATCATTCATTCTGGCACTGATTGCTGGTGATCCCAAGAAGTGCAGGAAAGTCATTTTGTTTGTGTGCGACCTCCTTGACTAATTTGTTTACAGTCCAAAGGAGAAGCCTTTTCTTTTCGACATAGTGGCGAACAAACGGAACGGACTGGACGTGGATAAGTAGGTGCCCACTTATATCGCGTACTGCGTGTGTGCTAAGACACTATAGGCTTGACTACATCCTTCGCGACACCCACTCTGTCGGTTCTCCTCTTTCACTCTCCCTTCTTCGGTGTGTATTTCCATAATCGTTGCGCATTCATGGAGCTTATTTTCACAGCCTTATCAACGGCGCACGCGTACTCGAAGACCAAATTTGCTACGATGTCAAGGACGCAAATCATATCTACCAAGTTTTTCAAACCCGTTTCACGCTGCACAAAATCTTCTATAACCACAAATCCGGTAAATACAACCTTTTTACCTCTACTGGTTCTTGACGCTTTTACAGCAAGGGCAATCGAGTATATGATCATTGACGCGCTTGTGGCCGCTGAAAAACACATGAAGATTGCTGAACGGATTAAAGACCCAAAGAAGTTTTTACACTTGACCGATACCATACTTCTTCAAATCGAGCAATCAGTCGATGAACCTGTGAGTGCATATCTCCTTCTTACTGTCTCCAGGGCTCTAACCCGTGCTCTAGGCCCTCGAACTATCTCGCTCAATCATCAAGCGCATCAGAAAGCGACAATTATACACTTGCGTTGACCACAAGTCCATCCCTTGGCCAATGCGCCAGGTTTTCCGGCAAAACGTGACTCCCGAGCGAATTGTTGAAGCGGCTATGAAGGCTCAAGAAGCCACGACCGACGAGGATACGATCAACATCAAGGTCGAAGATGTTATTGTTGACTTTTCGACAATGCATTATGGGATGAAGGAAAAGAACCCTCTAGATTCAGTTGGGTTTTATTCTAAACTCCACCCAGACAGTGCGTTGGTCACCTCGTTTGCCTTTGACTCTGTCCTGAACAGCTTTCAGGATGTCAGAAAGTTCAACCGGGCGATTGCTCGACCATCATGCCCCCATTCTTTGCCGAAGACCTCTTGCGCATCTTCAGCAAAAGCAAAGAGAAATCGTACATCAGGGCCATCCAGCAAGGATACAGAGCTATTCTGCTACAAATGTCGAAGGAGGAGGAGCTCGGGGCCTTCGCCACTACGATCGAGACCTATGTGGAGGAGGATGGCGTTGAAGAAGATATCCCCACAATTGTCCATGCCGGTGGCCTTGATACACCGCACCAATCACCCCCTGTCGCGCTAGGTCCAAGTACACCAACAGAGCCTACACCTTCGACACCCAAGCCAAAGACCCGCTCGCTGGCCCGCGCCCAATCCAGGAGCTGGTCAATGGGTGTCCATGGGAGTGGCGGGACGCCCTTTTCAGAGAATAATTTCACCACGATGCCGCTGCCGCCAGTTCCGGGAAGCCCCACGAGACAAGCTAAAAGGAAGCGGCTGGATACTGCAGACGATGACCCCAGTGGTGGGTTGCTAATGGCGGGAACGGAGAACATGAGGAGCACGAAGAAGACAAGGTCGTAATTGCTTTTATTTTGCCACAAGACTATTGCACTGGACATTTTGGAACATAGCTTAAGAGTATTCACACACTTCATGTCAATCGCATTTGCATTTTCAATCACTGGTATTATGAATGAGAAAGGGGAATAAACAAACACACCAAAGAAACGGATTGAGTACTCGGTCAATACGCTTAATCGCTATCGCTGTCACTGTCACTGTCGTCATCGTCCTTGCCACCATCATCAGTGCTGCTCTCGTCGTCGTCGTCGCTATCTGTCCTCTTCTTTACAGCCCCGCCACGCATAGCTGCCATTTGACCAGCGAGCGAATCTTCCTCAGGGTCAGAGATATCATCTTCAGAGGGATCCTGCTCCGTCACGGGGGCATCTTCGACCTTGAGCTAAAGAAAGGGAGAATGATGAGGGCAAAAATCAACAAAAATGCATCTAGGACATACCACAATTTCCCGGGTAATATCCTCGCCAACAAAGGTGTCACTGACAACGTACAGCTTCCAGGTAAACATGCCAACGTTGGGCGGGCACTGGAACTGGATCTTGTACGAGCGGTAATCACGTTCAGATGCAGATTGAGGGTATGGAACATCGGTGATCTTGACAGGAGGGACGACGAGCCTGTTCGACTTGTCATCGGCCAAAACGATCCACCAGGACGGTTTGCGAGCAGCGGGCCACAAGGGGGCATGAGCAGCGTTGGTCGTCACGGCCGTAGGAGGGAGCTCTTCTGCCTCGACTTTGGAAGCGAGGAATTCTTCATCAAGTTGTTCGTTCTGTTGGATGACGCGCTTGGTTTCGTCGACGCTGAGCTCGGGCTTGGCGGGTGGTTTGACACCAGGGGGTGAGATGCGGAGTTTGACGAGGAGGAAGACAATGGCCGACGGAGTAACAACGCGCTCGCCAATAACTAGACTAGTAGTTAGTAAAGAAAGTGCGGTGGAATAATGGACGACGGACCCTTGAAACTGGCATCAACGAGTTCAATAGTACTCCACTTCTGTAAGGCCTTCTTGACATCAGCGGCACGGGCGTCCTTCTTCGCTTCAAGGGATGTTACGACCTCAGGAAGAGTCTTGGCAGATTTCTCGAGTGAGTCAATGTCTGATGCGGAGACACCAGGCAGTTGAGAGAATCTTCGTCGCTCAGTCGACGCGACTGCGCTGGGGTTGACAGCTTGAGTGAAGTAAGAGTGGAGGCGCATAATCGTAATAGTCGTAGACAGCCAATTGCGAGAGTTGGCGGTGTTCAACAAAGCGTTGAGGAGGAGAGGTGTTTGAATG
>Ga0247732_10001198_pt1 | contig 10756 bp, 16 predicted proteins | sample UWRJL163409C2_FD_180940 | JGI IMG/M metagenome (GOLD analysis project Ga0247732, IMG submission 180940) | Plant litter microbial communities from Arlington Agricultural Research Station in Wisconsin, United States - UWRJ-L163-409C-2 | ecosystem: Environmental > Terrestrial > Plant litter >...
TACCTTTCGGCCTGTCACTTGAAGTTAACCTCACAGGGTATGACAACCGTGCAAGCCCGGCCTGAATGCGTCGAAGAGATGAGCAAGGGGACAACAATGGGAAGGGCGACATGGGCACGACGCATGAGGACGACGAGCTCCCAAAGTACTACTCTCTCTTGAGTGCGGGAGTCCTGAGACAGTGAATCTATTATTTTGTGAAGATAGACATTCGTACGTACGTACAAAGAGCGCCGCACGCCCCCATACAGCCAGGAATATCACAGTACGACGCCTAGCATCGTATCTAGCCCCTCCAAATGCCCGCAATCTGAACGGGAAGTTGCTGCCCATGCCCTAAAGTCGCGTCGACAGAGATGGGCCTCGAGAACGTGGCATACCAAGCGTCTAGTTCCTCCTGTTCCTCCGACGATATGGACGGCGGCTGTCCACGGACTTCTTGATGATGAGGAGCATACCCGTTCGGGTAGGACACGTGGGTTATAGCGCTCCCGTTCTGCATCGCCGGCGGTGCTGAGGAATGTTTGATTGAATCGGAAACAGGCAAAGCCTGTACCGTCGTTTGAGGTTGCTGTTGCCCAAAGGTCCCATACTCGAACGAAGCGAGCTGCTGACCACTTCCGTACGTCGGGACATAGCCGTTGGGGTAGATGACCAGAGAGCTCCCACCAGACGGCTGCTGCATAGCGGCGGGAGCGGATTCCCTCTTTGAAACCTTCCTCCTCAGACTGAACCGTTTGGACTTCTTCTCCTGTGGAACCTGTGTATCTCCAGGGATGTGCTGAGTAACGCCACCACCGGGCGAAAGAATCGCTGTTGTATAAACAACAGATGAGGTCGGATCCGCGCCAGTGACATTCGCACCAGCCACCGGGATGGTGAAAGCATAGTGGGAGAGGTCCTCGCCAGGTGGAGGCCATATGGACGGTTTCTCCGCCGTCACTATCCATTGTTGTGCAGGCGTGGTGAAGATAACCTGCGGTGCTGGTCTGGAGCATCAGTAAAGGATGAATGATCAGCTTGCTGTAGGCTTGCCTTGGAAAACTTTGAATGGTTTAATCGCGTGTTCTGGTACGGGCTCTGGCGGAGGCTTCGGTGCTGAAAAGGCTCTTCAATACACGAATACGTGCAGCGAGGCAACTTACCAGAGAATTCATCATCAAGATCCAATTTTGCGTAGGACATTCTCTGGGGCATCGAGAGAGGGAGCGAGGTGTCCCAGACCGTCGATCCGCTCGCCCTCATGGGATCATTGCCACCTACAGTCACTCCGGAAGGGTATTTCGACGATTGGACCCCGCTCGTCCTCTCCGGCTGGGCCAAGTAGTAATTGTTGTTGACCCACACGAATGCGGGTCGTAACACTTCGTCCTCTCTCTCCTTCTGAACGAGAGCCGGGACATAATCCTTGGTCACTCGCTCCTTTGCGACCCAGGGCAACCGCTTTACATGACGCACGAAATGCTGAGCCCGCACGAGGTAGGTGTGCAACGAAACCTCGGACGGCGGATAGTTGAGACGATCCTTACGGGCGTAGTCGGGACCAAACTCGAGTTCAGCGGAGACTGGGGACGGTAAATCGTAGGATGCTTCTGTTACTGGGACGCCAGGGGTGTACATGGTGTTGGTAGCTGTCGACCGCGGTGTGTGCGCATGGTAAGGGTCAGGCTGGTCCTCGTGTGTAGGTGAGGCTCCATAGCCCGAGTCGCGGGCCTGCGCCATCGTTTCTTTGTTCTGAAATGCATGTATTAATTGCTGAGACGAAGAGGCAGAATGTGTTGTATGAGGAGTAAAGGCAGACATGCAGCAGACGTGTGTATACCCTAATATGGTAGTTATTATAAACTAGGTAATAGCTGCGCACGGTCAGCATCAGATGCAAAAAATCGACACGGAACTTACTGTATTTCGGTCCTCCGCCGCCTTCTGGCACTGTCCAGGTGATATCCTGCGTCGGAACCTTGATGTCGCAGAGCTTGCAATGAATGCAGTTCTACATAATCATCAGAAATCAATCGTATTCGCTGGCAAAGCACGCTTACCTGAGAGTTGATGACCAGTTTGTGGCCATTCCAGCCTTCCTTGGACGCAGAGTTCTCGTCCGGTACATACTCGTACACGCCAGCTGGGCACGCGCGGCCCAAAAGACCGGCATATTGCTCAACATTTACCTGAACATGCTTCCTCCTCCGAGCAAGTTCATCTCCAACCTCGGACGTAACACGCCCAGCGTCCTCAGTAAGCTCGGCCTGACTTTCAACGGCTCCGAATCCAGCGCCAACTGCAAAGTTGCCATCCTCCTTGGACTGCTCCTCCATGAATTGAGGTGTCTTGACAACACGCAGATGAACCGGTTGGTCCTCTGCGTGGTTAGTGCCTGTCAGAGCGACGCTGGTGAGGAGATCGGTCGAAAGCGGCGCCTCAAACGGTGGGTATTCGATAGGTTGGTGGCTTGAGGCCGGGTCAGTGTGCATGGAATCCAAGCTTGTAGTCGACGTCTATTAAAGGTATCAGCAACGTCCGCGCCGCAAGAAAGGAAACCTGCCTCCGGGGTCTCGGACGAATGCTTGAAGGTCCACGGAACGCGGCCTTTGAGGAGCAGAGAGTCGATTCCAGAGTACGCAATGCCACCCCAAAGTCCCAAGGCAGTGTTGAACGACGGCCGGAGGTTACGGACTTCGTAAAGGTCATCCCGCACCCACGATTTGTGGAAGGCAGTATCATATGACGTCAGGTCTGCCGCCTCTCCCTCTTCGCCCGTGCAAGCCTCAAACGCCGACTCCGCAGCGAGCATTCCACTCTTCATCGCGTTGTGTGTTCCCTTGATCTTGGCAATGTTGACCATACCCGCCGAACATCCCAAGAGAGCACCTCCAGGGAAGTTGAGCTTGGGAATAGACTGGAAACCGCCCTCGTTCAGAACACGAGCTGCATAAGATAGGCGCTCTCCTCCTGAAAGCAAGTCCCGGAAGTATGGATGATGTTTCCAACGCTATTGATTCATCAGCGACGTCGGAAAAAGACAGGTATAAAAAAACTTGCCTGGAGTTCACGGTAAGGACTCAAATATGGATTTTTATAATCCAAGCCAATGACAAGACCCATGCTGACCAGCCCGTCGGCCATGTGATAGACCCAGCCTCCGCCATAAGTTTGAGTGTCTATCGGCCAGCCAAGGGTATGTATGACCTCGCCAGGCCTGTACTTGCTAGGATCGACCCTCCAGACCTCCTTCAACCCAATCCCATAAGTCTGCGGCTGGGATTCCTTCCTCAATTTATACCTCGCAATCGCCTGCTTCGAAAGCGAGCCATGTGCACCTTCCGCCAGTAGTGTCACCTTTGCCTGGAACGCCATGCCCGGCTCGAAAGATGATTTCAGCCGATAATTCTTCGTCAGCCCAATATCATTCGTCACAACTCCCCTCACACTCCTCACTTTCGACTGGGGGTCCCATGGATCTACGCTGTCCGCTTCATCGCTCATCAAAAGCTGGGCGCCAGCGAACCCAGGGTAGATCTCTACCCCATATTCCTCTTCCGCAACCGACGCCAGCCACCGCGTAAATTGCGACAGAGAGACGATATAGTTGCCTTCGTTCGACATTTGCGGGGGATGCGGCATGGGTAGTGTCATGTTCTTCGTCATGAACATCATGCGCGATGAAGTCGCCTCTTGGGTGAGCGGATGATCCGGCATGGATTTCCAGTTCGGAAGGAGCTCGTTCAACGCGCGGGGTTCAATAACGGCGCCGGAAACGATATGAGAACCTAGCACATTATTAGCAGAGACATGGATGACACCAAAACACCACATACCAATCTCCGAGCCTTTTTCAAGGACGACGACACGGATCTCGTTCCCCTTTTCCCGCTCCAGCTGCTTGAGCCGGATGGCGGCACTGAGACCTGCCGGGCCTGCACCAACAATGCAGACGTCGACCTGGTCCTCCGCACGCTCGACGGCGCGCGGATTGAACGGCAGGCTCTTGGTGCTAAATAGCCTCCTGGTGATTGGTCGTAGTGGCAATGGCATGAAAGAGAGGAAGCAAATAATCACGTGCTTATAAGTATGCGATCTATTGAGTCTACACAATTCACATGGGCATAATCGGCGTGCTCCCCTTTTCCAGAGCCGTTCGAAGGCTAAAATAAATGAGCAGCAGTAGCAGAATGATGTCAAGAAGGCGCACCTGTAGTCGTCACCATTTTGTGTAATATAACGCACCCAAGGCAAGGCCTGGTATCCGCTCTTTTCGACAATCTTGAGGTACCGCACCTGAATGCCAGAAACTGTGAAGTACGGAATTTCGAACTTGACGGTAATGGGCGCTCGCTTCTCAAAGTCTTGTTCTATAAAAGATGAGCATGAGCCTGGGCCGCAGAAATCTACGCACCGCTCTTGACACTCGGCAATCCAAAGTGTGCTCGCATTAAAAACTCTCGACTGCCGCCCAACTGCTTGATCTTCCACACGAACGCGGACTTGTCTGGGGCGTATTGAACACTTCCTGTCGATGCCTAATAGGACGACATCAGCTACAAACACTCCCGACATCAAAACACCCTACCCGGAACTTGGGGCTGTCCGCGTCATCGGGTACGGGAACGTAAATCTCGACATTGTTTGCCGTGCTCCGTCGCTTGAACTGGGCCTTGACCTTGACCATATACTCCACCCTGCTCCCTTTATGACTTTCTACCGCCGCCTCGACCCAGATCAACGGCTTGACGGGTGTCGACAACCGATACGACATGAGTTCAAACTCGCCATCCGGGGGAATGAAGGATATAGTCCTGTCGTTTTCGAAACGGGAGAGCCGAACACATTGGTGAAACTTGACATCTTCCATCTCGATTGCTTTTCCGCGCGCAGCTATGAAACGTCAGTCGACTGCCACCATCCAAACTTATAAACGCACTGCGTCCGGTACTCTCAAACATCACTTTGTCGTTCAACCCCAGTCGCAATTCGGGCATTCCAGAGAGATAACATTTCATCTTGACAGCACCCAGAATTTCCGAGCGCACCACGTTGCCATTCGAGTTGACCTGAAAAGCGTCGAGGACAATACAACCGAGAGGCAAGATGACATACCAGCATATTCACACTCTCAATAACATCCAAGAAGACCTCGTTCTTCCTGTATCGGATGCCTTCCGTTCTCCACGACACGGCATTCGTCACAGCCATTGGAGGCCTCGCCTGAATCTCCAGCTTGTGACTCTCCTGCGTGATGTACTCTTGAAGAATCTTGCTCTCTGTCGTCTGTGGGTATCCAAAGTCCATCATTTCGTCCATAAGCTCGTAGATGATCACAAAGTTGTCTCGGATACTCTCTTCCTCGAGCTCTTTGAAGTATTCGACGAGGACCTGAGTGAGGCGATGTAGGAAGATGATGATTTCAGCCGCGTTGGTGTTTCGTTTGGAGAGCGCGAGGACTTTAAACATTAGAAACACGTCTGCAAGGTGGCATCGCACGCACGATAGAGATTTGAATGCCTGATGTGCATATAGTTGATGCCCTGGCTCGATATACACGGCGTCACTTGTTGGCCCTCCTCCTCGATGTCCAGCACAAGAGGCAAGAAACGCTCAATGTATGAAGATGGGACATCGTCGCGGTATGATCTTTGGATGAGAGGCTTTCCCTTCAAGTCAAGAATGGCGATCAAGCTGGCCATGGTGGTCGTCAGTGGTCGTCAGAGGCAAGCATCAGTTTACTATATATGGGAATAAGGCCAAGATACAACTATTTTACAATGTTTCATATGTACACAACTGCTAGTGGGCTTCTCTGATACGGTGTTCCCAATACTTTCGCCTGATTGTATCATGCTCATTGGCGAGCGACTTCCAGAGCTAAGCAGCGATGAGTTGACGGTCTTCCCAGAATTATCGGCAGTCTTACCTCGATCGCATCTTCAAACTTCTTGGCGTGCTCATAACTGTCCGCAAGGAACTCGATAGCGTTTGGGACGGGAAGCTGGGCGCCCCTCGTGGGAGGAGGATTGACAAGATCGACGATTACTTTGGAGTTGGGATCATATGGAAGCGTGTATGGCTTGACAAATTCCTCGACGAGAGAGTAGGGTGTTTGGGTATGCTCGAGAATACCCCTGAGATAGTTCCAAGCAGAAGGATTGTTCGGTGCAAGCGAAATGCTCTGCTTGACATACCTAGGCTTCGTCAGAATAGATCAGACTGCGAGCGGTGTACGCACGTCAACTCGCGTTGAAACACTCTCTCGCGGTCCTCGTCTCCATCGCGGACACCGCATCCCCAGACGACAAAGAACCTGTGATTCCAAGCCGAGTTGTTCCTTATGTCCTGGTTGATCAAGCCCTCCACAAAGGGGAGTTCGCCAGACCACAAATCGTCTTCATCGTTGAAATAAGCTAGCAGCCATTGCCTATAAGACCACGTATGATAGTTCTTGGTATCAATCTTGAGGGATTTGGAAATGAATTCGAGTTCCTTAACGGGTTGGCGGAGGATCGTGATAAGCAAGCGCCGGTGATGCCAGACCTGGTAGGTCTTGAGATGAACGACGGCGAGCTCATCCATGAGCTTGAGTTCGTCCTCAAGGCTCGCAGAGATGGCGATGAGGGTTTCGTATCTCAATTGCCTGGAGAGCGGTCTTGAAACTGGATAGGAATAGAGAAGCAGACATACCATGCAGTATAATGAGCCGGGTTTTGTCTAATGATGGCTTCTGTGAGATCCAAGACGCGAGGACTCTTTTCGCCAATCTTGATGATCCCCCTCAAATAATCGGTGGCATCCTTGTCTACGGGAGTCAGTATAACCCATAAGCAACAATGCAAACACATACAAAAAGGCGGATAAAAGATGGGTGCCAAGGGCGTAATGTTTTCGTACTGCTCAACCGGAAGCACGTCCGCCCATTCGGATCTTTCGCTGAAAGGAACGTGCTCCTGGTCCAAAACCATGGTGGAACGGATCCAAGCACAGAGTGTCTCGCCATAAAAGTAGCAGTTCGGTCACGTGTAGCCGCGTCTCGCTTTGTTAGGTTCAGTCCACGATGAGCGCAGTAAACACGCAAGAGGTGCGCATTCGCGTTTCTTGATCTTTACACGCTAAATTCTTTGTAGTCCGTGGTTTCTATTCCGTTTCTATCAGGTGTGTTCTCTTGCGTCGCGTAAATCACGTCCTCAACGTTCTCAGAGGATGCAGCAGAGTATCACGCGTTCGAGTCGTCGCCCGCGGACTGTCCGAACGCGCCAAATGACATTGACCTGAGACTGAAGGCGTACAGAGGAGCGTGGGGTAAGACGTTGACGCGAATGCAGGTGTGTAGCTTCGCTCTCAGTCCAGACTTCTGACCAAGCATCGTAGTTGATCGTGCACAGACTATACCAACCATCCTTGGAAGACATGGCGTACGAAGTCGCTGAAACCCTGTCAAAATACTTGGTTGGATCTGCGCAGCGCGAGACAGCAGTAATAACGATCCTGGACCCAATTGCCGGGTCGGTGATGATCAAACAAATATTGAAGACCTTTGGAAAAGATATTGAAGCAATTGGGGACTACCCTCCCATCCGTTCTCGAGTAGTCCATTTTTATCCAGAAGACTTTTCGACTGCCGCAACTGCGATACGAAATATTGTGTCTGCGTTTGTCGGCAGTGGATATGACATTCAAACGCTCGTGACGTGGTACCAAGCGATGTGTTTGGCCGACGGTGACGAAGATATACTCCATAATCTTGTCGTCGTGCTGCACGATTTTGAACGCTTTGAAGTGTCTGTAATGGAGGACGTTTTTTATATGGTCTCGTAAGTCTCTTCCTTGTTCCTGGACTCAACTGACGTTCCTAGTTCCTACGGAGCGCCCCTCCCAATCACATACATCTTGTCGATGTCCATACCAACGGAAGCTTTCCTCCAGTCCACCTACTCCCGCAGAACCCTCTCCATAATCAAGCCCATCAACGTCAACGTTCCCAGCTCGGCCTCCATCTTGAGGCGCGTCATCAACGAGACATTCTTCGACGTCGCCTTCGAGCCTCCCATCGTTCTAGGTGCAACGGCACTCGAATTCATTTTCAACTATTCCAAGAACCACAACCTCATCCTCGACGCCTTGTTCTCCTCAGTACAAGTCGTATTCATGAAGCATTTCTCTACAACACCCCTTTCGGCCTTCATCACGGCGGACAAAGCCACCATCATCAAAGCCTTGACCCCAGAAAGCACGCTTCGAAACCTTTTGACAGCGAGGCTCCAGCCTACTCACCCCACGCTCGATACGCCTACACAACTCGCTAACGCTTACATTCAAGTCCAATCCACCTTTTTCCGTGCCGCTCAAGTCCTTAGGATGGTTTTTGGTCTTTTCATCTGTCTCGAAAGCTTTTTTGTTAGCAAAGGATACAGAGGCTTCAACTGGGCCATAGGTACCCATTGCGAGGGACTTTTTCGCTCCATGATCAACCTCCATCGCAACCGATTGGAAAGCGAGATGGGTACACTCCACAGCCTGCTTTTCTAGTTCGTTCATTCATTTCTCTCAAGTTTGTTGTTTACCGACCTTTTATAGCAAATTGACAACAGGAGATGCCCAAGACCTTGCGACCATGATCAACGGCTACTACGAAGACCTTCCGGCCATTTTCTATATGTCCGAAGCCGACCGTAAACTACAGGCTCTCCTCGTTGAGTACGAGGCCAAAGACAGATTTTCCCCTGAAGATGCCGACGCATTCGCTCAAAACTTTTGGGACTACATAGAGTATGTCTCTCCCTATGCCAATTTCGAGCTTCCATAACTCTTTTCCAGGACCCGCATCGCCAATCTCCCCGGTCTTGTCATGTATGACACATGGTACACCGGGAATGCTCCTTTCCCTATGGAGGTCCTCAGCCCCTCTGTCAAAGCTTCTGTCCTCGCTGCCCTTCTCCGTCCTTATTCCTTTACGGGCCGGCAGCAAGCGCCTCGGGACTTGGACTTAGCCGACTTGCCTGACTCTACCATCCTTTTTAAGCGATATTTGGATAGCGGGAGGCTTATCAATGCATACGATTGGTTCGAGTCATTCAAGTCAGTGCTCGATGTGCAGAGGGAACGGCAGAGGGTGGCTCAAGGAAAAGGCAAGGGCAAAGCCAAAGCGAGAGCGACGAAAGGAGCGAAGAGAAAGCGGGACGCATTGTCGGAATCCGAGCCCGAAGCAGAGGAGGATGACGAAGAGTGGAAAGTACAAGTCCAGACGAGGTTCATGCGGGCGTTACATGAACTCGACCAACTCGGATTCATTGTGCACACCGGAAGAAAAGAAGAACACGTTCAGAGGACGGTGTTCGACATGGACGACTCTGAGTAATATAAGTACCATATACCAACGTAACACAATCTATATACATGCCCATTTGGAGGGATACATATAGTTTATTGGACGATGTTGGCACTGGTTCCAGTCGCTTCTAGGTCAATGAGGTTCTGGATAGTTGTGTCGGCGATGTTCTCCAGGGCTTCATGAGTCAAGAAGGCCTGATGCCCTCTGCGCAACCATTAGTACTCGGCTGGCTAGTATTGACGGAGGACTTACGTGACAAAAACGTTGTAAAAGGACAAAAGCCTGGAGAGGACGTCGTCATCGATGACTTTATGACTCGAATCGGCGAAAAAGTATGAGGACTCGTTTTCGTAGACATCCAACCCGACTGCTGCGATGTGTCCGTTCTTGAGGTATCTGATATCAGGTCAGCTGGGAAGTGATGAAAGATGCAATGGAAACTTACTTGATCAACGCATCAGTATCTATTAGTGCTCCACGAGAGGTATTGATAAGAACGACGCCCTTCTTTGTCTTCGCCAGTGTCTCATCCCGAATGATATACTTTGTCGTCTCCAGCAATGGACAATGTAGACTGATCACCTCCGATCTCTCCAGCAGTTCGTCCAAAGTATCCACATACTTGATTCCACATTCTGCCGCCGCACTGGAAGGGTAAGGATCGAATGCAATGACATTGACCCCAAAGCCTTTCGCCAGAATCTTCCCCGTCAAAAGGCCAATCTTTCCTGTACCGATAAGTCCAACAGTCTTTCCATGCAGATTGAACCCGACCAATCCATCAAGGAGGAAATTTCCTTCTCGGACTCGGTTGTAAGCTTTATGATATTTGCGGACGACAGTGAGCATCATCCCAACTGTGAATTCCGCGACCGCTTCGGGTGAGTATGCTGGTACGCGGGCGACTTTGAGAGAATGTGATGTGGCAGAGTTGATGTCGACGTTGTTGAACCCTGCACAGCGAAGTGCGATATATTTCTATCAGAGATGTTAGGCGCGGCAGCAAGGCGAAAGCAGAGGGCGTACGATGCCCATTTCTCTGAGCTTCTTGACGATGGTTTCATCACATTGGTCATTGACGAAGAGGCATACGGCCTCATGCCCCGCAGCGAGAGAAATGGTCGAGTGGCGGAGAAGGGGATCGAAGAAAGTGAATTCAAGTTGCAGAGATGGTGAGTCCGACGTCGCTTTGAACTTTTCGTATGACCTGGTCAGGGAGTCGATATCGTACTACAAGATTGTTATCAGTCTTGACTCTTATCGTCCATCGAATGCAAGACTCTTACCTTGCGGGTTCCAAATACTGCGACCTTCATCTTGTAGGCAAAGAGTCGTGGAACGGAATGAGGGGATGGGGAGAAATGTGAGAATGCACAGCCCACACATTATCTACTATTTGACCAATGGAGTGTGCCTTGGCTGCCTCGGTGTCAATAG
>Ga0247732_10001199_pt1 | contig 10755 bp, 13 predicted proteins | sample UWRJL163409C2_FD_180940 | JGI IMG/M metagenome (GOLD analysis project Ga0247732, IMG submission 180940) | Plant litter microbial communities from Arlington Agricultural Research Station in Wisconsin, United States - UWRJ-L163-409C-2 | ecosystem: Environmental > Terrestrial > Plant litter >...
GTTATGCGCAGCAGCAGCAGCAGCAGCCCCACCCGGGCTACCCGCAGCAATCCGCCCAGAACCCACGGCCGCCCCGCGAGAAGAACACCCTGGGCCTCGTCTCCGCGATCCTCGGCGCGTCAGGCTTTGCACTCGGGTTCATCTTCACCTTCATCCAGCTCGGCATGTACGCGACGGACAGCTCGGGCGCCTACGGTCTGCTCAGCGGAACGCAGTCGGTGCTCGACGCACTGCTCGGTCTGGGAGCCATCGCCCTCGGCGTGCTCGGTTATCTGAAGGGCGGCCCGTCGAAGCTCTTCGCCATCGTCGGAACAACGCTCGGCGTCGCCCTGCTCCTCGGAGTGCTCAACGGGCTGATCTTCACGATCGCGCTGCCGCTCATCTACTGATCCGCCAGACCGCTCCGCGCCTCGAAAGGACGCCCTGTGCAGCTGCCCCAGATCTACCTTGCGATAGAACCCACGGGCCCTGCCCACTGGAACGCGATCACCTTCGGACCTCTTTTCCATCAGAACCTGTCTGCCTCGGGCAACGGCCAGGGCGGGTCGGTCGTGCGAGTGGTTCAGCACGGCACGCGTGCCGTGCTGAACGATGACGTCGACATCTCGATCGAATTCGGCATGGATGCGGCGGCCATCCAGATCGACGCGCTGCTCGACTGGGTGAAACCGGCCACCTTCGAATACGACAACGCGCGCCCGTTCTTCGTCGACCTCTTCTACCGGGGCGAGCTCGTCGACCGCGTGATCGCCGTGTGGATCGATCAGTACAGGGCCGCACTGCCCCTGCCCTACTCGGTCACGGCAGACGGAGGAGTGAAGGGCGCGGTGCCCACGTGGCACGTGTCCCGGCGCAGCTTCCTGCTGGTGAGACTGATCGACCAGCTGCGCGGCGGGCTCGAGTTCGACCGCTACTACGCCCTGTCGGGCCTGACGCTCGACCGCGCATGAGCCGCTTCGGGGGAACGCGGGTCGTCGTCGTCGGGGGTGCCGGGGGAATCGGCGGCCGCATAGCCGAGCGGTTCACCGAGGAGGGCGCCGACACCATCGTGCTCGACCTCGTACGCGGAGCCGACCCCGGGCCCGGCGGGGCCCCGTCGGCCGGGCCGGGCCGGGGCATCCTGCACTGCGACCTCGTCGACGCGGTGAGCGTCGAGGCCGCCTTCGCGGTGGCCCTGGCCGAACTCGGCGGCATCGACGTGCTGGTGAACAGCGCGGGAATCCTCGCCCGCGGCAGCCTGCTCGACCTGACGCCCGAGCGGTGGGACCTGGTAATGGACATCAACGCGCGCGGCACGCTCTTCGCCATGCAGCACGCGGCCCGCGCCATGATCGACCAGGGCGCGGGTGGCACGATCGTGAACATCGCGAGCATGGCCGCCAAGGCCGGCGGCGCCGACGAGGGCGCCTACGCGGCGTCGAAGGCCGCGGTCGTCGGGCTCACGCGGGCGGCCGCTCTTGAATGGGGAGAGCATCTGATCCGGGTCAACGCGCTGCTCCCGGGCTATGTGCTCACCGACATGGGCAAAGACACGCGCACCGACGAAGACGTTGCCACCTGGTCGAAGAAGTCGCCGCTGGGACGCCTCGGCACACCGGATGACGTCGCCGGGTTCGCCCTGTTCCTCGCGTCGGTCGATGGCGCGTACCTGACGGGCCAGTCGTTCAACGTCACCGGCGGAATGATCATGCACTGAGTGACGACGTCGAGTGTGCAGTAATTGTGCGTGCGATTCGATCGAACCGACAACTTCTGCTCACTCAGGCGTCGGCGGCGCGCTCCAGGAGCGGGCGCAGACGCAGGGGCATGGTCTCGACCAGCGAGATCGTGGTGTTCGTGCGCACCACGCCCTCGATCGCGAGCATCGCCACGGTGATGCGGCGCAGCTCCTCGGTGCTGCGGGCGAGCACCTTGACGAGCAGGTCGGCCTCACCGGTGGTGGAGTGGATCTCGACGACCTCGGGCAGCTCGGCGAGTCCGGCCTCTGCGAGATGTCCCGTGGCCTGACTGATCGCGATCGACACGAAGGCGACGAGCGTGTAGCCGAGGGCCGCCGGGTCGACGCGGCGGCTCGGTTCCTTGAGGGCTCCGATGCGCGCGAGCCGAGCGAAGCGGGCGTGCACCGTGTTGCGTGCGATGCCGAGCGTGCGCGCGAGGGCCAGGATCGAGGCATCCGGGTCGTCGTCGAGGGCCAGCAGGAGTCGGGCATCGAGGGTGTCGAGGGCGCTCATCTGAGCAGTTTGTCACTTCTTGGGCCGGATGAGTGCTGTTCTGCGCCGTCGTTTGTGGTTGTGTTGCGCGGGTGCACCCCAACTGGAAGCATTCCCCGGTGACGTCATCATCTCCCGTGCTCCCCGATTCCTCCGTTCCGCCTGCCCTTCCACTCGCCGCTCCGGGATCGCCGCGGCACTCCATCGTCGAAGACGTGCTCGCCATTCTCACGGGAACGATCACGACGTCGCTCGGGCTGTTCCTGCTGAAGAGCGCAGGCGCGGTCACCGGGGGTACCGCCGGGCTGTCGCTGCTCGTCAGCTATGCGACCTCGCTGCCGTTCCCGGTGCTGCTGCTCGTGGTGAATGCGCCGTTCTTCGTGCTCGCGTTCTGGAAGAAGGGTGTCGCGTTCACCGTGCGCACGATCATCACCGTCGGACTCCTGTCGCTGTTCTCGACAGTCATTCCGACGCTCGTGGAGTTCGACCACATCGATCCGGTCTTCGGCATTCTCGTCGGCAACCTGCTCGCCGGCGTAGGGATGCTCATCCTATTCCGCCATGGCTCGAGCCTCGGCGGGTTCAACGTGCTCGCGCTGCTCATGCAGGAGAAGTTTGGCTGGCGTGCCGGATATGTGCAGATGGCTCTCGACGTGACGGTCGTGCTCGTCTCGTTCGCCGTTGTCTCGCCGTGGGTCGTGCTGATCTCGGCGCTGGGGGCGGCGGTGCTGAACGTCGTTCTCGCACTGAACCACCGCCCGGGCCGCTACGTAGCCGGCTGACCCGCGCCCGCTCGTCGCTCCAACTCAGGAAAAACCGAGGGGTGGCGTGCGAGAAGCGCCCTCTGAGCGCACTTTTCCTGAGTCGGAGCGCGCTGCCGAATCCGTCACGGCTGGGTGAGCAGCGACCTCAGCTGGGCACGCGTCGTGTCGTCGACATCCATCCGGCTCATCGACGCCTCGATACTGGCGGCGAATGCCCTGACGAAGGGCTCGACGTCGCTCAGCCAGGAGTTCACCTCGGCGGGTGTCCAGGAGGCCTGGCGATCCGCCGTCGGATGTGTCTGCGGCTCCGTTCCTGCCATCGCCCGCACAGAAGCCGCGTAGTCCGTGAGAATATCGTCCGACGATACTCCGGCGTTCGCGAGCAGGAGTGCGCTGATCATGCCGGTTCGGTCTCTGCCTGCTCCGCAGTGAACGAGGATACCCGGCTTGGAGGCAGCGATCGCTTCGAGCGAGCCGCGAATCAGGTGGGGCAGGATGCGCACATTGTGCTGCCAGTATTCGGGCGAATCGAGGATGGGAAGGCAGACGGCCCGGAACTCGGGATCGGACTGGTCCTCCGTCGGAGCGAGGACGACGGATACGTCGCGGGGAGGTGTCGAGTGCGGGTCACCGGCGCGCTCGCCCACTTCGTCGGCGCCGCGAAGGTCGACGATGAAGCTGAGTCCCCAAGTCGAGGCATCGGCCCATCCGCGCTGAGTGAGCAGTTCACGCCGAGGTCCGCGCGCCACACGTCGCCACACTGTCTCTCCGGTGGGCGACAGGGAGGTCGGCAACCCTCCGAGATCCCGGAGGTTGCGACCGCCCTCCCAGCTCAGTTCGCGCATGGGGCGATGGTACAGGCCGCTCCCGTTCGTCGAGGCCCTTCGACAGGCTCAGGGAACGGGCGGGGTCAGCGCGGAGTGTCTGCCGAGACCAGCAGGCGGATGAGGCGCTGCTGTCCGTCTTCGGCGAGTTCGGCCACGTCGTCGCGCGAGGCCAGGAAGTCGGTGAACGAGCGGTAGCCCAGGGGCTTCTCGTTGAACGACGGGTCCATGCGGCGCATCTGGTTCTTGACCGATCCGGTGTTCAGCCATTCGTCGGCATCGCCCTTGGCGTGGCCGATCTGCAGGGCGCGCACGAGCAGCTCGGTGGCCACCTTCTGCGCATCCTCGGGCTCGGGCTCCGGCTCTTCGAAGGGGGAGTCCTCGGTGTGCGAGAACATGGGCACGGTGACACGGCGCGACCGGGCGGGCGCCTTCTTGGGCTCGACCTCGGCCTCGACCGAGTCGTCGGCACCGGAACCGGCCTCGGCGGCCGAGGCCGCGGCATCCACCGTCTTCTTCGAACCGCGGCGCGACGACGACGAACCCGCCGGGGCCACCACCTCGGGCCGCTTCTCGATGCCGGGCAGCGAGTCGTAGTCCTCGAACTCGTCGCAGGCGGCGGCGAGCGACGTGCTCGTCGAACCGGCGACTCCGATGCCCACGACGAAGCGGCCGAGACGCTTGGCCTTCTGGGCCAGCGCGATGTAGTCGGAATCGCCCGCCACGATGATCACGTGCGTGAGGTCGGGCAGACGGAAGAGGTCTTCGACCACGTCGACGGCCAGACGGATGTCTGCGCCGTTCTTGGTGCCGCGGGTCGTGGTCGTGAAGAGCTGGGTGAGATCGACGGCACGCGACATGAGCTGGCGCTGGTAGCTCGCGTTGACCGGAACCGACCAGTCGGCGTAGGCGCGGTTCACGACGGTCGTTCCGAAGCTGGCGGCGAAGTCGATGATCGCACTGAAGTCGACGGTCGCTGCGGCCAGACGGGCGGCGATCTCCGGGTCGTTGTTCGGGTCGCTCTTGTCGAAGTCGCGGATTCCATCGCGCTGGAACGCGTTGCGCCCGTGCAGCTGCTGGTAGCGCGAGATGACGATGTTGTCGAAGTCGATGTAGAGGCCGACGCGGGCGTCGACGGGTTCGGTTGTTTCAGCCATGGTGAGCTCCTCGGTTGGCGGAAGACTCAGTAGCGATCCGGTACGGACCTCCAGTCTCCCGCGACCCGAGGGCCCAAGGCAACACGTGTCGCCGTCGGCGGAGAGCTCAGTCGGTCGTCACGAAGATGCAGAACGGATGCCCGGCCGGGTCGGCCAGCACGACCAGTGCCTCGGTGGGGTCGTCGATGCGGTCGTCGAGAAGGGTCGCGCCGAGGCTCAGGGCCCGGATGTTGTGGGTGCGCAGGTCGTCGAGGGTGCGGACGCTGAAATCCAGATGCAACTGCTGGGGCCTGGGGCCTTCGGGCCAGGTGGCCTTCTCGAGCTTATCGACCTGTTGGAACGCGAGCAGTCTTCGCTCGTCTTCGCCGAGCAGCACCAGCCAGTCGGCGCCGGCCGGATCGGGCTCGCCCGCCGGAGGCGCTTCGTCTCCCGGCTGGTAGATGAGGCCGAGAAGCTCGCGGTAGAACTCGGCCAGCTCACGGGCGTTCTCGGTATCGAGCACGATCTGGCGAAACGCGGGATGAGTCATGGGGAGATTCTCCCTCCCTTCCCTGAGCTTGTGGAAGGGGTTCCCTTCGACCAGCTCAGGGAACGGCTTCGGGGAGAGCGCTTTCATCCGTGGCGCGATAGGCTCTGCACGGCTCAGACGGGGGAGACGAGTAGTACGTGACACGCGAGAACAGCACAGTGATGCCTGACACCACACCCGAAACCGAGGCGAACCCGCCTCGCGCCGTGAGGGCCGACATCCAAGGCCTGCGGGCTGTCGCGGTGGTGGCGGTCATCGTCAACCACGTGATCGGCTGGCCGAGCGGCGGCTTCGCCGGCGTCGACGTGTTCTTCGTGATCTCCGGCTTTCTCATCACCGGTCTGCTGCTGCGCGACCACGAGCAGCACGGCCGCATCTCGCTCGCGGCCTTCTATGCCCGCCGCATCCGCCGAATCGTGCCCGCCGCCCTGACCGTCATCGTGGTGACCGCGGCCGTCGGCTGGTTCCTCTTCAACCGCGCGCGCAGCATGTCGACGATCTGGGATGGCGTCTCGTCGCTGCTCTTCGTGGCGAACTGGCGCTACACGGCGCTCGGCACCGACTACTTCCACGCCACCGACCCGGCCTCGCCACTGCAGCACTACTGGTCGCTGTCGGTCGAGGAGCAGTTCTACCTCGTCTGGCCCTGGCTGGTGATCATCGTGCTCGCCGTTGCGGTGAAGCTGCTGCGCTCGCCCACGCGGGCCCGCGTCGCTCTCGGCGTCGTGATGGCGGCCATCGTCGCGGCATCCTTTGTCTACGCGGTGCAGCAGACGGCATCCAGCCCCGCGGCCGCGTACTTCTCGACCTTCTCGCGCGCCTGGGAGCTGGGCGCCGGAGCCCTGCTGGCGATCGCCGCGCCGCTGCTGGCCAAGCTGCCCACGGGCATCCGCATCGTCGTCGGATGGCTCGGCCTGCTGGCGCTGCTGTGGTCGTTCGTGCAGGTCACCGATTCGACGCCCTTCCCGGGTCCGGGCGCCGCGCTCGCGGTCGGCGCGACGATGCTCATCATCGCCGGCGGAGTCGGCGGGCGGCAGCGCTCGCTCTTCGTGCTCGACAACCCGTTGAGCGTCTACATCGGAAATCTCTCGTACTCGCTCTATCTGTGGCACTTCCCCGTGCTGGTCTTCACGCTGCTGCTCATGCCCGAGCAGACGCCCGTCGTCACGGCGATCATCTTCGGGCTCACCGCGGCCATCTCGATGATCGCGTTCTACCTGATCGAGCAGCCGTTCCACCACTCGCCGCTGCTGCGCCGCTCGGGCTCGAGGGAGAAGAGCCGTGAGGCGTGGCAGGCCTGGCGTGACCGCTTCGGAGCGCATGCGATCCTCGCGACGGTGGCTCTGATGGTCGTGGGCGCCGGAGTGGGGCTCGGATCGTTCAGCGTGCTGCGCGACCACACGCCGATGGCCGCTCCCGTCGCGGCTCCCGTGCCCGCCGAGAACCCCGAGGTGCAGCTGCAGGCAGACCTGGCCGCCGCCCTCACGGCGACCGCGTGGCCCGACAATCTGTCGCCCTCCATCGACGACGCGATGTCGCAGACGTCGACAAACAATCCGGCCAGGCGCTGCTTCGACATCGGCGACACACCGAACGTCGACGACTGCACCTGGGGCAACCGCAATGCGCCGCAGCACATGTATCTCGTGGGGGATTCGACCGCGATGGCCTACGCGCCGGCGTTCAAGGCGATGGCCGAGGCCAGCGGCGACCAGTGGCAGATCACCACGATCGGGCTCTACGGATGCCGCTTCACCGACGTGCTCGTGCAGAACGACGGTGACGGGGTGATGGATGCGTGCCCGCAGCGCAAGCAGGACGTGGCCGATCGCATCCGCGCCGATGCGCCCCAGCTGATCGTGATGTCGAACGCCTTCGCCCTGGGCCAATCGAGCAGCCGCCAGCCGCTGTCGACGGGCGACCTCGTCGCATCCACCCTGGCCGAGGCGGCCCAGTACAACGCCGCCGGCCGCGTCGTCTACCTCGCGCCGCCGCCCCTGGGCGCTCCCCTCGGTCAGTGCTACTCGAGGGTGTCGAGCCCGATCGACTGCGCCGTGAACGTGGATGCCACGTGGAACGACTTCGAGGCGGCCTTCGAGGCGGCGGCCCCGGCGACCGGCGACCACGCCGTGAGCTCGCTGCCCTTCAGCTGCGTCGACGGTCAGTGCCCCGCCTTCGCCGGCACCCTGCCCACGAAGTACGACCAGGTGCACATGACGGTGCAGTACTCGGAGCATGTGGCGCCGGCGATCCGGTGGGCATTCATCGCGCAGGGCCTGATGTAGTGGTGCATGATCGAGGGTGAACGCCGGCGTCGGCCGCGTGCGACCGAAGGAGGACTCGAATGGTGATCGCCATCGCCGTGATCTCGCTGCTGGGCGTGCTCGTGTGCGCCGCGTGCCTGGTCTACCTGCACATCGCGCCGACCGGCCTCAATCCGGTGCGCGACCCCGTGAGCCAGTACGGCATCACCGACTACTTCACCTTCTACCGGGCTGCGGCCCTCTCGCTCGGCGTCGCGTCGCTCACCCTGGCGGTCGCGCTTCTCGAGGCGCTGACCGAGGCGAACGCCGCGGGCATCGTCTTTCTCGTGATCCTCGGATTCGCCAGGCTGACGATCGGGTGGGTGCCCATGGATGCGCCGGGCGCCCCGCGCACCTCGACCGGCCTGCGGCACAACCTGCTCGCCACCGCGTTCTTCGCGTCGGCCACGGTGGCCGCATTCCTGTTCACGGGCACGTTCGCCGACGACCCGGCCCTGTCGGGCATCGCTCCGGCCTCCGGTGTGCTCGCGTGGGCGATGGCCGTATTCAGCGCACTCATCCTGCTCACCAGCGTCGTGGGCCCCCTGAAGACCTTCTTCGGTCTGGCGGAGCGCCTGCTCTACGTGGCCGTGCTCGCGTGGGTCGCCACCGTCGCGATCGCGCTCATCGCGAGCTGAGCGGCGTCACGGTGCGCTCGGCCGCATTCCACAGTCGCAGCGCCGTCGCCTCTCCGACGATGTCGTCGCCGAGCAGGCCGAGCGCCTGAGGCAGATCGTCGAGCCGGATGCGGCGGGCCAGGGTGACATGCGCGACCCACACGCCGGGGTTCGAGTGCGCGACGAGGCCCTGAGGGTTCACCGCCGCGTGCACGGCCGCTTGAAGCTCGAGCAGTGCGGCCGTCGGTGTGACGAGCCGCGCGAGCACCCGGCGGTCGCCGCTGCCGAAGAGCACGGGCGGCCCGATGGTCACGGGCAGCGGCTGACGGAGCGCGTCGTGGGTGGCGGGGTGGTCGACGATCTCGAGGGGCGTTCCCACCACGAGGGTGAGGTGCGGCCTGTTGCTGTCGGATCTGTGCGCGCCGAGACTCGAGAATCCGGCGCGTTCCAGCGCATCCCACTCGGCCCTGATCGCCTTCTCGATCGTGTCGTCGAAGGTGAGGTCGATGCTGGAGAGCGCCGTCACGGTTCAGGCCTGGGGCAGGAGGTCCCGCAGAAGGGACTCGACGCGTGACTTGATGGAGTCGCGGATCTCGCGAACCTCGTCGATGCCCTTGCCCGACGGGTCGACGAGCTCCCAGTCCTCGTAGCGCTTGCCGGGGAAGATCGGGCAGACGTCGCCGCAGCCCATGGTGATCACGACGTCGGAGTCGCGGACGGCCTCCGTCGTCATGAGCTGGGGCACCTCGTGCGAGATGTCGATGCCCTCCTCGGCCATGGCCTGGATGGCGACGGGGTTGATCTGCGGCCCGGGCTCCGAGCCGCCGGAGCGCACCGTGACGGCGCCCTTCGACAGGGCGGTCATGTAGCCCGCGGCCATCTGCGAGCGACCCGCATTGTGGATGCAGACGAAGAGAACGGTGGGGGCGTCGGTCATGGGATCACGGTACCCGAGCTGTGTGAACGCAACACCGAGAACGGTACTTCGGGTTCCAATTCGGCTTGTATCGAATGCTCGATTCCGCCGACGGTGTCTCACTAGACTGGCGCGCATGTCGATCGTGTTCTCCGTCGTTCTCTTCGCGCTTCTGATCGGTGCTCTCGTCGACATCATTCTGCGCAGCGACGAGCAGGTGAAGCATCTGCCCAAGATCGTGTGGGTTCTGCTGGTCGTATTCCTGCCGCTCATCGGCAGCATCCTGTGGTTCACGATCGGACGCGAGTACAACCAGCGCGTCGACCTGGGTTCGTTCGGCGACCCGCGTCGGCGCGAGAAGGCGGCGCGCACGGCATCCGCCGCCCCCACGACGCGTGCGAAAACCACAGAAGAGGAACTGGCCGATCTCGACCGCGAGATCGAGTTCTATAAGCAGCAGGATCGCATCCGCCGGCTCGAGGCCGAGCTCGACGAGCGCCGTCGTACGCAGGAGTAGCTCCGAGCGCAGTGCGTAGTCGTGCGCGCGCTGAGGTGCGGAGAATTGTCGCTTCGACCGGCAGGGATGCGACACTTTTCCGCACCTGAGTGAGCTGTCCCCGCGGCATGATGGGGTGGTGCGCGTCATCGAGAGTCCCCGTCTTGTGATTCGGCCCTGGGAGCCCGAGGACGCCGACTTTCTCTTCGAGCTCGAATCGCGGTGGGAGACTGTGCGCTACCTCACCCCGAATCCGACGGTCATGGCATCCGTCGACGAGGCCGTCGCGTCGATCGGTCGGCGTCGCGCGATCGATCACCCTGTGCACGGAATCTGGGCGATCACGCTTGCCGACAGCGGCCGGCTGCTGGGCAATCTGCTGCTCAAACCGATCGGGATGAGTTCGGCGATCACCCGGCTGGCGCCGGTCGAGATCGGCTGGCACCTGCATCCGGATGCCTACGGCCGCGGCTACGCGACGGAGGCGGCAGATGCGGTGATGCTCGACGCTGCCGCTCAGGGGCTGGAGTCCGTCGTCGCCGTCGTCGATCCGCGCAACGACGCGTCGAAGCGCGTGTGCCGGAGGTTGGGCTTCACCGAGCGCGGCGTATCGCATGACTTCTATGACGCTGACTACATCGTGTTCGAGAGGTCGCTTTTGTAGCTGTCGGATCTCGACCAATCCGATCTGCCGGGGGTGGCGAACTATATGTGTCCGCAACAACTCCCCAGCAAAAGGAACTCACATCATGCGCTCCATCGCCAAGACCTCGATCAGCCTCGCCGCTGCCGGTCTGCTCGCTTTCTCGCTCGCCGCCTGCTCGACGACGTCTGAGGACTCCGGTTCGACCTCGTCGTCGCCGTCGTCGTCTGCCGAGACCACCCCGACTCCGGTCGCGTCGATCCCCGAGCTCACCGGTGTCGACACCGCCGTCCTCC
>Ga0247732_10001200_pt1 | contig 10753 bp, 13 predicted proteins | sample UWRJL163409C2_FD_180940 | JGI IMG/M metagenome (GOLD analysis project Ga0247732, IMG submission 180940) | Plant litter microbial communities from Arlington Agricultural Research Station in Wisconsin, United States - UWRJ-L163-409C-2 | ecosystem: Environmental > Terrestrial > Plant litter >...
ATCTAGTCCCAAAGGACCAATGTTTCCCCGTGCGGCAGGCCCTACCAACCCTTTCGATCCATTCCCCCGTCAAATCGCATCCATCACCATGATCCGCACTGCACAGAACATGTTCTTCGCTACTATGCTCAAGCGGAACTACCAAGACGTACATGCGATTCGAAAGCACATGGAACGTCTCATCTTGCCTTCGTTGAGCGATGACCTTGTCGCTCGCCCCCTCGAGGGACAGGATTTCATACCGGGCAAGGAACCGCCATTTGCGACAACCCCTTCAACAGTAGCGATTCAAAATCTGTCCCTCATGCTTTCGCGGAGCTACATCCTTCTTGTTGCACAAATATTCCGTTCGATGTCTCGGCATTCCAACGATCGTCAAGAATTGGCCATTTTGATTGACGGTCTCAACCGGACACTCCTAGTCCATGGTAATGAAATCGTGATCCTTAGTCAAGTGCTCATCGGTAGGTTCCGGTCTCCCTTTGAGGATGTTCACTAAACCAAGATTTCAGCGCTTATGGTAGCCAGTGCCCGGTTCCGCCGACTGTTTTCTTCAGGCGGTGGTTACACCTTATTCATGCCTGCCCTCGTCAAGATATACACGGAAAATCCTACCCATCCCGGCATTCGACCTGCGATCGAGTATGCTGCCAGTCGGTTCTACGCTCTTCACAAGGAATCGTTCCTATTCCAGAGCCTCGATGCGATCGGACAGGTGGCCATACTTCCTGGAGTCGATGCCACTTTGTTTGCCGAAGTGTTCGGGTTGTTTTCCTCCCTTCGGAGAGTTTCCCAGTCTTCTGCGGATATAGCTGGAATCAAGGATGCCAACAAATCGCAAGAACGAGAAGCCCTCATTCTCGATACGGCGGAGAAGAAGCCTCAGACCTTTCTTTCCGCTATTCGGAAAGTGGAGACTCAGTCAGGCATGCAGATGACTTTCCAACTCCCAGACGAATACGAGAATGTTGGGATGCGGATGGATGATTTTGTCAAACTCTTCCTGACCGTCATCGCGCACGACCCTACGATCTCGCGCGCAGCTCACTTTCTCCGCGTTTTTCGATATCTTACGCCGAGGCTCTACAAGTCTCAGGATGTCCGAAGGACGTTATCGGACGGCATCACAGCACTCGGTGCTATCCTACTCAAGGCATCACATAAGTCTCGAGCTCAAGACGCTGCCGCAAAAAATCGGGTACCAGAAGAAGATCCATCCATCTTATCCGAAGAAGGCCTCGATCTTTTGACACCCAAAAAGTCATTGCTCCCTCTCGATGTCAAGACTTTGCGACTTGATTATCTCCAGCTTGTCCTCGCTTTCGAGAAGGCAGGCGGGCAGATCCCACTACCAGCGGCAATTCAAGTCCTCGAGATCCTCAAGGTCCTCCTCCGCGACTGGGACGAACCAAAGTACGACCAATTTGCCTCCTTCCTCAACGAGTTCGTTAAGGCCCTCCTCATCCGGGAAGAACAGCCGCAGGTCAAATCTGTGGTTTCCTTCCTCCATGAATTATCTCCACTCCTGCATGCATATATGTCCACCCTCGATTGCACTCAAGTTTTCGAAGTCGTCCTTCAGCTTTGCAAGCAACCGATGTACGCCCACGACAAGAGCTTTGCACAAACCATCGTCACCGAGTTATGCACCGCCGGCTTGGTGGCCTGCGACCTTGCCATCTCTGAAAACATGTTATTGACTCTAAAACCTCGATTGGTGTTGGTTAACCTCTTCGCGGAAGCGATCTCACTTCCAAACGTCGATATTATTGCCGAACTGGAGAAACGTCAACCGACATATCTATTCCTTGCCGGTGTCATCCTCCCGCTGACTCTGGTTTTGAAGACGGAAAGTCAACTCATTTCGGATGCAATGGAAACTCAGGAGACCCGGAGGGCACATCAGGCTGCATGGGCACGCTTGCTCCAGTACTGTATGAACTCTTGCCAACAGATTCGGAAGGATGGCGATCAGCAGAAAAGCCGACTGGGCTCCTTCCGTAGAAGTGGAGAGAAGGATGGAAACGATGCTTCCTTGTGGCGGTCGCACCTCTCTACGTTGATCATGGCCCTCCAGGTCATCAAGATCATCATCGTCAGAGGGGAATGTGAAATCGTGCTACCACAATTTGCTGTTTGGGAGCGTCTGGGATCTTTCTTGCGACAGATGTTGGCAAATGGGAATGCTGAATTCGCCTTTATCACCGACATCCATTCCAACTTTACGACACCCGCCGGATCTCCAAGGAACAGTCTCCAAATACATTCGTTCAACTCGCGACCCAAGCTTGTCGTGTCCACGGCGGACATTGCTGGGAGTCGTCCAACCTCTCCAACGCAATTCACTTCGCGACCCCGTCTCGTCGATTACGCCCTGTGGTCGCTCCTCGAGTTCATCTGCGCATATCGATCACCCCTCCGGATGCAACTTAAATTATTCACGATGGAAAAGCTCCTTTCTCTCGACCGCGAGCTTCGGCAGGGCGGGTTGAATGGGGCACTGAGCCCCTTCTCCAATTCCTCATCAAGCCGAAGGTTATCAACGGCCATATTTTCCAAATCCCGCAGGCGTGCTTCTGGTCTACCAACCGCACCTTCACCTTCCCAATCCTCTAGCCCCTTCCTTGCACCTGCCCCTTCTCAACCCAAACTCAACACGTCAAGTGCTATGCTGGATTCGAGTAGCCGTCGGCCAGGATATGCACTCACGCCCATATCTCCTCAAATCGGCCATCCGAATATCCCAAAAATCGTACATCTGGGACCAGCGTCACCGACCCTAGGCTCAAATTTGATGTTTGGGTCCAGCATGGCACCTCGCATGGACGATACCCCTGGGGGTAAAGAAACGAAAATTCGATCTATGAATCTCGTCCACAAGACCTACAGCCGGATTCGAGGTGTCCAAGCATTCATGGGGTATACAAATATGCTCCCACTGCCAGGGTCCGCCACACCCCAGCCCGATCAAGAGGTGACGATTGAGTCGTGGTCTAAACTTCAAGCGCTTCAAGAAATAACATGGGAAACAAGCGAGTTGCTTGTGGAGTTTGAGGAGGCTGCGAAGCCGGGGGTTGAGGAAATGCTTAACATTGCTGCTGTGGACGATACACCAACGACACCCTTTAGTGTAGCTTCATTTTCTTTCCCTGCTTAGGTTTTTTTTATTCGGGTGACTGTATCGTGCTCTTGACAATAGGATCCATGGGTTTATTAGGTTTAACTGAACCAAATTACTCCACTTGAGACTTTGGTTTATAATAACTTGAGAAGAATGATATTATGGTAAACAAAGTACTCGCATCAAGCAGTACAATGGAGATCCGTTACAACAACATCGCATTAAGGGCAACCAGCGTTCCAAGGATGAGTCCGAGTGTCGCCAAACCACTGCTGACAGTGGTCATCGAAGCAGCGCCCTTCACGCTGGTAGAACGGTTGGTATATTCGATGACCGGGCTGTTCATCGTAGATTTGTCCCCGGAGTAGACGTATGAGGTGGTGTCAGCCTGGATCTTCGGGTTGGCGGCGCATTTCACGCTAACGGACTTGAGGAGAGCGTAAAATCGGCCTGCAGACTTGTAATCGGGATCGTTCCAGTTGATCATTCCACCAGCCCACTCGACAGTCCCCTTTCCAGACGCCGGGATACCGGCAGGCCAGAGGCTGGTTGATTTTGTTCTTAGCAGAGGGAAAGCAATACTTTGATAATCGACTTACGAGAATTGCACGCGGGATGGAGTGGTTGGATAACGGTAGACACCGTCGGCGCCTTTTGTCGATTCCTTTGTGACGGTACGGACCACTTTGTCGTCAATCAAAAATTTCAGCGAGTCAGGCTGCCAGTCAATCTACAGCATTGTTCAGTAACCACGATATGAATATTAGCAAAGGAAAACTTACGCCGTATGTATGATAGTTGGTGGAGATGTCGGTGGCAATGGGGTGCTTTCCGCCAACCCTTGGGTCGGCTGTGAAATGTTAGAATGTTGCAACGGAGGCTTTCCACAAGACATACGGATGTTCGCTTGCCAGAAGAAGTTGCTCTGCCCCTCGGTGACCTTGGCGCCGGGGAATTCCCAGTCAATCTCATCATGGACATCACTCATGGTGATGAAGGCGGTGACAACGCCGTTCCATTTACCGGTCTTCACTGCCCGACATCATTAGGGATATTTTTGGACAACATGAAACGAAGCGACGCACTGGTTGCACTGATGGTTCCATAATGGACGTATCTGCTACTTGTGATGCGCGTGCCACCGTTACTCTCGGTCAGAGTGAGAGCGAGCTCGCCGTTCTGGACAATGGCATCGCCGCCCTCCACCAGCCAGTCTGGAAGAAAGACTTCAGAGCGTCCCCGACAGAACGCAGCACAAACACTCACCATATTTCGTGGAGTTTCCGTCGAATAGGGTGTAGTTCGACAGAATTCTCTTCTGGTCGGTGAATGTGTACTGAAGGGATAGGAATCAGGCACGCCCCTTGGTCTCGTCCGGCAGACTGGGACCCACCGTGGCATCCTTGCAGATGGGCTGCGGTTTGCACGACTCAAAGGACTTCGAGGCAAAGGGATTGCAGCCACCGAGGCAGAACTGGTGTTGTTCAGAAATGTCAGAAGAAAGCAAAAGGTGCGACGTACATAATCGGTACCGCAGAACCCAAATTCGCCTACAACAATCAGCAAGAGTCATGAAGCAGACAAGGAACATACTGCAGCAAGGGGCTGATCTTAGACAAGGGGTCGTAACGTTGCTGCGCCGCCAATTAGAAGCTATCCTAATGGAAGAGGTAACACCGACCAGCTGCTCGCCTGCGCTTGATTGACCAGGCTGAGAAGAACTGGCAAAGCCAGTACGAGTGTTGAAGAGAACATCGGTATTACGGTCGAATAACGAAAGTCGGTGCAAAAGACAGTGGGGGTAACAAAAAAGAGCCGTAGGTCTCCAACAAGAGAGTGGTCGTTGTAGTTATGCAGACAAGCTTGCTTGGCGGACCGCCATGTAGCTATAGTTCCCCATTTGGATCTTGCACGTGGTCGTCACGAAAAGTCCATAAAAACATACTTATTGGGATTGCGGAAAAGAGGAAAGAGGTGTCCAGGATACAAGAAGTATTACTACGCCTAGGGAGCAGAGGAATTAGTCTAACACTAAGTTAATGAATGAATGGATCATAAGTTGTTGATAATCGGACATCGCTGCCAGCATTGGCAAACAAAACCAATATACGCGCCATGCTTCTTCATCAAGCAGTCGGCATATAGTAAGAAGTGGCACGAGAGGCAGATGGATTCGGTTGGCCATAGGTAGAGCCGTCTTGACCCTCGTTTGCAGAGGTCCACCTAGAAGCAAGGTTGGATGAGAACGAGATGATAGAATCCTGAAGACCAAGTTACCTCGAGCCTTGAACACTTTCGGTATGGTTCCCAAAAGAGTTGTAGGATCCCCGGGAATAGTTTTGCGAGACAAGATCTTGCTCGCGACCTTGCCTAGAGTGAGGTCGGCTCGGATGTCGGTTCATCTTCTCGCGAGGCCCAAGCGCGCAGTGATCGTAGGTCCCAAGCGAGTAGGGCAGAGATTCATTCCCAAGAGCTTCTGAGGTAGACAAGCGACGAGCAGACAAAGAGCTTCTTGGTCGAGGAGGAGCTGCAAAGCGTACGTTCAGTTGCTGATCACCATAAACCTGCCCCTGTAAGAACTCTTTGGCTTCTTGGGCAGATGCGACAGAGGAGTACTGCACGCTAACGGCCATAGTTCCTCCAGGAGCAAAGACTTGAACTATTTCGAGTTTTTCAATGTGACCGTAAGGAGCAAAGAGAGGGTGCAAGTCCTGAGCTTGAGAAAAGAGTAACGTTGGCAAGTTCGACACAAGCAGGAAGTGCGTCGGCATGAGGCTGCCCATCATAGATGTGAGGTCAACTTCTTGCGAGCCGCCAGAGGTGTCGGACCCTTCAGGCGATTGGACTGCTTGATAGTCCTGGAGTTTAGGGCTTGAACTCGGCAAGTTGGTGCGTGGATCCAGGAGTATGGAGCGGTCGCCCCCGTCGAGAAATCCTATGATGGATGAGTAAAATCTCATGTTAGAAAAGGGAACGTACCTTGAGATCGTTGAACGACTGCCCATGACACGTCAATGGTATGTCCCCTTGGAAAACTTCAGTACCAACAAACAGCGCCAAAAGGTTCCAGTGTTACTTGACCTGGGTGCGGGTCAGACCCGCCATTGCAGCCTTGGCTTCTTCGTGACTTGACATGACGACAAACCCGCGTCGGCGAGAAGAGTTGTCGACGGTTGCCAGAATGACGGAATGAGCGACATTACCGAACTTTGCAAACATCGTGGTGAATTCTCCTCTGCTTTACCATTAGTAACTCGAGGGCCGATAGAAAGTTTCTCACTTGGTCAATGCAAATGGCAGGCCAAGGACATAGAGATTGCGACGGTCATCTGAGACACCCTTATGAGGACGAAGGTTGTTCTGAAGAGTCGCGACAGTGTTGACCACGCTATGGGGACCGCTCAGGACGCAATCTAAAGGGAAATACATGTAACGCACATATTTTGTCCAGCTATGCTATAACCATTCATACAAATCGCCTTCCTAAATGACAGTCGTTAGTCACAAAGGATGCAGAAAAATAATCTTACAAGGCTGCATCTTTTGAAGCGAATGTAATCTCGAGAGCATGGTCTCGTACTTGGAAGGAACGAACGTCGCCTATACGCGTTTGTTAGTCGAAGTAGAACGAAGGACATGGAGAATCTTAATTGCCGATAAGAGTGCCGAAGAGAGCCACAATTTCGTTTCGATTGACTGCATCAAGGTCAATGTGGAAACAGTACAGCGATACTCAAAGACCTCTGACCTTGATCTGGAATGTTTTCAACGCATACACTGCAGGGTGGAGGGCCGTTCCCAAAGTTGAAAATTTGATTGTTTTGGTCGACAAAGGGCGGGCGCGCAGTGTTGGGCGGGTTGACCAACCCGTCTCGCCCGAACTTGAATTTGGAAGACTGCATTGCACTCGCTTGACTCGCTAGGCGATCCTAAAAATTAAAGCAAGAAATGTAACTTTGCGTTGAGCGGGCGTAGGTGACGATAAACAAGAAGATAGAACAGAAAACAAAATGCACGGGCGATCGTTACTATTTTATCTTCCCCTATTGGACGCGCTGGCACGTGACAGTAGCGACGCGTCTAGTCACGAGTCGCGGAGCTCCCTTGCCCCCGCTCTTCCATGAGCATCCAGCGTTCTTGGCGGGCTTTGGGACTGTCAGATGCGCTTTCCCTCTCACTTCTGAGAGCAGGCTTTGATCACACCGGTCATCTGGAAAACATAGAACCGGAATATCTCGCAGAAGGCAAGCCGGATGCTATTTGTTACTTTACGACACTAAACTGATCCAGAGGCCAAGATATCACTGGAAGATGCGCAAGATATTTGCAATCGGGCCTCACGGCAACCGCTCCCAGAACCATCTTTGCCCTTAAGTTCACTTTTGGCCAATGTAGGCAGCCATGTACCGACAGGATGTCAGTCGCTCGACGTATTGCTGGGTGGCGGCCTCTACCCAGGCGATATTCTGGAACTTACGGCGCCACCTGGAGCCGCCAAAGAGAGACTCTGCGCACACGTTGTGTCGGCCTATGCTGCCTCAGGGCGACGTGTTCACATTATGGGTACGTATCTGCTTTTCTCTTGCCCTTCCTGACCTGAATCCCCAGATTGCCAGAACACCCTCGATTCTTCCTCCCTACTACATTATGCTACAGGTGGCGCTCTGATGCAATGCGCACAACATATTTTAAACATTAACTTGCAGATGGTCGCGAATTTGCAGAAAAACCTCGCGACCTCTTGTCCTACTCTATCTGCCTCACGGTCACAGAACTTCTCCTCTCTTTGCACCAATTTGCAGCTGTCACTGCTCCCAGGCGTGAGGTTAGTGATATTTCATAAGCGCCTAATCCAAGCCTGATCGTAACTCCATCTTTCTCAGGTCAGCCTCCTTGTCATCAACTCAATATCATTCCCCTTCCAGCATCCCCACATGTCGGTTTTGCAACGAACTCCCATCCTCGACAAGATAAAACAAGTACTTGCGCAGATGTCCGCAATATGGAGCCTCACCGTGCGATGATTTCACTTCTTTTCCTGATGGAGGCTCTGATTCGTCTGGCAAGGTTGTGGTCACATCCCAGATGTCGAACAAAATGATCAATCGCGATGGAACACCTGGTACTTTCGACACTGGTGCCAGAGGCGTGATGTCTTCATATCTTGGTATGCCATCGTTTCTTTTTACCGCACACCCGCTTATTTTCTTCCAGTCCCGACCTACCTCCCTGCCTCGAGGTCCCACCGAGTCGTGCTCTGCCCTCTCGGAAGAGCTAACGGGTAAGTAATAGCATCTCGCCAAAAATGATTATTTTCTCACCACTTTTGCTGGCAGGTATATGAAGCTCTTATCTCCTCCTCGCTACCCAGGAAGAAGCAATGAACCTGAGATTGAACGTCCGTACACCTTGGTGCGCCGGCATTCTTTCGATATATTTCCTCCGATCTCACATGGGCGTTAGGTCGCAGGAGGGCTGTTGTAGCGTGGGCGTGCATCTTCGGCATCAGCCATGCTGTGGCGCTTGCTCCCGTCTCAAGTTCTGACGCCGTGCCTCCTAAGTTTCTGTCTCACAAGGCCCACAACTCTTTCACGGCTCCTTTCAGCTTACGTCTTTGGAAGGAGGGCTCCTGATTGTCCAAGGACAGCATGTGCGCTTTTGGCGGCCATGACGCTCCTTTATCACAGCACCTGTGCGTTCTGGATGGGAGTGCAATCCTTGGTCACTGTTAGCCCTTTTCGGTCAACCGAGCATTTCCCAACGGAGATACGGATTTTTCCAAGCAGTTTCGGTGTCCAGTTTGACTCCCCTGCCGTGGATATGGGAGGAGGTCGAGGGGTGCCGTCAATCGCCAGCACGACTCAATAGTTCGATCAATTTCATAATATTTGTTTTATCCTCAGATACCAAAATATTTATCGTAAAGCCTTTTACTTAACTCGGAGAGGCAGTTTCTCTTCTTTGTCTCTTCCCCTCAACAACCCTCCTTCCCCTCGCAACCCATCGTTCAAAATGCCCCAAGTCAAGATCGTCTCGTCTTGCGGTCCTGCAACCATTTCCTACACTATCGCAACGCCAACCTCCGAGAACGCGCAAACCATCGATCCTACTTTACCTACTGTCATATTCCTTCATCCCATTTACATTGGACAGCCCGTCTTCCACTGTATGCACCCTACCCTTCATCCTACGAACATCTCTGACGTCGCCCTCTAGTCCAGTTCGCCAACGCGAAAGTGAGACGGTGCAACCTCATTGCCTTTGACGCGAGGGCCCATGGAGATACAGCTGGCAAGATCCCTTCGGACTACCGTCGTGCTGGCGCTGCAGACGACGTGTTCAAGTTCATGGTGAGCAGTATAGCTGGGTCAAAGGAGGCATCACCCATCAAACTCTAACCATCCCTCTAGGAAGCCCTTCGTCTGCCCGCTTGCCATCTCGTAGGTCTGTCAATGGGAGCCTGCGTTGCTCTGCAGACCGCCATCAGCTACCCTCACAAAGTCTTGTCGCTCTTCATGGTCTCTCCATTACCACTCGTCGAGGTCGGTGGCTATTGTAGCTTCGGATAACATCCATTGACGAAGAGCCCCTAGCCAGAAATAGTCGGAGCAGGTCGTCAAGAGATCTACGATTGCTGGGCTGAAGGCTGGAAAGATGCTCAAACGACGGACCAAGACGCACTCCTTGACGCCGTCTTCGGCGCTGTCCAACTGGGATTCAACGGGTCATCTTCAAGCATTGTCTCAGCGTAAGTGTTTCATTCAACCCCGAGTCTAGGGTTACGGAACAAGGAGGCTAACGTGTCGGTCTGCTCTTCATTCCGTTCCCTCCAGATTGGTGCATCACGCATTGCCACATGCTCTGCGGAATTGGTCATTTGAACGCTTGGAAGAATTCCATACGATATCCGTCAAGTTTTTCGTCGATCGGAAGCCGCACCCGATCGCCACCCTCAAAGGAGTCCAATGTCCGATCCACCTCATCCATTGCGGCGGAGATATCGCCTATCCAAGACAATATGTGGACGAATTGCATCAACTGCTGGAAGATGCTGGCGTTGACGTGAGGACGTCCGCTCTACCGGACGCGGCCCATTTTGGTTGCGTGACGCATCCTGAACAGTACGTCGCCTTTATTGTGTCAGTGCTACAGCGAACACGTTTCTGACCACGTTGTCTTTTCTAGGCTTAACACGCTCCTATCAGAATGGTTTGCTCAAAATTCCAAGGGATCCATCCCCCCTCCCAAGGATCGCGTGATATCTCCGTACGCCAATGAACTGGAGAGGCTCGGGTTCAAGGGCGAGGACAGTGTTTCGGACGAATCAGACGAAGATTTCGCTGCCTATTGACCAATTCCATGGGAATTAGCCTTCCGTCTATTTCTACCCAGCCCCTTAGCGCTCAATTGAGCGTTTCGACTTCGGTTTGCCGATATGAACATTACCGCAGTTGTTTGTTTTCTTGTAACATCTATACAGTGTACTCTATCATGCATTGCCCAAATTTACTCTGGTATTTCAAGCTCCTTCCGCGTGTGTGTGTAAGTTAGACTGGTTGGGAACTGGGCGGCTCGATAATTTCGTCTGGTGTGACGAGCAAGTCCATCTTCCAATCATATTCTCCCATCGGA
>Ga0247732_10001201_pt1 | contig 10752 bp, 6 predicted proteins | sample UWRJL163409C2_FD_180940 | JGI IMG/M metagenome (GOLD analysis project Ga0247732, IMG submission 180940) | Plant litter microbial communities from Arlington Agricultural Research Station in Wisconsin, United States - UWRJ-L163-409C-2 | ecosystem: Environmental > Terrestrial > Plant litter >...
CGCGGTGACGCTCTTGCCCGAGCCGGATTCGCCGACGATGGCCAGGGTCTGCCCGGGGTACACCTCAAAGCTCAGGTTTTCCAAGGCCACAAAGCGGTTTTCTTCACCTTTGACCTTGGGCAAGGTAAACGTCTTGCCGACGTTTTTCAGGCTCAGGATCGGTTCCTGCATCGGGTCGATTCGAATCAACGGTTCACGGCGCTTGGCGAAGGCCGGCGCGGCGGCGATCAGTGCACGGGTGTAATCATGTTTGGGCGCTTCCAGTATCTGCCGGGGCGCGCCTTGTTCGACCACGTGCCCCTGTTGCATCACCAGGATGCGGTCGGCGCGATCCAGTGCCACGCCGAGGTCGTGGGTGATGATCAGCAACGAAATCCCGCGCTCACTGACCAGCCGTTGCAGGTGGTCGAGGATCGTGCGCTGCACGGTCACGTCAAGGGCGCTGGTGGGCTCGTCGGCGATGATCAGGCGCGGGTTGCCGGCCAGGGCGATGGCGATCAGCACGCGTTGGCGCATGCCGCCGGAGAGTTCATGGGGATACTGGCGGGCGCGCAACACCGGCTTGTCGATGCCCACCTGTTGCAGCAACTCGACGATGTCCGCATCGACGCCGGGGTAGCGTTTGCCCTTGGCCAGCACCAGCGCTTCGGCGATCTGCTGGCCGACGCGCAGGGTCGGGTTGAGGCTGACCATCGGGTCCTGGGGCACCAGGCCGATGGTGCGCCCGCGCAGGCTGCGTTTCTGCCGTTCGCTGGCGTGGGTCAGGTCGTGGCCGTCGACCCACAGCTGGCCGGCGCTGATCTGTGCACTGTCCGGCAGCAGGCCGAGAATCGCGTTGGCCAGGGTCGATTTGCCCGAGCCAGACTCGCCGACAATCGCCAGTGTCTCGCCCTGGGCGATGGTCAGTGACAGGCGATCGACCGCCAGGTTGCCGTGCCGGTAACTGACACTGAGTTGGCGAACCTCCACTAAAGCCGTCATCGCTGGATCTCCTCAAAGGTGCGGGCAATATGGTTAAGGCTGAACACCACCACGACCAGGAACAGGCCGGGCAACAGTGACACCCAGGGTGCAGTGATCAGAAAGTGCCGCCCGTTGGCGATCAACGTGCCCCATTCCGCCGCTGGCGGTGCGGCGCCGAAGCCGAGAAAACTCAGGCCGGCGGTGGCCAGGATGGCCGCGCCAAAGTCCAGGGTCGCCAACACCGCCACCGGGCCCCAGGCGTTCGGCAAAATGTGCCGCAACAGGGTGCGGCCCCAACTGGCGCCGCCCAGGCGTGCGGCTTCGACGTAAGGCAGGGTCTTGACCCGCAGCACTTCGGCGCGGGTGGTGCGGGCGAACCCCGGAATAATCCCGACGCCCACCGCGATGGCCACCGGCACCGTGCCGAAGCCGATGGCGGTGACGATTGCCAGCGCCAGCAGCAGGCCGGGCAGGGCCAGCAATACATCGACAAAACGCATGATCACCGCATCGATACGGCCACCGGCAAAGCCGGACAGAATGCCCAGGCCCAGCCCGCCCAGCAGCGCGATACCCACCGCCAGGAAGGCCGCCAGTACCGACAGGCTGGAGCCGTAGACCACGCGGGTATACAGGTCGCGGCCGAGTTCGTCGGTGCCGAACCAGTGGCTCAGGTTCGGCGCGCTGAGCTTGACGGCAGGCGCGGTGGCGTACGGATCGAAGCTGGTCAGCCAGTGCGGCACCACGGCTGCGACCAGGGCGAACACGACGATCAGCAGCGCCAGGCTGAAGCCTGGCCGACGCAGCAACGGCAGCACCGCCGCCGATGCGCGTTGCCGACGGGTTCGGCGTTGCCAGAGAGGGGCCGCAAGGCCGAGGTTCTGCTCTAGGATCGTCATGGTCTAGGACACCTTTGGCGTGTGGGAGATGCGCGGGTCGAGCCAGGGGTAGAGCAGGTCGACCAGCAGGTTGACCACCACAAATGCCGCCGCCGACACCGCGACGATCGCCAGCACCACGGGGATGTCCTGGCGCAGCACCGCTTCCTGGGCCAGGCGACCGATGCCGGAGCGGGCGAAGATGGTCTCCACCAACACCGCCCCGGACACCGTGTTGCCGACTTGCAGGCCGATCAGCGTGAGGATCGGCAGCGCCGCATTCTTGAACCCGTGGCGCGCCTGCACCTGGCCACGGCTCAGGCCCTTGGCGTAAGCCGTGGCGATATACGCCTCTTTCCATACGCCCTGGAAGCTGCGCTGCAGCACCTGGGCGTACACCGCCGCACTCGGAATCGCCAGGGTGATCGCCGGCAACACCAGGCTTTCAAACCCACGGCTACCGGTGGCGGGGAACCAGCCCAGGCCGAAGGCGAACACCTGGATCAGCAACAGGCCCATCCAGAACACCGGCACCGAAAAGCCCAGCGACGGCAAGCGCGTCAGCACTTTCTTCAACGGCTGCCAGCGGATATAGGCGGTCAGGTAGGCCAGGCCGATGCCACCGACCAGCGACAGCACAATCGCCAACCCGGCCAGGGACAGGGTTTGTGGCAGGCGCTCGGCGAGCAACTCGGCGACCGGGCGGTTGAGCGACAGCGACTGGCCGAAATCCCCGTGCAGCGCGCCCAGCAGCAGGTCGACGTACTGCTCGAACAGGCCCTTGTCCAGGCCGTAATAGGCGCGCGCCTTGGCCAGGTCCGCCACCGACAGCGAATCGGCCTCCATGCCCGAGGCGCTGAGCATGATCGACAGCGTGTCACCCGGCAGCAGATAGAGGATGAAATAGGTAATGCTATAGGCGCCCCATAGCACCAGCAGGGCCTGGCCGACACGGCCGATCAGGTAGCGGCTCATGGCGTGCCGATCTCGATATCACCCAGCAGCGCGAAGCCCTCGGCGGTCCAGCGGAAGTTTTTTACCTTGGCCGACGTCGCCGCCTGCCACACACGCTCATACACCGGGAACGCCGAGCTTTGATCAATCAACAGGTCCTGCAGGTCGCCATAGGCGGCTGCACGCTGTTGGCTCTGGGTGGCGGTGATACCGGCATCAAACAGCGCCGTGGCTTTTGGCAGGATCGCCGGTTCGTAGGTGTTGGTGGCCAGGGTGGAGCTGTTGGCGCTGCGCGGGTCGAGGATGGTTTGCAGGATGATCGGGTCGGCGCGGGTCATGTAGTTGATGGTCAGGTCGTAGTTGCCGGCGGAGTTGTTGGCCACCCATTCGGCGCGGGTGACCACGCTGAGTTTCAACTCGATACCGACCTTGCGCAGTTGGTCCTGGATCAGCACGTCACCGGCGGTTTCGGCCGGGCTGATGTTGTAGCTGAGGCTCAGGCGCTTGCCGTTTTTCTGCCGGTAGCCATCGGCGCCCTTGGCCCAGCCGGCTTGATCCAGGAGTTTCTCGGCGCCTGCCGGGTCATAGCCGAGCTTGCTGCCCTGGCTTTTGAAGTAGGGCGTGGTCACGTCGAAGATGCCGTCCACCACTGGAAACTCGGCGTTGTACACGGTGCTGGCGTAGCTCTTGCGGTCGATGGACTTCTGCACTGCAAGCCGTACCTGTTGATCGGCCAGGATGCGTTCGCCGCGCGTGTTGGGGTACAGGTTCAGCGCCGGGCCCGGCAGCGAGCGGCTCTGGATGGTCGCGCCCTTGGACTGGAACAGCTTGAGGTCGACTTCCGAGAACGGGTTGCGCGGCCAGAGGATATCGGCCTTGCCTTGCAGGAACAGGCCGTTGCGCACGCTTTCTTCGGGGATGTAGCTGATGTCTACCGCCTCCAGGTGCGCTTCGCCCTGGTTTTTCATATTGGCCGAGGCCCAGGCGTAGCCCTTGCGCTTGGTCAGGTGCGCGCCGACTTCCGGCGTGTAGCTTTGCAGCACGAACGGCCCGGTGCCGATGATCTTGCCCAGCGAGCGTTCCTTGGCGGTCAGTGCATAGGAGGCGGGCGCGAGGATCGCCAGGTTGGTGGTCGACGTGGCCTGCAGGAAGCCGGCGTTGGGCTTGGCCAGCACCAGCTTGACGGTGAAGTCATCCACCACCTCGGCGTGATCGAAGCCTGCGAGGTAGGTGGCGCCAAACGTCGCCGGCAGCTCGGTGGCCAGCGCCTTGTCACTGTCGAAGGCGGCCTTGACCGCCTTGGCGTCGAAGCGCTCGCCGTTGCTGAAGGTGACGTTGTCGCGCAGGTGGAAGGTGTAGGTCAGCGCGTCGTCACTGATCTCCCAGCTTTTGGCCAGCCAGGGGATGATCTTGCCGGTTTGCGGGTCTTGATCGGTGAGGGATTCGGCGACGTTGCGCAACAGCACCCGGTGTTCGAGCCAGTAGACCTGGAATGGGTCGACGCTGACCAGCGTGGTGTTGTCGCCGAAGAAGGCGATATTCAGAGTCTTGCCCGCCTGGGCCTGATCACCCGAAGGTGAGCAGGCGGCCAGGCTCAGGGCCAGGGCGCAGGAGGCCAGCAGACGGCTTGGCAATGTGGATCTGTTCAATGGAGTGCCCTCGTTTTCGATTCGGCTTAAAAGTCGTAGGCCAGCTTGGTGTACCAGTAGCCGCCGCCCGGGTAGAACGGTGGGTTGCCGTAGGCCGCCAGGCCCAGGTTGCTGTAGACGGCATGTTTGTCGGGGCGTACGTCGAAGATGTTGGTGCCGCCGATGCTCACGGTGAGGCTGTCGACGAAGGTGTAGCTGATGTCGAGGTCGGTGATCCATTTGGCGCCGAAGCTGCGGTCGCCCGAGGGGTTGACCGCCAGGGTCTTGACCGCACCGTAGCGGGCGGTCTGCAGGTTGACGGCGAGGTCCTCGACCTTCCAGTTGGCGCCCAGGATCCACTTGGTCTTGGGCGAGGCGTCGGTCAGGTCGCCTGCGCGGTCGCGGCCCACCAGGGTCACGCCCGACCCCGCCAGCGCACTTGGCGTATCCCGCGTGCCTTCAATCGTGGTTTTGTTCCAGTTGAAGCCCAGGCTCCAGCGCACATCGCCCCAGGCATCCAGCGGCGTGGTGTGGTCGGCGACCACGTCCAGGCCACGGGTGCGGGTGTCGAAGGCGTTGGTGTAGTAGTTGACCCAGGTGCCGGTGGGCACGCCCTGGGCGGCGAGAATCGCGTTGATCGCGCCATTGCCCTGGTCGTAGATATTGCTGGTCAGGGCGATGCGGTCATCGATGTCGATCAGGTAGGCGTCGGCGGTGATGCTGGTACGTGGCGCCGGTTGCCAGGTCAAGCCGAGCCCCAGGTTGCGCGACTTCTCCGGCTTGAGGTCATCGCCGCCCAGCGCCTTGGCCAGGTTGCTGCCCGAAGGGGTCAGGCGGGTGACGGCGGGCACCACGTTGCCGTTCACATCGACGGCCACCCGGTTGTCGGCCACGGTGTAGCCGATCTGCGTCAGCGACGGCGCACGGAAACCGGTGCCGACCGTGCCCCGTACCGCCACGGTGTCGGTCAGCTCGTAGCGCGAATTGACCTTCAGGCCAAAGGTGTTGCCTGAATCATCGTCGTAATGCTCCACCCGGCCTGCCACATCGAGGAACCAGCGCTCGGTCAGGTCAAAGCCCAGGTCCAGGTAACCGGCGTAGTTGTTGCGGATCAGGCTGACTTCGTCTTCGGGACGAATCGTGACGGCGGCCTGCGCGCCCGAGGCGGCCGGGTAAGTGCCGGTGATGTAGGCCTCGGGGTCGCCAGCGAAGGTGCTGAAATGCTCCCAGCGGTGCTCCAGGCCAGCCGACACCTGCACCGGTGAGGTGAGGTTGAACAGGCTGTCGTAGCGGCGCGTGAAGTCGAGGTTGTTGACCCACTGCTCGAAGCGGAAGGTGGCCAGGTTGTCGAATTTGGTCGGTGAGGCGGTGCCCAGCGACGGGTTGATATTCAGGTCGCTGGAGTGGTGGACATTGTTGCGCCCGTAGGTGGTGCTCAGGTCCCAATTCCACTCAGCCAGCTGGCCCTTGCCGCCGAACAGCAGCTGGTAGTCCCGGTCCTTGATGTTGTTGAGCGGGAAGTAGCCGTCGGGAAATACCTCGGGCACGGCGGCCCGGCCGGTCGGCAGGCGGAAGTAGTTGGCCGCCTCAGCATCGCGTTCGCCATAGGTGGAAAACGAGTAAAGCGTCAGGTCGTCCAGCGGCAATTCGGCGTTGTACGCGAGGTTGAAGGCTTTGAGGTCGGGGTCGCCGTTCTTGATCGCCACCCGATCCCAGGCGGCTTCCTTGGCCGGGTCGTTGAACGCGCGCACGCTGTTGTCGGCCTTGTCGTTCCAGGAGGCTTCGCCACGTTTACGCGCGTCGGCGGAGAGGTGGAAAAAGCCTCGGTCGCCGAGTTTGAAACCCTGGTCGCCAGCCACCTTGATGGTTTCGCCCTGGCCGGAATACAGCTGCCCATAGCTGGTTTCCAGGTGCCCGCCGTTGTTGGCGGACTTGAGGATGATATTGATCACCCCGGCTACTGCGTCCGAGCCGTACTGGGCGGCAGCGCTGTCTTTAAGCACTTCGATATGGTCGACCGAACTGACCGGGATCAGGTCGATGTCCACCGCGTTCGCGCCGCTGTTATCAATCGAACCGCGTTGGCCGGTGGCGCCGTTGTGCCGGCGTTTGCCGTTGACCAGCACCAGCGTGTAGGCCGGGCCGAGGCTGCGGTTGCTCAGGGGGCGCGTCACCGAGTTGTAGCCGGCGATGTTGGTGCCGAAGTTGAACGAGGGCAGCAATTTGGCAATCGCCTCGGACAGCTCCGCGCGGCCGGTCTTGAGTAGCTGTTCACTGTTGATCACGTCAATCGGCGCCGGGCTGTCGGCAACAGTGCGTTGTTGGCCGCGCAAACCGGTGGAGATCACGGTCACGGTGTCGAGCTTGGCGTCGTCGTTTGCCGACTCGGCGAAGGCGGGCGCAGCCGCCAGCAGCACAGAGCTGGTCAACAGTGATAGGTGGAATGTTGTGCGCAGGGCGGGGCGTGTGGTGTCTGGCATGGAGGCAACCTGGTGGCTTGGGGTACGTCCTCCGCCAGGTATGGGGTCGGTCTGTGAAGCGAAGATATCTCTATAAAAAACCGTGGGGAAAGTCTTTTTTGGAATAAGCTAATTATTAGATATTGTTATCTTGTGGTTTTTTAAGATCATCTATTTTTATTATGTGGCGCAATGCATTGGCGCTCTTCGCATGATGTGCCAGCTGTCGCGGCCTGTCATAATCCGCTGGCGCCGAGCGTCGCAGGCGCGCGCGCACCGATCATCACCGGCAATCCAGCCAGATCGCAGAGCCCCTAGGGAGTCCACGCCATTGATGGTGCTGTTGAATCGATTGAGCGTGTTTTCCATCCAGGCGCGCAGGGCCCTGGGGTTGGTGTGGGGCACGTCGCGGCCACTCTTCACCGGCCTGTTGCTGGCCACGATCATTGCCGGCCTGTTGCCGGCGTTGGCTGCGTGGATCGGCCAGCGCATCGTCGATGGCGTGGTCCACGCCATGCAGATTCATGCCGCTGGCAGCCAGGCGCCGGTGTGGCCGGTGATGCGCTATGTGCTGGCCGAGGCGGGCGTGCTGGCGCTGCTGGCCGCCGCGCAGCGTGCATTGTCGATGCAACAATCGTTGTTGCGGGTGCAGTTGGGGGTAAGGGTCAACCTGATGATCCTGGAGAAAGCCCAGACCCTTTCACTGCTGCAATTTGAAGACGCTGAGTTTCACGACAAACTGGTGCGCGTGCGCCAGGGCGCTTCGACCCGGCCGCTGAGCCTGGTCACAAAGGGCCTGGGCCTGGTGCAGAACCTCATCTCGCTGATCAGCTTTGCCGTGCTGCTGGTGCATTTTTCGCCGTGGGCCCTGGTGATTCTGGTGGTCGGCGCGTTGCCGGTGTTCTTCGCCGAGACGCATTTTTCGGGCAATGCCTTCCGCCTGTTCCACCGCCGCGCGCCGGAGACCCGCCAGCAGAATTACCTGGAATCGCTGCTGTCCCACGAAGCCCATGCCAAAGAGGTCAAGCTGTTTGGCTTGGCGCCGCTGTTCCTCAAGCGTTACCGCGACAACGCCCAGCGCTTGTACACGGAGGACCGTCAGTTGACCGTGCGCCGCGATGCCTGGGGCTTGGCCCTGGGCCTGCTGGGCACCGCGGCGTTTTACCTGGCTTACGCCTGGGTGGTGCTGGACACGGTGCGAGGCCAGACAAGCCTGGGCCAGATGACCATGTACATCGTGCTGTTCAAACAAGGCCAAAGCGCGATCACCGCCAGCCTCAGCGCGATTGCCGGGCTGTATGACGATAGTTTGTTCCTGTCGGACCTTTATGAGTACCTGCTAACCCCGGTGACAGTGCCGCGCGGCCGGCTTACCCAAGGTGCGAATCCCGGCGATGGCCTGCGCTGCGAGCAGGTCGGGTTCCGCTACCCCGGCGCTGAGCAACCGGCGTTGAGTCATATCAACCTGCACCTGGCGCCGGGGCAAAGCCTGGCGTTGGTCGGTGAGAATGGCTCGGGCAAGACCAGCCTGATCAAACTGCTGACGCGTCTTTATACGCCGGACGAGGGCCGCATCCTGCTGGACGGCAGCGACCTGCAGGAGTGGGATGAACACGCGCTGCAACAACGCATCGGGGTGATTTTCCAGGACTACATCCGCTACCAGATGAGCGTCGGTGAGAACCTCGGGGTGGGCGACGTCGAGGCGTTGAACGACGAGGCGCGCTGGCGCGCGGCGGCGACGCAAGGGGTGGCTGCCGAATTCATCGAGCGCCTGAGCAAGTCCTATGCAACGCCTTTGGGGCGCTGGCTTGGCGGGCAGGAACTGTCTGGCGGGCAATGGCAGAAAGTCGCCTTGTCCCGGGCTTATATGCGTCAGGAGGCAGACCTGCTGATTCTCGACGAGCCGACCGCCGCGCTGGATGCCGGCGCGGAGGCGGCAGTGTTCGAGCACTTCCGTGAACATGCCAAGGGCCGCATGACCCTGTTGATTTCCCATCGATTCTCCAGCGTGCGTAATGCAGACCACATCATCGTGCTGGGCAATGGGCGAATCCTGGAGGAGGGCAACCACAGCCAGCTGATGGCGGCGCAAGGGCGTTATGCCGAGTTATTCGATGTTCAGGCCCAGGGTTATCGCTAGGGAGCGCGCTAACGGGTGGTTTGCCCTGCTTCGCGGCCATGCGAGCCTTTAGAGTAAGTCAAAATAAATCTTGAATCGCGCCTGAGGTTATAGCGCCTTAACCGCCGCGATTTGGCCCTATACAGCCCTTCACCAGCACTAGCCCAGGCCTTACGTGGTCATTTCAAATGGTGATGACCAAAAGTGCTCATCAAGGCTTCGTAGCAGAACGCCCGACAATACCTTCAGGGTATTCATGCAGACCTTATCCATATTGGACGCTGCGAACCCCACGCGTCAGCCTGCCCTCAATAACTATAAAAGAGTCGCAACCATGACCGTGCTATTGAGTGAGCGCAGCCAGATTTTCCAGCGTGCCGATGCCTATGTCGTATCGGACTACGTCAACCAGCATGTGGGCAGCCACTGTATTCGCCTGCCGCCCAAAGGGCGCCCCGAGGCGAGTATCAGCCACCGCACCTTCGCCAGCCTGGACTTGTGCCGTATCAGCTACGGCGCGCCGGTGCGGGTCACATCGGTAGCGCTGGAAACCATCTATCACTTGCAGATTCTGTTGAGCGGGCATTGCCGCTCCAGTGCCCGTGGCGAGGATGACGTGTTCGGGCCGGGGGAAATCCTGTTGATCAATCCGGATGACCCGGTGGACCTGACTTATTCCGCCGATTGCGAGAAATTCATCATCAAGCTGCCCGTGCGCCTGCTGGAAAATGCCTGCCTTGAACAGCACTGGAGCCTGCCGCAGGTGGGTATCCGCTTCGCGACAGCCCGCCATGCGCTCAGCGAAATGGGCGGCTTCCTGCCGTTGCTGGGGCTGATCTGTCATGAGGCGGAAAACGCCGCGGAACCCCATATGCAAGGCCTATACGAGCGCATCGTGGCGAACAAACTGCTGGCATTGCTGGCCAGCAACGTGCTGCGGGTGATCCCCCAGGCTGCCCACGGCGGTGGCTTTGAAGCGGTGCGCGACTACATCGAGCAGCACCTGGGCGATGACATCAGCGTTGAGCAGTTGATGGCTGCGGCCAAAGTCAGCGAGCGCTCGTTGTATAGCCTGTTTGAACGCCAGGTGGGGCTGTCGCCGCGCGACTATGTGCGCCGCTGCAAGCTCGAACGGGTGCACGCCCGCCTGCAACTGAGCAGCACGCGCAGCGTCACCGAGGTGGCGCTGGACCACGGCTTCGTGCACCTGGGGCGGTTTTCCGAGGCCTATCGAAAACGCTTCGGCGAGCTGCCGTCGCAGACTTGGAAGCGCCATCGTTAGGCGACTTGCGCCAGGCGGATAACGATGTGCAGTCAGCGGATATTGCAGCGCTGGGCGAGCACGTACGGTGAGGGCGCCTGATACAAGAACAACGGAGGGCCCGCCCCATGATCAGTACACTCGACCGACTCGCCAGCCAATTGCACGAGTCCGTACAGGAAGACCCCGCCAGTGGGGTGTTCCGCTGCCGCCGCGACATCTTCACCGACCCCGACCTGTTTGCCCTGGAGATGAAACACATCTTTGAGGGCGGCTGGATCTACCTGGCCCATGAAAGCCAGGTGCCCGCGATCAACGACTATTTCACCACCTGGATCGGCCGCCAACCGGTGGTCATCACCCGTGACAAACACGGCAGCTTGCATGGCCTGGTCAATGCGTGTGCGCATCGCGGCGCCATGCTGTGCCGGCGCAAACAAGGCAACAAAGGTTCATTCACCTGCCCATTCCATGGCTGGACCTTCAG
>Ga0247732_10001202_pt1 | contig 10751 bp, 10 predicted proteins | sample UWRJL163409C2_FD_180940 | JGI IMG/M metagenome (GOLD analysis project Ga0247732, IMG submission 180940) | Plant litter microbial communities from Arlington Agricultural Research Station in Wisconsin, United States - UWRJ-L163-409C-2 | ecosystem: Environmental > Terrestrial > Plant litter >...
TCGTGCCGTGGATGCTCGACTCGTCGAAGCAGCTCTACCACCGTTCGAACCGCCCGCTGCCCGGCCAGGATCGCCGCGGCGAACCGCGTCGCCCGGTGATGCGCAAGCCGCTGCCGCCGGCTGCGCCGCGTAGCCGCCAGACCATCGCATCGAACCAGGGTCGCAGCGAGTCGCCGGTGGACCGCGCCGCACGGGCCATTCCGAGCGGCACCACGACCGCGGTTCGCCCGACACCACCCACGAGTGGCAACGCCAAGACCACCACGACAGAGAAGATCCCGCCCGTAAACTGAGGCTGTGACCCGACGCCACCTCGCCGCCGACATCGTCGCCGTCGTGATCGGCGGCCTTCTCGGCACGGCATTGCGATACGGCATCGACGTCGCCTTCCCGGTCGCGGACCCCGGCTTCCCCTGGCCGACACTGGTGATCAACGTGGTCGGCTCGTTCGCGCTCGCCCTGCTCACGGCCACGCTCTGGCTGCGGAGCAGCACACCGGGGTGGGTGAAGGCCGGCGTCGGTACCGGACTGATGGGATCGTTCACTACTTTCTCCGCCTTCGCCGTCTCCCTGTTCAGCGAGGCGACGGCGGGCCGATGGGTGACGCTGGTGCTCTACCTGGTCGGCAGCCTGGTGCTCGGATTCGCGGCGACAGTGCTCGCCTTCCGTCTGGCCAGTAGGCGCACACCCGAGAGCGAGATGGTCGACCAGTGAATCTGCTCATCCCCCTTGCTGTACTGATGGCCGGATCCGTGGGCGCCCTCGCCCGCTATGGCGTGACGCAGGTCTTCGCCAGTGACAAAGTCTTCCCCTGGGCAGTGCTCGTGGTGAATGTGGTGGGGTCCGCGATCGGTGGCACGCTGCTCGCGCTGGTGCACGTGGCCGGCATCTCCCCCGACTGGTACACCGTGATCGTCACCGGGTTCGCGGGCGGCCTCACCACCTTCAGCACCTGGTCGGTGCAGACCATCCAGCTGCTGTCGAACGGGCACTGGCGGGAGGCGGCCCTCAGCGTCGGCCTCAACCTGCTCGTCGGCGTCGGTGCCGTGTTCACGGCCTACGGCATCGTGGCGGCCCTCGTCGGCTGATCGGGCGCAGCATCCGCATCTCCACCCCGCACTTCCTATCCGCATCTCCACCCCGCACTTCCTATCCGAATCTCCACCCCGCATCTCCTATTTCCGAAACGACGGAGATTCGTTCATTCACGGCGAAAACAGTGGGATCCGGGGCCGTTTTTGCCAAATCCCCGTCATTTCGGAAAAGGGCGGGGCGGAAAGGGACAGGGCGGGGCGGGGTGGGGCGGGCTGCGGCGGCGCTAGGCCAGCGCGCGGGTGCGGGCGACCAGGCGCGGGGTGATGAGGCGGTGCCGGGCATCCGTCGCGTCGGCATCCCAGCCCACGACATCGTTGCCCCGCTCACCCAGCAACAGTTCGAGCACGCCCTCCGCCACCTCGTCGAGCGGCTGCTCCACACTCGACAGGCCGATGGCCGAGGCCACCGGCGTGTTGTCGTAGCCGATCACCGGGATGTCAGGTCCGACAGCGAGCAGAGCCCCGAGAGCGAGAGAGTCGCTCGCACACACGACCGCATCCACCTCGACGCCCGAGTCGAGCAGGCCACGCACGGCATCGCGACCCTGGGTGACGCCGTCCTCGGTCGCGATGTCGAGCGCGGCGATCTCGGCGTCCGTCAATGCCCCGGCCTCGCGCAGGGCATCCCGCCAACCGCGGCGGCGATCGTCGCCCGTGCCCGACGGGCTCGGCCAGCCGAGAAACGCGATCCGTTCGATGCCGGCCGCGGTGAGCGACCGGGTGGCCTCCCGCAGCCCGGCCCAGCCGTCGACGTCCACCCATCGATGCTGCGGGTCGTTCATGTCGTCGATCCCCCACGGCCGCCCGAAGGTCACGAACGGGATGTCGTTCTCGATCAGCCATTCGGTGCGTGGGTCGCCGTGGAAGGTCGAGGTGAGCACGAAGGCGTCGACATCGGCACCGTCGTGCAGGCGGCCGAACTGGCGGATCTCATCGTCGGGATCGCTCGCGGTGAAGAGCATGATGCGGAGCCCGCGCGCATCCGCCTTCTCGGTGAGTGCGTGCAGGAAGCGGTCGAGCACCGCCCCCGAGATGCCGTTCGACATCGGATCGAGACGCACGCCGATGGTCGAACTCTTGCGCGTACGCAGCCGGCGTGCGGAAGCGTGTGTGCGGTAGCCGAGCTGCTTGATCGCGGCTTCGACCTTCTGCCGCGTGGCCGGGCGCACGAGGTCAGGCGAGTTGAGCACGTTCGACACCGTCTGCCGGGAGACTCCGGCCACGCGGCCGACATCGAGCACCGTCGGTTGCTGCGACACCACTGACCTCCGCTCGCGTTCGATCGTTCCAGTTCTGACCGAGGTTACCCCCTCGCCGGTTGACTGCGGCCACGGGCCGGGTTAGAGTCGTGTCGAAATTTGATCGATCAAATAGCTGGCGAGGACGCCGAGTCTTGAACGATCAAATGAGTACCCGAGGGAGGGCGCATGCTGGCGGAATCGACGCCCGGCCACTCCCCCATCTCGCCGGAACTGTCGGTGGTTGCACCGCGCATCCGCCTCTCCGGCTCCCTCGCAGTGTCCACTCGGGCACAATCCCACCAAGGAGAATCACATGCAACGACGCACATCACGCTGGCTCGCCGCCGGCGCCTTGGCCGCATCGGGGGCGCTCGCGCTCACGGCCTGCGGCTCTGGATTCAGTAGTGGAGGCAGCGCCGACGACGGTGCGCTGACCTCATCGAACAAGGCCCTCAGCGTGCTGATCGGCTCGAGCGGTGACGCCGAGACCGCGGCCGTCAAGTCCGCCGTCGCGGACTGGTCGAGCTCTTCCGGCACCAAGGCCTCCGTCTCCGCCGCCAGCGACCTCGCCCAACAGCTCGCGCAGGGCTTCTCCTCCGGCAAGCCGGCCGACGTCTTCTACCTGTCGACGGATGCCCTGGCCGGGTTCGCCTCGAACGGCTCGCTCCTCGCCTACGGCGACAAGCTCAGCAATAAAGACGACTTCTACCCGAGCCTGGTGAAGTCGTTCACCTATGACAACAAGTTCTACTGCGCCCCGAAGGACTTCTCCACGCTCGCCCTCGAGATCAACACCGACATGTGGAAGGCCGCGGGGCTGACGGATGCCGACGTGCCCACCACCTGGGACCAGCTCGAGACCGTCGCGAAGAAGCTGACCACCGCCGACCACGTCGGTCTCGGAATCGGCGGCGAATACGCCCGGGTCGGTGCCTTCATGACCCAGGCGGGTGGCAACCTGATGAACGCCGACAGCACGAAGGCCACCGCCGACAGCGAGGCGAACATCACCGCCCTCGACTACGTGAAGAAGCTCGAGAACGACGGCACGCTGAAGTTCGCCAAAGACCTCGGCGCTGGCTGGGGTGGTGAGGCCTTTGGTAAGGGTCTCGCCGCGATGACCATCGAGGGCAACTGGATCACCGGCGGCCTGCAGGCCGACTACCCGGACCTGAAGTACACGATCGTGCCACTGCCCAAGGGACCGGCCGGAGCCGGCACCCTGCAGTTCACCAACTGCTGGGGCATCGCCGCCGACAGCCCGAACCAGAAGGCAGCACTGAAGCTGGTCGAGAAGCTGACCAGCGCCGATGACCAGCTCGCCTTCTCGAAGGCCTTCGGTCCGATGCCGTCGATCCAGTCCGCCGCAAGCGAGTGGAAGAAGGCGAACCCCACCCTGGTGCCGTTCCTCGACGCCGCCGACTACGCCAAGGGAGTGCCGACCGCCAAGGGCGCCGCCGATGTGGTGACCGACTTCAACTCGAAGATCGAGAGCCTCGCGACCAGCGACCCGAAGACGATCCTCGAGGCCACGCAGAAGAACCTCGAAGCGCTGGTGAAGTAACGATGACGACCATCCCGAGGCAGCCGAGGCTCAGCGAACGGCGCCGGGCATCCGGAATCCGTCGGGGCGAGGCCGCCTCGGGATGGCTGTTCACGGCGCCGATGCTCGTCCTGCTCGGCCTGTTCCTGGTCATTCCGGTGCTCATGGCGCTGTGGGTGAGCTTCTCCGACTGGAGCGGTCGCGGCAGCCCCTTCGCCGGCTCCGTCGGCTTCGTCGGCTTCGACAACTACTCCGCACTGCTCGGTGGCGGCGGTCTGGCGGAGCAGGACTTCGGCACCGCCCTGAAGAACAACGCCTGGTATGTGCTGCTCGTCGTGCCGCTGCAGACCGCGGTCGCCCTGTTCCTCGCCGTGATGGTGAACCGGCAGATCCTCAAGGGGCGCGGTTTCTTCCGCACCGCCTTCTACTTCCCCTCCGTCACCAGCTCGGTGGCGATAACCGTGCTCTGGCTGTTCCTGTTCAACTCCACCGGTGCGGTGAACAAGCTGCTGTCGTTCATCGGCGTGACCGGGCCGAATTGGTTCAACGACCCGTCCGGCATCTTCCACTTCGGGGTTGCGACCGGCCCGGCCTTCCTCGAGAACTCCACCGCGCTCGGTATCCCCCTCTGGGATTGGCTCGGCGGGCCATCCGTCGCCATGTCGGCCTTCGTGCTGCTCGCGATCTTCACCACCAGCGGTACCTTCATGCTGCTCTTCATCGCCGCGCTGCAGAATCTCAACGGCGAGGTGTTCGAAGCCGCGGAGATGGATGGCGCCAGCGGCTGGCAGCGGTTCTGGCGCGTAACACTCCCCCAGTTGCGCCCCACCCTGTTCACCGTGCTCACCCTCGGGCTCATCGGCTGCTGGCAGGTCTTCGATCAGATCTACACCGGCACCAAAGGCGCACCGGGCAAGACCACCCTCACCCCCGCGTACCTCTCCTATCAGGCTGCCTTCCAAGACCAGCAATGGGGCCAGGGTGCGGCAATCGCATTCCTGCTGTTCGTGATCATCGTGCTGTTCACCCTGCTGCAGCGCTGGGTGCTCTCAGAGAAGAAGGTCTCGAAACGTCGCCTGCGCGCCTATCGACTACCGGAGACCGAGGGCGCCGTCGTCGCACCCACGGGCAGCCTCCACAAGGAGGATCGCTCGTGAGCTCCCCGACACTCCACCGCCGCGAACAACCATCGGGCCGCATCATCCTGGGCCGCTCGGTGCTCTACGCGGCGCTCATCGCCATCGCCGTGGTCTACATCTTCCCGTTCCTGATCGACCTCGCGACCTCGTTCAAGACCGAAGCGGATGCCGCGGCCGACCCTCTCTCGCTGGTGCCGGCCACGATCACCACCGCCGCCTACGAGAAGCTGTTCCTCAACTCGGACTTCCCGATCTGGTTCAAGAACTCCGCCATCGTCACGATCGTCGTCACTCTCGGCCGGGTGTTCTTCGATTCGCTGGCCGGCTACGCCCTGGCTCGGCTGCACTTCCGCGGTCGCAATGCCATGTTCGCGGGGCTGATCGCCGTGATGTCGGTGCCGAGCGTGGTGCTGCTGATCCCGAAGTTCCTCGTGATCAACCAGCTCGGCATCTACGACTCCTACGCGGGAATGATCATTCCGCTGCTCACCGACGCCGCGGGCATCTTCATCATGAAGAACTTCTTCGAGTCGATTCCGCAGAGCGTCGAGGAGCAGGCCCGCATCGACGGTGCCGGCACGTTCCGCGTGTTCTGGTCGGTAGTGCTACCGATGGCCAGGCCCGCGTTGATCACCATCATCATCCTGTCGTTCCAGGGCTCCTGGAATGAGCTCAGCCACTTCATCATCTCGACCCAGTCGCCCGACCTCACCACGCTCACGAAGGGCGTCGCCTCGCTCGCGTCCGGGCAGCTGAGCCAGGGCACGCAGTATCCGCTCAAGCTGGCCGCGGCGGCCATCATGACGATCCCGGTGGCCATCGTGTTCTTCGTGTTCCAGAAGCGCATCACCAACAGCAGCGACGGGTCTGTCAAGGAATGACCGCTCTCCCCCTCCCACCGATTCACCGAGGACAATCCATGGCTCTACAACCCCTGCTCCACGACGAGACCGTCATCCTGCGCGCACCCACCCAGGCGTGGTCGGCGCAGAACGGCGCCATCGGCGCCCGTCCCATCCACGGCATCTACCACTCGGATGTCCGGGTCGTCTCGAGCGAGACGGTGACGGTCGGCGACCTCCCGGGCGAACACATCGCCACCTCGCCACGGGACGCGAGCACGGTCACCTTCGTCTCCCTGCTCCGGCATCTCGACGACAGCTCCGCCGATCCGCGGGTGCGCGCGCTGCTCACCCGCACCGTCGAGACGGATGGCGCAACCGGCTCGTTGCGCCTGGAGTCCACCCTTTCGACGGAGGTCGCCACCACCGTCGTGGTGCGGATCGAAAGCGACCTCGCCGCGATGGACGTGGTCAAGTCCGGTGACCGCGGCGAGCCGGTGTCGATCGCGGTGACGGGGGCCGTGGCATCGTGGGCGCGCGATGCGGTGTCGGCATCCGTCACGGCTCCGGGCGCCCTGCTCGCGACAGACGAGCGGGCACTCGAACTGCGCTGGGAGGTGCTCATTCCCGCGAAGGGAGCCGTCACGGTCGAGTGGCGCTACGCCGCCGCCGACGCCGCCGCAGTCGTGGCAGCGTCGACGACCCCCGTGCCGTGGAGCGTTCCCGTGCTGAGCGCGGGCGACGACCGGCTCGAGCGCTGGGTCACCCAGGCCCTCGACGACCTCGACGGGTTGCGGCTGAGCACCACGGGTGCAGCCGCATCCGAGTTCCTGGCGGCAGGCGCGCCCTGGTTCTTCACCCTGTTCGGTCGCGACTCGATCTGGGCGGCGCGATTCATGCTGCCGCTCGGAACGTCGATCGCGGTGTCGACCCTGCGTGTGCTGGCGGAGCTGCAGGGCACGGAGACGGTGCCGGCGACGGCCGAGCAGCCCGGCAAGATCATGCACGAGTTGCGGCGAGCGCAGCTGACCATCCCGGGCGAGGGCATCTCTCTGCCTCCGCTCTACTACGGCACGGTCGACGCGACCCCGCTGTGGGCGTGCCTGCTCTACGACGCCTGGCAGTGGGGCATGCCCGAGGACGAGGTGCGGGCGTTGCTGCCCAACCTGGTCGCGGCGCTCGAATGGATGCGCGACTACGGCGACGCCGACGGCGACGGCCTGCTCGAGTACGTCGACGAGACCGGGCACGGTCTGTCGAACCAGGGCTGGAAGGATTCCGGCGACTCGGTGCAGTGGCGTGACGGAAGTCTCGCCGAGGGCCCGATCGCGCTCTGCGAGGTGCAGGCCTACGCGTACGAGGCAGCGACCCACGGCGCAGACCTGCTCGATCACTTCGGTCTCGGCGGCGCAGACGAGTGGCGAGCCTGGGCGGCCCGGCTTCAGCGGAAGTTCCGCGAGAGCTTCTGGATCGCGAGCCCCGATGGCGCCTATCCCGCGATCGCCCTCGACGCGCACAAGCACCCCGTCGACACGGTGACCAGCAACATCGGCCACCTGCTCGGCACCGGTCTGCTCGACGACCGCGAGCGCCGACTCGTCGCCCGCCGCCTCGCCTCCGCCGAACTCGACTCGGGCTACGGTCTGCGCACCATGTCCACCGACTCCGTCGGCTACTGGCCGCTGAGCTATCACGGCGGCAGCGTCTGGGCCCACGACACCGCGATCGCCATCTCCGGACTGGCCCGCGACGGCTTCCAGGAGGAGGCGAGTTCGCTCGCCTCAGGCCTGCTGGCCGCTGCCGCGGGCTTCGGCTACCGGATGCCCGAGCTGCACTCCGGCGACCCCGCGAGCAGCACATCCGTGCCCATTCCCTACCCGGCCGCCTGTCGCCCGCAGGCCTGGTCGGCCGCGGCGGCGGTCTCGGTGCTGGGCAGCATCCTCGGACTCGTGCCCGCCGCCCCGGACGGCACGCTGCACGTCTCGCCCGCCCCCACGGTCGGCGCGCTGTCCGTCTCCGGGCTACGCCTCGGCGCTGCGGATGTCTCCCTCGACGTCAACGCGGACGGAGAGGTCACTGCCGCCTCGGGTGCCGACATCAGCGTCGGCTGATCGCGTCAGCGGAGGTTCGAGTCAGCGGAGGTTCGAGAGGGTGGCCACGACCTGGCGGGCGATCATCCGCCCGGCACGGTTGGCGCCGATGGTGCTCGCCTGGGGTCCGTAGCCGGCGAAGAAGATACGCGGATCCTTCCAGGATGCGCCCTGGCCGACCAGCACGCCGCCCTCCTTCTCGCGCAGCTTGAGTGGGGCGAGATGCCGCAGCTCGGGGCGGAACCCGGTAGACCAGATGATCGCGTCGGCGTGCCGGAAACTCCCGTCGGCCATGCGTACGCCATCCGGTTCGATGGCGCTGAACATCGGCTTCGCGTCGAGCACACCGCGCTCGATGCCGGCCTGGATGCGACGGGTGCGGGGCACACCCGTTCCGCTGACGATGCTCGGGAGGGCGCGGCCGGCGCGGGCCGCCTCATCCTGCAGAGCGACCGCGGCGACGGCGGTCTCCACATCGAACTCACCGTCGCGGAACTCCACCGGGCGACGACTCACCCAGGTGAGGTTCGCTGCCACGTTCTCGAGCTCGAGCAGGAAGCCGATGGCGGAGGTACCGCCGCCGACTACGACGACGTCCTGGCCCTCGAACTGCTCGGCGCCGGTGTAGTCCGTGGTGGTGACGTGCCGGCCGGTGAACTCGTTCATCCCGGGGTACCAGGGCAGGAAGGGCGAGCCCCAGGTGCCGGTCGCGTTGACGATGATGTCCGTAATGATCTCGTCAGGACCGTCGGGGGTCGAGTACTCCACGACGAGCTCCGTGCCACGGTTGTAGACGCTCGTGACCTCGGCGGGCCGGATCACCGGCACGTCGAAGTGCTGTTCGTAGCGTTCGTAGTATTCGGCCACGACATCTTTGGCCGGAGCGTGCCGATCGGCGGTCTCGAAGCTCAGGCCGAGGTCATCCATGCCGGGTAGATCGTTGATGCGATGGGCGGAACCGATGCGCAGCGCGTCCCAGCGGAACTGCCAGGCACCGCCGGTGGACGGCCCACGGTCGAGCACCACGTACTCGGTGCCCGGCTGAAGCCCGAGCTTGCGCAGATAGTAGGAGACGGAAAGCCCGGCCTGACCTCCTCCGATCACCACGACAGAGGTGCGCGAGGGAGCAGAGATCACGCGACAACGTTAGTCGCCCAGGGTGGTAGCCAGGGCAACAGGAAGGCTCATGGCCGCATGCTAAAGTTAGTGTTTAGATTTTGTGGATCCGTTGGTCGGTCCCGGGCTTCTCATCTCTCACCCGGGCAAGAATCGTGAGGGGGTCAAGCCATGGGGCGCGGCCGTCAAAAAGCTAAGCACACGAAGGTGGCCCGGGAGCTGAAGTATTTCAGCCCGGACACCAATTACAACGCGCTCGAGCGCGAGCTGACGCATCCCTCCACGGGCTCTTCCGTCGACCCGAAGCTCGAGGAAGACCTCGAGAAATGGCCGGAGTTCAACTCGGCCATCGCCGACGACGACGAAGACGACTACGAGGAATACACCCCGGGTCAGGGCCGCACGGCATAACCGTCGCCCACCGCGCGAGCGAACTGCCCAAGAAGGTGGTCTGCCGGGCGGATTGGACAGCCATCGTGGGCAGTTCGATGGTTGCTTACTTCGCGTAGGTGCCGAACAGCCGCACCGCTCCGCCGTCGACGCCCTTGGCGCCCTGTTCGAATCCGCCGAAGTCGCGCTCACCGAACGAGATCTGCCCGACCGACCAGGCCGGGATGCCGCCGGCGTGAATGCGCGCGATCACGCCGGCCGCAGCATCCGCCGCCACCACCGCGAACATGCCGATGCCGAGATTCCAGGTTCCCTCGGTGTCTTCGAGGCTCATGCCGCCCCATTCGGAGAGCACCTGGAAGACGGGCGCCGGAGTCCAGGTGCCGCGATCGACCTCGACCCAGCTACCGACGGGCAGAACGCGCGCGAGGTTCGCGGCGATGCCGCCACCGGTGACGTGGCTGAGCGAGTGCACCGCGCCGGCGAGGGTCGGGTCGGCGAGCAGGTCGAGCAGCGGCGTCGTGTAGAGCCGCGTCGGCTCGAGCAGCACCTCGCCGACGTTGCCGCCGAGGTCCTCGGAGAAGTCGGTGTACGCGACGCCGCGTTCGGCGAGCACGTGACGCACCAGCGAATAGCCGTTGGAATGCAGGCCGGATGACCCCAGCGCCACCACCACGTCACCCTCGGTGACCCGGTGCGCACCCAACAGATCGTCGGCCTCCACCGCGCCCACCGCTGCGCCGGCGACGTCGTAGTCGTCCGGGCCGAGCAGGCCAGGGTGCTCGGCCGTCTCGCCGCCGACCAGCGCCGTGCCGGTCTCGGCGCAGGCGAGCGCGATGCCCGCAACGATGTCGGCGATGCGGGTGGGGTAGACCTTGCCGCAGGCGATGTAGTCGGTCATGAACATGGGCTTGGCGCCCACCACCACGATGTCGTCGACGACCATGCCGACCAGGTCGAACCCGATGGAGTCGTGCTTGTCGATCGCCTGGGCGATGGCGACCTTGGTGCCGACGCCATCCGTCGATGTCGCCAGCAGCGGACGCGTGAACGGCTTGAGGAAGGAGACGTCGAACAGGCCGGCGAAACCGCCCACCCCGCCGAGCACCTCGGGTCCGTGGGTATTCGACACCGCAGACTTCATGAGTTCTACGGCGAGGTCACCTGCAGCGGTGTCCACTCCTGCTTCGGCGTATTTGCTGGCCATCCGAGTTCCGTTCCGCGGCATTTAGACTTGTCGTAATCCCCCCAATTCTACGGTCTGGAGTCTGCGCGCGAATGTGCGGCATTGTCGGC
>Ga0247732_10001203_pt1 | contig 10748 bp, 3 predicted proteins | sample UWRJL163409C2_FD_180940 | JGI IMG/M metagenome (GOLD analysis project Ga0247732, IMG submission 180940) | Plant litter microbial communities from Arlington Agricultural Research Station in Wisconsin, United States - UWRJ-L163-409C-2 | ecosystem: Environmental > Terrestrial > Plant litter >...
ACCTGCATGCCGCGCTGCGCCTGGCTCCTCCGCCCGGCGTGGTCGACGTCGTGCCCGCGGCCCGCACGGTGCTCATCACGTTCGACCCGGCGCGCACGGGGATGCCGGCCATCCGGGCCTGGGTCGAAGGTGCGGCGCGCGGTCCGTCGTCGGGCGGACGCGCCGGTGGGACGGATGCGCCGGCGAGACCACCCGTGCCGATCGACGTCGTCTACGACGGACCCGACCTCGTTCGGACGGCGGACCTGCTCGGAATGGGGCCCGGGGAGCTCATCGCGCGGCACGAGCGCACCGACTGGATGGTCGCCTTCACGGGCTTCGCCCCCGGATTCGGATACCTCACGAGCCCGGGATGGACGTTCGATGTTCCCCGCCTCGATGCCCCGCGCACGCGGGTGCCCGCCGGCTCCGTCGGCCTCGCCGGTGCCTTCTCGGGCGTCTACCCGCGCGACACCCCGGGCGGGTGGCGGCTGATCGGAACGACGTCCGCGCACCTGTTCGACCCGGCCGCCGCGCGCCCCGCGTTGCTCGGGCCGGGGGACCGGGTGCGGTTCCGGCACACGGACGCGCTCTCGGCTCCGCCAGCGAGCCGGGCGAGCCGGTCGAGCCGGGCGACGACCTCGGTAGCGCGGACGCGACCCGCGATCCGCGTCGTGGAGCCCGGCCTGCTGGCGACCGTCCAGGATCTCGGCCGCGCGGGGCATGCCTCCATCGGCGTCGCCCGCTCGGGAGCGCTCGACCGCGAGTCGCTGCGCATCGCGAACCGGATCGTCGGCAACCCGGAGGCTGTGGCGGGGATCGAGATCACCCTCGGGGGCTTCCGGGCCGTGGCGGAACGCGACATGTGGATCGCGGTCACGGGTGGCTTCGGCCCGCTCACGCTCGACGGACGCGCGATCGGCCCGTACACGGCGCAGCCGTGGCCGGCGGGCTCCGAACTGCAGGTCGGATGGCTCGATCGCGGGGCGCGGGCCTACCTCGCCGTGCGCGGGGGCATCGCGGGCGCCGATGTGCTGGGATCGCGCGCCACCGACACGCTCGCGGGACTCGGCCCCGCACCGCTCGGCGCGGGGGACGCCCTCGCTGTCGGCGACACCCCTCGAGACCCGGTCCCCCCGCTCGACGTGGCGCCGTGGGGACCTCCGCCCGACGAGGTGGAGCTGGATGTCGCACCGGGGCCGCGCGCCGACTGGTTCGAAGCATCCGCTCGGCGCCTTCTGCACGACGCGGTGTGGACGCTCTCGGGCGATTCGGATCGGGTCGGCGCACGGCTGGAGGGGCCGGAACTGGCGCGGGTGCGCGGGGGAGAGCTGCCCAGCGAGGGCATGGTGCCCGGCGCCCTGCAGGTTCCGCCCTCGGGGCGGCCGACCGTGCTGTTGGCCGACGGTCCGGTGACGGGCGGGTACCCCGTTATCGCGGTCGTGACGGATGCCTCGCTCGACGCGCTGGGACGAGCCCGCCCGGGCACCCGCATCCGGTTCCGACACGCCCGCCCCTGAGACCTTCGGCCACCCCTGCCCGCCCCGTGCCGGGCGGGAATAGGAGGGGGCGCGCGCGGTTATACCGTAGGAACCAACACTCGTCAAGAATCCGACTGGACATCCTGTCGCTCGCGACGTATAGTTGTTGTTTGCGCTCCTAGATTCCCCCTGCCCTCATATGGTGGTCGGCTGTGCCTGTGTGCCCCCCGCGAAAGCGGCGTGCGGCGCCCGGGTTTCGGGGAAGGCGAGCAATCCACCCACGACGAGGAAACACGAGCCCTTCTGGGCCCATGGAGGTTTTTCCCTTGGCCGCTGCGCGCAACGCATCCACCACCCCCACCAAGACCGGACGCGGAGCATCTCGCCTCTCGTTCGCGAAGATCTCTGACACGCTGACGGTCCCCGACCTTCTCGCGCTGCAGACCGAGTCCTTCGACTGGCTCGTCGGCAACGACGCCTGGAAGGCGCGTGTCGCCGAGGCCAAGGCCGCCGGTCGCACGGATGTCCCGGAGGTGAGCGGCCTCGAGGAGATCTTCGAGGAGATCTCGCCCATCGAGGACCTCTCCGAGACGATGCAGCTGTCGTTCACGAACCCCTACCTCGAGCCCGAGAAGTACTCGATCGAGGAGTGCAAGGAGCGCGGCAAGACGTACGCCGCCCCGCTGTACGTCGAGGCCGAGTTCATGAACCACCAGACCGGTGAGATCAAGACCCAGACGGTCTTCATGGGCGACTTCCCCCTGCAGACCGGCAAGGGCACGTTCATCATCAACGGCACCGAGCGCGTCGTCGTCTCGCAGCTCGTGCGTTCGCCCGGTGTCTACTTCGACAAGACCCCCGACAAGACGTCCGACAAGGACATCGTCTCGGCCCGCGTCATCCCGAGCCGTGGTGCCTGGCTCGAGTTCGAGATCGACAAGCGCGACCAGGTGGGCGTGCGCATCGACCGCAAGCGCAAGCAGTCCGTCACCGTGTTCCTGAAGGCCCTCGGCCTCACGAGCGAAGACATCATGACCGAGTTCGCCGGCTTCGACTCCATCGAAGAGACGCTCTCCAAGGACACGATCGTCACCAAGGAAGACGCGCTCCGCGACATCTACCGCAAGCTCCGTCCGGGCGAGCAGGTCGCCGCCGAGGCCGCGCGTGCGCTGCTCGACAACTTCTACTTCAACCCGAAGCGCTACGACCTGGCCAAGGTGGGTCGCTACAAGATCAACCAGAAGCTGGGCCTCGACGAGCCGCTCTCGGCCTCGGTCCTGACCGTCGAGGACGTCGTCGCGACGATCAAGTACCTCGTCCGTCTGCACCGTGGCGACGCCACCTTCCCGGGCCTGCGCGCCGGCAAGCCGGCCGAGATCCGTCTCGACGTCGACGACATCGACAACTTCGGCAACCGTCGCATCCGCGCGGTGGGCGAGCTCATCCAGAACCAGGTCCGCACGGGTCTGTCCCGCATGGAGCGCGTCGTCCGCGAGCGCATGACCACGCAGGACATCGAGGCCATCACGCCGCAGACCCTGATCAACGTGCGCCCCGTCGTCGCCGCGATCAAGGAGTTCTTCGGAACGTCGCAGCTCTCGCAGTTCATGGATCAGAACAACCCGCTCGCGGGCCTGACCCACAAGCGTCGCCTCTCGGCGCTCGGCCCCGGTGGTCTGTCGCGTGAGCGTGCCGGCGTCGAGGTCCGTGACGTCCACCCCTCGCACTACGGCCGCATGTGCCCGATCGAGACCCCGGAAGGCCCGAACATCGGCCTGATCGGATCTCTCGCATCGTTCGCGCGCATCAACGCCTTCGGTTTCATCGAGACGCCCTACCGCAAGGTCGTCGACGGTGTCGTGACCGAGCAGATCGACTACCTCACCGCCAGCGAAGAGGAAGACTTCATCGTCGCCCAGGCCAACGCACCCCTCAAGGGTGACGGCCACTTCGTCGAGGAGCGCGTCCTCGCCCGCAAGAAGGGTGGCGAGGTCGACCTCTTCCACCCCGAAGAGATCGGGTACATGGATGTCTCGCCGCGCCAGATGGTGTCGGTCGCGACCTCCCTCGTCCCCTTCCTCGAGCACGACGATGCACAGCGCGCCCTGATGGGTGCCAACATGCAGCGTCAGGCCGTGCCGCTGCTGCGCAGCGACTCGCCGCTCGTGGGTACGGGTATGGAGGGCTACGCCGCCATCGACGCCGGTGACGTCGTCACCGCCGAGAAGGCCGGTGTCGTCATCGAGGTCTCGGCGGATGTCGTGACGCTCCAGCTCGACGAGGGTGGAACGCAGGAGTACTACCTCCGCAAGTTCGACCGCTCCAACCAGGGCACGAGCTACAACCAGCGCGTCATCGTCTCGGCCGGCGACCGTGTCGAGGTCGGTGCGGTCATCGCCGATGGCCCCGCGACGGAGAACGGCGAGCTCGCGCTCGGCAAGAACCTGCTCGTGGCGTTCATGCCCTGGGAGGGTCACAACTTCGAGGACGCGATCATCCTGAACCAGAACCTGGTCAAGGACGACACCCTCTCGTCGATCCACATCGAGGAGTACGAGGTCGACTCGCGCGACACCAAGCTCGGCAAGGAGGAGATCACCCGTGACCTCCCCAACGTCGCGCCCGACCTGCTGAAGGATCTCGACGAGCGCGGCATCGTCCGCATCGGCGCCGAGGTCCGCCCCGGAGACATCCTGGTCGGCAAGGTCACGCCCAAGGGCGAGACCGAGCTCTCGGCCGAGGAGCGCCTGCTCCGCGCGATCTTCAACGAGAAGAGCCGCGAGGTCCGCGACACGTCGCTGAAGGTCCCCCACGGTGAGCAGGGCACGATCATCGCCGTCAAGGAGTTCAACGCCGAGGACGGCGACGACGAGCTCGGCTCGGGCGTCAACCGTCGCGTGGTGGTCTACATCGCCCAGAAGCGCAAGATCACCGAGGGCGACAAGCTCGCCGGTCGCCACGGCAACAAGGGTGTCATCGCGAAGATCCTGCCCGTCGAGGACATGCCCTTCATGGCCGACGGCACCCCCGTCGACGTCGTGCTCAACCCGCTCGGTATCCCCGGTCGCATGAACTTCGGTCAGGTCCTCGAGACCCACCTCGGGTGGATCGCGAAGCAGGGCTGGAAGGTCGAGGGCACCCCGGAGTGGGCAGCCAAGCTTCCGCAGGAGGCGTTCGAGGCGGCCCCCGGCACCAAGGTCGCGACCCCCGTGTTCGACGGTGCGAGCGAGGCCGAGATCCAGGGCCTGCTCGACGTGACGATCCCGACCCGCGATGGCGACCGCCTGATCGACGGCACCGGCAAGGCGCTGTTGTTCGACGGCCGCTCGGGCGACCCGTTCCCCGCGCCGGTCTCGGTCGGTTACATGTACATCCTGAAGCTGCACCACCTCGTCGACGACAAGATCCACGCACGTTCGACGGGCCCGTACTCGATGATCACGCAGCAGCCGCTGGGTGGTAAGGCGCAGTTCGGTGGTCAGCGATTCGGTGAGATGGAGGTCTGGGCCCTCGAGGCCTATGGCGCCGCCTACGCCCTGCAGGAGCTCCTCACGATCAAGTCCGACGACATCCTCGGCCGCGTCAAGGTGTACGAGGCCATCGTCAAGGGCGAGAACATCCAGGAGCCGGGCATCCCCGAGTCCTTCAAGGTGCTCATCAAGGAGATGCAGTCGCTCTGCCTGAACGTCGAGGTCCTCTCGGCGGACGGCACGGCGGTCAACCTCCGCGACACGGATGACGAGGCGTTCCGCGCGGCGGAAGAGCTCGGCATCAACATCTCCAGCCGGTTCGAGTCGTCGTCCATCGACGAGATCTGACCTTCGACAGGTTCGGGGCGAGCCCCACGGCCCGCCCCGGACCCGGACCCGACTCACGTAACTGACTTAAAGATTCGACACAGGAGAACACGTGCTCGACGTAACAACTTTTGACGAGCTTCGCATCGGTCTCGCCACCGCCGACGACATCCGTCGTTGGTCCTTCGGCGAGGTCAAGAAGCCCGAGACCATCAACTACCGCACGCTCAAGCCCGAGAAGGACGGCCTCTTCGGAGAGCAGATCTTCGGACCGAGCCGTGACTGGGAGTGCGCCTGCGGAAAGTACAAGCGCGTCCGTTTCAAGGGCATCGTCTGCGAGCGCTGCGGCGTCGAGGTCACCAAGTCCTCGGTCCGTCGCGAGCGCATGGGCCACATCGAGCTCGCCGCGCCCGTCACGCACATCTGGTACTTCAAGGGTGTCCCCTCGCGCCTCGGCTACCTGCTCGACATGGCGCCGAAGGACCTCGAGAAGGTCATCTACTTCGCGGCCTACATGGTCATCTCGGTCGACGACGACGCTCGTCACGCCGACATGCCGCAGCTCGAGAACGAACTGCGCCTCGAGCTGAAGACGCTGGGCGACCAGCGCGACTCCCGCATCGCGACGCGCCTCCAGACCCTGGAGACCGAGCTCGCCGCGCTGGAGGAAGAGGGCGCCAAGGCCGACCAGAAGAAGAAGGTCAAGGACGCCGCCGAGAAGGAGATGGGTCAGGTCCGCAAGGGCTTCGACGAGCAGATCACCCGCCTCGAGCGCGTCTGGGAGGACTTCCGCAACCTCAAGGTCGGCGACCTCAAGCCCGAGGACGACGTCTTCCAGGAGCTGCAGGACCGCTACAGCCTGTACTTCGAGGCCCACATGGGCGCCGAGTCGATCCAGCGTCGCCTCGCGGCGTTCGACCTGGCCGCCGAGGCCGAGAACCTGCACCTGCAGATCTCGGAGGGCAAGGGACAGCGCAAGATCCGCGCGATCAAGCGCCTGAAGGTCGTCAACGCGTTCCTCTCGACCGGCATGAGCCCGGCCGCGATGGTGCTCGACGTCGTCCCCGTGATCCCGCCGGAGCTGCGCCCGATGGTGCAGCTCGACGGTGGCCGCTTCGCGACGTCCGACCTCAACGACCTCTACCGTCGTGTGATCAACCGCAACAACCGTCTCCGTCGCCTGATCGACCTCGGTGCCCCCGAGATCATCGTCAACAACGAGAAGCGGATGCTGCAGGAGGCCGTCGACGCACTGTTCGACAACGGCCGCCGTGGTCGTCCCGTGACCGGTACGGGCAACCGTGCGCTGAAGTCGCTCTCGGACATGCTGAAGGGCAAGCAGGGCCGGTTCCGTCAGAACCTGCTCGGCAAGCGCGTCGACTACTCGGGCCGTTCGGTCATCGTCGTCGGCCCGCAGCTCAAGCTCCACCAGTGCGGTCTGCCCAAGCAGATGGCCCTGGAGCTCTTCAAGCCGTTCGTGATCAAGCGCCTGATCGACCTCGGTCACTCGCAGAACATCAAGGCCGCCAAGCGCGCCGTCGAGCGCACGCGCCCCGAGGTCTGGGACGTGCTCGAAGAGATCATCCGCGAGCGCCCCGTGCTGCTCAACCGCGCGCCCACGCTCCACCGTCTGGGCATCCAGGCGTTCGAGCCGCAGCTCGTGGAGGGCAAGGCGATCCAGCTGCACCCGCTCGTCTGCGCCGCGTTCAACGCGGACTTCGACGGCGACCAGATGGCCGTCCACCTTCCGCTGTCGGTCGAGGCCCAGGCCGAGGCACGCATCCTGATGCTCGCCTCGAACAACATCCTGAAGCCCTCGGACGGCCGCCCGGTGACCCTGCCCTCGCAGGACATGATCATCGGCCTGCACCACCTGACCACGGTCAAGGACGGCGCAGCCGGCGAGGGACGCGCGTTCGGTTCGGTCTCGGAGGCGATCCTCGCCAAGGACGAGGGAACGCTCGACCTGCAGGCCAAGGTCCGGATCCGCATCCCGGGTCTGTCGTTCCTCGAGGGCGAAGGCCCCGAGGGTTACGAGCGCCACGGCCTCGTCGAGTCCTCGCTCGGACAGGCGATCTTCAACGACACGCTCCCGAAGGGCTACCCCTTCGTGCGCGACGTCGCCGACAAGACCAAGCTGTCGCAGATCGTCAACAAGCTCGCCGAGGAGTACCCCGGTGAGGTTGCGGCGACGCTCGACCGCATCAAGGACGCCGGCTTCTACTGGGCCACGCGTTCGGGAGTCACGGTCGCCCTCTCCGACATCCTGACGCCGCCGAACAAGGCGGAGATCGTGGGACGTTACGAGAAGGATGCCGCGAAGGTGCAGGACGACTTCGACAACGGCTTCATCGACGACTCGGCTCGCCGCAAGGAGCTCATCGACATCTGGACCAAGGCGACCGACGAGGTCCAGGTCGCGATGCGCGAGAACTTCCCGGCCGACAACACCATCAACCGCATGGTCTCGTCGGGTGCACGTGGTAACTGGCTGCAGATCCGCAACATCGCGGGTATGCGAGGCCTGGTGAACAACCCCAAGGGTGAGATCATCCCGCGTCCGATCATCTCCTCGTACCGCGAGGGGCTGTCGGTGGCCGAGTACTTCATCGCCACGCACGGTACCCGCAAGGGTCTCGCCGACACCGCTCTGCGCACCGCCGACTCGGGTTACCTGACCCGTCGTCTGGTGGATGTCTCGCAGGACGTCATCATCCGTGAGGACGACTGCGGCACCGGCAAGGGCCTCGAGTACACGATCGCGGCCCCGGCCGCGGGCGGAGAGCTCGTGCGCGACAAGAACGTCGAGAACTCGGTGTTCGCCCGTACGCTCGCCTCGGACGTCGTCGACGCCAAGGGCGAGGTCCTGGCCGCGGCCGGCGACGACGTGGGCGACGTGCTCATCGACCGCCTGATCGAGTCCGGCATCGAGTCCATCAAGGTGCGGTCCGTCCTCACCTGTGACTCGGCCGTCGGGGTCTGCGCCAAGTGCTACGGCCGTTCGCTCGCGACCGGCAAGCTCGTCGACATCGGAGAGGCCGTCGGCATCATCGCGGCCCAGTCGATCGGTGAGCCCGGAACGCAGCTCACGATGCGTACCTTCCACACCGGTGGTTCGGCCTCGGCCGACGACATCACGCAGGGTCTGCCCCGCGTGCAGGAGCTCTTCGAGGCCCGTACCCCCAAGGGTGCGTCGCCGATCGCGGAGGCCGCCGGCCGGATCACGATCGACGAGACCGATCGTGCCAAGAAGGTCATCATCACGCCCGACGACGGCGACGAGCCCAAGGTCTACCCGGTCCTGAAGCGCGCGACGCTTCTGGTCGAGGACGGCCAGCACGTCGAGGTCGGCGAGGCGCTGCAGGTCGGTACGCGCGACCCGAAGGACATCATGCGTGTCCAGGGTGCCCGCGAGGTGCAGAAGTACCTCGTCAACGGCGTCCAGGGTGTGTACCGCTCGCAGGGTGTCCCGATCCACGACAAGCACATCGAGGTCATCGTGCGCCAGATGCTGCGGAAGGTCACCGTGGTCGACCACGGCGACACGACGCTGCTGCCCGGTGAGCTCGTGGACTCGCGTCGCTTCATCGACATCAACCGCCAGACGGTCGCCGAGGGCAAGCGCCCCGCGTCCGGTCGTCCGGAGCTGATGGGTATCACCAAGGCGTCGCTTGCGACCGAGTCGTGGCTGTCGGCCGCCTCGTTCCAGGAGACGACCCGGGTGCTCACCGAAGCGGCCATGCAGGGCAAGAGCGATCCGCTGATGGGTCTCAAGGAGAACGTCATCATCGGAAAGCTCATCCCGGCGGGTACCGGCCTCGGCAAGTACCGCAACGTCGTCGTCGAGGCGACGGAGGAGGCCAAGAGCGAGCGTTACCCGAACCGGGTCTTCGCCTCGGACGGTGTCTACTCCGAAGCCGACCTCGGGTTCGTCGATTTCGACAGCTTCTCGACGGATGACTTCACGCCCGGCACCTACAACTGAGTAGCGCCGAAAGGGGGGTCCGCGTATGCGGGCCCCCCTTTCGCGTACCCGGGAGGCGACGCCGACGCCCCGGAAGAGTCTGGTCCTCTGCCGGAGCGGACCAGTCGGGCGTAGTGCCGCGTCGCGCACGAGTCGCGCGCCGACGTCGGCTTACCCTGGCCGGGGCGGGGTTGTCCGGGGGGCACGGGGGAGCACGGCGGGAGCGACGGGTGGCGAGGATCGGCGGACGCAACAGCGTGCTCGCATGGCTCGCCGGGCTGGCATCGCTCGCCGTGGTGGTGGGCCTCGTCTGGCTGGCGGTGCCGATGACTCCCGTCGTCGCCGCATGGGCCGAGAACGCCGTGAACGGGGTGCTGAATCCGCCGTCCGCCAACACGGCGTCGCCTTCGCCGACGCCGACCGAGGTGGCGCCGCCCCCGGCCGCCCCCGCGGTCACCGGGCCGCCGACGACGTGCGCCGAACTGTACCCCCCGGCGCTCTGGGACCAGCTCCAGGCGGCGCACAAGACATCCCTCGACGAATCGGTCGTCTATCCGCCGAGCGCGGTGGCCGGTCTGCCCGAGGCGCTCGGCGCACGCATGACGCTCGGATGCACGTGGACGGATGCCGAGGGCGCATCGACCGTGACGCTGGCGGAGGTCACGGAGTCGGCGCCCGACACCGCCCAGCGCGTGCTGACGGCGAACGGCTTCGCGTGCACGCCGCTGGCCGACGGGATGCGGTGCGAGCTCGCCGCGGGAGATCAGTCCCCCGGTGAGACCCACGTGCTGCGGGGCGGGCTCTGGCTGTCGGTCGTTCGTACGTTCCCCGGGCCCCCGGTCGATCAGGTGAGCGCCGAGGCGCGCGTCTGGCCCTGACGGGGGAGACGCGGGGCGCGCGGAGGCCGTCTCGGCGCGATCCGACACACGGCGGCACGCCTGACCGGCGACGCTCCGAACCCGGGTTACCCTGAGGGCCGCGGGGAGCGCCCCGTACAGATCGGACGGGCGACCGTCCATGCGTGAGGAGTGCAGCCATGAGCGACGCCAGCAAGGAGCCCGGCGCCCCCGTCGAGGACCCGCGGCCGGTGGATGACGTGGTCGGGCGCGCGCACGAGGGCCTCGCCGACGCCGAAGCGGCGCAGCGCGACATCACGCCCGCGCAGCGCGACTCCGCATCCACATCCCGCGGGGAAGACATCGACTACGCGATGTACGAGTCCGCCGCCGAAACGCCCGCGACGGATTCGTCGCTCGGAACGCCCGCGACGGTCGCGACTCCGGCCGAGCCGTACTCCGCGCCCGCCGCCGACACGACCGCCTCGTCCGAGGCGCCGACCACGGCGTACTCGTCGGAGGCACCCACCACGGCCTACGCGTCGTCCGCTCCGTACGTCGCACCGGCAGCCGCCGACTCGTACACCGCGCCCGCTGCCGAGGCGTACGTCGCGCCCGCCGCCAGCCCACAGCCCATCTTCGTGCAGGCGCCCGAGCCGCCGCGGCCCCGCGGCAACCGCGCCGCCGCCGT
>Ga0247732_10001204_pt1 | contig 10748 bp, 9 predicted proteins | sample UWRJL163409C2_FD_180940 | JGI IMG/M metagenome (GOLD analysis project Ga0247732, IMG submission 180940) | Plant litter microbial communities from Arlington Agricultural Research Station in Wisconsin, United States - UWRJ-L163-409C-2 | ecosystem: Environmental > Terrestrial > Plant litter >...
CAAAAGCAGCCATCCAATTGACGCCAAAAATCCCCTGATGGCCCTCTGTCAATTAATCAACAACAAAAAAATATTTCTCGCTACAATCCGCCGCTTTGCCACCCCCTTGGCACGTGCAAAAAACGCCCGTCGCTCACGAGAACCCCCATGCTCATCGGTAGCTATTCCCCCTCCCTGGTCGTCATCTCGCTGTTCGTCGCCATCCTGGCGTCCTACACCGCGCTGGACCTGACCGGCCGCCTCGCGACCGCCAAGGGCCGCGCCGTCTATCTGTGGATGGCGGGCGGAGCACTCGCGATGGGAGTGGGCGTGTGGTCCATGCATTTTATCGGCATGTTGGCACTGCGCCTGCCGTTCGCCCTGGGCTTCGACCTCGGCATTACCGCGCTGTCCCTGTTGATCGCAGTCGTGTCCAGCGGCTTTGCCCTATGGCTGGTCAGCCAACCCCGTCTACCCGCCTGGCAGTTGGCATTCGGCGCGCTGGTCATGGGCGCCGGCATCGCCAGCATGCATTACACCGGCATGGCCGCCATGCGCATGACCCCTGGCATCGACTACGACCCGAGCCTATTTGGCGCCTCGTTGCTGATCGCAGTGGTGGCGTCCGGCGCTGCGTTATGGATCGCGTTCAACCTGCGTCGCAACACCCCGTACGTGCGCTTGGCACGCGGCGGCGCGGCCGTGGTGATGGGCTTTGCCATCGTCGGCATGCACTACACCGGCATGGCGGCGGCACAGTTCGCCGATGAAAGCTTTTGCGGCGCTGCCTTGTCGGGGCTCAGCGGCAAAGGCCTGGACAACCTGGTGCTGGTGACCACCCTGGCCGTGCTGGCCATCGCGTTACTGACCTCGTTGCTCGATGCGCGCCTGGAAGCCCGCACTGCGGTGCTCGCTGACTCCCTGACCCTGGCGAACCAGGAGCTGACCCACCTGGCCCTGCATGACATGCTCACCGGGCTGCCCAATCGCACCTTGCTGGCCGACCGTATCCAGCAGGCCATGCAGGCGGTGAACGAGCAGGGCGGTTGCTTCGCCCTGATGTTTATCGACCTGGACGGCTTCAAACCGGTCAACGATGCATTTGGCCACCACCTAGGTGACCAGTTGCTGCGCGAAGTCGGCCAGCGCCTGCGCGAGGACCTGCGCGGCCAGGACACCCTGGCGCGTATCGGCGGCGATGAGTTCGTATTGCTGGTGCAACTGAACCAGCGCGATGATGCCCTCGGCCTCGCCGAACGCCAGGTGGTGCTGATCAACCGCGCATTCCAGGTGGCCGAGCATGAGCTCAAGATCTCTGCCAGCGTCGGCATCGCCATCTACCCGGGCAATGGTGGCAACCCCCAGGAATTGCTGATGAACGCGGATGCCGCGATGTACCACGCCAAAGGCATGGGCAAGAACGGCTACAGTTTCTTCGACGTGTCGATGAACACCAACGCGCGCAAGCAGTTGCAGTTGTTGCAGGACCTGCGCAACGCCGTTGAACAGCAGCAGTTTCGCCTGTACTACCAGCCCAAGTTCGACGCACTCAGCGGTATCCCGGTGGGGGCCGAAGCCTTGCTGCGCTGGGAGCATCCGCAACAGGGCCTGCTGCTGCCGGCGACCTTTATCGAGCTGGCGGAAAAAACCGGCTTGATCATTCCTATCGGCGAATGGGTGCTCAATGAAGCCTGCCGCCAGATGCGCCTGTGGTATGCGCAGGGTTACGAAGACTGGCGCATTGCCGTGAACCTGTCGGCGCTGCAGTTCTGCCACGCGGGGCTGGTCAATAGCGTGGCGACTGCGCTGGAGCGTCATCAGTTGCCGGCCAACAGCCTGACCCTGGAAATCACCGAAACCACCGCCATGAACGATGCCGATGCAAGCATGACAGTGTTGCAGCAGCTGTCGGACATGGGCGTCGACCTGTCCATCGATGACTTCGGCACTGGCTATTCGAGCCTGATGTACCTCAAGCGCCTGCCAGCCAACGAACTCAAGATCGACCGGGGGTTTGTGCGCGACCTGGAACACGACAGCGACGACGCCGCGATTGTTTCGGCCATCGTCGCCCTGGGCCAGGCCCTGGGGTTGCGGATTGTCGCCGAAGGCGTGGAGACCGATGTGCAGCAGAGCTTCCTCACGCGCTTGGGCTGTAATTCGCTGCAAGGCTATTTGCTGGGCCACCCGCTGCCGGCCGATAGTTTCATGGCCGACATCCAGCGTAACGAAGAGATATTGGCACCTGACAAAAACCGTGCGTGACGGTTAGTATTGGATCCAACCTATCACCCGGTTGGATCAGGAGATCGCACGCATGGACAAAGTTGTCATCATCACTGGAGGCAGCCGTGGGATTGGCGCCGAGACGGCCTTGCTGGCCGCTCGCGAAGGCTATCGCATTTGCATCAATTACCGCTCTGATGAGTCAGCGGCGCACGCTGTACTCGAACAGGTGCGAGCGCTGGGCGCCCAGGCGATTGCCGTGCGGGCAGATGTCAGCATTGAAGATGAAGTGATTGCACTGTTCAGTCGTGTGGACGCCGAGCTGGGGCGGGTGACTGCATTGGTGAACAATGCTGGCACCGTGGCGCATAAGTCGCGGGTCGATGAAATGTCTGAATTTCGTATCCTGAACATCATCAAGACCAATGTGCTCGGCCCGATCCTGTGTGCCAAGCACGCCGTGTTGCGCATGTCCCCAAGGCATGGCGGGCAGGGTGGCAGCATTGTCAACGTGTCCTCGGTGGCCGCACGCTTGGGCTCGCCGGGTGAGTACGTCGACTACGCCGCCTCCAAAGGCGCAGTCGACACCTTCACCCTGGGCCTTTCGAAGGAGGTCGCGGGCGAGGGCATTCGCGTCAACGCGGTACGCCCCGGCTATATCTATACCGATTTCCATGCGCTGAGTGGCGACCCGGACCGCGTCAGCAAGCTTGAGTCCGGCATCCCCATGGCCCGTGGCGGCCGCCCGGATGAAGTGGCGGAAGCGATCATCTGGTTGCTGTCGGACAAGGCTTCCTATGCCACCGGCACGTTTCTCGACCTGGGGGGCGGGCGTTGAAACGCCTGGCCCGCAGGGTTATTGGTGGCGCAAGACCGCATATCCGTGGCGGGCGAAGTCGCTGAGCAACCTGGCTTCCGAGTTGTTCAGGCTGCTGTAGCCGTAGTCGCGAAAACCGTCGATTTTGCCATTGCGGTAATCACTGCCATTCAAGGTGCGGTTGTCGATGTTATCGATAAACCGCAGCACCCGGTCCAGGTCGCATGCTGCGTCGGCCTTGGCTGACGGGTCAGGATTGGCATCGGTCCAGTCACCGACCTGTTGCTTGAGGTCGTCACCGATTTCGTAATGATCACGGCTTTCCAGGAAGCGCCTGAGGACACGACTCTGTTCGATAATCCTGTCCGCCGAGCGATGATCACCTTCTGGGCGGCCTGTGGGGGCGGTCATCTCGCGTATTTGATCTCGTTCGATTGCACGCATGTAGTTGGGAGGGACAGGCAGCGGCTTGATACCTGGGTATAGAGACACGGTCATGGGAAACCTCAGCGTCGGGCCAGTGGAGGTGCTTCTTACGGTGTAAGAAAAGCACCTTTCCTCTGTGTGCCACAGCTTCGATTCGGTTCCTGCTCAGAACGAGCGCACGATACGTCCTAATGTCTCCATGGCCTTTTCCGATACCTCGGTCCACGGGCTGCCGTAGTTAAGGCGAATGCAGTTCCTGAAGCGCTGGGTCGCCGAGAAAATCGGCCCTGGCGCGATGCTGATGCCTTGCGCCAGCGCCATCTGGAACAACTTCAATGAATCGGTTTGCTCGGGTAATTCCAGCCACAGGAAATAGCCGCCGGCCGGTTGGCTGACGCGCGTCTGCGCCGGGAAGTAGCGGGCGATGGCGGCCAGCATGGCGCTTTGTTGTTCTTCCAGGGCATAGCGCAATTTGCGCAGGTGCCGGTCGTAACCGCCGTGCTGCAGGTAGTCGGCAATCGCCGCCTGGGCCGGCATCGACGGGCACAGCGAGGTCATCAGCTTGAGGCGTTCCACTTTCTGTGCATAGCGGCCAGCCGCCACCCAGCCCACGCGATAGCCGGGGGCCAGGCTCTTGGCGAAGGAGCCGCAGTGCATCACCAGGCCTTCGGTGTCGAAGGCCTTGGCGGGTTTGGGCGCGTGCTGGCCGTAGTACAACTCGGCGTACACATCGTCTTCGATCAGCGGCACTTGATGGCTGCGCAGCAGTTCCACCAGCGCCTGTTTCTTTTCTTCGGGCAGGGTGGCGCCCATGGGGTTCTGGAAGCTGGTCATGGTCCAGCACGCCTTGATCGGGTAGCGCTGCAGGGTTTGCGCCAGGGCATTGAGGTCGATGCCATCGCGCGGGTGCACCGGAATCTCGACCGCCTTGAGCTTGAGGCGCTCCAGCACTTGCAGACAGGCGTAGAACGCCGGGGCTTCGATGGCCACCAGGTCGCCGGGTTCGGTGACAGCCTGCAGGCACAGGTTCAGCGCTTCCAACGCGCCATTGGTGATCAGCAGTTCTTCCATGGGCAGCATCAGGCCGCCGACCATGTAGCGCAGGGCAATTTGCCGGCGCAGTTGCGGGTTGCCCGGCGACATGTCCGTGACCACCAGGCGCGGGTCCATCGCGCGGCTGGCGCTGGCCAGGGAGCGGGCCAGGCGCGGCAGAGGGAACAACATGGGGCTGGGGAAGGCCGAGCCGAACGGCACGGTATTCGGGTCTTTGATCGAATCGAGGACCGAGAACACCAGCTCACTGACATCCACTTGGGTGGACTCATGCACGTGCTCGCTCACCACCGGCTCGGAAAACGGGCTCGGCGCGTGGGTGTTGACGAAGTACCCGGAGCGCGGCCGTGCGCGGATCAGCCCGCGACGCTCCAGCAGGTAGTACGCCTGGAACACGGTGGATGGGCTGACGCCGTAGGTTTGGCTGGCGTAGCGCACGGACGGCACGCGCTGACCGGGGCCGAGCACGCCGGAGCGGATCAGTTCTGCGATGTCATCGGCGAATTTTTCGTAGCGTTTCATGGCGGCCTTAAACAGTTTTTTCAGTATGAACACCGAGTAACAGGTGGGAGCGGGCTTGCTCGCGAAGGCGGTGCGTCAGCCAGTACTTGTGTGGCTGATACTGCGCATTCGCGGGCAAACCCGCCCCCCACCTTTGGATCTCCCATCGCCGGAGCGACTTCAGCGGTTCAGCGGTGCCACAAACCGGCTATCCGCAGCGCTGTAGACCCCTGGCTCGTCCACATCCGTGACTTTAAAGCGCAGGGTCTGCGAGCTGCTTGCCGGTCTGTCGGCCAGCAACGCCACTGACACCGGTACGTCAGTGATTTCCCCGGGCGCCAGGCTGATCGTGGTGTTGCCCTGCAGTTGGAAGCCCTCGGCGTCCACCAGCTCCAGGCGGTAGTCCTCATGCTGCTGGGTCTTGTTGATGACCTTGAGGCTGTAAATGTTTTCGATCAGGCCCTGGGCGTTCTCGCGGAACAGGCCGCGGTCCTTGGTTACATCCAGCGACACCATCGGCCGCTCCACCAAGGCCACCACCAGCGCGGCGATCATCACCAGCAACACGGCACTGTAGCCGATCAGGCGCGGCCTTAGCAGGTGGGTTTTGCCGCCTTGCAGTTGATGTTCGCTGGTATAGCTCACCAGGCCACGGGCGTAGCCCATTTTGTCCATGATCGAATCGCATGCGTCGATGCAGGCGGCGCAGCCGATGCATTCCATTTGCAGGCCGTCGCGGATGTCGATCCCGGTGGGGCAGACCTGCACGCACAGCTGGCAGTCGATGCAATCACCCAGGCCGACGTCGGCGGGCTTGACCTCACGCTTGCGCGGGCCACGGGTTTCACCGCGTGCGGTGTCGTAGGAGATGGTCAGGGTGTCCTTGTCGAACATCACGCTCTGAAACCGTGCATACGGGCACATATGCATGCACACCGCTTCGCGCAGCCAGCCGGCATTGAGGTAGGTAGCGCCGGTGAAAAATACCACCCAGAACAGGCTCACGCCGCCCATTTGCCAGGTCAGCAGTTCGTTGGCCAGCGGGCGAATCGGGGTGAAATAACCGACAAAGGTCAGCCCGGTGAGCAGGCTGATGCCTAGCCACAAGGTGTGCTTGGCCGAGCGCCGCGCCAGCTTGTTGAGGCTCCAGGGCGCGGCGTGCAGCTTGATGCGCTGGTTGCGCTCGCCTTCGGTGACTTTTTCACACCACATGAACAGCCAGGTGAACGAGCTTTGCGGGCAGGTATAGCCACACCACACTCGGCCCGCAAACACAGTGATCGCAAACAGGCCGAACGCGCAGATGATCAGCAGCGCCGACAGCAGGATGAAGTCCTGGGGCCAGAACGTAGCGCCAAAAATGTGAAACTTGCTGTCTGCCAGGTCCCATAACACGGCTTGTCGTCCGCCCCAGTCGAGCCACACGGTGCCGAAAAAAGCCAGGAACAGAAAGGCTGCACCGCCCATGCGCAAGGTACGGAACAGCCCGGTAAAACTGCGGGTATGGATCAACGTGTCACTGGATTTGGCCTTCACCTTCTTTGGGTGAATGGGCACAAAGGTTTCCACGGTTGGAATTCTTTCGCTCATGGTCGTTCACTCATCAGCCTCCATCAGGCGGATGAACTATGCGCGTGGCGCTGTTTGCAGAACAGACTCACCTAGGGCGATAAAAAGCGGATCAGATGGGGCGCAGGCGGGGCGCTGTAACAATCTGCTACACCCCTTGACGCAAGGGGTGCAGGGTTATCCAGGACGTACTGATACAGATCAATTAAATCAGCGAACCCGGTTCGTCGGCCTTTACATGCTGGCGCCCGTCGTGGGCCCCGGACACTGTCAGCGCGTCGGCCTCGGCTTCGGTGATATAGATGCGCTCCGCCGCCAACTCCACGTATGACATGGATTTGCTGGTATCGGTCAGCACAGTCACCCGGGTGGCTGGCACGCTCTGTTCTTGGCCATTGTCATCGAGCATGAAATAGCACAGCTGGTTTTCGATACGAATGGGCATGCCGTTCTCCTTTTCATGAGCTATAGGCGTTAGGGGGCATTGGCGTGCGGGGGTTCCAGGCAACTGACTGGCGGTCGCCGCTGTCCATCCTTTACCTATAACGAAAACGGAGCGCACCCATGGACGCCTGGTGGCATGAAGTCTGGCAAACCCTGCAAGCTGAATTCGCCGATATCGGCGATGCCAAGCAACTGACTCAGATCACTGTGCGCCTGCTGATCGCCGCGATCCTGGGGGGCATCCTCGGGTTCGAGCGGGAACACAAGGGCAAGGCCGCCGGGGTGCGCACCCATATGCTGGTGGCCTTGGGCGCTGCGCTGTTTGTATTGGTGCCGCAGATGTCCGGCAACCAGGCGGATGCCATGAGCCGCGTGGTGCAGGGAGTGATTGCGGGCATCGGCTTTCTTGGCGCGGGCACTATCCTCAAGGGCAAGGAGGACGAAGAGGGTCACGTCAAAGGGCTGACCACCGCCGCCGGCCTCTGGATGACCGCGGCAATTGGGGTTGCCGCGGGCATGGGCCGAGAATCGACAGCGGTGCTCAGTACCTTGTTGGCCTTGGCCGTATTCAGCGCCATGCCCCGTATCGTCAAGGCGTTCGAGAAGAATGGCTGATTGTCGGTCAAACCGACAGGTCCCGCTCTTTCACTTGACCGAATACCTTTACGACAAATGCCGTTTGTCCCCGATTAGCGGAAACCGACACAACCGATGTGTTTTTGGCACGCGAGTAGTGCAGTTGTATTTCGCCACTATGGCCCGATAACCGATTGACGCACTGCAGCGGCTTATTAAGTTGCCGCCCGATACCCGAGAGGTCCAATTTGTCTCGACCTGTGACGAAGTTTCGGATTTCGCTTGGGTGTTCCAGGGTGGACTCGTTCATGTGGGCGAAACTATAGGTTCTTGCGTGCAGGCCGCCGGCAGGTTCGCGGTAATCGTCTTTGCGCCACTCTTCGGGATGCGCAAATTGCAGCGCTCCGATCGCCTCTCTGACCTGAGTGGCGATGTCGCACAGGTGCTCGCTCTTGTCCTTGAGGGTATTTATATAGTGTTGAATGTTTGTCAGGGGCGCGTGTTCTCGTCGCGAGAAGGCGCGCACCATTTCAAAACGGCTTTCCGGCGGTGCACTCATCAAGCTGGCCTTGAGATTGAACATTGCCGAATCGATGTAGTTGCGATAGGCCTCAACTTGCTCGGTCTCGATGGGGGTCAACGCGCTGTTGATAGCGTTTTTGTTTAGCTGGGTTTCGATCAGGGTGAGTGCCTGGGTGCACGCTTTTGGATTGGGGCCGTTCAACACGCCTTTGAGCGTGTCTGGCGTCAACAGGGTGTCGATTTTGTTGAAGTAGGCCTGTGACTCTGCGGTGTCGGGGTTGCGCAGCATGCCTTCGACCATTTTACGGCCCAACTGGGCGCCGAGCGCGTTGATCTCTCGCTCCATCGCTGCCCGCTGGGCCGGTAAAGGCGCTGGGTTGTCGGGAAGCTTGGGGGCTCGGGCGCTGTTCGGGCCGGACTCGAGCAAGGCCTGCAGCGCCGCAGCATGGGTGTCGGCGGATGAGTGAAGGGCGGGCGGTGCGTGAGGGCGACTGAGTGGGGTTTCGGAATGAAGGCGCGACGGTAGATGGATGGTCGACATGATGAATCCTCATAAATGAATTAACGCTTTGCCCGGTAGGCTTGCAAGCGCACGGCTCAGTATGGGAACCATCAAATCGGTTGTATTTAGGGCATTGTCCTGAAGTTGAGTGGGAAAGCACGCCGATCAATGTCCGCTCGCAGGTCACCAACCCCTTATCTCACGAGCGGACACGGTGGTTTCAGACGATGACCGGCGGCACGCTCGTGGGCGGCTCCTGCACCGGCGGTGGCTCATTCTCGGGTGGCTCCTGCTCGGGAACCGGCGGTGGTTCAGCCGGCGGTAGCGTCGGGTCGTCGATATTCGGGTCGGGCGTTTCTGCCGGGATCGGGATATTCATCGGTGTGGCCTCCTTTGTGCTTTGCTCTAGCGGTGGACAATCGGCTGGGCGAATTGATTCCCCGCCCGATGGCGGCACATCCACCTGAACTTTTCCCTGCGGGGCAGGCTCGGACCTTATACGGCCCTGCTCAGGGAGAGTGTCGCCGTCTCAGAATTTGGATCAAGCAAAGAGCGTCCACAGGGCGTAAGGGGAAGATGCTCGATGACTGCTGAAACACAGGTTCCAGAAGAATCCCTCTTGCCGCTGTCCCAGGCATTGTTGTTGCCCAGGATCGCGATCGAAAGCACCACACCCGTGATCGACGGCGGCGAATTTGCCGTCAAGGCTGTGGTTGGCCAGCGGGTCAACGTCACCAGCACCGTGTTCGCCGATGGCCATGACAAACTCGCCGTGCTGATTCGCTGGCGTGCGCTGCACGAAGAGAGCTGGCACAGCGTGGTGATGTCCGATGTGGGCAATAACGGCTGGGAAGGCGCGTTTACCGTCGTCAGCCAGGGCCCGCATGAATTCTGCATTGAGGCCTGGATCGATACCTTTGCCAGCTTTTGCTATGAGTTGCGCAAAAAGCATGAGGCCGGCGTTCCCGTCAGCCTGGAGCTGCAGGAAGGCCGCAGCCTGGTGCTGCAGGCCGCCGAGCGCAGTGACAATGAGCTGCGTGACCGCCTGATGCTGCTGCACCACGAACTGTCCGGGCTGCTGGAAACCGAGCAGGTCGCGCAGTTTTTGCACGAAGACAGTGCACACCTGATGACCCAGGCCGATCACCGAGCCTACTTGAGCATCAGCACCGTGTACCCGATTGATGTGGAGCGCGAGGCCGCGCAATTTGCCAGTTGGTACGAGCTGTTTCCGCGCTCGATCACTGACGATCCGGCGCGCCACGGCACCTTCAATGATGTGCACTCACGCCTGTCGATGATCCACGACATGGGGTTCGACGTGCTGTACTTCCCGCCGATCCATCCCATTGGGCGCAGCCACCGCAAGGGCAAGAACAATTCCCTCACCGCAGGCCCGGACGATCCCGGCAGCCCATACGCCATCGGCAGCGAAGAGGGTGGCCATGAGGCCATTCATCCGCAATTGGGTAGCCGCGAAGACTTCCGCCGCCTGGTCGCGGCCGCTGCCGACCACGGCCTGGAAATCGCCCTGGACTTCGCCATCCAGTGCTCCCAGGACCACCCGTGGCTCAAGCAGCACCCGGGCTGGTTCAACTGGCGCCCGGACGGCACGATCAAATACGCGGAGAACCCGCCGAAAAAATACCAGGACATCGTTAACGTCGATTTCTACGCGGCGGACGCGATTCCAAGCCTGTGGACCGAGCTGCGCGATGTCGTGGTGGGCTGGGTGGAAGAGGGCGTGAAGACCTTTCGCGTCGACAACCCCCACACCAAACCGCTGCCGTTTTGGCAATGGCTGATCAGCGATGTGCGCGCAAAACACCCCGAGGTGATTTTCCTCGCCGAGGCGTTTACCACGCCGGCGATGATGGCGCGCCTGGGCAAGGTCGGCTATTCCCAGAGCTATACCTATTTCACTTGGCGCAACACCAAGGCGGAGCTGAGCGAGTATTTTGCGCAACTGAACCAGTCACCGTGGCGCGAATGCTACCGGCCGAATTTCTTCGTCAATACGCCGGACATCAACCCAGGGTTCCTGCACGATTCCGGTCGCCCGGGCTTTTTGATCCGCGCCGCGCTGGCCACCATGGGCTCTGGCCTGTGGGGCATGTATTCAGGCTTTGAATT